>OFFV01000977.1_pt1 | contig 18538 bp, 18 predicted proteins | sample 1521461 | NCBI WGS metagenome assembly OFFV01 (sample SAMEA3504120, study PRJEB24116) | mouse gut metagenome | biome: mouse gut; feature: mouse-associated habitat; material: faeces | place: Denmark | collected 2011 | reverse complement strand
AGTAGAAGAGGGGCATCTCTATGGAGCGGGGGACGCTCCCCCATGCCGCCTGATGCAGGACGAAGTCCGCCCCTGCGCAGGCATCCATGCAGGTTCGGAGGTCTTTGATGTCCCCTTCTATGAATTCGTAGCCGGGCTCGTCAAGGAACGGCTCTACGTTCCCGTATTTGCCGGTGGATAGGTCGTCCAGACACCTTACCCGATAACCCATACGGAGGATGGCCTCACAGAGGTTGGATCCGATGAAGCCTGCCCCGCCGGTGACCAGAAACAAAGAGCCCTTTTCAAAAAACAGATCTTGGTATCTCATTCTGTCACAGCCTCCAATAATAGTATCCTGCATCTACGAACTCCTTTTTGTCATAGATGCCCTTGAGATCAAAGAGGAGCCTCGGGGAACCCTCCAGCAGCGAATCGAACTGCTGTCTCTCCATATCCTTGAAGATATCGTGCTGCACGCAGACCACGGCGGCATCCGCCTGCCCGAGGCCTGCCATGGGGACGATGTCGATGCCGTACAAGGCCTTGGCCTCCCCGGCGTCCGCCACATCGTCCACCACATCCGTCCGAACCCCGTACTCCTGAAGCTCGCGGATGATGTCTATGACTCTGGTGTTTCTGGTATCCTGACAGTTCTCCTTGAAGGCGAACCCAAGAATGGCGACTCTTGCATCCCGGATGGCCTTGCCCGCTTTGATGAGCCCCTTCACGACGCTCTCCGCCACATAGCGGCCCATGTCGTCATTTATGCGGCGGCCTGATAAGATCACTTGAGAGTGGTAGCCCAGCTGCGCCGCCTTGTGGGTCAGGTAGTAAGGATCCACCCCGATGCAGTGCCCGCCAACCAGCCCGGGCTGGAACCTCAGGAAGTTCCACTTGGTCCCTGCAGCCTCCAGCACCTCCTTCGTGTCGATCCCCATCCTATGGAAAATGATTGACAGCTCGTTCATGAACGCGATGTTGATGTCCCTCTGGCTGTTCTCAATGACCTTGGCGGCCTCCGCTACCTTTATGGACGCGGCGCGGTAGACTCCCGCCAGAGCCACCAGCCCGTAGACTCGGGCTACTGTCTCCAGAGTCTCGGCGTCCATGCCTGACACGATCTTGACGATGTTGGAGAGCGCGTGTTCCTTGTCAGCGGGGTTGATCCTTTCCGGGGAGTAGCCTACCCTGAAGTCCCTGCCGCACTTGAGCCCGCTTTCCCTCTCCAGAATGGGAACGCACACTTCCTCCGTGACGCCCGGATACACCGTGCTCTCGTAGACCACGACGGACCCTTTGGCGAGGTTTTTGCCCACGATCCGGGTGGCGCCCTCCACCGGGGCCAGATCGGGGGTTTTGTCCTCCCGGACGGGGGTGGGCACTGCCACTATCAGGAACCTTGCCTCCCCCAGCGCCGTCTCGTCGTCGGTGAAGAACATGGAGGACTCTTGTATGGCCCTATCACCCACCTCTCTGGTGGGGTCGATCCCCTTGTTGTACAAGGCGATCTTGTCACTGTTGACATCGAAGCCGATCACGTCGAGGCTGCGGGCAAATGCCACAGCCAGAGGCATTCCTACGTAGCCCAGCCCTATCACGGCCAGTTTCTCTTTCCGCTCTGTCAAGCGTTCATATAGATCCATACACATGCGGCAATTCTTCTCCTTTTTTATTTCATGTTCGTTTCTGCGGCTTTTCTCAGCATTCCATAAAAGCAGAACCGAATCTCGTCCGCGTAAACGCTGCTAAAACACCGTCCTTCGACAGTGGTATTCCAAGAGAGCAGCGGCGCAGTTCTAATCCGAATCTGCTGCAATATCTCGTAGTTTTCCATAGAAAGAAGCTCTTCGGATATTTAATATTTCTTTGACATACTTTTGAGCGGTTTGGATGTTCTGCTCACTCATTTTCTCTAATTCTTGTCCATTATCCATGAGAAGATGGATTTTTTCTGCAAATGCCGCAATGTCATCCGGATCAAATAAGTATTGATTTGGAAGCAATTCCGGAATGCCTCCCACTGGTGTTGACAAACATGGCAGCCCCATGGCAAACGCTTCCAGCAGGCATCTGGGCAGCCCTTCTGTATATGTCGGTAACACCATCATGTCATAGGTTTTGAGACGTTCCAGCAATTTATCTCTGTTGCTGATCTTTCCGATAAAATGTATGGATTTCTCCATCTTCAGATTGTGTGCTATCTCTTGGAACTCCTGAACGCAGGAGCCGTCGCCGATGAAATCAATGTCTATATTATGGTTCTGCTTTGTCAAACGCTCTGCGATTAATATTAAGTTTTTATGTCCCTTAAAGTTGTTATTGATCGCATTCGCCACATGTACGATGCGAACCTTTTCCAATCGCATGGGATATTTTTTTGGTTCACTGATATCTGCCCTCGATATCTCTCCCGAAGAGTAGTGCGACTCGAAGTAATGTTCTTTATCCTTTTCAGGATGGAGTCGAATTCTCGAAGGATATTTTCTCTGCAGAGTCTCCTCTGTGACATAAGATGCTCCGTTTGCATTAGCTGCCATCTTTCGCAGGATATAGGAAAGCATGGCCCTTGTTGCCTTGGAAAGATGCGACCATTCTTCTGGATCGTTGACTATCTCTACCGCATAGGGAATTTTTTTGTTCCGCAACAGATAAATAAAAAAGCTTTCTATCTGAAAAACACGCAGTATATAACAGTCGCATCCTTCCAGTGCCCTTCTGTAAACCTTTACGAGAGAAGGCAGTCTGCGAAACATTTGCCTTAATCCTTGATACCATGGTAATTCACATATTTCTAAATTGGGGACGCTTATCTTCAAGAACTTCGTTTCGTCAACTTCGTCAACATATCGCACTTTTCCGATGAACTTCATTTGACGGAATACCTGAAGATACCTTTCAAAAAAGGCATTGTTGTATATGGCTTGTGAAAAATACTCCCCTTGATTGTTTTTTAGCAAATGGGCCGATCCTACCACGAGAACCTTCATCCGCTTGTCCATTTAAGTGCGTCCCCCTTTCTTTGATAGTCTTGGCCCAAGGCTGTATCTCTGCCATGAAATGTTCCAGCAGCGCGAACCGCTCTACCTTTGAAGTTGCTCTTCAAATACACCAGCCCCTTTTTCCCTGATACATATTTTCTGACCATTCAAAATCTCCGGTCTGGCTGTAGAGGCAGGGCACCGGCTCACTCCGCCAGCATCTCTTCCATCCGTGCCATCAGCATGTCCTTCCCGAAGTGTTCCCTGCAGTAGCCCAGCGCGTTCCGGGACATGTCGGACAGCCGCTCCGGACCCGCAAGGGCCATCTCCGTGATGATCCCGGCCAGCGCCTGCCCGTCCCCCACGTCGCAGCACGCCCCGCACCGTGCCTCCCGGACGATGCGCCGGGTCTCCCCGGTGGCCGCCGCCAGAATGGGCATGCCGCAGGCCATGTAGGACTGCAGCTTCGCGGGAATCGTCATGCCGAAGAGGGGGCTCTCCGCGAAGGATATGAACGCCGCGTCGCACCAGGCCAGATAGCCGGGTATCTCCTCCGGCCGTTTCCGCCCCGGCAGGCGGAACATCTCCCCGACGCCGCGGTTTTCGATCTCCCCCAGCAGCCCCTCCCTGTACCGTCCATCCCCTATGACCACAAACTCGCATGGGACTCCCGCCTGCCTGAGCAGGGCCGCGGCTCTGGGCAGGATGTCCAGCCCCTGGGCATACCCGATGTTGCCGGTGAAGGCGACCCTGAACCGCCCGCTGCATGGCATGTCGGGCAGGGGCATCCTCTCCGCAGGCCGGTAGAAGCCCTCTGCGTACTGGGGCCAGTAGGCCACCTTGCTCCTGCCGGCCTCCCACGCGCTGCCGCGCTCCTCGAGCCTACTGACAAAGCTGGGGGAGGTGGCGAGGATCCTGCTGCAGTTCCTATAGATGTAGTCCGCCATCTTGTCCACCGCGCCGAGGACGTGCCTGTTGTGGATCCCCCCTGCTGCCTCCAGATTCTCCGGCCATAGGTCCTGCACGTATATGGCGCAGGGCATCCCCCGCCTTCTTGCGTACCAGACCCCCACCAGAGCTTGGGTCAGCGGGGACACCTCGAAGATGAAGACCCTATCCGCCCTCAGTCTGGTGAAGGATTTCCAGAGGAAGCCTGAGGCCACGAACGACAGGTAGTTCAGCGCCAGCATCGCTGCCCCCCTGCCTCTGGGGACGATGGGCAGCCTCATGACATTGACGCCGCCGTATTCCTCCCGCCGTCCCCGGAATAGGCCGTACCCCTTGTAGAAACGGCCCTGGGGGTAGTTGGGGATCCCCGTCAACACCGTGACCTTGTGCCCCCTCTGCACCCACTCCCTGCAGATGTCGTTGATGCGGAACTCCTCGGGGTGGAAGTACTGGGAGACCACCAGTATGTGCTGTTCCATCCTATGCCCCTCCCTCGGTCAGCCGCACGGACTCCTCGAAGCCATACTCCTGATAGTCCTCCCTATATGCGCTCATGCCCTTCTCGTACACGATGCTCCCGAAGGCCTTGTCCACCATCCCCCCGGCCTTCCCCCCCAGCCTCCCCAGCGCCTTCATGGGCAGGTTGAGGGCCCGGGTGAGGAGGATCCTCCTGCCGTGGGCCCCGGCTATGGCCCGCACCATCCGGCTGGTCTCCACGTATTCCGCGTTCTGAGGGAAGAAGACACCGTCCTCGCTGTTCAGGATCATTAGGCTGACGAACCTGCATAGGTTCCCCACGTACAACATGCTCCGCTCGTTGCGTATGTCGGGGAAGACGGGGAGCTTCCGGGCCAGCATGGACAGGGCCGGGTAGTTCCCCTTCGAGCCGGGGCCGTAGATCATGGGCGGGCGGAGGACAACGACCCTGAAGCTGTCGCTGCGCAGCCCCCGGAGCCCTTCCTCCGCCCTCGCCTTGCTGTCCCCGTAGAAATTTGCCGGGGAGAGGGGGGTGTCCTCTGTGATCACCTTCCGTCTGCCGATCCCGGCGCTCTCGCCGTACACGATAATGCTGCTCATGAAGATGAACTGCCCCACGCCCTCCGCCTTTGCCTTCGAGGCGCACTCTATGGTCAGGTCCGTGTTGACCTGATAGTAAAGGTGCCTCTCCTCCCCGGAGGTCTTCCCCACATCGGCATGGGCGATGCCTGCCACATGGAAGACAGAGTCATATCCACGGAAGTCCGTTTGCCTCCATGCCCCGCCCCTCATGTCCAGAGTCTCGGTGGAGATGCCGGGACACCTCTCCGCGGCCCATCTCCCGAAGGAGGTCCCGATGTAGCTGCCTGCACCGGTGATCAGAACTCTCTTCATGTCATTGCCTCCCTATGCACGTTGTAAGTTCGCTTACGGGCCCGGGTGGCGGGCACCGCTCTGGCCGGCTCCTTCGCCGGTATGCACCAAAGGTCGCCCTGCGTACCTGCCCTCCCCCAGCAGCACCACGCCCACGGTCCGCAGTAGGATCCTTATGTCCAGACTGAGGCTGAAGTGGTCCACGTAGTAGACGTCCAGCTTGTACCGCTCCTCCAGAGGCAGGCAGATGTTCCCGCTGACCTGAGCCAGCCCGGTCATGCCCGGCAGCATGAGGTCGGTGATGACCAGGTCGAAGGGGGCGTCCGCGCACTTTTCCAAAAGCAGGTGGCCCTCGGTGCCCGAGAACGCCTGGGTGCAGCGGTGGCCCTGGCGCTCCAGGTGGGCGCAGACCACCTCGTTGATGGACGGGTCATCCTCGATGATGAGTATGTTGAGCTGGGTTTCCACGGTTCGGTTTGCGGCTCCTCGCCGGTCGGAGCCGCGCGGTACCTTGATTCGCTCAAACAGTCCTCGCTTGGTCAAGGCACCCCGCGTCTCCTCTATGCTCTGCTTTTGTGGCCAGTATGACCGAACAGAAGATGATGAGCGAGGTTCTTCAAACATTCTTAACGGTTCGCGAGAACTTCCTTAATTTCTCGAGCGCACACTGGGATCCGTTGGAAATGCGGTATACCTTAGGCGAGAAAGGAATGCGGAATGGGAGCGAAGCGACGCCGCGCTACGGAAGGGTGCGGGAGGAACGGGTGGCGGGAAAGGAGTCGGGCGTGAGCGCGATCGAATGCCGCGGGCTGACAAAGGCCTACAGGGGACGGCGGGTGGTGAGGGATTTCTCCATGACCGTGGAGGCCGGGGACATCTACGGGTTCGTGGGGCGCAACGGTGCGGGGAAATCCACACTGTTGAAGGTGATCTCTGGGATCTTGAAGCCCACCACCGGGAGCGTGCAGGTTAACGGGACCATTGTGCCCATGCTGGAGCTGGGAAGCGGGTTTGACTTTGACCTGACAGGCCGAGAGAATGTGTTCCTCAATGGGGCAATTCTGGGGTATTCGGAGCAGTTCCTCAAGGGGAAGTACAAGGAGATTGCGGAGTTCTCAGAGCTGGGGCAGTTCATCGATGTGCCGCTGCGGAACTATTCCTCCGGCATGGTGATGCGGCTGGCGTTTTCCATAGCCACGGTGGTGCAGCCGGATATCCTCATTGTGGACGAGATCTTGGCCGTGGGCGATGCGGCGTTCCAGGAAAAGAGCAAGAAACGAATGCTGGAGCTCATGGGCGGCGGGACGACGGTGCTGTTTGTGTCGCATAGTCTGTCCCAGATTCGGGAGATGTGCAGCAAAGCAATCTGGCTGGACCACGGTGAGATGGTCATGGCTGGGACTACAGCACAAATTTGTGATGCGTATGCGCACTATGCGCACTGAACGAGCAGGGGCTTGATGTAGGCCACGGTGCAGCTGATTCTGGTGGCCTTTTTCTTCCCAGCACTCTCATTGTTTTGCGGCGTAAGCCCAGCCCAGGAGTAGCGGTGCTGCGAGGTGGGAACACAGACATATCCACGCCGATTTCAGAGGTGATACTATTGGTCAGTTTCCAATAATAACGCATCAAATCCCGAAGCTGGCGGATATCCGCAGAAGGGATAAAGCGGCCAGACACCAGATCGTGTTTGAAGATGTCCGCGATCCATTTGGTGTCTTTCTTCTATGGCCCTACTCATTATTGATTGAAAGAGTGTCCGGCACACATAAAAATTCAGTCCAACTCACCGCTGGGACTACTCACCTCCACATGCGCTGTAGTGTGCCTGCTTCCTCAAGCATATTCTACCAAATTATATCTTGTTGCGTTAGCGGTGCCTGTGCTTCATTCCCTTTGGTGCCTTGAAGCGCAGAGAAAAGGGATGGTCATAAAAATGAGCGAAATAATGAAATACGATTTTGAATTGGATCTGCAATCTGAAAACTCTGCCTCAAAAATTCTTAAAATGATTAGAAGCAAAAGTGTAATATTAGAATTTGGACCAGCAAATGGACGAATGACACAGTACATGAAAGAAATTTTAGGGTGTGATATATATATTGTCGAACTTGTACAATCGGCTTTTGAAACTGCGATTCAATATGCACAGAAGGGCGTTTGCGGGGACATTGAGGAATTGGTGTGGTTACAAGAGTTTGGGAATATAAAATTTGATTATATTCTTTTTGCTGATGTTTTGGAACATCTCAACAATCCAAAAGGCGTTATGGAAAAAAGTATCCAACTTCTAAAGGACGACGGCAGTATTATTTTTTCAGTACCCAATATTGCACACAATGACATTCTCCTTGGTTTACATCGGGATGATTTTCATTATACATGGACTGGTCTGCTAGATAATTCGCATGTTCATCTGTTCGCTTATCAAGATGTCCAGGCATTGATAAACGATTGTGGACTATCTCTTGTAAATTTAGACGCAGTGATGTGTTTAACCGGCTTTACAGAGCGTGGAATAACAGTTGGCGATTACTCCAAAGAAATTGTGAATTGCTTGAAAAAACGAAATATGGGAGAAGTGTATCAGTTTATATGCCAGGTACAAAAAAGAGAATATGTAAAAGCAAATAAAATTTTCTGCAAAAACCAGCTGGTTCAAACTATTACGGTTTATATATGCTATATATATTTTGATTGGGGAGATGGATTTGAAGGAAATGAAAAAATTGAACCGGTATCAAAGGTCGAATCAGAAAACTTATATTATGTTAGATTCAAGGTCCACGCTGGAATCAAAAGAATAAGATTTGATCCGCTAGAAAGGCACTGCAAGGTTAAAGTACTTGCGTGTAAGACAAAGACAACGGAGGTTGTTTGTAAAGCAATAAATGCTAACTATAGCGATAATGGTTACGATATTTTTCTACATGAAGATCCTATTTATTTACTGGATATAGATGTAGAGGATACTGAACTTGAAATTCAATGGAAGCTGGAATTTTTATCAAAAGAGGAAATTGATTCATTCTTAAGCAAGATTAGTAAAGATAATTTTGAACTGAGAAACCGGGCTCTATATTGCGAACATGCTATTAAATTAAAAGAAGAAACGATTTTGGCTAAGGATGAGGAAATTAAGCAAATTTGGGAACAGAAAGATCAAGAAATTAAAAAAATTTGGCTGGAAAAAAGTGAAGAAATTGAAAAGTTGCAGAAGCAACATATTCAACTGCAAGAACAGAGCAAACGGGATATAGCGCAGCTTCAGGAAGAAAAGGATAAAGAGATCAAAAAAATCTGGGAAGAAAAAGATCGAGAAATTAAAGAAATTTGGACAGAGAAAGATATAGAAATTAACAAAATAAGCAGAAGAAATGCCGAAATTCAAGAACAGATGCAAAAGAATTTAGATAAGAGCTTACAACAGCTAAAAACTGCAGAAGTGGAAAACGGCTCTTTGAAAAGTTTCATTGCAAAGATTCAGGCGACACGGGGATGGGTGTTGCTAAAAAAAATATACCATTTAACAGACTATGTATTTTAAGTAGCAACATTGCTTATATGTGTATTATAAATCATTTAAAGGAGTTAGTGGGAAACCATGTATTTTTTTACAAGTATAACGGTCAACTACATTCCTAAGGCCAGAATCGTAGCCACTACATTAAAACAGTGCGATCCGGACGCTATTTTTATTCTGGCCCTTTCTGACAATCTGCCTGCGGATTTTAACAAAGATACAGAACCATTTGACGAGATTCTTTTTACCGACGAACTGCCGATATTTGACAATCCAAAGTCCTTTTTCTTCCGCCATAATATCACCGAGATTTGTACAGCGGTCAAACCTGGGTGTGCGCTCCACATTATGGATAAATATTCTGCTGATAAAGTTTGTTATTTGGATCCAGACATTGCAGTTTTTTCAAAATTGTCTGAAGTAGAAGAGTCACTGGACACCTATAGTATGGTGTTCACTCCTCATACAACGATTCCTGAGGAGAAAGAAAACTATATTGTGGGAAATGAAATTCTATTTTTGAAACGCGGCACAAACAATTTGGGCTTTTTTGCAGTGAAAAATAATGATGAAGGCAGATCGTTCCTTTCGTGGTGGAACAAGCGGGTGATGATGTTTTGTCTGGACGATGATTGCACAATGAAAGAACTTCTTGAAGAACATAGCCTGATGGGTCTCTTTACCGATCAGAAGTGGATTGATCTTGTCCCCTCCTTCTTTGACGACTATCTTATCCTGAAACACCCGGGATATAATGTTTCTACTTGGAATCTAAGTCATCGAATCATCACCAAGAGTGAGTCTGGCGATTATTACGTGAATGGACAGCCACTTAGATTTTTCCACTTTTCAGGTGTTGATTCTGGAGCTCACACGGCTGTACTTAATCAGCTGGTGGAGGGATATCCAAAAACAGCTCTCACATTAGAATTGAGTAAATGGTATCTGAACCAAGAAGAAAAATGCGGACAGAGCACTTTTAAAAATATGGAATGGAAATATGCACGGTATAGTAATGGCGAACTGATTCCGAAGATCCACAGGAAAATCATGCTGGTCAGACGGGATACTTTTAAATATTTTGATGACCCCTTTGAAATACAGGGCAATTTTTGCTATTACAACTGGATGATAGGAGAATACGGAGAATACATTGAACAGGTGACCGGAGAGCATATTGAAAAGACGCATTGTAGGGACAGCACGTTTGTGCGAGGCCTGAAAAAGATTGTAAAGTTTTTTGTGAAAGAGGACTGTATACTGTATATGAAACTTAAAAAAATCTGGCATACAATAAAATGATAAGGCATTGCTGTCATCAACTTAAGAGAAGATAGATTTTGGGAGCAAAGAATCGTTTGGCGGATGGCTTTTTCCTGTTTTATTTTTCTGCACTTATGTGCATTTCGATGTGTTGCTTAAGTTGGCGACAATGGATAAAGGATCTAGTAGGAAGAAAGATGGATAAAATTTGTGTTGTAATAACGACCTATAATGGTGCGCGATATATTGAAGAACAGATAAATTCCATTTGTAATCAGACGGTAAAACCTAATCGCATTATTTTAATTGATGACAATTCCACAGATAACTCATTTGAGAGGTGCGTTGCCTATCTGGAAAACAGCGGTATCCCATATATAGCAGAAAAAAATGAGCACAACATGGGATATATGCGCGCCTTTGAGCGGGCGTTGAGCTTGACAACTGCAAAGTATATTGCGTTTTCAGATCAGGACGATGTTTGGAAAAAGGATAAGCTGGAGTACCTGTTGGAAGGAATGATGAAATTAGAAAAAGATAGTACAAATATACCGTTGCTGATTTTCTCAGATGTATCCGTCACGAACGAACGACTAGATGTCATAGCCCCATCGTTCAATCGCCTGCAGAAATTAAATATGGGGAAAAATATTCACTCTTTTCCAGCACTGTGTGCCCAAAACGTAATTCCTGGAATGTCTATGATGATTAACAACAAACTGAGAAACCTCGCACTTCCATTTCCTGAAACCGCAATCCATCATGACTGGTGGATTGCACTAATTGCAGCTGAAAAAGGCCGGATTAGGTATATTGATTTGCCACTGGTATTATATCGGCAACATTTTGATAATACTATTGGTGGCAACCTGTATGATGATCTCGTCTGGTTTAACCGAATCAGAAGAAACGTTTTACACCCCGGAAAGATAAGGGAATATTGGCCGGATTTGAAGTACGAACTGTATGAAAACTATCGTCCAAATCTTGTAAAACACGCAATGCAAAAGAAAGATTTGATTGGAGTAATACCGGAAAAAAGAGATTTTTTGATGAAAACCTATTCATTTTTGCGTCAAGGTGGAATTTCTTCTGTCATATGGCTGTTCGTTCATGGCGTGCTTCCTCCTTCTTGGCAGCGCAAGGTGTTTTTTTGTATAGCTCTTCTGAAAAAATATAGCAAAGAAGATTTGAAAGAATTTTGTGGCGATTTAGATTAACCTCCTTACAATCTGGGAAGAGGAAGGAGTCCATATATGAAATTTGACTCACTGGCACAAAAAAACAAGGGCAGAGAATTACTATCTGGAATTGTCATAATGGCGTTGATTTGTTTTAGACTGCTGTTGACAAACAGGATCCCGCTGTCGATTGATGCAGATTTTAGCCATGATGATGGCTGGGTTATCAGTGCTGCAGTCAATATTTTAGAGGGGAATTGGCTGGGGGATTATAATCAATTTACATTGATCAAGGGCGCATTCTCTCCGATGTTTATTGCGGCTGCAAGCTACCTGGGATTTTCTTTTTTTGGTGCATGCACCATAATTTATATTATATCTTGCCTTTTATTTGTTATTGGGTTGCGTCCCGTCCTAAAATTCAGGCTACAGCAGTTAACTGTGTTTACCCTTTTACTGTTTAATCCGGTATCTATGGCACATGATACATTTCAAAAAATTTATAGGAACGGATTTTCTCAATGGCAAATTTTACTTCTTTTTAGTTCACTCATTGCAATTTATTTAAGACGTAGTAACCTGTGGATGGCAACGCCTTGGGCTTTATTGGCAGGATTTACATTGTGGTCATTCATTAATACAAGAGAAGATTGGGCATGGATATTACCGTTTGTTGTGACAGCCCTTTCTGTGATTTTTATCAGTACATTTTTGCGCAACAACTGGAAAACAGGAAGGCACATAATTTATAAAATATGTGCGGTAACGCTACTACCAGTTATCATCACAATAGCAGGAAATAAAGTTCTTCAGGAGATGAACCGTTTTTACTATGGGGAACCCATTCTTAACGACAGAGTTTCCGGAAACTTTTCCAAGGTTGTGCAAGACCTATATCAGATCGAACCAGATCCGAAATACACAAAATTATATACCGACGAAACTCAGCCATATGCCCAATGGAATTATAACATCTATCGAGATGCTATTAATAAAGCCTGTGAAGCCAGTAATGCTCTGAATGGAATCAAACCGCAGATTGATCAGACGATTCAAAGCTGGGACAGTTGGGAGGAACTGTCAGATGGAGAGCTGGTCTTTGATCACATGATTTTTGCGCTCCGAGATGCTGCAGCGCTTGCTGGACATTATCAATCCCTTACTGTAAGCGAAACTTATTGGGGGCAAGTACACACAGAACTGGAATCTGCGCTGAAAAACGCCAGTCTGCCACAAAAACATGTTGGCTTTATAAATAATGTGGCTCCCTTGAAAGAGGGTGAATGGCCGAAGGTGTGGAGAGCTCTTTTTGAGATGATAAATAGAACAGCGAAGTTTACAGATGTTAATGCGTATGCATCCTATGCAAGAGGTTCTGCAGAACAAATCCAACAAGCGGTAAATTTGACAGGAAATATCGGTATGTATCGCAGACAGCCTACCACATCAGTGTGTGGCTGGTTAGCTGTTGATGACTCTGTTCCCGTGTCGGTCGCAATTTTACATAACACGGAGTGGACGATACAGCAGCAAATCAACTTCTATTCGTCCGCTGATATCTTCGATTATCTGCATACAGAAAATTCCAGGCAAAGCCGCTTCTCTGAAGATATTAATGGATATATTGCAAACGAAGATTTGTATATTGCCGTATATGATGCGGAGCGGAATATGCTGGCCGATGTAAGTGTGCAACAGGGATTCCAAGCGATTCAGCACCTGGACAATGTTACATACTGCATTGATTTGATAAACATGGATGATAGCGATTTGAATCGAAAAAGTTTTGAACGATATATAAATAGGACGAACACAGTTATAAAAATTTATCAGGTGTTGAATTTCTCCCTTTTTATGATTAGCCTAATGATCTATATATCTATTTTGGGACACACAGTTTTTGCTTGGGTAAAAAAGAAAGACTATTTTCCCCTTGCGTTTGATAACACCTTGATTGTCACATCGATCTTTCTTAGTATGCTGGTCTTTACTCTGGCAATGGCATATGTGCATGTGGCGGCCTTCCCGATTGATACTTATCTCCGTAGTTCTTCTGGGTATATACTAATCCTAATGTTTGAGGGATTAACTGTTGGTTTAGGACGGAATCTGTATGTTGGATTCTGCACAGTTAAAGGGAGAGACGCCAAAGTGCAGAATAAGGAGAAGTAAGCACGGCTAATTGCAACCATATTGATACTTTTTACAGATTTGACTTGTGCGCGACAACTATTTTTAAAATTGGCGCTAGTTTTTTGAGCAATATCAAATTTTAGATTATGGAAAACGGGGAAAATGTAATGAGGATAGCCTTGTGCTTATTAACTTGGAACGAAATTGACGGAGTTAAGCATGACATACCACTTCTGGATCAAAGCAAATTTGATCAGTTGTACTGTGTTGATGGTGGCAGTAAGGACGGAACGGTTGAATATCTGGAGCAGCATGGTATCACGGTATATCGGCAGGAAAAAAAAGGCATCAATAGTGCCTGCTTGGAAGGCATCGAACACTGTGGCTGTGATGCGTTTGTGTTCTACCACCCAAAGGGAACAATACCTGTAGAAGATACTTATAAGTTTCGGAAATATTTTGAAGATGGCTATGAGTTTGTAGTAGGTAGTCGTATGATGACAGGCGCTCATAACGAAGAGGATGAACACTTTTTAAAACCTCGCAAATGGTTTGTACTGGGTACAGGGTTGTTAGCAGCATTTTTATTTAAACGTGAGGGCAATGTCATATGGGATACTCTTCATGGATTTCGGGGTATGACAACCGAAGCGTTTCATAGAATTGGAATTTCAAATTTTGATCGTTCCATTGATATTGAGATGGTCTGCAGATCCTATAAATACCATTTGAAACGAATTGAGTTTCCGACAAAGGAAAGCCCACGTATTGGTGGAGCAACACATTTCAAGGCATTTTCAAGCGGTTGGCAGGTTTTGAAGTATATTTTATGGGAGATGATTAGAAAAGGATAGAATTCAATTAGAAATTTTGATAGGGGAATTGATAATGAAAATAGCGATTTTAGGTGCAGGAATTTCAGGCTTAACGGCAGCTAGACTACTCACAGATAAAGGTCACCAAGTGGTGGTATTTGAAAAGAACGCAAGCCCAGGGGGGCTAGCAAGAAGCAGGTTCACAAACGGGTATTTATATGATCCGCACGGTGGCCATATTTTCAATTCTAAACATTCAGAGATCATTAATTGGGTATTCTCCATCTTGCCAAAAGAAAATTGGCAGTTCACAGTACGTAATGCAAAAATATTTTTTAATGAAAAATATGTCTCTTATCCATTTGAGCTGTCGCTGTGTGAACTGGAGACGGAAGAAGCTGTGGAGTGCATATATGATTTTATCCTTTCGCAACAGGGTGAGGAGCCGGATAACTTTAAGGATTGGCTTACCTGGAATTTTGGAAAAGGCATAGCTAACTCCTACATGATTCCATATAACGAAAAAATTTGGGCATACCCTCTGGAGAAAATGGAAACCCAGTGGATGAAAGGAAAGATGCCGCTTCCTGAAAAGAAAGAAATAATTCGCTCTATGTTGCTTAAGGACCCTTCGGAACGAAAAATGCCGCATTCAACCTTCTACTATCCATTACATGGCGGCATTCAGACGATGATAAACGCTATAGCGGCAGACTTAGATATTCGTTGTAATTGTCCGGTTCAATCGCTGAAAAAGATTGGTAGCCAATGGACCGTTAATAATGAGGAGAGCTATGATACGATTATCAGCACAATTCCTTTACCCATATTACCTAAAGTTATGGCGCTTCCAGAAGAAATAATACGCCATATCAGCGATTTGAAATATAATAGCTTGACAACCATTCTGTTTGACTGTCCCAAGACGGATATTACTTGGCTGTATATTCCTTCACATACTTATCGCTCACATAGGGTTGGTTATCAAAGTACGCTTACTCCTTACGCAACTCCCGATCCGAATCGCGGCTGCGCAGCGCTAGAAGTAATAGGAAGACGGTTTGAAGTTTTATCAACTTCTGTAAAAGAACGAAATATTGTTCCAGAAGAACTAGGCTTTACTAAAGTTCTTGATAGCGAGTTCACCGAGTATGCGTATGTGATCCACGATCTTAACTATCGCAAAAATGTGGATACAATTTTGAAATATTTCTCCCGGGACTCCTCATTTAAGCTTCTTGGCCGTTGGGGGACCTGGAACTATAAAAATATGGATTTGTGTATGCTTGACGCAATGAAGTTGGTAGAGGGGATGTGATTAAATGATAGAGCTCCTCAAACCTAATTTCGAATTTGAAGATGAACGAGGTAAACTAACACAGCTTGTAAGAGATGGCTTTTCCCAATTCAATATTATTTTTTCTAAAGCAGGTGTTTTACGAGGAAATCATTTTCACAAGATTAATCGAGAAGCATTTTATGTTATATCGGGGGATTTTGAACTCACAGCACAAAAAGGAGAAAAAGAGGAGATCATCCATTTTTCTACTGGGGATATGTTCTTAATTCCTCCCTATGTAATCCATAAATTCTTGTATTATAGTGATACATTACTGGCCAGCATGTATGACATTGGCGTAGAGTGTTCCACTGGAGAAAAGGATATTTTTATACCTGAATAATATGGAAATTTTATTACCTTGAGGAGATTGGCATTATGCAGAGCCGACATGTTATGGAGCGAAAAGATAGGATCTTTGTCGCTGGAAACAGAGGCTTAGTTGGGTCCGCTATTATCAGGAAGCTAAAGGAAGAGGGCTTTCAAAATATTATTACACGGGCCCATAATGAGTTAGATCTAACAGATCAGAAGCAGGTTTTCCGCTTTTTTTCGGAAGAAAAGCCAGATTATGTATTTATGGCTGCTGCAAAAGTTGGAGGTATACAAGCAAACCGAGAGGCGCTAGATCAATTTTTGTATATTAATACATTGATTGAATTTAATACAATCATGGCAGCGTTTCAAAATGGCGTAAAAAAGTTTTGTTTTATGGGAAGCGGGTGTATCTATCCTCGCGAATGCAGTCAACCAATTAAGGAAGAATATTTATTGACATCCCCACTTGAAGTCACAAATGAGGGATATGCCTTGGCAAAAATCGCAGGACTCAAGCTGTGTGAATACCTCAATACACATCATCATGATAGGGCCGATTATATTTCGATTATGCCATGTAATCTTTATGGGCCAGGGGATAATTATCATCCAGAACATTCTCATGTAATCCCGGCATTGCTGCGCAAGTTCCATGAAGCGAAAACAAGCGGATGTGATAAGGTTGTGATGTGGGGAACAGGAAGTGCAATGCGGGAATTCCTTCATATTGACGATGTCGCGGATGCTTGCTTCTTCTTAATGCAAAATTACTCAGGAGATATGTACGAACCCCCAAAAGAGACACCTGGTATTTCGTGGATTAATGTAGGATGCGGGACAGACATCTCGATGAGAGACCTTGGAAGCTTGATTGCCCAGATAGTTGGATTTAAGGGGAGTATTACGTATGACAATATCCATCCAGATGGAACCCCAAGAAAATTATTGGATTCGACTAAACTTTTTTCAACTGGTTGGCGGCCACGATTTTCTTTGGAGGAGGGGCTAAAAGCTACATACGAAGATTTTAGAACACATGCAGGCAATTATATCAGCGATAGTGTTCGCCGATAAAAACGAATTAAAGGAGCAATAAAATGCCTCTAAAAACACTGATAACCGGCATCACAGGCATGGTGGGTTCCCACTTGGCGGACTATCTGCTGGAAAATACAGACTGGGAGATCTACGGCGTATGCCGTTGGAGAAGCTCCCTGGACAATGTATCCCACCTGTTGGACCGCGTGAACAAAAAGAACCGGGTTTTCTTCGAGTATGCAGACCTGAACGATCAAGTGTCACTGCTCACTGTGCTGCGCAAGGTGAAGCCGGATTACATATTTCACCTTGCAGCCCAGAGCTACCCCATGACCAGTTTTGACTCGCCTATTGACACGCTGAACACCAACATCATAGGCACCTGCCGCCTGTTGGAGTCGGTTCGCGCTCTGGAGAATTATCATCCCATCATTCACGTGTGCGCCTCCTCGGAGGTGTTTGGGAAAATCCCGGCGGAGAAAAAGCCGGAAACCGGCATCCACGAGGACTGCCCCTTCCATCCCGCCTCACCCTACGCCATCTCCAAGGTAGGTACGGACCTGCTGGGCCGCTACTACGCGGAGGCCTACGGTATGACGGTGATGACCACCCGCATGTTCACCCACACCGGCCCCCGGCGGGGAGACGTCTTCCACGAGTCCACCTTCGCCAAGCAAATCGCCATGATTGAGCAGGGCCTAATTCCACCAGTGGTGAAGGTGGGTAACCTGGACTCCCTGCGGACCTATGCCGATGTGCGGGATGCGGTACGGGCCTATTATATGCTGGTGACCATGGACCCCATTCCCGGGGAGTACTACAACATCGGCGGCTCCTACACCTGCACGGTGGGGGATACGCTGAATACCCTGCTGTCCTTCTCCCCGGCAAAGGACAGCATCTGGGTGGAGGTGGACCCGGAGCGGCTGCGGCCCATTGACGCGGACTTGCAGATCCCGGACTGCCGGAAGTTCAAGCATCACACTGGCTGGGAGCCCCAGATCCCCTACGAGCAGACCATGCGGGACCTGCTGGATTACTGGCGGGCGCGGGTCCGGCGGGGAGAGATCTTCCTGACAAGATAGAAGCAGAGAGAAGGTACGAGAGATGATTATCACACAGGTACCCTTCCGGGTGTCCTTTTTCGGCGGAGGGACGGACTTTCCGGCGTTCTACAACGAGTACGGCGGCAAGGTGATTTCCACCAGCATTGACAAATATTGCTATTTAAATGTGCGCCACCTGCCGCCCTTTTTTGACTACTCCACCAATATTACCTACTCCATCATCGAGCGCGTAGGGACGGAGGAGGAGATCAAGCACCCCGCCATCCGGGAGGCCATGAAGCTGCTGGAGCAGCATCCGGATACCAAGCTCTTCGTGGTGGGGGAGTATGGCAGGCAGTACTTCTCCTCCCGGGGCGTGCCCATCGAGCAGAGTTTTCTCTACACCGCTCAGAACCCTACCCTCCAGCGCTCCCGGGACATCTGCTACCAGCTCCTGGACCGCTACCGGGCAGGGGAGCTGGTGAAGATCTTCGTCGTCTACACGGACTTCTCCGGCCTCGCCTCCACAGCCAGGAGCGTGCGGCTGCTGCCCTTCCACCACGCCCATTTCGCCTCGGCCAGCAGCGAGAAGCGGGTGAAGGTGCCCTTCGGGTTGTCCCCCTC
>OFFV01000975.1_pt1 | contig 18575 bp, 14 predicted proteins | sample 1521461 | NCBI WGS metagenome assembly OFFV01 (sample SAMEA3504120, study PRJEB24116) | mouse gut metagenome | biome: mouse gut; feature: mouse-associated habitat; material: faeces | place: Denmark | collected 2011 | reverse complement strand
AATCAATAAAACATTTCCCGCAAAATGTTATATAAGGTATTAGCGCAATTTATCAATACTACATTCCGGGCAAAATGTTGTATTTTATCTTTTTTATCGAAAATCAAAGGAGAATTAAAAACATGCTTTCTCATTTCCAAAGAGAAAATAAATTGAAAAAAAAGTTTTCTTTAAATACGCCCACTTATTTCATCTTAGGATGCTTCATGGGATGTATTATTTTTATTGCCACCTACGGTATAAACATCCTAAATGTCACCTATGATTCATGGTTGCTTAACGAAAATGCCAATTTCGATTTAACAATAGAATATTTGGGCTGGCTATTTTTTCGTCATTCCACATGGAGCTTTCCCCTTGGTCACATTAATGATTTAATATATCCTCAAGGAGTAGGTATTTATTACACCGATTCTATTCCATTGGTCGCCATTACATTGAAAATTTTTTCACCCTTTTTACCTGGAACATTTCAATATTTAGGAATATATGCTGGAATTTCTTATATGCTACAAGGCGGCTTTTCTGTCATTATTATAAAAAAATTGCTGCCTGTTTTTTCTTCTTCCATATTGAATCATATCATTCCTTTGATCACTAGTATTTTGTTTGTTTTTTCAAGTGTTCATTTAGTAAAGACTATAATACAACCAGCTTTAGCATCTAATTATTTAATTTTAGCTGCTTTTTCCGTATGGGTATATCGCGACTACTTTTTTTCTTATAAACGGAAATTGACAATATGGGCAATTCTAGGCATTGCCTCTGTATCCATACACTTATATTATGCACCCATGATTTTTGGCATCATGCTCTGCTCTCTGCTCCATGATACATTAGAAAATAAAAAAGTATTTAAAAACTATAGCATATTATTTCTTTCTGCTATATCAGCCTTGGTCACTTTATGGTTATTTGGTGCCTTTAACGCATCCGGCTCTCTTTCTACCAGTGGTTTGGGAAAAAACTGTGCTAATTTTAATACCTTATTTAATTCTTTTGGACGTGGTATTCTTCCTAAATTGGCGGATGCTACCGGACAGCAGTTTTCTGCTTTTTCCTATCTTGGCTTAGGCGGCATTCTGCTTCTTATAATTGCCTTAATAACTGCTCTTATGCATTATAAAAGAATAATAAGAGAATTTATGCATATTAATTCTGCTGCAATACCTGTTGTTCTATGTTTCCTTGGTTTTTTCATATTCGCCCTTAGCCCTACTATCACATTCGGCAAATACACGCTTGGAACAATTCCCTTGCCACAGTTTGTAATAAATGCATGGTCAATTTTCCGAGCCACAGGAAGGCTATTATGGCCTATCATGTATGGGTGTTATATTATTTCTATTGTAGTTATTGCCAGATATCTGTCTCCCAAATATGGTCTGACTGCTATTTCTATTTGTATATTGATACAAATGTTTGAATTTTATCCTATTGCAGCCCAGCTCCATACTGACTATTCATCCAGAAAAGAGTTCGTTTCCTCATTTGATGACGATATCTGGCTTGATCTGGCTGAGGGAAAAGAAAAATTATATCTGATGACATCGCATAACCGATATAATAAAGTGCCTGCTGTACAATTTCTGGGCAAAAAAGAAACGATATATTTGGGGCTTTATGCTTATCAAAATAATTTATCCATCAATGATATGTACATAGCGCGCAGAGATTCTGATGGAATTTCCGATTACCGAACTGCGGTATGGGAAGACATTTACAATGGACACATTGATGATTCTGCGCTTTATCTCTTTTTTGAGTGTCCGCCCCTTGGAGTCATACAAAAAGAATTAATGTATATTTATGAAATTGATGACTACTATATCGGTTTAAAACAACCCCTTGCCTTAAATGATCGCCGTATCCGCCCTGTTGATGAAATTACTGATTTATCAGTCCTTCCTGAACTAGGAGAATATGTCACCGACTGCAAATATACAGAAGATGGCCTTTTGATGAGTTCCGGCGGCGAATTCCGCGGCATGTTGTTACCCTTGGATTCTGGAAAATATCAAGTTACTATTACTGGAGAAGACATAGAGCATGCGGATATTGATTGCATAGTTGCTAAAACTGGCGATAGTGTTCCTATTAACATTACGGAGCGTTCGGAGAACGTTATTACTTATGAATTTTATACTGATACTGCCATTGATCAGTCACAGTTTAAGATTGGGAACCCGACGGACGATGTCATTTTGATTACCGACATCCGTCTGACCGAGATGTAATACCCTGAGAGCAAAAAAGGAGGCAATATTTATCATGGACTACCAGCAACTAATGAAAAATTATCCTAAGCAGCGGGCCGACCTGCCGCCGGAATATAAGGCGATCTATGACCAACACTATGAGGAGAATCGAAATGGGACAACGAAAGTTTCTTCTCTGTCACAGAAGATGGAACGATGGCTGCATAAAAAAGTGGCCGCCACAAGCTATCCTGGCGCCAGGACTTTGGAGATAGGAGCCGGCACCTTAAACCAGCTCAGCTATGAACACGACGGCATCTACGATATTGTGGAGCCTTACACAAGCCTGTTTGCGGATTCCCCAAACAAAGTCCGCATACGCAATATTTACAGCGATATTTCTGCCGTGCCCGGCGAAGCAGTTTATGACAGGATTACTTCCGTCGCCTGCTTCGAGCATGTGTGCGACCTTCCCGATGTTGTAAAAAAATGCGCCCAGCTGCTGGCTCCGGGCGGAGTCCTGTCAGTATCCATCCCGAATGAAGGACGCTTCCTCTGGAAGCTGGCCTATACCATGACTACCGGCCGGGAATTCAAAAAAAGATTCGGCCTCGACTACGAAACGCTCATGAAGTACGAGCATGTAAATACCGCAGACGAAATTGAAGCCATTCTAAAGCACTATTTCAACGATGTCCGCTGTTCTCTCTTCGGGATCGGGAAGGATCTTTCCTTCTATAGGCACTATAAATGCACCTTGCCTGCTACAGAGGACATCTGATAATTTATGGAGAAAGAATATGAATGAACCAATCCCGGGGATGCTGACCATCATCATCCCTTCCTATAACGAAGCAGAGAATATAAAGAATACAGCAGCGGCTGTAAGGGACACGATGGAGAAAGCCGGCATCCCATATGAAATCCTGTTCATCGACGACGGATCCAAAGATGCAACCTGGGATGCCATAGAGGCAGAATGCGCCGAATGCAATCATACGCGGGGGGTTAGCTTCTCCCGGAACTTCGGCAAGGAGGCCGCTATCTTTGCCGGGCTGGAAAACTCCGACGGTGATTGCTGCGTGGTCATGGACTGCGACCTGCAACACCCTCCGGAAAAAATCATAGAAATGTATCGCCTGTGGGAAGAAGGCTACGAAGTCATTGAAGGGATCAAATCAGACCGAGGCAAAGAGTCCGCTCTGCATTCTGCATGCGCCAGGCTCTTTTATGATGCCATGAGCCGCGCCTCCGGCATTGACATGAGGCATGCCTCCGACTTTAAGCTGATGGATCGGAAGGCAGTCGAATCCATCACCAAAATGAACGAGAAGCATGCATTTTTCCGAGCGCTTTCCTCTTGGGTCGGTTTTAAGACAACCGCAGTAGAATTCGATGTGCAGGAGCGCACAGCAGGCACCTCAAAATGGTCCACTTGGTCATTGGTGCGGTATGCCATAAATAATATTTCCTCTTTCACCGCCGCGCCGATGCAAGCCGTCACTTTCATCGGGGTTCTTATGCTCATCGTCTCACTTTTTTTTGGGACATTTTCTTTATACCGAAAGATTGCCGGAGAGGCGCTGGAAGGCTTTACGACTGTAATCCTCCTACAGCTATTCAGCGCGAGCGTTATATTAATCGCTTTAGGAGTCATCGGCTATTATATTGCCAAAATATATGAGGAGCTGAAAAGCCGCCCCCGATATATCATCTCCAAAAAATGCAGGTGATAAATTAAATCCATTTTTCATAAAGGGCAGCGTCCTGAGAAATGCCGTTGCTGCTCTGCAAACAGCAAACAATCTTCAAACAATACCCTTTTTATATAAGGCAGCTTTGTTTCTCTTGAAGCATTGATCAGCCAGCCCTCCTGAGATTCCAGCAAATCCACCATTTTTTGGAATGACTCTTCTATTCTTTCAGTATTGGGAACATACCATGTCTTTCCCTCCCGGTAATTGCCGATAAAATGATTCCCTTCCGTTCGGCTGCTCTTGGCATCACTGGAATCATATTTAAAATTATGGTCTACGCCATAAAGCACAAATTTTCTTATTCCCATATAATATCCTATTTGTAATGCCGCAAGCAACGTTGCCCCTGTATGGTAGGCTCCTGCCAGCAATGCATCTTTCTCTAACCGCAGCTTTTTTGATTGCAGGAAAACCCATTCGAATTCCTTTTCTTCCTGCTGTATCGGAAAGGCCGAACAAAACCATACTATTCCTTCGCTATTCCGAACAATTTCGTTTCCAAAATCTTCAATCATCTTATCATCTGCACTCACTGTATACGTAGGGCGAAAAGAATGATCCGCATAGGACATATAAAATTTATTACAGCAAAAGGTTATATTCCCTTTTAGTTTCTCCAAGTCTTCTATCCTGACGCTCGGCCCGTTTCCTATCAAAAATGCGGTTTCCCCTTGATGGATATTTTCATATTTTTTTAATTCCTTCTGCCACTTCAGCCAATATCCTCCCGTTCGTTTACCTTTTTGGGCAGAAAGATTTACAGCGACTTTATATATTTTGCAGGTAATATTTTTTATACTAAAACTGTTTATATTCATTTATATATTATATCCTTTCTATAAATGAGCCAGCGACACCAGCAGCCAGTACCTCCTAGGTACTCAGGGAAACATCCGCGTCTTTCTTTCGTAAATGGATAGCAAAATCATTGATTTTCCGCTTTATGCCGTAAGGGGTACAGTACCCGGTTTGCCTTCAGCTCACCAATGGTGTAGAAGCTCTTTGATTTCCCTTTATTGAGGAAATGCGCAGCCGTGGTACGGTGGCAAGGGCTGTATTTTTCAAAATCAACAGTCTTTCCATGATATCCGAGGGAAAAGACGGGCATCAATATGTTCATGATATGTTTCATGGTTGTTTGTGGAAAGCCCCGGCAAAAACTTAATTTTTTAAGGTAGATGCAAAGCTTTTCAAATGAGTGTACCCTATTATTTAGCGCTTACAAAATAAGCGGCATCATGAATCCGTACACTAAGGATTGTTTATTAACATCGAAAATTAAATTTTTAAATTCTGCCTTGAGGCAATTCAGCGGAATTTACCTCTGCAAGCGTGGAGTTTACTCTTTCCTATATCAGTGCCAATCATACACATAAAATATCAAGTGTAAATTTATCCTCTAATTCCGCCAACTTGCAAAAGTGTTGTTCATACAGCCGATTCTCTTTTTGAAGCACTCTAAATATCCATTCTAATAAACATATTTGTTCATTCACAATTTTCTTAATTGCATCTCCCTCTTTCTCTTTCAAAACAGAAAACCGAACCGCATATCCAATCCAATAAAGCTGCAAAATTTTCCTCTGAATTAGATAACTCATATCATATAAAAATGATAACTTCCACCTATTTAACGGATTCTCTATCAACCACTGAAAACATTGTTCTATAGCCTTTCTGCCCTGTGCCTCCCTCATATTATTTTGAATCCATTTCATAGAACCTATCACAGCCTCTTTTTCCCATAATAGTTCTACTTTTTTTTCTATTTCTTTAAAAGATCTTACCACCAAATATCCTTTTGCCTCCGAAAGATTATTCACTTGAAACCATAATTCCATTTCCTCTTTTGTAACTTTCCTAGATAAAATGCCTTCAGAATCCATGACAAAAATCTGCCCATTTTCTTGATATATAGTTATATAATGATCCATATTTGTATACAAGTTAGACAATATCAAATAACCTAATCGTCCCATATCTATTGGTCCAACAAGGCATCTCGTCTCCTTACTTTTCTTTTCTATGTATTCTATTATATCTTTTTGATCAATAAAAAATTTCTTATCCTGCCTATACCCCCATAATGTCACTGCCCGATCAAGCCCAATATTAGGATCACAATATGTTGTTAATAATCGGCTAAAATCATTTTCTCGCTGATGCTTAATTCCAAATGGAACTGATGAAGAGAGTTCAAAAAGTTTATGATTAATCTTGCCATCTTGGACTGTATTTATAAACGCATATGTTGCGCAACATATCTCATTTCCACAAAATACACTATCGTTTTTCATTAATTATCTTCCCTAACTTTATTTTATTAACTTTTCCATTATAGTTCCTTGGAAGTGGAGCAGAAAAACAAAATAATTCATACGAATTCATATATCTTGGCCTAGTTGCTAATATCTCTTGTATACCTTTTTTTATATTCTCATCTTTCGAATAGATACAAATACCTATTTTTTCTCCATAAATATCATCTCGAAATCCTACTACAGCACACTCCAAAACACCAGTAACGCTTGATACAATATTTTCTATCTCCACTTCACTTATCCTATGCCCCATAATTTTAATCAGGCCATTAACCCGACCGTAAAAATAAAGAAAACCTTCTACATCTATTGACATTAAATCGCCTGTATGATATATCTTCATACCAGTCTTTAAATTAGTTTCAAAACCATCTCCTTCATTCCAATAACCTTCCATAACATTAGGACCTTCAACAATCAATTCCCCCACACTATCCATGGAATTTTCCTTTAAAAGATAAACTCTCACACCATCTAATGGCAGGCCACATGACCCTGCCATCACTTTGTCCTCATGCCCCTTTGGCATAATAGCTATCCTTTTACATTCTGTAACACCATACATTGGGATCACTTCTGCTGATGGTAATATTTCTCGTATCCTCTTTATTAATTCCACCGATAAATACTCTCCGGTAAAAGTTATACAACGTAAATACGGTAACTGAATCTTATCTAAAAATCTAAGCTTCAGAAGCAAATTCATCACTGACGGAATTGACGGATAAACTGTAATTTCCCATTGATACAAATATCTGGGAATCATCTGGAGCATCTCTGGCTCCACAAGGAATATTTGTGCTTTGCTCAATAATGACAAAAAAATCTGGTAAAGCCCATAATCAAATTCCAAAGAGAGACTACATAGGACTTTATCAGATTCGTTATACTCAAGTCTTGAAAGAATACTCCTACAGCAAAACATAATCTGCTTATGGCACCCATATACACCTTTCTTTTCTCCAGTTGTTCCAGACGTATAGAGAATATAGGCACCCATGGATTCAGGTATTCTGGTTCTTTTATATTCTCTATTTATTACAATATTTATATTGTTCACTTCCGAAGGTTCCAAAATCATAGATGGTGAACAATCCTTTACCAAATACCCTATTTCTTTCTCACTACACTTATTAGAAACCAAAACAAATATCAAACCACCAGCCAAGCATGCCAATATCGCCTCTATCGTTCTTTCATCGTTATGATTCTTAATCAATATACGATCACCTTTTTGAACCCCATTTTGATAAAAATAGGTTAAAAAGCCCATAGCGCCCTCATGAAGCTGAAAATATGTAAACTCTCTCTTTCCATTTACTAAAATATGTTTTTGTTCTTTCAAATGCTCCTCTATCAGAGCTGCATATAACATCTGTTATTTTTCCTCCAACTCTACCATAATTTTCCTAGTCTTATATTTCAATGCTTTTTTTACTATGGAAAAAATCCCCTCTACAATATCTTTATTAATATCCAATTCCTCCGTTACTTCTTTTTCAGTTTTTCCAGCTTCATACAATGAAAGAATATCATCCACATTTTCTGAAGTTAATACTGGCATTATTTCTTTTACATATTCAATTTCAGAATTAGTAAACTCCCTTGGAGTAAGTATCGGTCCCTTATTAAGAATCCAATATGCAAGATCTTCTGTATCTGTCTGTCCTTCCCAAAAACCAGAAGAAGCCTCCTGTTCAATAACATCTTGCGCTGTTCCAATTTTTTTCCCAATTTCTACAACCTGAGTTCTATACAGATGCGCTAATGGCTTAAAATTTGCAAGATTATCTCCGAATGTCAATAAAAACCCTAACATTTTTTCTGTCTTATTCGTTGTTCCTGCAATAATAAAACCTTTATCTTGATAACAAGAAATCACAGCAGAACGAAGGGAACATTTTGCCTTCGCCGGATCAAGAAGTGTATTTAGACGAAATAGCCCTTTCGCTTCTCCCTCTTCCAAAGCACCTATCAAAACTCGATTAATATTTTCTAAATGTATTTCAGCTAAATATACCCCTAATTCTTCCGCTAATTCCAACGCCTGCTTATGAAATTTTTTCTCCATATCTGATTGGAGAACTATGAATAGTTTTATTCTTTCTCTTCCCAAAGCCCTGCAACACAACCTTGCTGTCACATCTGAGTCCAGTCCCCCAGAAACCGGAATCACAACAATTTCATCTTCTTCTACATAATTTTTTATAAACTTCTCAATCTTTGCTATCTCAGCACTTACTTCCATCTTCTCTCCCCCGTATGGACATTTTCATAATAGAAAGCTCTTTTTCAAGTATTTCACTATCTATCCCATATTTCTTTGCTAATGAGCGGTAAATTTTTTCTATCTTTTCAAATTCTATTCCTAATTTCTGTGTCAGCATCTTATTTCTCCAAACATTCCTACAATCACAATTGTACGAAATTAACTTCTTAATTTTTACTTCAGATGGGTCTTCCCGATATTCATCCAGCAAACGGACAACAGCCTTTTTACAGTTTTCACAAGTTGTAGGAGACACAAAAATATTAGACCTATCTGTTCCAAAATAATCTTTATACCAGGAAATTTGCACCTGTTCCAAAGCCTCAACTGGTAATTGAGCCAGAACCGCTACCAAGGCCCAAAGCGAAACACATTGATACCAACCATCATTATACATTACTTCTAATAAAGTTCCATGTTTCACATGATATGGGAATAATACAACACTATCCGCCCCTTGCGCAAAAGCTTTCTTTACAGAAGTAACAGCCTCATAAATAGATGCTCTCTCGCTCAAAAATGGAATGCCAACCGCAATATTTGCTGTAACTTTCGCTCCTGCCTTATGGATCAGATCAGCCGCTCTTTCAAACGAAGCCACTTCCGCACCTTTATTAATACAATTTCTTAAAATCCAATCATTTCCAGATTCATAGCCTATCTCCACATATTTATCGGCCGATGGCATAATATCGTTTAAAAATCTTAGCCCTTCTTCATTAACGGAATCAGCCCTTGTTTCAATAATGAAACGTTTTGCCTTCACATTTTCAAGAATTACCTTCAACTCTTTTTGTATCTTTCTCGGAACTTCCCGCTCATCTAACATGCTTCCACTTGGTGTCAACAAAAAATCTTCGAATTCCCATGGAAATTTTTTTATAATATTTTGTAATTCATGAAGCATTAGGTTCTGGTCCATTATTTCAGTACCTTTTCCATAATTACACATTGTGCATCCCCCACTTGCATCATGTGTGCATCCTCTAGTGAGAAACCACAAATCGCAAAGAAGTCCACCATTCGCCCTCTCTATTCGATAATGCGTCCTTTTATTTTTAGGCATCTCAGGCCGCATATCATATATTTTTTTTGTTATCTCTTTTAAAACCTGATTATCTTTACTGATAGCCATTATTTTCACCGATTTTCTTTTCCAAACAATCGCACAGAGTTTTAATACTATAAAATATTTTAGAAAAATTATCTTCTAAAGGTTCAAATCTTATACGAAACTTATCTTCAAGTTCAACCTGAAGGATCACCAAATCAATAGAATCCAATCCCAAATCATCTTTCAATAAAACATTCCCTTGAATCTCTCGTCCAAATTCTTTGTGGTGCTTTTGTAAAACCTCCATGATAATTGAAATTGTCTCATTAAATACCTGTACATTCATTATTCATCCACTCCAGCTCTAATACCCTGTGTCCATTATAATCTTTACTATGCACCAAAATCCTTGGCATCTCCATAGCCAAAAAAAGTGTAGCAGCCTCCTGCAAGGAATAAGCACCTACATTATAAAATATTATGTAATCTCCTTCTTCAATAGAATAATCAATGTACTCCATAGATAAAATATCATTTGCGGAACATAAAGAGCCACAAATCATATATTTATATTCTGGACCCTTTTTTTCTTCTCTGATTACACTTTCAATAAACGGTTGTCTTTGACCACATATATTCCCGTAATAACTTAGATGATTATTTCCTCCGCGTATAAGCAGCACATCTCTATCATCTCTCCATTTTCTATCAAAAACCTGTGTAACATACTGTCCCGCATTTGCTGCTATCCCTCGACCACACTCATAGGTAACTTTATAATTAATGGAAAGTTTTTCTATAAATGCAAACATGCAGTCTGCTGCTTCCTCAAATTCTTCTTTTCTTTCACTATAAAAAAGCGGTACTCCAATGCCTCCGCCTATCTGAACTTCCTTAAAACAAATACCTTTTTCTTCTAAATATTGTAATTGATCTGCAAATTTTTTAATATCTCTTTGAACTTGGCTTAAACATTTTCTCTGAGTGCCTGCATAATATTGTATTCCTACAATATTTAAATTATCGTAGATTCCTGCATATTTTATAATCTGTTCGATCTCTTCAACATTCATGCCAAACTGATTGCCGCTACTTAATCGCAACAAAACTTCTACTGTACCTCGTGCTATATTTTGCAATTCCGATGTCTGCTTTACTGAATCTAAAACAATTCTATCTACTCCAGCCTTAAGTACATAATCAAAATCTTCTTTTGACTTCCATACCCCACTATAAATCAATCTATCTGCCGAAATCCTTTGTTTAAGGCAATATTGTAATTCCTTGATTGTAGATACTTCTATCATATCTGCTATTTCCCCTACTGCCTCTGCTAAATAATAATTTGCTTTAGCAGAATAACATAGTCTTACCTCTTTGCCCAAACACTTTTTGATTTCTCTTGCATTTGCAATAGCTATATTTTCATCATATATATACAAAGGAAGTGAATACTTTTCTTCTAAGCACTTTATACTTTCATATTTCAATACTCTCCCATATGCCTTATGATCCATAAACCTATATCCCATCCACAATTTCCTTCCATATAGTTTGTTCAATCTCTGAAAGCGCAGAAATTTTTCCCTTTTCCGCTTCCTTCAGCATATCACTCTGAAGTTTTCTAATTGTTCTATCATCAGTTTGCATATTTTTAACCTGTATATGCAGTTCCCTTACCTTTTCTATCTGTTGAATATAATTCATCACTCCATACCAAAGAGCAATACGTTTACTGGATATATCAATATAGTCATTAAATGATTCTTTTTTTGCCGTAGTACGCTCAACACTTTCAACAACTTTTGTATAAAAGCTTAAACCTTCATTCCAGATTTCCTCAATATTTCCTTCTTCTCCATGGACTCCGTCATTTTTATAAAGGCTAATCGTCATACCTCTTTCCGCAAGAAAAAAATGTTCCAGCTCCTTTTTTGTATAAATCACTCCGGGGAAACCATCTGGATCTGTAATTGTATAATAATTCTCGGATTCCCTTCTTATATAAAAGAATCTATTTTTACCATGATAATACATATTAGCAGGCTGACATATGATTGATTCCTCAACAACCGGTCCATACACAATCCCACCTTCATCACATGCTTGTACGGCTTCCATTCCTACTAAATGTTTCGCTGTCAATCTATTTTCTAAGTTCATATGCCTAGCAATCGCATTAATTGCTGCTTCTATCTCCACAACTGGAATATAATAATTTTCCCCATTTGTTCCATTATAGAAGCCAAAACATCTCTTTCCCATTGCATCCAAATGTTTTATTTGTCCATACCCTTTCTGTATAAACAACATCTGCATAGCCATTTCAAATGTATCTATGTATTTTCCAAAATAATGCATTCCTTTTACCTAATCCTATATTTATCGGGGCAGTCACTAAAAATTTTTTTCCACTCCTTGTTACTCCCTTCGAATAAACATCTAATAAAAGTAGAACCCTCAAAAATTTCTTCACTTATATTTTTATTGTTATTAAAAGTAACCTGAATGAAGCAGCATCCCCTGAAATTACTATTTTCAAATTCACAATCTACAAATTCTGCCTCTTGAATCGTACTATCTGCTAAATTTGCAAGACTCATATCACATTCCTTGAAAATCGTATAGTTAAAATTAGAATCTGCAAGAAGTGCATTAACAAAATTACAGTTTTCAAAATAACTATAACTCGAAAGCATTCCGATTCCATTGCAATTTTCAAATATAACATCCATAAAATGTGCATGTGTAAATTCTGCATCTTTAAGAATCGTATCCCGATAAGAAGAGTACTTAATCAGTGACTTGGTCAAATCAATTTTGCTTATATCACTTTTATCTAACATACAACATGTCCAAACGCTCTCTGACGCATGGCAGTCTAAAAGATTTGAATTCTGTAAATTAACAAGCTGGAGTTTGGCTTTATATAAAACTGCTCCTGTCAGCACGCAACTTTCCATATCCACATATTTAATAGCAGCTTCAGTCAAATTTACGCCATCCATTATACAACCTTTCATACAAAGATTTTGCAAGTTACTCTTCTGTAAATTTGCCCTTGTAAATAAAGTTGCATGCAATAACATATTACGAAAATCAATTCTTTCAGCAACCGCATACGTAAAAGAAGAAAAAGACATATCTAAAACTACTTTATCATTTATATTATCCCAAATATCTGATTTTTCCCTCTCTTTTAAGCCTTCTGAATTAATTTTAACCCCCAACTTTTTAAAATAATTTCTATCACAATCATGATATCTTTCAGGAATTTCAATTGTTACCGAACTAATAGGGAAACAAATATCTTTCAAAATTGACTTTTCAAAATTACTGTATTTTAAATCCTCTTTAACAATATCATAAAAGTCAATTTGTGACAACTTACAGTCAATAAAGTTGACATTACTGAGAATGCTTTTATGAAATTCGACATTTACTATAACTGCATTTTCAAATGTGCTTTCTCTCAAATCAACCTCAACAAAATTTGTTCCAGTAACATCTACATCTGACAATATCATTTCTGTCATAAGACATTTTTCAAAAAGAGCATTACCTAATGCACAATTACGAATATCCGCATTATAAAAATTACAGTCAATAAACTTTGATAATGCCATATTAGTTCCAACCATTTTTGTTCTTGCAAATATCACTTCATTGAAAGAAGATGCACGAAAAGAAGAATTTTCAAACCGAACATTATATAAATCCACAGTATTCAATTTCGCTAATGGATAAAAAATTTCAATCTTTGGAAGAGTACTCAAGCATTTTGTAAAACTATAAAAGCGAATCCAAAAAAACATGTATAAAATATGCCCATTTTCTTTTATAGTTTTTGACTTTCTACCCTTTTCAAACAATTTAGAATGCAATACATTATCCTGTTTAACCTGTAATATATCTCTATAATCTGACAAAAGTTGATATGTATGAAGGAAATTCTGCAAACTCATGTTCTTCTCAACAAGCTTTCTATAACGCTGTATTGCTAAATATACACTTTGCCCCCAATCATTACTCTTAGCATCATCATACTCTACTTGTTGAATTACTTCAAACCTTTCTATATCCCCAGCTGCAACGATAATTTTTTGCCTTGTATCCTGTCCATAATGGAAACCATCTGATTTTTCAAGAAAAGCTAATATGAACTTTTCCCATTCAGAGAATCTTATTACGAATTTTTCTTCATCAAACTCTCCGGTTTCCTGCTTATTTTTTCCGCTATTATTGTGATCATCTTTACTAACATCCAAAAATTCTGATATAGTACTGTCTTCTCTTGAATCTATATATCTACCAATAAATCCCGTCCTATCGCTGCCCATATGCATCCATACATTTTCTATATCTTTATCAAGTCTTTCCAAAAGGCTTTCCGCAATTTTGCAAATAGCCCTATCAATATTAATACATTGATAAAGAAAATGAATGGATAAAATAAGAATAGAAGCGACTGCAAGAATACCAACATACAAAAACAAATCATAATAAAAATTACTATTGCCATCATTTACATTCTGAAACAACATCAAATAACAAGATATACCTACAAACATAACAGAATACCATAAGAGTATTTTGATTTTCTCTTGGCGATATTCTCCAATAACCTTAGCATAATAAGGCTTCTCGTTAATTGTTCTATCTAAAGTATCCTTCAAAAAAACATAACTTGTAACTAATGTACCCAAAACTGCGATCATTGTTGAAACAATTACCGGCCATACAATTTCCCATGATTTTGAACTGTATTCTCCTGCTATAAAATGAGACACTAAAGTTCGTAAAATCTGAATCATCAAAAACGCTATTAGCAAAAAACTAAATATTATTTTTACTTTTCTTCCAAACTTTTTTCCCCTCAAATCTCCTATACCCCAGCAATTTTCTTTAGTATACAAAAATATTGTATATATGTACTTATAACTAATCAAGCAAAAATCCCTTAGTTAATAATTCAAACTTCGCATATAGATTTTGCCTATTCACCTTGACAATTCTTTGTTGCCGCTTAACATGGTCCTGAACATTTGAAGCAGCATTTGAAATGCCTAGATCCATGTGATATCTGATATTTCATCGGAAAAATAACATAAAATTAAAAGAATTAAAAACCATGAATATTTTCTCCCTTTCTTCATCTCACTTTTACTTTTTCGCATTTATTCCTTAGGTATTATATCATTTTTTATAATGATTTACTATCTTAATATTTTTTCTCTTAGTCAACTGACAAAAACTTTACTCTATATTTTTTTAATATGCAGGCATTTTCTTACTTTGTCAATTAATATCAAAAAATTATTAGCAGCCACTACCCCGTATCATACAGCACAAAACCGATCAATGCTTGGATAATAGCGAATTATCCAATGTAGCAATTCTGGTAGAGGGGCTGGCCGACAGCACAACGGCTTCCGCGATTTTGGAACTGGCCATCGCCAACGAACTCGCTCGGCATGGCTACAAGGTAAAGGTTATTGTCCTGGACACGAGCTTTTTTGCGGGAAGCGTGCAGACGGATTCCATCGTGAAAAGGAAGCGGGACTCCTCTTCCCACGGCAGCTTCCATGCGGCCTATGCCCGGGAGTGCGTGGATATCCATTACTGCAAGGAGGCTTCCCTAGAGGGAAGGATCCATGAAGGGGTTTCAGCTGCCGCAGAGTTCCATGCCGGGCTTGTCCTGGACATCTCCCTGGACGGGACCGTCGCTTCCGCCATTCTGCAGAAACAGGTGCCTGTCATACACATCACTCTGAGCGGCTATTCGAGCGGGGCGGTCTTTGACGCGTATATCGCAAAGAGCAGGGAGCTGTGCAGGGAGGAAAACAAAATATTCCATTCGATTGATGAGTCCAGGATTTATGAGGCGCCGATCAGCATCCCGTACGAGAACAAGCCAAGAAAGATATACTACCGGGAGGAGCTTGGGTACGAGGATAGCGACTTTATTTTAGTGACCGTGGGCCACCGGCTGAAGTACGAGATGGACGAGCCGTTTTTGGAAACCATATGCGGGTTCCTGGCGGGACGGCCTTCTGTCAAATGGATTATCGTCGGGAATGACCTGGGAGAGGATGTATACCGAATTGCCGGGGAAATGATAGGCAGCGGGCAGATCAGGCCCTGGGGGATTGAGGACGATTTGGTGGCCTTGTATGGGATATGCGATGTATACCTCAATCCGAATAGGGTAGGCGGTACGGGCAGTATTAAACTGGCTATGGAAATGGAAATACCGATTGCAGTAACTGATTTTATATCGGATACTGTATCATTAATTGGGAAAGAGAATTGCTGCGGTTCAAGCTATCAGGACTTAATCGAATATATAGACAGGCTGCACCATAATCCCGGCTTTTATGCGGATGAGGGAGAGAAGGCATACCAGGCCCTGCAGCGCGAGGACCTGACGCTGGCGCATTACATTGACATTATCCTGCAGGCGTACAAAGACACCAGAAAGGAAAGGGAACAATAACCCGTTGGAACAGAGCCGGGGCATTCACTGCCAAGAGGAAACTTATATGAAGGAAATAAGCGGATATATGAACCGAGAGCTGGAAGAGGATCTCGCCTACGACGAGTCGTGCCAGAGAATGCTTTTTGTCCTGGAGCGCTATGAGCGAATCGCCTAGGAGTTCTATGAATACCTTTTTAGGTGTTTGAGAACGTCAACTAGCTAGAATTAAAGGAAGTGGGGAAGGTTTTCTCATCTATGTATGGTTAGCCATGCCCCCGATATAAGAAGGAACATGGTCAGGAAAGGGTTATATCCCGGTATTATGGGGCAATGTGTTCAAGGATGCCAGGGAGGGGTCGTGGGGGAATTACCAGCTGGCGAACGATGTCCTGTCGATGTCCTGCGATCAAAGGTATGGGGAAGAGGAAATGGAGATAATATACAGCACGCTTCTGAAGGAGATGAAGAAATTCTGATAAGTGGCAGTAACAGGAGGAACAAAGATATGGAGTATGGGTTTTACGGACGTTTGAAGGAAGAATTTCCGTCGCAGGTCATTGTGGACATAAATGACGCATGCAACTACGAATGCATCCACTGCCCCAACGCGCAGATGAAGAGGGAGGGGAAAATCACGGGGAGCCAGCTATCCGAGGAGCTGAACAGAAAAATGGTGGACGAGGTCGCAAAGTACGGCAGGGGGATCACCCAGCAGATCCGCTATACGGCAGACGGAGAGCCTTTCCTGCACCCGGAGGTCATGGAGCTGCTGGAGTACGCCGTCCGCAGGTCCGGGACAATGGTGTCCGTCACCACGAACGGCTCGCTGTTGGACGAGGAGAAGATGCTGCGCCTGCAGGAAATGGGGCTGGGGCTGATCGACTTCAGCCTGGACGCCTACCGGGACGGGACCTATTCCGAAATACGGAGGAACGGGGACCTGGAGGTCGTGCGCCGGAACGTACTGAAGATGCTGGAGATACGGGAGAGAACCCGGAGCAGGACAAAGATCGTCGTGAGCTTCGTTCTGCAGGAAAAAAACAAGGACGAAAAGGATGACTTTGAGGAATACTGGAAGAGCAGGGGCGTGGACTGGGTCATCATCCGGAAGCTCCATACTGCAGGGGGCACAGTCGAAAATGATGTCCGGGTGGGCGACACGGGCAGGGCGTACCCATGCGTGTACCTGTGGGAAAGGATTCTTTTAGACTATAAGGGGCGGTTATCCTATTGCCCTGTGAATTGGGAAGGGGACAGGCTTATATGTCAGGATTACTCCCAAACCTCTATCAAGGATGTCTGGAACGGGGAAGAATACCGCAGGCTCAGGCAGGAGCATTTGACGAACTGCTTCAGCGGGGACAATTCGTGCAGGGACTGCAAGGATCGCTTCCTGACCATTTGGCCGGAACAGGGGGAGCTGGCATACGGGGACATGCTCAGCGCGTTCCAGCAGAAAAGGTGATATTTGCATGTCAAAACTCCCCGCATATACTGAAAGGAACAGTCATTTATGAAAAAAATAGCGGTTATAGGTGCATCTTGTTGGCAGGAACCACTAATTAAAAAAGCAAAGACTATGGGGATTGAAACGCATGTATTTGCATGGGCCGCGAACGATGTCGGAGAGGTAGTCGCTGACTATTTTTATCCAATCAGCATTATCGAAAAAGAGGCTATTCTAAAAAAATGTGAAGAAATAGGGATAGACGGAATCTGCAGCATCGGCTCCGACCTGGCCATGATAACTGTTAATTATGTTGCGAGCCGACTAGGGTTAGTTGGAAATACTGAGAAATGTGTGAAGGCTTCAACCAATAAGCATTTGATGCGAAAGCGGTTTGAGGAATGTGGGGATCCGTCTCCTAAAAGTATTCTGGTTGAGTCTGTTATAGATTTAAATGACGTTAATCTGAATTATCCGATTATTATAAAGCCCATAGACCGTTCTGGCAGCAGAGGAATCACAAAACTGGAGCATGAACATTCGGTCAAATTGAAGGACGCAATAGAATATGCCAAGGGACAGGGATTTGAAAAATATGCTTTAGTGGAGGAGTTTGTACCAGGGCAGGAATACAGTGTCGAGTGTATTTCATGGCACGGTCGACATTATCTTCTTTCTATGACACAAAAATTTACAACAGGCAGTCCGCATTTTATAGAAACTGCTCATTTGGAACCTGTGGTAATAGATAAAGATACCTTGGAAAAAGTGAAACATATAGTTTTCCATGCCTTAAGCAGTCTCCAAATAGAAAACGGAGCTTCTCATAGCGAAATAAAAATAATGGAGCAAGAAAAAATTGAGATTATTGAAATCGGGGGACGTATGGGCGGCGACGGGATCGGGAGTCACCTTGTAGAATGGTCCACAGGGATCGATTACGTAAGGGCGGTCATACAGATTGCATTAGGGGAAAAGCCAGACTTAGATACACATCTGCCCTTATCAGCGGCGGCCGTACGCTTCATTATGTCGGAGGAAGATTTAGAAA
>OFFV01000973.1_pt1 | contig 18610 bp, 18 predicted proteins | sample 1521461 | NCBI WGS metagenome assembly OFFV01 (sample SAMEA3504120, study PRJEB24116) | mouse gut metagenome | biome: mouse gut; feature: mouse-associated habitat; material: faeces | place: Denmark | collected 2011 | reverse complement strand
GCCAGATATTGAATTTTCAAGGTGCATAGCTAAAATCTATGTGCGAAGTTTGAGTTAGTTATAATTTCAAATACTCTGTATCATCTTATTAGCAAAAATACTCCTGCGTCAGTTAATCCATTTGCGGCTTTAGTAGTCACCTATGGAACTGCCTTTTTAGGAAGTATAGTATTGTTATTGATTACTAAAAAAGCTAGTATTTATGAAGAAATGGCGAATATCAAAGCTTTAAATTTCATATTGGGACTGATAATTATTGGAGTAGAAGGTGGGTATATGCTCATGTACAAGAACGGGTGGGAAATAAGTAAAGGTTCAATCATGGCGAATATCAGTATTGCTATTATTTTACTATTTATAGGGAGTATGTTTTTTCACGAAAAAATTAATTTAATCAAAGTAATTGGAGTATTTGTCTGTCTTGCCGGAATTACTTTGGTTAATGTTGGCTAATAGGTTGAAACACAATAGCAAAATCAGTCGAGCCAGTCAACGGCAAGATGAACGGGCTTTGCCCGCCGTTGACAGCCCCACCCGGTTTTGCTGGAGGATAATCAAGGGGCAACAGCCTAATGCGCTGTCGCCCCTCTGAATTATTAGCTGCCCTGTTTAAGTTCCGTTTTGGCGGACAGACAGCATAAAGAGAGGTGAGATTTTTCGGTAAAATACTTATACTTACATTCAATGATACAGAAGAAAAAGCGGTTGAGAAAGCCATATCTGCCCTTGCCGATATGATAGCGCTGGAAGCCATACAGCCGCCGCAATCCCCCGCACTTGCTTTTCCGGGATTGGAAATCAGACCGCGCCAACGCCGAGTACTGAAAGACGGCGCAGACATAAAGCTTACCCGCTTAGAGTATGGCACACTCTGTTACCTTGCTGCCAGTCCGGGACGGGTATTCACAAAGACACAAATCTTTGAAGCCGTGTGGAGCATGGAGAGCGAAAGCTGCCAGTCAAGTGTGGCAAATGTGATCTACAATCTGCGGAAAAAGATAGAGCCGGACAGCAAAAACCCCACCTACATAAAAACCGTTTTAGGAATAGGCTACAAGTTTGCTTCCGGGGAATAACAACCGAATAACCGCCGCCATTTTTGGCAATCAGAAAGCAGGAAATCAAAAAAGGTTTCCTGTTTTTTTGCGCCAAAAACCGCGCTGATTTTTCAACTTTGTCGAAAAGTTTTATCAAAAAGTTTCCCAAAACTTTGCCATATTTGCATTTCTCTGCGTAGTAAGGAATAGAGGGGGAAGTACACCAGCTTTGAGGAACTCACCCCTACCCTGTTACGGGAATTTGTGGAGAAAATCGTAATCCACGAATCGGAAGCCCTTGACGGGAAACGCCGGGGGAAGCTCCGCAGACAGGAAATCGAAATCTATTACTCTTTTGTCGGCAAGGTAGAATTGCCCGACTAAAGCCCGACCCGTCCGGCAGTCAGCCGGACAGGGAACGGCAAAATTTTTTACACTTCTTTTACTTCTTTATCTCACATGAGCAAAGTCGCAACTTTTGATACTGCAATCAGGAGGTAAGTCTATCAATTCAGAAACCCGCTGGTGTTCCGCCCTTGATTTTTGTTTCCATCCACTTTCTTAATGTTCAAGCTGCCTCACCTCCGTTTATGAAAAAAACAGCACCTAAACCGTTTTAAGCTTAGATGCTGTGACTGATGTTCTTATTCTGTTGTACCGCTTTCCGTTTTGCCTTCCGGCAGGATTTTCTCTGCCTTTTACCCTACATATCGTGTATCCAGTCCTTCACAGGGGCTTTCCACATCTCGCTTTTGTTTGGGATATTTTTTATCAGGCACCTTATCCCACACTTCCTGCTTATATGCCATTCCTTCTTTCCTCCCATAGTGTAAGGAAATCCGACACAAGGGCTTTTTCCCTCTTATCCATACATTTCGCAAGCAGCCCTGTTCTGTCATTTAACATATCCATTGTGTGGTATATGCCGAATTTGAGATTTACTTTTACAATTTCCGTAACCAGTTTTTCATCTGCCCCGATACCGCCTGCCTGCAGCATTTTTTCAATGCCCGTGCGTTCCCTGCACTCTGCCATGCTGCTTAGGTAGATTGTCTCTGCCCTCTTTGTCATCTTATCCTCACGGACAATTCTGCTAATTTCGTAACAATGCTCCAAATCGCGGTAAAATGAATCACTGTTTTTATCCTTCTTATACGTTGTCATAAAGGAATTACACTGGCACAGATTTTTTTCCTGCCTGTCCTTTTTTATAATCCCCAGGTGGAGAGTCCTGTCCCCCATTTCATGCACCATAAGGTAATCACTGTCAAAGTCAGAATCCTCACGTTTCCCTAAATCATATAAATACAATTTTGAGTAAGATGCAAACATCTCAGGCAGCAAAGGCAGGTTATCCAGTTTTAAGTGAATGACTTCCAAAATTCTGCGCTGCTTTTCCTCTGTCCTGTAATACTTCTGCACCAGCTTTTCCAGCGACTGCATCGTGATTCTTCCCTTTTTTACCGCATATGCCCCAAAATCACCCGTGTACTGCTTTGGTCTGCCTGCATACTGGAGCCCCATCAAATGCGGTATCTTATCTTCCGTGTTGGACAGATGGATAATCTTCTGGGAAGTGTGGATATAATAATCATATTTGCAGATCGTGTCCTTTACATTTTGGAAAATCTGCAAAAGCCTTGTGTCCTTCATGTTTCCTCCCAATATAAAGAAATTGCCTGAGCGGTTAGGCTCAGGCATTACATTTCTTTTTTGAATTGCAATTCTGGGAGCAGGCCTATGATACTCCATAGGCAGAGACGACCTTTGTATTTGTATTGCCCGCAAAGCCGGGACGGGTAGCTCCTCTCTGTCGCCGCAAAAGCACTGAAGCTTTTCATTACCTATAACCTATCACGCATCTGCCACATTGTCAACTGCTTTCCGTCTGTATTTTGGAATAAACACTATGTGATAAACTTTGATTACATCATCTCTTTTTGAATCCTTATTGTGATCCCTGCGCTTATGGCAACCGGAAAAAACCAGGTAGCTGTCCTGTACAAAACCAATGAAGAAGATGCCGGCACACGCCCTATATATGGAGTAAAAAGTTTTAAAAAAGCAAATTCAGCAGGTCCCATCCCGGCTACACTCGGCAGCACACCTATGATAACCAGCATAACGGAAGCCAGAGCCTGAATCCTTCCCCATCCCGGGTTGGATATTTGCAGTGCTTCCATGCACAGAAACGGCGTCAGGTACAGCCAGCATAATTTCAGTAAATTCAAAAGCATTACCTTGCAGCAGGTGGCATGATCGCTTACAATCGTTTTCGATTCCTTATAAAGCGCTTCCGTCTGATTGCTCCATGATACTTTCCACTGCTTCCACTTTCCCGTATCCGGAAGCTTCTTTATAATACCCAGCAACAGACTGTGTACTCTTTCCCATGTAAAAAAAGCCAGCAGAAATACAACAATCAGCACACACACCACCATCCCCAGAGTTATATAACCCATGGCCTCCGGGATCGTAGATTGCAACCATCTTCTCTGTGTAAATACCATAACTGCCGCATAAAGGCATATGGCTGTCTTATGAAAAACATACTTTAGCGCCAGCATTCCTACTCCATCCCCAATCTGCACTCCATGTTCATGAAGATAAAAACTCTGCAATGGAATATTTCCGGCAGAAGAAGTCAAAGCATTCCCGAATACACCGAGAAAGGTAAGGTCAACCGCCTGTCTGTACCGAAAAGCGGGATTCTTTTTATGGAGCAGTATATAGCACATTGCGGCATCCCAGAACTGATATCCGATCCCTGCACCCATGACCAGCAGCAGGCCGGGTACGGATACACTGCGTATGCTGTCCAGTATTTCTTTATAGTCTTTTCTGAACACGAACATCATAAGAGCTATAATACCTGCAGCCATAAGAATATTTAAGATAATCTTTTTTCGGTTCCATCCCCGTTTTCCCATGCAATCAATCCTTATCAACTTATCAATCCTTCCATTGTAAAAGCTCTGTTTTCATGGTATAATTATCCGATTCTTTCAGAAGCGAGTTGATCCTATGAACCATACAAAAAGCATAATCATAGATGCCTTCTGGCAACTATTGGAACAAAAACCATTCAACAAAATTACAGTGAAGGACATTGTAGATCTATGTCAATTAAACCGGAATACATTCTATTACCATTTTCACGACATTCCTGAGCTTTTGGAATTTACCGTGAAAAGGGATGCTGATTCCATCATCCAGACTTACCATGAATTTAATTCGACAATGGACTGCCTTACCCGGCTTCTTGAAAGCTGTGCCGGACGCCGGAAGGCAATCCTCCATATTTACCGCTCCGTGCATCGTGAAGCTTTTTTAAATCAGCTGGATCGGATTGTTTATTATGTTGTAACACAATATATCAATACGGTTACCGCAAACCTGACGCTTCCCCCGGAAGATCGTGAACTGTTTATACGTTTCTATAAATGTACTATTACCGGCATTTTCCTTGACTGGCTGAATGCCGGAATGGAGTATGACCTTTCTGCCCATTTTATGCGCATCTGCTTCCTGTTTGACGATGCAGGCAGACAGGCCTTCCTCAAATCCGCAGAATTGGTGCCAGGACAGTGATTTAAAAGTTCCTGTTTACCTTACTTTTTCTTTCCACAGCCTGTCTGCGGTGGGCTTCCATTCCTGTGCATATTGATCGCACTTGGCACAAAGATGCTCTACTGTTTCCGGAGACTGCAGATCTGTGGAATGCGCGTCTGTTTCCGAAACCATCCTGCGCAGTTTTTCCGGATTCTCCAGCATCGGACAGGGCTTAAGCATATTTTCATTAAAAGGCTGGTTGTCATGGTACGCCATCATGATCGGAGATTGCAGCGCCTCCAGTATGGACTTTTCACGGATATTGGAATCCGAATAATGCACAAATACACACGGATCGATATCCCCGTTAGCATTAATATGAAAATAACGGCGTCCGCCCGCAATACATCCGCCTACATACTCAGCGTCATTTTGAAAATCCATCGCAAACAGCGGTTTTTCCGCTCTGTATTTTCTGATACGCCGATAAGTTTCCTCCCTCTGGACAGGGGTCGGCATTAACCCTGGCTGCGCATCATTTCCAACAGGCATGTAGTGGAAATACCAGATAAAATAGGCCCCCATATCAATTACACTGTCCAGAAACTCTTCTGACGTAATAGAGCTGAAATTTGCACTTGTATAACAGGCGGATATTCCATAAAACAGCTTTTTACGCCGTAACAGTTCCATCGCATTCATTACTTTTTGGTACACTCCATCCCCACGTCGTCCGTCCGTGGCATCTTCAAAGCCTTCCAGCGAAATAGCCGGAATAAAATTCCCGACTCTCAGCATTTCATCCGTCAATGCCTCGTCGATCAGAGTCGCATTGGTAAAGCATAAGAATGCACAGTCCGCGTGCTTTTCACACAACCGTATCAAATCCGTTTTCCGCACCAAAGGTTCCCCGCCCGTATAAAGGTACAGGTAAACACCCAGTTCTTTGCCCTGCCGGATTATATCGTCCATCTCGTCATAAGACAGATTCAGTTTATTTCCATATTCTGCCGCCCAGCATCCGGTACAGTGGAGGTTACAGGCGCTGGTCGGATCTAACAGAATCGTCCACGGAATATTGCATCCGTACTTTTTACGGCACGCCTCCTGCTTAGGCCAGCCTGTGAGTCCGGCATTGATAAAAAAATTCACTGCCGTTGTCTGCATGACATGGGGATCAATGTCCTCCAGAATATGCCGTATATACCCATAGTACGGATGTTTGGGATTTGTCATTGCCTCCCTGATCATCCTGCGCTGTGGGACAAAATCATTTCCGGCAAATTTGTCTGCCCAATCCATGATTTTAACAAGATTTTTTTCAGGGTCTTTATGCAGATACTTAAACGCCTGTTCCAAGCCGAATTTCTTTATTGTTGTTGATACATCCATGCCTGTTATACCTCTCTTTTCCCGTCTGGTTCCTTCTATCTTTTATCTGTTACTAAACGTGCATTCATTATTTTCACCATCAGATGATACCGGTTCTATTCCTGATGGTTTTCGCTGCATTTATCTTCTAATTTCTTTAAAAGCCTGGCTGCTGCCTCCTTTCCTCCAATCCCAAAGGATATCGCAAAGGCTGTGGCAATGGCCGCAATGACAAGCAAAAATGCCGAATTCACAATTTCCTCTGCAATGCCCAGCTCATTTAACACCATAAACCCGCCGACTGTATAAATTGCACATTTACACAGCAATGCATATCCTGTATGCCCGTTTTTCTGCATGGCTTTCTCGGCAGCCATGCTTCCGATATAGCAGAGCATTAAGATCAAAACAGCGGCAAGCACATAAGGCATATAACTTATTACATTTCTGCCGATGTCGTTTAACACCTGCAGCCGGAGAACTCCAAAACTTTCTACTACGAAAAATACCACCATCACCGTATGCACTGTTCTTCCGACTACTTTTGAAAGCATGAAATCTTTCTTTTCATCGCATAGAAGTTTCATCAGTTTCGCATCCAGCCCGGATGCCGCGATCAGGCTCTCTACTATCTTCCCGGACATTTTCGCCACCATGCAGCCTACAACAATGATCACCAACGCAACAAGAATGTAAGGAATAAAGCCAAATATGATATTCAGCATCTGGATTGCGGGCTCTGACACAGCTTTTATGTCAAGCGCCTGCAATGCGGAAATAATGACAGGGATCAGAATCAGCACATATACGATGTAAGCCAGCGTATAGGACAATTTTGCAGACCCTTCCACTTCGATCCCGGCCATTTCCTGTAACCGGTTTACCTTGATCCGGTCAAATACAGGCGTCAATATTTCACGTACCAGCCTCGCAATGAAAAACCCCACCCATAAAACAACAACTGCAGCCAGCATATTGGGCAGATATCCCCACATGGTATCCAAAAGGTTCAGGATCGGCATGGAGATTTCATCCATACCCAGACTCCCGAAAATGCCCGGCACAAAAAGCAGAAATACAACCAGATGTACCAGCTTGCCAATATGTTCCAGCATTCGCTTTCCCCCATCCGGTGATGCATCGGTCTTTCCTGGCAAAACGCTCAGCTTCGTCTTTGTAAGCAGTTTTACCACCAGTGACTTCACGATCCCTGCAACAAGAAATGCAAGCAGCAGAATCAGCACGGCTTTTATGACTGCCCATAGTCCTGTGCCCAAAAAAGTGACAAACATATCATTCATATTCAAATCCTCCTGTTGATTTTTATGAGTCCACTTTAAATTTTTTTGTACTGATCCTCAATAGACATTCGAGTACTCCCTGCCTGAATTTCAGACATCTGCCATGTGTTTGCCCAGATAAGACGCCCACAGTTTTCCTTTCTGGTATATTACAAGCCAGAAAGCAGGAGAAATCTTATGAACAATGCATAAGACGTAATTATAACAGGAGCAGGCAATTAAAGAGTTGGAAGCGATCTATCAGGCAATTATCCACGGACAGCCGCAGGCTGCAAAAGAATGTGACATGCAGTCTATTGAAAACTGCAGGAAATGGATCGGTTCCCACTACAAACCGGACGACCGTTTCCATACCCCGTGACCAGCATCTGCAGATACGCATTCAGGGAAGCAACCGCAAATGGCTGCTTCCCTGAATCTTTTCAATAACAGTTTCCTCAGATATATTCCAGATACTTAAACGCTTCCGTAAGCCGATGTATCACTTTGTAATCCGCACACTGCTCTTTCATCTTTCTATCTATAAGGACAGGCGTAATGCCTGCCGCAGACGCTTCCTTTACATCAGATACGATGGAATCCCCAATATGAATCACTTCTCCGGCAGCGCATCCGCTTATTTTCCAAGCATACATTTAGCACCCGGAAACAGGGAAGCATAGGGGGCCGTAAGACAATACTTTTCAAACGCTGCCCGAATACCGTCCTCCCACACCGCAGGACAGATCTCATCTGCCAGCTCCTTTAACTGTTCGCTTCCGTTGGCCATACAGATACCAAGGCCTGCAGTCTCCAGCATCTGCCTGTCGTTCATGCTGTCCCCGAAAGCGATCGCGTCCGCCACCGGGATGCCCAGATGTGCGCAGACCTTCTCCACCGCTTTCCCTTTATCAAACTGTCTGTTGATGATCTCACCATTTATGAAACCGTAAGGATCCTCTCCATGAATACAGAAGTCAAACTCCTCACGAAGCGCTTCCTGCGGCCTTGCAAGGGCCTCCATGGAAGGACTCATAAACACGACCTTATACACCGGCTGCCCCCGGTATTCCCGCATGGGCAGAATATGCAGAGACTGCTCGATCTGCTCCCGCCAGCGCAGAAGCTCGCTGTTTCTCCCCTCTGCGGCATGTTCCTGTAAAAAGGCCTTAAAGCCCTCGTCCGTAAAGGCGCCTTCCATGCATTCCACCGTTCGAAACACTCCGTTCCCGGCCAGCACCGTCATAACCAACTCCGTCTGTCTTCTCGTCATCGGACAGTCATAGAGCACCTCGCCCCGGCACTCAATATACCCGCCGGCACTGCCGATCACACCGTCAAACCCATACTGCAGTAAAGGAGAAAGCATATCATAATTCCTGCCGGTGCACAGAAATACGAAATGCCCGGCCTTCCTGGCCTGCTCTATAGCCCACAGCGCCGACTGCGGCGGCTCGTTTTTGCCCGCCTCCGTCAGTGTTCCGTCAATATCCAGAAAAATAATCCGCCGCCTCATCTCTTCCTCCCCTTTTCATGCAAATCGTGTAAGCCAGCTGCACAGTCGATTTTACTCTACGGCTATCTTATCTGTTTTGTTTTCTTTTGTAAAGCGGCGGCGGCATATCCTGGAACAACACTTCCTCTGTCTCCTGTCATTTCTCCAGCACGACCGTCTCATACGGCCGCAGCACGATCCTGCCTTCTGCCATCCGCTCTCCCATCCTGTCTGGCCGGCTCCCCGTCACTTCGTCCGCCTGTCCGGCCGCTCTTTCCTGTCCTTCTGCCCCAGCCGCAGTATTCTCATAATTTCCAAGAATCTTCCGATACGCCGTCCATGCCGGTTCTGCCGTGACCGTGGTTTCTTCGGCCGTCAGATTGTTGAGCACCACCAGCTCTTCTCCTTCCCACTGCCGCCTGTAGGCCAGCACATCGGCATTGTCCGGCGCGAGAAAAGCAATCGAGCCCTGTGAGATCACGGCCTTTTCCCTGCGCAGGGCGATCAGCTTTTTATAAAAGGAAAATATGGAGCTGTCATCATACCGCTGCGCTGCGGCGTTGATCTTTTGATAAGAATCCTGCACGGCGATCCATGGCTCCTTCTCGCTGAATCCGCCGTAAGCCGCCGCCGACCACTGCATGGGCGTGCGGCTGTTGTCTCTGGAACGGGCCGCCAGTATGGCAAGTGCCTCCTCCTTCGTCTTCCCCTGCCCTAATAGGATCATGTAATAATTCAGGCTCTCCACATCGCGGTACTGCTCCACCCGGCTGTAATGGGCATTCGTCATCCCCAGCTCTTCTCCCTGATAGATATAGGGTGTCCCCCGCATCAGATGGATACTGGCCGCCAGCATTTTGGCCGACGCTTTCCAGTATCGCCCCTCGTCTCCGAAGCGGCTGACGATTCTCGGCTGATCATGGTTGCACCAGAACAGCGCGCTCCACCCGCCCTGACTCTGCATCCCGGTCTGCCACTGTTCAAACAGCTTTTTCAAAGCCCTTCTGTCCGGTTCCATAAGCGCCCATTTATCCCCGTCCTTATAGTCCACCTTCAGATGATGGAAATGAAAGCACATGGACAGTTCCCGCTCCTGCGGGTTGGAATAGCGGGCGCAGGCTTCCAGCCGCGTGGAGGACATCTCCCCCACCGTCACCAGCTCTTCTATGCCGGTATCCCGCGTCAGCTCTTTTAAATATTCATGGATATGGGGGCCGTCCGAGTAGAATCTCCGGCCGTCTCCCTCGTGATCATCCTCATAGATTTCCGGCTTGGAGATCAGGTTGACCACATCAAAGCGAAAGCCCCGGATGCCCTTCTTCTTCCAGAAAAGGATCACCTTCTTAAGCGCTTCCCGCACCCGCGTATTTTCCCAATTCAAGTCTGCCTGTGTCACATCAAAAAGGTGCAGATACCATTTGCCAAGCTGCGGCACATACTCCCAGGCCGAACCGCCGAATTTGGACTGCCAGTTGGTGGGCGCCCGATCCGGCGCCCCCTCCTTGAAAATGTAATAATCCTGATATTCCTTTTCCCCCGCCATTGCGCGCTGAAACCACTCATGGGCCGTCGAGGTATGGTTAAAGACCATATCCAGCATCAGTCCGATCCCGCGCCTGCCGCTCTCCCGGATCAGCTCCTCCATGTCCGCCATGGTGCCGAACCGGGGATCTATCGCACAGTAATCGGCCACGTCATAACCGTTATCCTTCTGTGGAGAAGGAAACACCGGCGTGATCCAGATATAGTCGATCCCCAGCTCCTGCAGATAGTCCAGTTTCTCTATCACGCCCTGCAAATCGCCAAATCCGTCCTTATTGGAATCCTTGAAAGATTTCGGATAAATCTGATATACCACCTTGTCTCTGAATTCTGTCATGTCTTATGCCTGCCTTTCTCTCAGCCGCTGTGCCTTATATGTCTTTCTATCTCCAGGCTGCGACCACCGATTCTCCTGCTTTCACATCCATACCGGTATGATACAGGATACTGCCTGCTGCCTCCCCTTCTTCCGTAACGACACAGACTGTCGTGTCCGGATGCCCGGCCTGCCGGATCTTCTCTCTGTCAAAACGGATTAGTGCATCACCTGCTTTCACCTGCTGTCCAGGTGAAACAAGATAGGTAAAACCGTCCCCTGCCATATCTACCGTGTCGATCCCGATATGCAGCAGAATCTCCACATTGCCCGCCAGTTTCAGCCCGCAGGCATGTCTGGAATCCTCCATCAGTACCGCCACCTCCGCATCCGCCGGCGCCCGCAGCACCTCGTCAGTGGGCACGATAGCCAGACCGTCTCCCATAACGCCTTCCGAAAACACACCGTCCCCCACTTCCTTAAGGGAAATTGCTTTTCCCGATAAAAACGCTTTCAGTTCCTGCTGTGCCGCGCCGCTCTGTGGTGCCGCAGATACCGTCGACAGCTTTCTTCTGCCGACCATCGTTGTCAGCGTGAAAGGCACTGCCACCGCGATCGCCATGCAGATCGCAAAGTTAAGCATGGAAGCCGGCTGGATGGAAAGGATGCCCGGCAGGCCGCCTACGCCGATCGCATTTGCCGTGGTGGAAGTCGCCACACAGACGATTGCCGCCAGGGCGGAGCCGATCATGCCGCACACGAAAGGATATCCCTGTTTCAGATTGACGCCGAAGATGGCCGGCTCCGTTACCCCCAGATAACAGGAGATGCAGGCGGGCACATTCACTTCCTGCGCCTCCGCATTCTTTCTCTGCAATGCGATCATCCCCAGAACCGCAGATCCCTGCGCAATATTGGACAGAGCGATCATGGGCCACAGCATGGTGCCTTCGTAATCGGCGATCAGCTGCAGATCAATGGCATTCGACATATGATGCAGTCCCGTGATCACAAGCGGCGCATAGACGAAACCGAACAGCGCGCCGAATACTACCTTGACCGGGCCGGTAATGCCCGCATATACCACCGCCGAAACCGCGGAACCAATCTTCCAGCCCACAGGCCCCAGCACGAAGTGAGAAGCCATCACCGCCAGCAAAAGGCTGCCAAAGGGCACCACGATCATGGAAACCACCTGCGGCGTTATCTTCCGCAGAAACTTCTCCAGATAGACCAGCGTAAACGCCGCCAGGATCGCCGGGATCACCTGCGCCTGATAACCGATCATGTTCACTCTGGCAAAACCGAAATCCCATTTCGGAATGTCCGCCGCTGCCGTGCCGGCTACCGCATAAGCGTTCAACAGCTGCCCCGATACCAGCGTCAGACCCAGGACGATGCCCAGCATCTGGGTGGTTCCCATCTTCTTGGTCACCGACCAGCAGATACCCACCGGGAGCATGTGGAAGACCGCCTCGCCGATCAGCCACAGGAACGAGTCAAGCCCCGCCCAGAACTGGCTGATATCGCACAGGGTCTTCGTCCCGTTTTCAAATAGATACAGACTGTCGATACAGTTGCGGAAGCCCAGGATCAGACCGCCGGTAATGATCGCCGGGATCAGCGGTGCGAAGATCTCGGCCAGTGCGGTGACAATCCGCTGCAATACATTCTGGTTCTGTTTCGCGGCCTGTTTCACCGCATCCCTGGACATCCCTTCGATTCCTGCCGCCGCAATAAAATCATTGTAAAAATCAGCCACCGTATTGCCGATGATCACCTGAAACTGCCCCGACTGCGTAAAACTGCCCTTGACCACCTTCATCGCTTCGATGGCCGCAATATCCGCCTTCGAAGGATCCGCCAGCGCAAACCGCATTCTCGTCATGCAGTGCGAAACCGCCGCTATGTTCTCCCTGCCGCCTACCAAACGCAGCAATTCCATCGCGTCCTGCGTATACTTACCCATATTCTCCTCCATTCCGAGGTTTCACATTCTCAGGATCTGCAGATTCCTTCCGCGCTTCCGGCCGTTCTCTGTTCTGCTCTCCGTGCCGTCCCTCATTGTAACTCCCGCATTCCGGTCCCCACAATGAACTGGCTGTTCTGCAGCATCCGTATTCTATGCCCCTCATGTCTGCTTCGTTTTCGCTCCGTAACTTGTTTAAACATGTTATGTATTATATATATCACACTTGTTTAAACATGTCAACACCATTTTCAAAATTTGTTTAAACAAGTATTCTTCCACCCACTTGACTTTACTGTTCTGTAAATTATAATAGATTATAATAGAAAAGAAAGGATTCTGCTATTGCAGCCGACATAACGCAGATTACAGAAAGGAGCACTGCAATGCCCAGAAATAAATACGACACCATCTATCAGGATCTGAAAAGAAAGATTGAGACTGACGAATTTGCCTATCAGGAACTTCTGCCCTCCGAAAACCTTCTGATCCAAACCTACGACTGTTCCCGCAACACCGTCCGGCGCGCCATCGGCCGCCTTGTCACCGACGGCTATGTCCAAACGATGCAGGGCAAGGGCGTCCGCAACATCTACCGCCCGGCCGCCCAGACGGCATTTGCCATCGGTGAGATCGAGAGTTTCCGGGAATCGGCCCGGCGCAACGGCCAGACAGCAGCCACGAAGGTGCTTCTTTTCATGGAGATACAGGCCAGCGCTTCCCTTGCCGAGAAGACAGGGTTTGCGCCCGGTACGCAGCTCTACTATATCCAGCGGCTGCACTATCTGGATGACATGCCGCTGATCATAAACCACAACTACTTTCTGAAGGAATGCACGCCCGGTCTGACCAGAGAGATCGCGGAAGCCTCCATATACGATTATCTGGAAAACACGCTGCATATGACGATCGTGAACAGCAGACGGATCATGACCGTTGAGAAGATCACGGAGATTGATGAGAAATATCTGGATCTGAATGCGGAGGATTATAACTGTATGGCCGTAGTCAGCAGCTATACTTACAACAGCGACGGCATCATGTTTGAATTCACCCAGTCCAGACACCGCCCGGATTACTTCCGGTTTCAGGAAAACGCAGTGCGCAGGCCTGTCAGCTGACAGCGCCTGCGCACGTTATTTTGTATAAATTACCGTTAATAAGTCACGTCCCAATCCGAAAAGCTGGGTGCCATGATCCCTGCCGTATATTCACCGATCTGCTCCTGCAGGACATCACCGGAAAATCTCACCGTATAATATCCAAATTGTATCGTACCCGAACTGCTGTATACATTGCACTGGATATGGAGAATATTATTTTTCCGCTTGAAATAGCTATATTCCAGCTCTTCCGTATCAGGTTGCCACAATTCATCTGCGATCGCCTCTTTGAGCGCCTGTGCATTTGTAAAGCCTGCAAATTCCTCCTCCGTTATTTCTTCTGCCCCATATTCCCTGTAGGTCTCCCCGTCAAAATACAGGTAGGTATCTTTCCATGTATGCATACTCATACCAAAGTCCGGCGTATACATACCGTCATACGCTTCTACATCAAGAATCACATCGCCTTCCTTCGTCATCCGGACATACCCGTATTGATTGGAAGCCAGACAGGAGATCTCGTTGTCCTGCAGCGCCAGAATGGTATAGTTCTTTTGCGTACCTATCAGAGAGCAGGCATTCAGTACGACATGTGTTTCATCCTGAAACGCAAGTATTTCTATGACACAGGTATCCATCACCGCTTCATTTTGATGCACCAAACGGGAGACTTCCCCCTCACTGCTGCAGTACCATGTCTGATAGTATCCGTCGATGGCAAAAACGCCGATCAGCTCCCTGGAACCGTCATGATCCATATCGACATACACATGATCTTCCAGTCGGTGTCCTGCCGCCGCCTGTGTAACAGCAAGAAGTTCTTCTTCCCCCGGCTCTTGATGCTCCTTCTGTGCGGCAGCATTCTTTTCTGCAACCTTTTCGATCACAGGCGCAATGTTGGAATGCCTCACAGAGAAAATACAGCAGAGCACAATAACAAGCAACTCACTGAGCCATCTCATTGCCCATTCCTCCCGTCAGTATTTTGAAAGGATCCGTGTACGAGTCTTCAACGCTTCCTGCACTTTTTCAGCACCAGGACCCCGATCCCCAACAGAGGCAGCCCTGCTCCCAGAAGCAGCAGCATGTCAGCGAAGGTAACGCTGTCTTTGACAAGCATCGGCACGACTCTGCCGGCCTGCTCCGGAAAGTAGGTGACGATCACACTGCAGGCGTTGTTCAGAAAATGCATCAGCATGGCCGGATAGATGCTTCCCGTCTTCCATACCACATAGCACAGCACGGCGCCCAGAAGCCCCGTCGGGATAAACTTCACCAGACTCATATGATAAGCGCCAAACAACGCCGCCGTTATGGCGATCGCCGAAACCACCCTGTATCTCGCCTTCAGAGAATGCAGGATCAGCCCCCGAAACAGCATCTCCTCACAGACAGCCGGCGCCAGCGCGATCACCAGAAATGCCGCCGGCACATTGTCTCCCATGATCCCGGAAAAAGTCGTTTCCACATTTTCCGCACTCTGCGGAAAGAGCTTCATCAAACCGCCCGCCAGCATAATATTGATCAGATACACTCCCACAGCCAAAAACGCGCTGCCGACAAAACCTGCCACCCCTGTGCCTGTAAAACCGTAGGTCAGCTTCATATCTTTTTTCGTATAAATCACCAGTGCCAGCGGTACAAGAAGCAGGATCAGCTGGGTGCCGAACACGCCCGCCAGCCCATATTTCACCTGCAGCAGACTGCCCGCATACAAAACCAGCAGGATCGTCACCGCCACCACAAACCACACGTCCGACACGGTGGGCACGCCGCCTTTTCGCAGATTGCTTCTTTTCTCAAAAAGCTGCAGACTCCCCTTCTGCTCCGAGAACAGAATCGCCTCGCTGTCATAGATCTTACTTAAGAACAGGATCGCCACCACCGCATAGGCCACATTGCTGATCAGCACCACCGCGATCAAACCGTAATCCACCTTAAAGACCAGCATATTCTTGATCAGCAGACAGATATTCGCCACCGGCATCATAGCCATGGCCCGGGTCAGCTCCAGATTGGGGATGAACCCGATATAGCCCACAAACATTACCACCAGCATCAACGGCGTAATATAGTTGTTGGCCTCTTTATAACTCTTCGCAAATGAAGTCACGCACATGGTCACCGCACTGATAAACAGCGAAAAGGCAAATATGGCCAGCATACATACCAGGATCGCCGGCACGAACATCGCCATGTCAAAGGAACCCACATCCGACTGCATCTCCAGAATCGCATAGATATAGAAGGCAATCCCGCCCATCGAAAGAATATTCAGGAGCGCCGAGATCATGCCGATCACCGCCACCGTAATGAACTTCGACACGATCAGCTGCCTGTTCGTCACCGGCAGGGTCAGTATGGTTTCCAGCGTTCCCCGCTCCCGCTCACCCGCCGTCGTATCAATGGCCGGATACATGGTGCCCATCAGCAGACTGATGATCAGCATGAAAGGCAGGACAGAACCCATGATACTGCCCAGAGACTGCTCACTGCTGGACATGTTTTCCTTCTCATAGCCGATCGGCTCCAGAATCTCATGCACGTTAAGACCGGCCGCCTCGATCCGCTGTCTCGTCATATCTTCCCGCAGCTCATCGAAAGCCTCCATGACAATACCGGCCGCGTAATCCGAGTTGGTGACAGAGTTCAGATAATATACATCATACTGCATCCGCCCGTCCTGCATCTTTCCCGCAACATAGACGTCTATGGTCTCCTCATTCAAAGCGGCTTCATAGTCCGCAACGGAAGCCGCATCCACGATCGTGATCTCGTATGCATTTTCCTCTTCGTCAGTTTCCCCCTGTTCCAGCAGCTTATGTAAAAAGGCGCCGTCATCCCCGGCATCCACCGCGATCCTGTAATTCTGCGTCTCCATACTGGAAGAGATGAAGGCTACCACCTGCATGGCGCCTATAAAGATCAGCGGGTACAGGATCACCGGCACCACCATCATCATGATCACGGTCTTCTTGTCGCGGAAGACATCCAGCATTTCTTTCTTCACCAAAGTCCTGATAATCTTCGTGTTCATTATGCACGCCCTCCTTTTATACCGCCTGGCTGCTCATATGAGCCGTCGGCTGCATCCGGCAGTATACTGCCGCTTTCTTCCAGGATCAGCCCTGAAAAAACATCCCGCAGGCTGTCCTTCTTCGTCCGCTCCTTCAATTCCGCCGGCGTGCCTTCGCTGATGATCTTCCCCCGATGGATCATCACGATCCGGTCGCAGAGATATTCCGCCTCTTCCATATAATGCGTGGAGTAGAGCACTGTCTTTCCTCTGTCTCTCTCCCTTTTCATGAAATCAATGATAGACGCGCTGCTGATGATATCCAGTCCCAGCGTCGGCTCATCGAAGATATAGACCTGCGGGTCGTGCACCAGACATCTGGCGATGGAAGCCCGCTGCGTCTGTCCCGTCGAGAGCTTCTCGATCCGGTTATCCAGAAAAGCATCCATGGACAGGACCTCACTGATCTGCCTGATCCTCTCTTCCACCGTCTGCTCCGGGATGCCGTAGATGGTGCCCAGCATCTGCAGCAGCTCACGGGACGAAAGTCTGCCGTAGAGCTTCGTATTGTTGGACAGATAACCGATATGCCGTTTGACTTCGATCTCGTCCGTCATCTCCGTCTCTCCCATCCGGATGCTGACCTGTCCGCTGGTGGGCTTCATCAGCCTGGACATCATGCGCAGCAGTGTGGTCTTGCCCGCCCCGTTGGGCCCCAAAATCCCCACGATCTCTCCTTCCTCCACCGTCAATGAGATATCGTCAACGGCATTGATCTCCATTTTCCTGTTCTTCTTTTCATTTCTGACAAAAGTTTTTATCAGATGATCCGCTTTGATCACGTTTACTTCCCCTTTCCCTTTCTTCTTTTAGTTCCTGACGCTTTGCTGCAGACGCGGACGCACCGGGATGCTTCTCACGCCATGCGCTCCGCCGGATGGATCCTATTGCTCATCCTCCTCGTCCTCTTCCTCCTCCGACTCAAGCCGCTCCACCCGCCTGCGATAGAGAAACGCCACGAACGATACCGCCGCATAACAGACTGCAGCAGTAAATACCAGCATAAATACACCCGCGGCAGCCGAACCCGCCAGGACCTGATATTTCCGGTAGGATCTGGCAAACTGCAGTACCCCGCAGACGATTCCGGCAATGATGCTGGCGCACAGATTCACTTTCGGCGTGGGTTCCAGCTTCCGGTCCCAGATACCGTTCTTCAGGCATGCAATCACAATGTAAAGAGACAGACCCATAAAGACGATCCATTCTCCCACCAGATTTCTCCATTCCAGTCCCAGACAGCATCCCACAAAAAGAGAGATCGCCAATCCCCAGAAGGCGATCCAGCAGCCGTTATGTTCAATCTGCAACATCTTCTGCTCCTGCCTTTCATCCAGTCTGTTCCTTCGCAGCTTTCCTTTTCTCATACATCATGACCTCCTACTACCATCCCCTGCTTTTGCGTTATTGCGCTCTGACTGCTTCCTTCTCATTCTTCCTCCCAGAACAGATCGTCAAGACGCTTCCCCAATACCCGGCAGATGGCACGGCACAACCTGATCGTGGGATTGTATTCTCCCTGCTCGATCGCATTTATCGTCTGTCTGGAAACCCCCACGGCCTCAGCCAGCTCCTTCTGTGTCATATCCTTCTCGGCACGTGCTACTTTGATCGGGATATTCCTTGCCATTTACCCCCCCCCTTTCAAAAACAGGGTATCATATAGCAGTCTTTGTGTCAATTATATTTTACTTTTTGTCGGATTGGCGCCTTTCTATACCGCAAATGTTAAAAAAGCAGTCCTTCCTCTTTTTTTCGTTCATCCCCCAAAAAAGACACCGACCGCTTCCGGCCGATGCCACTTTATTTTTCAAGGTGTTAGTCAGAAAATAGGGTGATAAGTTCTATAAGTCCTTTTTAACGGACAAG
>OFFV01000968.1_pt1 | contig 18675 bp, 12 predicted proteins | sample 1521461 | NCBI WGS metagenome assembly OFFV01 (sample SAMEA3504120, study PRJEB24116) | mouse gut metagenome | biome: mouse gut; feature: mouse-associated habitat; material: faeces | place: Denmark | collected 2011 | reverse complement strand
CCAGCGGCTCCAGTCTAGCCAGCCGTGGTATCCGTCGAATGTTCTTCCAATATCATCGGCGTAAGTATAGTTAGCTCTCATCAATGCGGAAAAAGCTAATAAGTAAATAAGAAATAGAACAATAAGGTGTTTATAATATTCGGAACATCGCATCTTGGATATTGCAATGAAATTTTTTATTTTTTCCATGTGGCACTCCTTATTTCCATATGATGAGGCTCGGTTTGACGATATATTAAAACAATACTTTACTATTATATTACAGGGGAAAAGGTAACGCAAGGCTTAAAACAAATTGATTTCCATGCAAATTACTTCACATCATTGCCAACATTATCCCCCTGTGATAGAATATAAGAATATTTTGCTGTTCTAAAATCCGCCGCAAAATGCGGGGGAATGCGGAAAAGAAAACAGACAGAGGTAAAAATCCGTGAAAAAAATTCTAAAAAAACTGGATATTTTATTGGATAACAAACAAAAGAGGACGATGCTCCTTCTCGTTTTTTTTATGCTGATCGGTGCGGCGCTGGAGTTGCTGGGCGTCGGTCTTGTTTACCAGGCGGCGGGGATCATTACGGATCCCGATATATTGGAAAACAGTAAAACGCTGGCCGGAGTATACGGGGCGCTTCATATGGAAGATATGGCAGAGTTCACTATGTTTATTATGGGAGCTCTTGTAGCGGTATTTGCGTTGAAGAACGCTTATCTTTTTTTCCAGAACAAGCTTCAGTTTAAATTTGTATACAGCAACCAGTTCGCTACATCCCGAAGAATGATGATCAATTTTATGCAAAGGCCGTACGAGTATTATCTGAATGCGGATACTTCCGTGATCCAGAGGAGTATTACTTCCGATGTCAATAATATGTACGGGCTTATTCTGAATCTTTTGCAGCTTGTCAGTGAGATGATCGTATTTGTATTTTTGACGGTTTACTGCCTGACGATGGATGTGGTTATGACGGGAACTGTGGCGGCGCTGCTGATTGTGGTGCTGGTGATTATCAAATGGATTTTGAAACCTATTATGAGGAAGGCGGGAGAGGAAAACCAGGATTTTTACAGCGGTTTGTATAAGTGGATCGACCAGTCGGTAATGGGCATCAAAGAAATAAAAGTGGCGAATAAGGAAAGCTATTTTATTAACGAATATTGTAAATGCGGCGCGGGATATGTGAATGCGGTACAGCGGTACAATCTCTATAATGCGACTCCCAGGCTTTTGATCGAGACAGTGGCTATTGCGGGGATGATTCTGTATATGATGCTCAGGATCGCGAATGGAACGCCTGTGACGGAAATCATGCCCCAGCTGACGACGCTGGCAGTGGCGGCGATGCGTTTGATTCCGAGCGCAAACCGCATTAATAATTATTTGACATCCATCGCCTATTTCGAACCATTCTTTATGGGGGTTACGGATAATTTACAGGAAGAAATAAGGGATGAAAGCGTGAATTACGATGAGGAGGCTTACCGGAAGAAAAAGGATGTGGAGAAGCTTCCCGTTAAGAAGGAGATTCTTTTAAAGGGAATCACTTACAAATACCCGAATTCGGATGTATTGATTTTCGACAGGGCGACTATGCAGATACCGGTAGGAAAATCGGTAGGCATCGTCGGAACTTCCGGTGCGGGAAAAACGACGGCAGTGGATATTATGCTGGGGCTCTTAAGGCTGCAGTCCGGCGAAATACTGGCGGACGGCGTGGAAGTGAGAGAACACTACGAATCCTGGCTGAAAAATATCGGTTATATTCCCCAGACAATCTTTATGATTGATTCCACCATAAGAAAAAATGTTGCTTTTGGTTGTGCGGATGAAGATATTGACGATGAAAAGGTGTGGATGGCTTTAAAGGAAGCACAGTTGGACGAGTTTGTGCGGGGACTGCCGGAGGGGCTGGATACAGGCATCGGAGAACGGGGAATACGTTTGTCCGGCGGGCAGCGGCAGAGGATCGGTATCGCCAGGGCGTTGTTTGAAGACCCGGAAGTACTTGTGCTGGATGAGGCGACTTCGGCGTTGGATAACGATACGGAGGCGGCAATTATGGAATCGATTAATCATCTGCATGGACGCAAAACATTAATTATCATTGCCCACAGATTGCAGACGATCGAAAAATGCGATATCGTATACCGGGTGGAAGAAGGCAGCGTCACAAAGGTTCGCTGACGATGGCAGAACGGTTCGCGGAGAGGTTGTACGCCGAGTCTGTATACAAATGGGAAAGGAAAAACAGGGAATGATAAAGTTTGTATGGAGCATATATAAAAAGTATGAGGAGACGGTAAACTATTTGTTTTTTGGGGTACTGGCGTTTCTCGTAAATATGGCCGCTTACGCTTTGGCCGCATGGGTGCTGGGCGCGGACAATGAACAGGCGCTTCTGGTATCTGTTGCTACGGCTTTTGCGTGGGTAGTGGCAGTATTGTTCGCCTACTGGACGAACCGGACGTTTGTATTTAAAAGCGAGATAAAGGACAAAAAGGGAATCTGGAAAGAGTTTTGTGCTTTTGTAGGAGCGAGGATCGCTACGGGGATTCTGGAACAGGTGATTATGATTGTTATGGTAAAACAGATGGGCGTCCATCATATGATTGCTAAGTTTGTATGTAATGTGGTAGTTATTATTTCCAATTATATATTCAGCAAACTTTTTGTATTCAAGAAAGCGGATGAAGGGAAGAAATGAGGAGAATATGGAGAGAGAAACAGAGCAGGAAGGGCGGCAGGCAAATTATGAGCTGTTACGCATCATAGCGATGTTCATGGTTGTTACGCTTCATTATTTGAACCATACGGGGATGCTTCTTACGGCGGGAGGAGAAGGCGGGGGCGCCAGATTCCTCGGAATGCTGGTGGAATCTTTCTGTATCGTGGCCGTTAATGTATATGTAATGATCAGCGGATATTTTCTGGTGGAAGCCGGATTTAAGGTAAAGAGGATTGTGACGCTGGTGTGCCAAGTGCTTTTCTATGCGGTTATGATACCTCTGATTATGATGGGCTCCGGCTTGGCGGTGGGAGGCGGGGAGAGCGGGATTTACAGGCTGCAGCAGTACCTGTTTCCGTTACAGTCAGAGCATTATTGGTTTGCGGCGTCTTACGTATATTTGTATTTATTTACTCCGGTATTAAATGCGGCGGTAAAAGCGATGAGCAGGAAGCAGTTGCAGATAACGACAGGAGGGCTGCTCCTTTTATTTTGCGGACTGAAAAGCGTTGTCCCCATACGGTTTGCTATGGATCGGTTCGGCTATGATTTCGGCTGGTTTTTGTGCGTATATCTTCTGGCAGCATACATCAGGCTCTATGGATGTCCGTTTATCCAGGATGCAAAAAGAGCATGGAGGCTGTACATTGGCTGCTGTCTGCTGATCTTTGCTATGGGGGCGGGCTTGTATATGATAAATGCGAAAACGGGACAGTTTGCTTATTATATGGAAGTTCCTTATCACTATAATTTTATTTTGTGTCTTCTGGGGGCGGCGGGACTGTTTATGGCATTCCGCTATGTGAGGATTCCGAAAGGAAAGGTTTCGGAACTGATTTGTAAACTATCCCCTCTTACTTTTGGCGTGTATCTGTTCCATGAACATATCGATATACGGAATGAATGGGTAGGATGGATGGAGGAATTTACAGGGCCGGCAGCGCAGACAGGTGTTTTGGGATTTGTATTCCGGCTGCTGGTATCGGTATTTGTGGTTTATGCGGCAGGAAGCTTTATTGATGCCATACGGTTGAATATCTTCCGGTTTATCGGCAGATATTCAGGAAAAGGGAAATTATCGGCATGGATACGCGGAGTAGACGGGGAATTCCGGTAAAGGGAGTTTGCGGCAATGGGAATGGATGTGGCAATGGAAAGAAAACTGCATAAGGGAAAGCGAATTGCGGAAAGAGTTATATTCCCGGCGATTCTGCTTATTTATCCCCTGCTTCTCATCCATCATGGAATTGACGTTTCGGATACGACGTATTCCCTGGGATATTATCGTTTTATGGGAGAAATGGATATTACCTGGGTACTGGCTACTTACCTGGCTAATATAGCAGGAGCATTTTTATTGAAACTGCCCATGGGGAATACATTGCTGGGAATGAATTTTTATACTGGATTGCTGGTATCGGCGATTGCGATGATCTGCTATTATGCCCTGTCCCGGTGGATGCCTTTTTGGCTCGTATTTTTGGGGGAAGTGACGGCGCTCAGTCTGTGCTGGTGTCCGACGACGATTCTTTATAATTATCTGACATATTTCTTCTTTGCAGCGGGGGCTGTCTTTTTGTGCAAGGCTCTTTTGGAAGAGAAAGATATTTGGTTTTTGGGGGCAGGTATTTGCCTGGGGCTGAATGTCATGGTGCGGTTTCCTAATCTGGTGGAGGCGGCGCTAATTGTGGTAGTTTGGTATGCCGGATGGCTGAAACATGAAAAAGGGGTGGCGGTAGCAAGACAGACAGGGCTGTGCCTGGCCGGATATCTGGCGGGGGTGGGAAGCGTGCTTCTTGTTATCGTTCTGAAATATGGGGGAGGCGCTTTTACAGGAATGATAGAAAGCTTATTCGGAATGACCGGAGAAGCTTCGGATTATACATTGGCCGGCATGATATCCGCTACGGTCTCCGCTTATGCGGCAGGAGGGCGATGGATGGTATATATGGTGCCTTGCATGGCGGCGGGGTTTGTGATGTTTCTGGTTGGCAGGGGCAGGGATGAGAAAGCGAAAAAGATTCTTTACTGCGCCGGTATCCTTGTGCTGCTTCGTTTTTATCTGGGAAGGGGAATGTTTTCTCTCCGTTATTATAACGAGGGATGCGTTTTCCAATGGATGATGTTGTTTTTGATTTTAACGTTGATATGTTGTATGGCAGGGCTGGGCGGACTGGTTTCCGGAGGACGGAAGGAACGGATTCTGTCGGCAGCGGTTCTTGTTATTTTGTTGGTTACGCCGTTGGGAAGCAATAATTATACGTATCAGAATATGAACAATATGTTTTTGCTTGCTCCTTATACTTGGTGGATGTGCTGGCTCTTATGGAAAAAAACGGGGAATAAGAGTATTCATTTCCCCTGGCAGGCTTTTGCAGGTCTGATTCTTTTTATGACATTGGTTCAGGGGATCGGGTTTGGATGCAATTATGTATTCAGGGATGGAATTTACGGAGAAGAACGTCTATATACGGTGAATAACAGTCCGGTGCTGAAAGGAATGTATACCACGGAGGAAAATGCGGAAAGCCTTACGGGGTTGATCGATTTTTGCGGAAAGAACGGCGTGGGGGAGAAACCTCTTCTGTTCTGGGGGGACGCTCCGGGACTGAGTTATATTTTGGACACGCCTTCAGCCATTTTTACCACATGGCCGGAGATTCCCAGCAATAGTTATGGGGAATTGGATAGAGCGCTGAAAGAGTTGGAATGGAATCCTGATATTATCTTGCATAATGAACCTGGGAGGGATATAGTGGAAGGGGAGAAAACGGATTTGATCCTGGACTATATTGCGGAATATCATTATACGTGTATATATGAAAATAATTGTTATAAAGTATACCGGTTACTTTAAGATGGGAGGAAGGATATGATTAATTTTAACGTACCGCCGTATACGGGAAAAGAGATGGAATATATCAGACAGGCGGTGGAAAATGAGAAAATCTGCGGCGACGGTGCGTTCACCATGAAGTGCAGCCGGTGGATAGAAGAAAAAACGGGAACAGAAAAATGCCTTCTGACCACTTCTTGTACGCATGCCCTGGAGATGGCTGCGCTGCTGGCGAATATTGAAACCGGGGATGAGGTGATTATGCCTTCTTATACCTTTGTTTCTACGGCGGATGCTTTTGTGCTGCGGGGGGCGAAGATTGTTTTTGTAGACATCCGGCCCGATACGATGAATATTGACGAAAACCTGATAGAAGCAGCGATTACCGAAAGGACAAAAGCGATTGCGGTGGTACATTATGCCGGTGTAAGCTGCGAAATGGATAAGATCATGGAGATTGCCAAAAAATACGGGCTTTTGGTGGTGGAAGACGCGGCACAGGGTATGATGGCTTCTTATAAGGGAAAGGCATTGGGAACGATAGGGGATTTCGGTTGCTTTAGCTTTCATGAAACGAAAAATTATAGTATGGGAGAAGGAGGCGCCTTGCTGATAAGGGATGCGGGATATGTGGAAAAGGCGGAGATTCTCAGGGAGAAAGGCACCGACAGGAGCAAATATTTTCGGGGACAGGTGGACAAGTACCGTTGGATGAATTATGGTTCCTCTTATCTGCCTAGCGACATGAATGCCGCTTATTTGTATGCCCAGCTGGAAATTGCAGGTGAAATCAACGATGTCCGTTTGGCGAGATGGAAGGAATATTATGAAAAACTGAAGCCTTTGGAAGAGGCGGGAAGAATAGAACTGCCTTTTGTTCCTGAGGGATGTGTTCATAATGGGCATATGTTCTATATAAAGACAAAGAATTTGGAGGAGAGGACTGCACTGATCAGTTTTTTGAAAGAAAACGGGATACTGGCAGTATTCCATTATGTTCCCCTCCATACGGCTCCGGCAGGTATCAAGTTCGGGCGGTTTTGCGGGGAAGATAAGTATACGACGAAGGAGAGCGAGAGAATATTAAGGCTGCCTATGTTCTATAAGCTGACGGAAGAAGAGACCGTGTATATCAGCGATAAAGTAAAGGAATTCTATGGAGCTTAAGAGTTTTTATAAAAAACATGAGAACTTTATATTGGCTGCAATACTACTGGCGGGGCTGTTATTGTTTGTGAGCGCTCGTTATGATCATTATTATGATCTGAACGATGATGTGCTGATCAAGGATTTGATGGCCGGAGCATACACCGGAGAGCCGGAGGGGCATAACATACAGGTGCTATATCCTTTGAGCTTGGCAGTCAGCCTGGCATATCGGGTATTTCCCGGAATGCCGGTGTATGGATTCTTTTTGTGCCTGTGCCAGTACGGCTGTCTGTGGCTCATGGCAAAGAGGAGCCTATGTTTTTGCAGGGAGACATGGAAAAAAATTCTTTTGGCGGCAGCGGAAGGAGTGATAATCGGCGGACTGTTTCTGGAACATCTGGTTTTCGTGCAGTACACGGTGACTTCCGCGCTGCTTTCGGCAGCGGCAGCTTTTTTGTTCCTGACCTCGGATGAGGTTTCGGCTGACGGGAAAGTGAGTTCACGGAAAGAGGGAACAGCTATTGAATTTATCCGGCGGAATATACCGTCGGTTCTTTTGGCAGTTTTATCTTTCCAACTGAGGACGGAAATGATGGAACTGCTTTTTCCTCTTCTTTGTGTGGCAGGAGTGTACCGATGGTCGACGGAAGAGAAGATCTTTACAAAAATAAACTATAAAAAGTACTTTGCCGTTCTTGGTGCAGTGCTTGCAGGGGCGGCAGTTTCCTGGGCGGCAAACAGAGCTGCCTTTGGCGGCGAGTGGAGATCCTATGTGGATTTTTTTAACAGCAGGACAGAACTGTATGACTTTCAGGGGATTCCCTCTTATGAAGGAAACGAGGCGCTATATGAAGATCTGGGGATGACGGAGAAAGCGAAGGATATGCTGCTGGACCAGTACAATTTTGGTCTGGACGACAATTTGGATGCGGGGGTTTTGGATGCGGTAGTACGGTACCAGGACAGGATCAGGAGATCTTCCGAAGACTTCCCGGAACTTTTGAAAAAAAGCTTGGGATGGTACCGGTATCGTATTTTCCACAGAGAAGAGGCGGATTCCGCCATACCTGACGATTATCCATGGAATTATATGGTGATTCTGGGATATGGAGCCGTTTTTCTGGCGGGATTGGAAAAAAGCAAAGGTATGGGAAGAAAAGCGGCGGCCCATATAGGAAAGAATGCCCTTTGCCTTGGCTTATTGGCGGCGGTTAGAACAGCCCTTTGGATGTTCATACTGGTAAGGGGAAGGGAGCCGGTGAGAATCACCCATTCCTTATATTTGATGGAATTTAGCATTTTAATGGGAATGCTTCTGACGGAAAGCGGAGGAAGAAAAACGGAGGGGAAAAGGAAAGAAAGGTCGGCCGGGGTACTTTGGCCAAGGCTGTTCGGTACGGGTTACTTTATTCTCTTTCCCGTTATACTAACATTGACTGTAATGCTTGCGCTTCCGGAAGGAATCAATGCCGTTGACAGTGAGTTCAGAAACCGGGAGAAAGCCAATGCAGTTTACGAGGGGATGAAGGAATACGGAAGGAATCATAAGGACTGCTTCTATTTTCAGGATGTGTATTCTGCGGTGTCATATCCATCGGAGCCCTATGCCGGAACTCCGTACTCGGAAAAAATGTTTGTGGGAGTGGATAACGGGCTGGCGAATTACGATCTGATGGGAGGCTGGCTGGTGAAAAGTCCTTCACAAAAGAAGAAACTGGAACAGTTCGGGATAAAATCCATGCGGGAAGGATTATTGGAGGGAAATCATATATATGTGATGGCGGAACTGGAAAAGGGAGCGGATAGCATTGCTGCTTATTTTCAGGAACAGGGAGGCGATGTGAAGGCGGAACTGGTGGACACGATAGAGAACGTGATCGGCGTATACCGGATAAAAGCGGAGGAAAGGCAGGATGTTGGAGCAGATAATTAGAATAGAAGGTCATCGGATTATTTTGAGGCCGATGGAGTATGGGGATACGGAGCGAATCGTAAAATGGCGGAACAGCGAAAGGGTAAGAAGCCGTTTTATTTACCGGGAAACGTTTACTACCAGAGGTCATTGCCGCTGGATCGAGACGATGATTGATACCGGAAAGGCCGTCCAGTTTATGATCTGTGAGAAAGAAGGGATTCGCCCGGTGGGGAGCGTGTATTTCAGGGATATCGACAGAGAGAAAAAAGAGGCGGAATATGGAATTTTTCTGGGAGAGGACGATGCCTTGGGGAAGGGATACGGCACGGAAGCGGCCCGGCTGGCTGTAGAGTATGCGTTTTCGAAGATGGGTTTAGAAAGGTTGATTCTTCGTGTGTTTACGGATAATGGGACGGCGGTCAGAAGCTATGAAAAAGCCGGGTTTCGGGAAGAAAAGATATTGAAAGATGTCGAATGTTCCGATGGGGAAAGGAAGGATATGCTGCTAATGTCTCTGAAAAAGAAAAAATCAGTCAGTTTTGTCATTCCCTGTTATCGTTCCGAGCTGACACTTCCTAAAGTGATAGAGGAAATCGGCAGGACAATGGAGGATTTACGGAAGCAGGGGAGGGAATATAGTTATGAAATTATTTTGGTAAACGATTGTTCGCCGGACGATACATTTTCCGTAATTCGTAAGTTTTGCCAGGAAGACAAAAGGATCAAGGGAGTGAATCTGGCCCGCAATTTTGGGCAGCATGCGGCTCTGATGGCAGGTTTTCATCAGGTAAGGGGAGATGTGGTTATTTGCCTGGATGATGATGGGCAGACGCCGGCGGACGAGGCGGGCAAGCTGTTGGAGGAGATTGAAAAGGGATCCGATGTGGTATATGCGAAATATGAGCATAAGAAGCATTCCCTGTTCCGTAATTTCGGAAGCTGGGTCAATGAGGAAATGGCTCATATTATGCTGGGGAAACCGAGAGAATTGTATGTTTCCAGCTACTTTGCCGCAAAACGGTTTGTGGTGGAAGAAATGAAAAAGTATACCAATGCTTATCCCTATGTGATTGGCCTGGTGCTTCGGACGACAAAAAGTATCAGCAATGTGACAGTCTGTCACAGGGAGAGAGAGATAGGAACTTCCGGGTATACTTTGGGCAAGCTGATCGGTCTGTGGTTTAACGGATTTACGGCGTTCAGTGTAAAGCCGCTGCGGCTCGCTACGGCTTTGGGCATTGTTTGCTCGGCAGGAGGGTTTTTATATGGGATATATACCGTGGTAAAAAAACTGGTAAATCCTAACGTACCCATGGGATTTAGTTCCCTGATGGCGGCGGTCGTGTTTATGGGCGGAATGATGATGGTAATGCTTGGGCTGGTAGGGGAATATGTGGGAAGAATGTATATTTCTATGAACAGTTCACCTCAGTTTGTGATTAGGGAAACGGTCAATGAAGAAATATAATGAAAAGATAAGCAAATTATCAGGTGCAGCGCTGGCGTTTCTTGGTACCTTTTGTCTGCCCTATATACTGAATCTAAAAGGAAACGTTCTTGCGGTCAGCAATAGTTGGTTTGGTGTTTTTATTTGGGCTGTCATATGGTTTTTGACAGACAGGGCAGCGGATGGAAATGAAAAACGGGACAGGCGTGAAAAAACAGCGGCGGTATTGTTAGGGGGGGCTTTTTCTTTTTGCCTGGCTTTCGGCGTATCATTGGAACAGGCAGAAAATGTGGATTTCGGCGACGGGATGATGTGGGTTTCGGCGGTGGTCTGGGCTGTAATTTTTTCCCTTTGGACATGTAAGGGGTGGGAAATGCTGGAAATGTACAGAAAGTCAGCCGCCCTGGCGGCGCATAAGGGAGGGAGTGAAGAACGGCCGGGAAGTCCCCGGAAACCGGAATTATTGATATGGGGATGGACAGAAAAATGGGAGAGGCTGCCCGGGAGAAAACGGGCGGTGATAGTGTTCCTTTTTTTGATGATATGCTGGCTTCCCGTGTTTCTTGCCGTGTATCCTGGATTTTTTGTATACGACGCACAAGATGAATTCGTTCAGGTACAGACAAGGAATTTTACGACGCACCATCCTTTGCCGCATGTATTGCTGCTGGGAGGGGTGATATCGGCGGTCAATAAACTGTGCGGGTCTTATAATGCGGGCATCGCGGTTTACACGCTTCTCCAGATGGGATTGATGGCGGGCATATTTACGTTTATGATCTCTTATATGAGAAAGCGGGGAATCAGACTTTGGGCCAGGGCGGCGGCAGCGGTTTATTTTGGATTTTTTCCGGTGATCGTCATGTTTACGTTGTGTTCATCCAAAGATGGGATTTTTACCGGGGCGTTGCTTCTTTTGCTGATTGCTTTGGATGAAATGGCGCGGAAAAAGGAAAAATTTTTTGAGGGATGGAAAAGGCCGCTGTTTTTTTGCTTTAGCGCATGGTTGATGATGTGTTTCCGGCACAACGGAGCATATGCTTTTTTGGCTATGGTGCCTTTGCTGTTGGTTTTCATGAAAGGATGCCGGAAGAAGCTGGTGATTTGCCTGGGCGGTATTTTTGCTGCTTATTTTCTTATATCTGTGGGTTTGGCCGCTGTTTTGTCTGCGGAGGATTCGGAAAATCAGGAAATGCTTACCGTACCCATACAACAGTTGGCGAGGACTTACCGATATGATAAGGAAAGCCTGGGTGAAGAAGAGTTGGAAACGCTTTATGAAATACTGCCAGAAGAGGCTTTGGCGCGTTATGTGCCCAAGGTGTCCGACGGAGTGAAGATAGGGTTTCGGAACGATGCGTTTGCCGCAGATCCGGCAAAATACGGAAAGCTTTGGCTGAAAATGGGGATGCGGCATCCATTTACTTATTTGAATGCCTGGTTTATGACTTCTTACGGGTTCTGGTATCCGGATACGGTAATCGATGTATACAGAGGAAATAGCGTGTTTACTTTTACTTATGAAGACAGTTCTTTTTTCGGTTATGAGGTGGAACAGCCAGGAACAAGGGAAAGCAAAATTCCCATATTGAATGAATGGTATCGAAAGATGTCTCTGGAAATTACTCAGCAGAGGATGCCGCTGGTTTCCATGTTGTTTTCTCCCGGTTTTCTTTTTTGGATATTTGCTTTTTTGGCGGGGTATGCTTTTTACAGAAAGGATTATGGGAGACTGCTGCCTTTTATTATGATATTTTTAGTGTGGCTGACGGCAATACTGGGTCCAACCTGTCTGCCAAGATATGTGCTGATTCTGTGGTTTGCCCTGCCTTGGGCAATGCTTTGGCCAATGCCAAAGGCGTGACGACAGCAGTTGCTGAAGCTGTTACTGCAGGCCAAAACAGTAACGTTCTTGTAAACTTTTGGCAACTGTGCTATACTTACCCAAGTATCAGAAGGAAAAGTAAGAAAAACGCTGTAAGATTGTGATGTACAGCGTGGAGGTTTCGAATGTATAAAGTTGTGAAAAAAAGCCGGGCAGTGCAGAGTTTTATTATTTTAGCGGCACTGTTCGTAATGTTTACTATATTTCCGCTGCGTATGTGGAAAGAGAATATTCCGTCGGCGAGCAATCAGATTTTGGCGGGATCTTCAGACAGCATATGCGAAGACTATATGCTACAGCGTTTTATTGCCCAATACGATCATCTGGGCACCATCAATCTTTATGTAGTGGATTTTGAAAATGGATGGAACAGGGATGAGCGGGTGGATTCGTTCATATTTCGTATGCTGGACTCGGACATGGAAATCATGTTTGAGGAAAAGATCGATATGAGGTTTTGCGATATTCCTGGTTTCTGCACCGTATACATTAATGAAGAAGTGGAGGTAGGTAGGGACTATTACTTTTTCCTTCAGGGAATGAACGGGAGCCGGGTGTGGTTCGGGCTGGAGGAGACGGAGAATGCGGGAACGCCTTATGTCAGCAGACTGATCTATAATTATGATGAACTGGAAGGCTATAATATTATAGGAGAATACAATTATACAGTGCCTTTGCGTAAAGAAAAGGTATTTTTATACGATGCCATTCTGCTTGCGGCGGCTATCCTTCTCACCGGAGCGGTGGAGGTATATTACCGGACGATCGGAAAAGACAAGCTGATTACGGTGGAAAAGGCGTTGCGGTTTGCGGCTAATTGTCTGGCGGGGGCTGCGCTTGCTTATGCCGTCTGGAATATCAGTATACGAAGATTTTTTAGCGGGAAACTGATGGATAATATATTTTATACGGTCGGAATTCTGTTCGGTTTCAGCGTTTTATTTTATATAATTAATGTAAAGAGGGACAGGCAGTCTTATATACCGTTCGTTAAAAAATTTGCGTCCCGCTGGCAGAATATACTCCAGACGATTTTTATTGCGGCTGGAGTATGGGCTTGCTGCAATTATATGAACGGCCTTTACGATATTCATCACAGAGTGGCGGAGCGCCAGTTTATTGTTTTTCTGGCTTTGGCCGCTATTGTCATGTGCGAAAAAAAGGAGATATTCAATAAGCTGACGATTGTGTACGCTTTAGCCGCCCTGGGGATTACGCTTTGGTACAGGAGCATTTATGTGGATTATCTGGCCATGGATGAATGGGATCTGCGAATCTTAAGATGGGGCATCGCGGCAGTAGTTTTGTCAGGTTTTCTTTTGGTAAATATTTTGGCACAGCTGGTCAGGATATTTTTGGAAAAAAAGAAGATAACAGCCATTTCCTGGTGGTATGGTGCTGTTTTGGCTCTGTTTTTTGTCCTGATTATCGTATTTCGGAATACCAGATGGTGGACGGTAACTTTGGCGGCGGCATTTACCCTGTTCTATATCCGCTATGCCCTTTGGGATAAAAAGGCGTATTTGCTGCAAAATATATGTAACGGACTTTTATTGAATTTTGTAGTTGCAATGATGTTTTCTTTTGCAAGAAGACCTTTCCTGTCATGGGTCTATCCGAGATTTCCGTTTATTTTCCATACGGTAACGGTAACGGCCGTATATATGACATTTATTATGTGCGCGGCATTGATTCGATTGACGGATCGCTATAAAGAGTGTTTTTGTGTGGAGAAGGCGGACAGGCCGAAAGGAATGGAGGCCCTTAGGTGCATCTGGAAAGAACTTCTTTTATTCGGCATGTCGGGTACGTATATGTTGTTTACTGCTTCCAGAACCGGATTTCTTGCGGTTGCAGTTATGGGTGTGGTGACACTTATTTTTCTTGCTATGGATGCCAGAGCCGAGAAATTAAAACACATCGTTATGCTGGTTGGAATGATGGTCTGCGGTATTGTATGGTGTTTTCCCTGGATATTCACGGCACAGAGAGTGGTTCCTGCGCTGTACGGCAATATTTTTAAATATGAAGTGGAAGTATTCCCGGATGCTATTACCAGAGGCGATGAGTGGGATTCCATGTATTATATTACGATAGAACGATTCGCAGAGGTATTTAACAACAAAATATTCGGTATACCGGAAAAAGGTTCCTCATCTTATGAGAGAAGCGAAGAGTACCAGAAATACAGGGCAAAACGTTATAATAACAAGGGAGAGGTTGTCTGGGAAGGCAGCATCGACGAGTTATATGAGGAGGACAGCGCCGAGACGGCGGAAGGCATGGAGGGCGCAGCTGGGGAAGATACGGCTTCGGGAGGAGAAAGATCGTCTGGCCGTGAGTTGAATATTATCGGCACCAAGACAGAGGAGGAACGTCAGGCGGAAGAAGAGGAAGCCGCCAGACGGGAAGCGGAAGCGAAGAGCAGCAAGCCCGAAGAAGAAAAAGAACCGGAAGAAGAAACGATAGAGGATATGAGCGTCTATGAGAAAACGGAAGAATATGCAAACGGAAGGATGGATATTTTCCGGGCGTATATCGGGGCGCTGAATCTGGAGGGGCATGATGAAATGGGTGCGGTACTGCCGGACGGCGAACTGGCCGTGCATGCCCACAATATATATTTGCAGGTGGCTTATGACCATGGGATCGTTGTAGGAGCCATGTTCCTTCTTGTAGGGGCGGCATCCTTTGTACAGGGATGTATTTTCTATAAGAAAAGAAGGGACAGGATCCCTTGCGCGGCATTGCCAGCAGCAGCTATTGCTGCGTTTGCCATGGCCGGTCTGGTGGAATGGATCTTCCATCTTTGCCATCCGGCAGGATTTACGCTGATGCTTGTATTGGCGCCTTTGCTTTTTGATATGGGAGAAAAAAAGGATAAAGCAAATGAAAAAAGATAAGAAACCTTTTAATGCGAAGTTATTTTACAGAAGAACGTATCTGATTATTTATGATATTATCAGTGTGATCTTCTCCAGTTATATAGCAGTGTTGATCCGCTATGAGTTTCATCTGGATACGGTGCCGGAGCATTTCCTGACACCGATCAATCGATTTTTACCGGTGAATATTCTACTGACTTTGCTGATCTTTTATATCTTCAGGCTTTATCATAGCCTGTGGGCTTTCGCGGGAGAAACAGAACTGCAGAATTTGGTGGTATCCTGTGCGATATCGGCGTTACTGAACAGCGTAGGGCTCCAGTTCTTTAAGGTATCAGAACAGCCGGTGCCGAAAAGCTATTATTTCCTTTATATGTTTGTGCTGATCAGTATGATGTTTGTCAGCCGTTTTTCCTATCGCTTTCTGCGCAGCCAGAAGCATAAACAGCAGAATAAGAAAAACGGCATTTCCGTCATGGTGATCGGTGCGGGGGAAGCTGCTAACGTGATCATTAAAGAAATTGTGAACAGCAATTTCAGTACAATGGTGATCCGCTGCATTATTGACGACGATAAGGGGAAATGGGGAAGGTACATTCAGGGGATTAAGGTGGCCGGAGGAAGGGACAGGATTATCGAATGCGCCGATATTTATGACATTGATGAGATTATCGTGGCGATGCCATCCATATCCCGGCCTGAACTGCGCAAGATATTGGAGATATGCAAGGAAACGAATTGTAAACTGCGTTCCCTGCCCGGCATGTACCAACTGGTGAATGGGGAGGTCAATGTCAGCAAATTAAGAGATGTGGAAGTAGAGGATTTGCTGGGAAGAGATCCGATCAGTGTGGATCTGGATTCTATTCTCGGCTATGTGCAGAATAAGACGGTACTCGTAACCGGAGGGGGAGGCTCTATCGGCAGCGAGTTGTGCAGACAGATTGCCAGCCACCGGCCGAAACATCTGATCATCCTCGATATTTATGAAAATAATGTATACGATATCCAGCAAGAATTAAAAACGAAATATCCGGATCTGCGAATGACCGTATTGATCGCTTCCGTGCGTAATACGAACCGGATGAACTGGATTTTTGAAAAATATAAGCCTGACATCGTTTATCATGCGGCCGCCCATAAACATGTGCCTTTGATGGAAGACAGCCCCAACGAGGCAGTGAAAAATAATGTGTTCGGTACGTGGAAAACGGCTCAGGCAGCCGCTTTTTACGGCGTGAAAAGGTTTGTTTTAATTTCCACGGATAAGGCGGTAAATCCTACGAACATTATGGGGGCGAGCAAACGGATCTGCGAGATGATTATCCAGACTTTTAATAATCATTACGATACGGAATTTGTGGCCGTGCGTTTTGGGAACGTGCTTGGAAGCAACGGCAGTGTAATTCCTCTTTTTCGGAAACAAATCGTGGCGGGAGGGCCGGTAACCGTAACTCATCCCGATATTATCCGCTACTTTATGACGATTCCTGAGGCGGTTTCCTTGGTGCTGCAGGCAGGAGCTTATGCCAGAGGAGGAGAGATTTTCGTATTGGATATGGGAGAACCAGTAAAAATTCTGGATTTGGCGGAAAACCTGATTCGTTTATCCGGTTACCGTGTGGGTGAAGATATTAAAATAGAGTTTACCGGACTGCGCCCTGGGGAAAAACTGTATGAGGAACTTCTGATGGATGAAGAGGGAATGAGGGAGACGGCGAATAAGCTGATTCATGTAGGGAAGCCTATTGAAATAGATGAAATGAAGTTTTTCCAGCAGCTCAAGCGCTTAAAGGAAGAATCTAAAAATGAAAGCCGGGATATCCGGCCATTGATCAGGGAAATCGTACCGACATATCATTATCATTGATGATATAGGACAAAGGTGGAGAAGAAAGGCATTGCTATGAATAAAATGACGGAAAGAAAAAGGATTTATCTTTCCTCCCCTACGATGCACGGGAAGGAGCAGGAGTTTGTAAAAGAAGCGTTTGATACGAATTGGGTGGCTCCCCTTGGGCCGAATGTGGATGGACTGGAAAAAGAACTGGCCGGATATGCCGGGATTTCCCATGGAGCCGCACTTAGTTCGGGGACGGCGGCGATCCACTTAGCTTTAAAGCTGGCAGGAGTGCAGGAAGGCGATATAGTATTTGTGCCTACTCTTACCTTTTCCGCCACTTGTAATCCGGTGGTCTATGAAAAAGCTGTGCCGGTATTTATTGATTCGGAGGCCGGTACGTGGAATATGTCGCCGGAAGCGCTGGAGAAGGCATTTGAAAAATATCCTTCGCCCAAAGCAGTGATTGTCGTCCATTTATACGGCACTCCTGCAAAGCTGGATGAGATTATGGCGATCTGTGAGAAACACGGGACGACGCTGATAGAGGATGCGGCAGAATCTTTAAGCAGCACCTATAAGGGAAGGCAGACAGGAACCTTTGGAAAATTCGGGATTTATTCTTTTAACGGCAATAAAATTATTACCACTTCGGGAGGAGGCATGCTGGTATCGGAGGACGAAGAACTGATTAAAAAAGCGAGGTTTCTCTCTACTCAGGCAAGAGATCCGGCGAGGCATTACCAGCATTCCCAAATCGGATATAATTATCGCATGAGCAATATAGTTGCAGGGATTGGCAGAGGGCAATTATTACATCTGGATGAGCACCGGAAGAAGAAAAAGGAGATCTTTCTAAGGTATAAAGACGGATTCAGAGATCTTCCGGTTGAGATGAATCCATATTTGGAATATACGGAACCAAATTTTTGGCTGAGCTGTATGCTCGTTGAGCCGGAGCTTGTAAAGAGCGGGAAAGTAACACCTGAGAAAATTCGTTTAGCATTGGATGAAAAGAATGTGGAATCCAGACCTATTTGGAAGCCGATGCATTTACAGCCTGTGTATGCCAGTAGAGACTTTATTCGTGTGGATGGGGAAGATGTGGGGGCGGATATATTTACAAGAGGATTGTGCTTGCCTAGCGATATTAAGATGACAGTGGAAGAGCAGGATATTGTGATTGAGATTATTCATAGGTGTTTTAAATAAGATGAAAAAATTAGTTAAAGTATTAAGCGTTTTTAGTTTGGCTGCTTTAATCTTGGGATTTGTTGTCTCGCTTGTTGAGAAAACAGTTTTTCTAAAACGATATGATAGGACATGTATACATAAACCTTATGGTGTTTATGAAAAATATTTTAAGCGCCCTATGGATTTTGCTTTGTCGCTGATGTCTATTATTTTGCTTTCTCCGGTTCTGTTGGTGACAGGAATTTTGGTTCGACTTAAGCTTGGCAGTCCAATTATTTTTAAGCAGTTAAGGCCGGGAAAAAATGAACGAATTTTTGAAATGTATAAGTTTCGTTCTATGGTTGTCCAGGATCAGTCTTCGGAGAAGAAGCAATGGACTGTTCAGAATGATCCGCGGGTTACGCCCATCGGAAGATTCATCCGTAAGACGAGTATAGACGAGCTCCCGCAGCTTATCAATGTGCTGATGGGGGATATGAGCCTGGTCGGGCCAAGACCGGAGCGCCCGCAGTTCGTGGAGCAGTTCAAGGAGGAGATACCGCGGTATATGATCAAACATCAGGTGCGTCCGGGACTTACCGGGTGGGCGCAGGTGAACGGATACCGCGGAGATACGTCTATCCGTAAGCGGATAGAACATGATCTGTATTATATTGAGAATTGGACGTTGGGATTTGATCTTAAGATTTTATTTCTGACATTTTTTAAAGGTTTTGTGAATAAGAATGCATATTGATCTATGCGGTCTGCGGGGTCTTTGACTTTCGGGGCAGTCGCCGGATATCCATGCGGGCATGG
>OFFV01000963.1_pt1 | contig 18775 bp, 21 predicted proteins | sample 1521461 | NCBI WGS metagenome assembly OFFV01 (sample SAMEA3504120, study PRJEB24116) | mouse gut metagenome | biome: mouse gut; feature: mouse-associated habitat; material: faeces | place: Denmark | collected 2011 | reverse complement strand
AATGCGGCGGGTGCAGCGGCTGCCCGAAGCAGAAGAAAGTTTGTTCCGAAGCGTCCCAAATTCTTTGATCGCAGCGCAGAAATGGAGTGAACTATGAAATCACTTAAAACTGAAAGACTTTCCATCCGTCGCATCGTAGAGGATGATTGGAAAAGCATAAAAGAAATATGGATAGACTTTAATACTTCTGCTTTTTCACAGTATGATCAACCGCACAATACCGACGATGAGGATGTTCAGCAAAGAATTGCAAAGTGGGCGGCGAACAGCGGTATCGAGCATATGTTTTTCGCTGTTTGTCTTGGAGACACCGTTATTGGATATAGTGTTTTTAATATCCGAGAGGATGGACATGAGATCGGCTACTGCTTCCATTCTGCATATCACGGCAAGGGCTACGCCAAAGAAAGCCACGTGGAGCTCTTTGATTATATGCGTAAGCTTGGCATCAAAAGGCTGACCGCAGGTACGGCAATCAATAACACGCCCTCTGTTGCTTTGCTCAAAGCACTGGGTTTTGAGCTGATTGAAACGGAAAAGGTGTCGTTCTACAAGGATGCAGACGGCAGAGATATTATGTTTGACGGCGGTGTGTTTGAGTTGGTGCTGTGAGTGAGGAATACACGCCTGCACCGCAAGAGGCATGCTCGACCGGCATATGCCAGATATGTCAGATTACTGCCAGATTAATCCGGCAGCAGGCAAAAACAGAGTTGACACCGCCCGCACAGGCGTGTATAATTTAGAAAAATCAAATTCAGGAGGATATTGCATGTTAAATGTTATTGTAACGGAGAAAAGTGCAAAGTAAATATTGCAGGTTGGACTTTCAGCGTAAGGTTTAGCTGTATCGTACTGTCGGAACAACAGGTGCCGGCAGCTGTTGTGATACAGGGAAGACTTTATGGAAGGCCCGTCATTTTCGCCTTACAATTGCTTTATATTGCGGTATCTGTTTTTATAGTTTCGTAGATGGAATGAGCATGGCTGTACGGTCATGCTTTTTTGTCTCACGGGAGACCATGGCAGTTGATATTTTTGGCAGCCATGGCCTTTTTTTGTTTCGTGGGAGCGGTAATACACATGCTTTCTGTAAGGCGGCAGACTACCCTGAGGGTATATATTTTTGAGAAAGGAAAAAACACAATGGATACAGAAAAACAGATTGAATTTCACAAAATAAAAGAAATATGGTCACAGCTTGCGGTAACGCAGAGGGCAAAAGAGCGGATCGCGGAGACGACTTTTATATTGTCGGAGGGAGAGTTGAAAAAGCAGCTGCGGGACATCACGAACAGCAGGGAGATGATCGAAAAGCTGGGAACGCCGCCGCTGCAGAATGTGGATGAGATCAAGGAGATCATGATGGCCGCAGAGAAGGGAGACTGCCTTACGCCTTATCAACTGGAGCGCGTAGAGCGTGTTTTGGTTGCGGTCAGGCGTCTGAAGGATTATCTGGGCCGGGGGAAGATGTACGACAATCCGATTGCTTTCTACGAGGAGAATCTGGATGAGGCGGGGGATGTGCGGGAGGAGATCTGCCGGCAGATCAGAAATGGTGCGGTGGACGACTACGCCTCCAAAGAACTGGCGCAGCTGCGGGGACAGATCGAGCGGTGTGAAGAGCAGATGAAGCAGAAAGCCGAGCAGATCATGCGCGCCGATAAGGCTTATATGGCGGATCAATACTGCACTTTCCGCAACGGGCGGCTCTGTGTTCCGGTGAAAAAGGAATATAAACTCAAGGTGTCAGGCAGCGTGATCGACAAGTCGGCTACGGGGAGCACGCTTTTTATCGAACCGACGGGTGTTGCCCGATATTATGAGGAATTGCAGCAGTTGAAGATCGGCGAGGAAAATGAAGTGTACCGGATCTTATATACGCTGACGGCAATGGTCGCATCCGTGTCACCTGTGATGGGTGAGAATATTTCCATGCTGGAAAGGCTGGATTTCATCTTTTCCAAAGGAAAACTGAGCATTGATCTGGGAGCCACAGAGCCGGCGGTCAACACGGAGCGCAGGATTGTCCTGAAAAATGCCAGACATCCGTTGATGGACAGAGCGGTCAATGTGCCCCTGCAGTTTGCGGTGGGAGAGGGAGACGTGCAGGGGATCGTCATCACGGGCCCCAACACAGGCGGAAAAACGGTGGCTATCAAGACGGTCATGTTAAACTGCATGATGGCGCAGTGCGGGCTGCATGTCACCTGTGAAGCAGCGGATATCTGCATGAGCAATGCGTATCTTTGCGATATCGGGGACGGGCAGGACATTGCGGAGAATCTTTCCACCTTTTCCGCGCATATCAAAAATGTGCTGGAGGTGCTGCGCGGGATAGACCGGGACAGCCTTGTGATCATGGATGAGCTGGGCTCCGGTACGGATCCGGCGGAAGGCATGGGGATAGCCATTGCCATTTTAGAGGAGCTTAGAAAGAGCGGGGCGATCTTTCTCGTGACCACCCACTATCCGGAAGTGAAGGAGTATGCGGAGAAGACGAAAGGCATGATCAATGCCCGGATGACTTTTGACAGGGAAACGCTGAGTCCAACTTACCAGATGGTGATCGGGGAAGCGGGGGAGAGCTGCGCCTTCTATATTGCGGACAGACTGGGAATGCCCCATGATATGCTGCGGACGGCCGTGGCGGCTGCCTACGGTGAGGAAGCGGTCGGCACCTATCATTTTCAGACGGAGGAGCATGCAGACAGCAGAGAACGAAGAGGCGGCACGGCCCGGATCAGGAAGAGCCGTCAGGGAAAAGGCGGTCCGGACCTGAGCATGAAATATAAGCGGGGAGACAGCGTGATGGTCTATCCGGACAAAAAGATCGGTATCGTATGTGCGCCGATCAATGAAAAGGGCGTTCTGAGAGTACAGCTGCCGGATAAAAAGATCTGGATCAATCACAAGCGGGTCAAGCTCCATGTGGCGGCCGCAGAACTGTATCCGGAGGATTACGATTTCTCGATCATCTTCGACAGCGTTGCAAACCGGAAGATACGGCATGATATGGACAGGAAGTACACGGAGGATATGATCCGTTATGAGGAATAGGTGCTGTGGATTCATCATCCGGTCAGGACGTAAAAGCGGCCTGGCCGGAGCACATTTTTACGGAGTCGTTTTTGGAACCAGGGTATATAATTCATTGATATTGGACTGCAGGGCGTTGATGGTGGCTTTCAAAGTGCGGATGGTGTCGTCCCGTTGGGCAACGGCGGTTTTCAGCTCGCGAATGACAGCATCCTGTTCGGCGACGGTCTGTTTGTCCCGGTTAAGATCCAGATAGTATTCTTCACGATCGAGGCACATCTTGCGGATCTGTTCTTCGGTGTTGAACTGAAAAATGCTTTTGGAAGCTTCTTTAAGATATTTATTTGTGGCTGCCATCTGTTTGACCTCCTCCCAGGTAGTGGCTTTGAATAATCTGGCCCAGGAATCGATATGATATGTTTTATCTTCGTCTGTTGCCAGATTGATACAAGATAAGTCTACCACATTTAGTACGAAATTGTCACTGTAAATTTGATGATTTTTCATATTTGTCATTTTGTATGTGGCATAGAACTCAGGATGGTCTGGAAAGAGTGTATAATCCAGAAAACCGATATGTATAGCCGGCTGGACGTCCAGATAATCCTGGCCGCGGTTGAGACTGTCGTAGGAACGACTCAGATAGAGGAGTGAACGGTTTTGCCAGTTCAGATGATTGACGACCTGCATCTCAAGATTGATTGCAGCTTTGTTGTTCAGCCTGACATGGATGTCCAGACGGATTTCCTTGTCGCTTATGGCTTCTCCCAGAATGATGGGATTTGTGATCTCAACGGAATGAACTTCTGTCTCTTTGAGGTGAAGCAGGGAACAGATCAGCCCGCGCAGGACCTTGTTGTTGGATTGGAGGACGGCGCGGAACATGTAATCGTTGGTCATGTTGTAAGAAACTCTGCCATGTGCGTTTGACAGTCTCCGGAAGAGCAGATCTTCGTCGGGGGCAGTGTTGGTAGAATGGCTGGAAATAATTGATTGGTTTGCTGTCATAGATATGTCTCCTTCTTGATGTGATAGTAGAATCGGCGAATGCCGGTCAGAATCATTGAGAAATGCGTCTGCAAACTGACTCTGTAGTTATATCATGGATCCGAATGAAGAAAATGTCAAGAGCAGATGAATCATTTATCTGGCAAAATCAGGTTGACAAAACCGCTGTTTTTGCATATTCTATTAGCAGAAATAAATGATGTTACGCACAGTGCACGTATATAACAGGAGGACGTGGAAGGAGAAGAGTACCATTGGAAGCGCCGCAGAGAGGAACCGCCGTCGGCTGCAAGCGGTTTCGGCAGGGAAGATGGGAAAGTGCGCTCCGGAGTCCGGCTTATTGCCCGGCCAGCCCCCGTTACAGGGTATGAGTGGAGGAATGCCTCTGGTGTTCTTCAAGTAGAGTGGAACCGCGGATCATTTCGTCTCTATTTCCGGAAAGGAAAGTGACGGAGGCCGCGGATTTTTAGTGCATGGCCGGCCCTGTCCGGGAGCGTGTCTGGCAAGGGGCTGTTTTACGGCACTTGGTTAGAGGAAAATTGAAATGGGAATAGTACAGAATATTAAGGAAGAGATCAGGATCATCCGTGAGCGGGATCCGGCGATCCACTCTAATATGGAAGTCTTCCTGTATCCCAGTTTTAAGGTGATGCTGTATTACCGGCTGGCGCACAGGATGTATCTGCACAGGCATTATTTTCTGGCGCGGTGGATTTCTCAGAAGGGCGTCAGGAAGACGGGGATTGAGATTCATCCGGGGGCCAAGATCGGCAAAGGGTTTTTTATCGATCACGGCAACGGGGTTATCATCGGGGAGACGACGGTGATCGGCGATAACGTGACGCTCTATCAGGGTGTAACGCTGGGCGGAACCGGTAAGGAGCAGGGCAAGCGCCATCCGACCATCGGCAATAACGTGATGATCAGTACCGGAGCGAAAGTGCTTGGTTCTTTCAAGATCGGAGACAACAGCAAGATCGGGGCGGGCAGTGTGGTGTTAAAGGAAGTGCCGCCAGGATCCACGGTAGTGGGGGTGCCCGGTCAGGTGGTGAAGCGCAACAACCAGTCTTTTCCGCAGGAGGAGCTGGATCAGGTCAATCTGCCCGATCCGGTGCGGGAAGATATCATGAACCTGCAGCAGGCCAATACGGAACTGACGAACCGGCTGCTTGATCTGGAGCGGGAACTTCGGGAACTCCGGAAAGAGGTATGATCCGGGAAGCAGGCAGGGAAGGAAAAGGACGGCGGTCTGCCGGGGATGCGGAGCACGTCTTCGCGGCATGACGAAAAGGCAGACCGCTGAAACAGACAGGAGGTAACAGAGCAAATGAAAATTTTCAACACATTATCCAGACAGAAAGAGGAATTCGTACCCTTGGTGGAGGGGAAGGTCAGCATGTACGTGTGCGGGCCGACGGTGTATAACCTGATTCATATCGGGAATGCGCGGCCGATGATCGTTTTTGACACGGCCAGACGTTACATGGAACATAAGGGATATGCGGTCAACTATGTTTCCAATTTTACTGATGTGGATGATAAGATCATCAAGAAGGCGAATGAGGAAGGGGTGGATCCTTCCGTGATCTCCGAGCGCTATATCGAGGAGTGCAGAAAGGACATGCAGGCCCTGAACGTGAAGCCGGCCACCACGCATCCGAAGGCGACGGAGGAGATCGGGGGCATGATCGAGATGATCCAGACGTTGATCGACAAGGATCATGCCTATGTGGGGCAGGACGGCACGGTGTATTTTAAGACTAGGAGTTTTGGGCAGTACGGTAAACTCTCGCACAAGAATCTGGATGATCTGCGCAGCGGCGGACGTTCCCTGTTGGTGTCCGGCGAGGAGCAGAAGCAGGATCCGCTGGATTTCGTGCTGTGGAAGCCGAAGAAGGAGGGAGAGCCTTTCTGGGAGTCTCCCTGGTGCGAAGGGCGTCCGGGCTGGCATATCGAGTGCTCTGTCATGAGCAAAAGGTATCTGGGAGATGAGATTGATATCCACGCGGGTGGCGAAGACCTGATCTTCCCGCATCATGAGAATGAGATCGCCCAGTCGGAAGCGGCCAATGACAGGGAATTTGCGAAATACTGGATGCATAACGGCTTTTTGAACATTGATAATAAGAAGATGTCCAAGTCGGAGGGGAATTTCTTCACGGTCAGGGACATCAGCGAGAAGTATGATCTGCAGGTGCTGCGGTTTTTCATGTTGTCCGCCCATTACAGGAGTCCGCTGAATTTCAGTGCGGAATTGATGGAGGCGGCGAAGAACGGTCTTGAGCGGATCGTGACCTGCGTGTCCAACTTGAATTTCCTGCTGAAAAATGCAAAAGACGGGGAGATGACGGAAGCGGAGCAGAAGCTGGCGGAGGAAGCCAAAGGATTCATCACGCAGTTTGATGAAGCGATGGACGATGATTTTAATACGGCGGACGCCATCTCAGCCATTTTTGATCTGGTGAAATTTGCCAATACCCATGTGTCGGAAGAGGCCGGCAGGGCTTTTGTGCAGGCGGTGAAAGAGGAAATCGTGCTGCTGTCCGATATCTGCGGGTTGATCGTCGATAAAAAGGAAGAGATTCTGGACGCTCAGATCGAAGAACTGATTCAGGAGAGACAGGCGGCGAGAAAGGCCAGAGATTTTGCACGGGCGGATGAGATCCGGGATACGCTGGCGGCACAGGGTATCATACTGGAGGATACGCGCGAGGGTGTGAAATGGAAGAGAGCATAACGATGCTGGAGGCCATCAGGCGGGACTTCGACTGTAAGCCGCAGGATATCAGAACGTACTCCCCGCTGACGTTAGCTTATATCGGGGATGCCATCTATGATCTGGTGATCCGGACGATCGTGGTGGAGCGGGGCAACAGCTCCGCCAACAAACTGCACAGGAAGACGGTGTCTTATGTGAATGCCAGAGTGCAGGCGAGAATGATCGATGCGCTGGAGAGCGAATTGACGCAGGAGGAGACGGCGGTCTACCACAGAGGGCGCAACGCCAAATCCTACACTGCGGCAAAGAATGCTTCCATCATCGAGTACCGCAAGGCTACCGGGATGGAGGCGTTGTGCGGTTACCTGTATCTGCAGGGCAGGCAGGAGAGGATGCTGTATCTGATCCGGGAGGCCATTGCCCGGACGGGGATGGAGATTTAACGGGAGAGAGAGGCGATCATAACAGCATGAACAATAGAGATTTTCAGAAAAAAGAAGAGACGGAGCGTTTTACGATAGAGGGGCGCAACGCCGTGATCGAGGCTTTCCGCTCCGGCAGGACGATAGACAAACTGTATGTGCTGGACGGCTGCAAGGACGGCCCGATCCTGACCATCAAGCGGGAGGCGGCCAAACAGGGCAGCCTGATCCGGTATGTGGCGAAGGAGCGGCTGGATCAGCTTTCCGAGACGGGGAAGCATCAGGGCGTGATCGCCTGTGTGGCGGCTTACGCCTATGCGGAGGTGGAGGATATTCTGTCTGCGGCGAAGGAGAAGGGAGAGGCGCCTTTTCTTTTTCTGCTGGACGGCATTGAAGACCCGCATAATCTGGGAGCCATTATCCGTACAGCCAATCTGGCGGGGGCACATGGGGTGATCATCCCCAAAAACCGCGCGGTAGGACTGACGGCGACGGTGGCGAAGGCGTCCGCCGGAGCGCTGAACTATACGCCGGTGGCCCGGGTGACGAATCTGGGACAGACGATCGACACGCTGAAGAAAGAGGGGCTGTGGTTTGTGTGCGCGGATATGGCGGGCACACGGATGTACGATCTGGATCTGAAAGGCCCTATGGGGCTGGTGATCGGCAGTGAGGGAGACGGCGTGGGCAGACTGGTGAAGGAGAAGTGCGATTTCACGGCGTCCATTCCCATGCGGGGCGATATTGATTCCTTAAACGCTTCGGTGGCGGCCGGCGTGCTGGCCTATGAGATCGTGCGGCAGCGGCTGGGATAAAGACGGGAATCTGCGTACAGGGTGTGTTGAAAATGAAAAGTGATGAAGAAAAAAGATGAAAAAGCTGAATGAAATTTTGCTGGTGCTTATCTTTATGCTGACGGCGGTTCTGGCGGCGGCTGTCGGGTTAAAAGCCTATGATGTGTATGATACGAACAGACAGCTGGCCAGAGAACAGGAAGAGCTGGAGCTGGCACAGGTGATGGCGAGGAATGAAGAAGCGCAGAACCGTGTATCCGAGATGCGGAAGGAAATACTGGAGCTGGCGGAGGACAAGGAGGAGCTGGAGCGTTTTATCGCGAAGATACAAAACAGTGAGACGCAGATTTCCGGTACGGTGTCTGCCAATGATATGGTGCCTGGCAGCGATACGGTATCCGGCAACGGTACGGTATCCGGAAATGGCATGGTATCCGGTGATGGCACGGTGTCGGGCAACGGTGTCCTGCAGGGCGGGGGTCTGTTTCCCGGCATTACGGTATCCGGTAACGCAGCAGTTTCCGGTAATGACACCGTGTCCGGCAATGGGACGGTATCCGGTAACCTGAGTTCTTATTTGGGCGGCCTGCCGAATATGGGCGGTACGGTTTCCGGTAACGGAGAGGTCAATTATTACGACGGTACGATGACGAACAGCAGTATTTTCGATGAGTGGCGGCAAATCTATGAGCAGGAGGAGATGATGTCTCTTGCGGCGCGCAGGCTGCTGCGTTCGTCTCTGGAGGAGACACTGGAAGTCAATCAGGCCGACCGGGAGCGGATTGCAGAGAATAAGAAAGACTTTTCCCAGATGAAGATCGCCTGTCTGGGCGACAGCATTACGGCGGCTGCCAATCTGGAAGAGGAGGAAGGCTATGAACAGTATGCCTATCCGGCCAGAATGCAGGCACTGCTCGGCGCACAGGAAGTCTACAACCTGGGAATCGGCGGTTCTTCCATCGGCAGATACTGGGCGGATGCTTATGTGGACCGCTATCAGGAGATTCCGGAAGATGCGGACGTCATCATTGTTATGGGCGGCACCAATGACGGGTTCTGCGCGTCGGACAAGGAGTTCGGCAATCTGGAGGAGCGGGCCTACCGCACCTTCTGCGGTGATCTGAATGAACTGATGAAGGGACTGAAAGAAAAATATCCGTCCGCGGAAGTCTTTTTTGCCACGCCGCTGCCCAATGTGCTGCAGGACTATCTGATGAGCGAACGGGATTACCTTTTGCCCCAGCAGAAGTTTGTGGACGTGATCATCGCGCTGGCGAAGGAATACAATTATCATGTTATTGATCTGTATAACTCCAATATTCTGGATTCTCATGACGCGAATGTGGTAGCGGAGTATGTACCCGACGGTGTGCATGGAAACCATGCCGGTTATCAGATCATAGCGGAGCATTTTGCGGCAGAGCTGGTGCAGTTCTATGAGGAAAAAGGCACAGCGCAGCCTTTGGTGGTGTCGGGAAACAGCGTGGATGGAAGCACGTTGGATGGGCAGACAGGCGGTGTGAATGGAAGTGTGCCGGAAGAGCAGACAGCTGACGTGAACAAAACGGTGTCTGACCGGCAGGTTGAGTCAAAAGGAGAGTAGCGCATATATTTTTATGGAAAGAGAATATGGCAGTTACAGTGATGAAGAACTGATCGTGCGGCTTCGGGACGGTGAGGAGCGCATCACGGAATATCTTATGAACAAGTATAAAAATCTGGTCCGCAGAAAGGCCAGATCCATGTATATTCTGGGGGCCGACGGCGACGATCTGATCCAGGAGGGGATGATCGGGCTTTTTAAGGCGCTGCGGGATTATGACAGCGGACGGGATGCCAGTTTTCTTACGTTTGCCGATCTGTGCGTGTCGCGTCAGATGTACACGGCGGTGCAGGCGTCCAAGCGGCAGAAGCACATTCCGCTGAACACCTATGTGTCCCTTTACGGCAGTGTGGGTACGAACCGGGACGGAGAGGAAGAGGAGTCGCTGGTCAATGTGCTCTCTGATGTTGCGGGGACAAACCCGGAGGATGTTGTCATTGACCGGGAGAACGTGATACAATTAGAACAGATGATCGAACGGGAGCTGAGCGGGTTCGAGAAGCAGGTGCTTGATCTGTACCTGACCGGGATGAGCTATCAGCAGATCGCCAAGGTGCTGGGCAGAGACGATAAATCGACGGACAATGCGCTGCAGCGGATCAAGACGAAGCTGAGGCGGGCGATCGGAAGGGAAAACACCTGATGTTTGACGTGAGCAGAAAAGAATTAAAATATATTGTCAGCCCCCATGAGATCTCCGGGTTAAAAAGAAGACTGTCGCCGCTTATGCGCAGCGATCCGCACAACGGCGGGCAGGGAGAAGGCTACAGGGTGCGTTCGCTGTATTTCGATACCCCTTTTGACACGGATTATGAGGAAAAAATCAGCGGCTGTCAGGAGCGTCGTAAGATACGGCTCCGCATCTATGACCCGTCGGATCAGACGGTGAAACTGGAATTAAAAGAAAAGAACGGGACGGCTCAGAGGAAGCGGTCCATTCTTTTGGACAGAGAAGAAGCGGCATGTATGATCCGCGGGGAATACGGATTTCTGCGGGAGCATGAAGAAGAACTGGCGCTGCCTCTGTATCTGCTCATGACGCAGAAATGCTACCGGCCGAAATGCGTGGTAGAATATGACAGATACGCCTACTGCCTGGAGCATAATGAGACCCGCGTGACCTTCGACACCGGGCTGCGTTCCGGGGAGAGCAGCTATGATATTTTTGACAAAAATATGATGCTGTATCCTGTTGGCGGCGGCATGGCGAATACAATGGAAGTCAAGTTCAACGGATTCCTTTTTACCTATATCAAAAATGAGCTGAACCGCTGTCAGGGAATGCCGACATCGAACAGCAAATACTGCAGAGCCAGAATGGTCTCGAAATAAAGCGCGGATATCCTAAGAATGAGGAAAAGGCAGAACGGGAAGCAGCCTTAATAGGGTGAAAAGAGAGAAAAAGGGAAGAGAGAAAGAGAGAAGAGAGAAAGAGGAGCATAAGATGAAAGAATTATTGTATGAGAGCCTTGTTAATACAACGAAGAGCCTGACACTGCAGGAGGTGCTGTTGAATTTTGCGGCAGCGGGTATCATAGCCTGTCTGATCTATCTTTCATACCGGGCATCTCATTCCGGGGCCGTCTACAGTGAACGGTTTAACGTGTCTCTTGTGATGCTGACACTGATCTCGACACTGGTCATGAACGTGATCGGCAATAATATCGCACTGTCGCTCGGTATGGTAGGGGCGCTGTCGATCGTCCGGTTCCGGACGGCGATCAAGGATCCACGGGATACGGCCTATATTTTCTGGGCGATCGCAGTAGGAATCTGCTGCGGTGTCTCCGATTATATCATTGCGGCGATCGGATCCGGGGTTATTTTTGTATTTTTGCTCTTGTTCGGGCTGGTGCGGAACAATGAGAGGATTTTGATCATCATCAACGGCAGCAGTGAGGCACAGGAAGAAATCGAAGATAAGATGGAAGAACTTTTTGCAGGACGGGCGCTGCTGCGGGTGCACAATGCGTCGGCGAAAGAGCAGGTAAGCGAGTACATTTATGAGGTTTCGGATAAGCTCATGAGGAAGGCCGGGAGCGAGAGCGGATCCATACAAAGAAAATTGTCCGGGATCAAAGGAATTTCACATGTCAGCGTTGTGCGGCAGGATGACGAGATCAACCAGTGAAGATGTTTGTCGGTGGTCCTTTTCAGAACGAAATTCTGGAATTGGAATTCAGTATGTAAATTTTCGATAATTTGTGCGCACACAATGCTTGACAAGGTCGAAATATCTGTGCTATACTATGAGACGGTGATTGCAGAAGTGCTCACCGCGGACATGCTGCTGTAGCACAGTCGGTAGTGCGTCGCATTGGTAGTGCGGAGGTCACGGGTCCGATTCCCGTCAGCAGCTTTAAGAAAACCTTGATTATTCAGGGTTTTTTTGTTGTCTAAAAGTAAAAGGTAATCAAAAAAGTAATCTAACATATGTTCGATTCAAAATTGTAGAAGGAAAGGAGAAATTCTGTACATCGTGACAAGTAAATACGTTGTTAGGACATGTAAATAAGTCCTCTATCAGTCGTATTATTACATGATTGCTAGAGGGCTTATTTATGTGGTTTAGCAATGAATCACGTAAATCTCCGCATCTAATTCTAAAACGCCTGTATGAGCCTAATAGAGCGTCAGAAGGACACTCTATATCAATTAATCCCATGTAACTTAAAATAACAATTTCATAGTAGCTGTAAATACCAAGCCATAGAGGAGGAATGATCATATTGTATGGACATGTAACAAAATATTTCCATGACAGAAAGTTTGGATTTATCCGAGGTGAAGATGGTAATACGTATTTTATTCATCATTCAAAACTGAACGGTGAGTATATAGACTCTGGTTATTATGTATTCTTCAAACCATTTCAGAATGACAGAAGTGATTACAACGCAAGAAATATCACGGTGATCGAAGCACCGGAAAGGAGATTGAGAACACATGGCAATACACGTAAAAAACATGAAAGAGTTGGCAAAAGCACTACAGCCGACATTATTAAAAATGACTGACCAGCTGGCAGACAGGGTATATGAGACATTGAATTATTTCCTGTTAGACTACTATGCAGGTTATGAGCCATCCAGTTACCAGAGGACGAAAGATTTTCTTTATTCAGCGGTAAAAGTAGATGCACAGCCATATAAAGGCGGTGTGAAAGCAAGCGTATACATTGATTATGATTCTTTAAACAGCTATAGAAATGTTAGCGGCTATCAAGTGGCAAAGTGGAGTAACGAAGGTAAACATGGCGGTCTGGAAGTAGATCACAAGCCGCATGTATGGGATGATACTATGCGTGAGACGCTGGATAATGGAGAACTTTTAAGATTGGCATTAGATTATCTAAAGAGCAAAGGATTTTCAGTAAGAACATAAAACGAAGGGAGAAGTATAATGGCAGTATTGAAGAAAGAATTTATAGACAGGATGGCAGAAAATGGCGGTATTACTAAGAAAGCAGCAAAGCAGGGGCTTGATCTTTTCTTTGAAACATTAATGGAATGTATGGCAGAGGGAGAGAAAGTGCTATTAGTGGGATTAGGCAGATTTGAGATGAAAACAATTAAAGAAAGAAGGGGCAGAGTACCTTTAAGTGGAGCAGAATGCGTCATACCGGAACATAGAGTGATGAAATTTCATGCAAGTGAGACGCTGACTGATAAGATTGACGAAATAGGGAGGGAAGAGTAAATACATATGGAATTGAATAATAGGGAGCAAAATTGCGCTGAATGCGAATATACGAGAATGTATGCTTATAGTAACAGGATATATTATTGCGACCATGTAGACAGAAGTGACGATATGGGAAAGTTGGGCGTTGATAATTTACCGAAAACAAGCATTGAGTGGTGTCCATTAAGAGAAAAAGTTGATTCCCAGGATTATGGGAAAACATTAAAACTGAATACAGCATTTACAGAGACAGTATGAATTAATCGTATTGTCTCTTTTATTATGAATAGTGATTCGGAGCATACAGTCGGGATGCTCAACTATTAACCACCACGAAATCGTGGGCGTTATCTAAAGACATATCGAAAGGAAGTATCTAATTAATCAATGCAAGAAATAAACATATTAGATTTAAACCGTACAGGCATAAAGCCATTAAATAAACTTGAGACATTCATGCTGATAGAAGGAACAAAGCATTATTACATTTCTTCCGAGGGCAGATTAGCCAATGATATTAAGGGTAAATTCTATATACATAATGAAACATTGGCATCAAAAACAAATAAAGTCCACTGGAAGATATATTATGAAGATGAAAGCGGCGTGGAATATAAAAGAGATGTATATGCAGATAATTTAGTGGCGCAGACATTTTTAGAGCCAGTAAAAGGCAAAAACAAGGTATATCATATTGACAGTGACAATTCCAACAGTAAGTATAATAACCTGATTTATGTATCTGACAGGGAATTTTATAATCTAAGGAATGGAAAGATCAGTGTAGATGATTTAGGCAGAGAACAGAAGTATATACCATTCCTGAATAACAACCACATGAAAGCAAGAAGATTATGGAATGATATGCATTCACGCTGTTACAATGAAAAATTACATAAAAGATTTCCAGAGTACATAGGCTGTACTATTTGTGATTACTGGTTAGAGGATAAGGAACGATTCTATAAATGGGTGGAAGAGAATTATTATATGATCGGCAATGAGCAGATGGATTTGGATAAAGATATTTTGTGCAAAGGCAATAAAGTATACAGTCCTGAAACATGCGTATTTGTTCCGCATACAATCAATACGCTATTGCTGAATTGTAAAAGAAAACGTGGCAAATATCCAGTTGGAGTAAGTTTTGATAAAGGTAAATATCGTGCGGCACTGAATGTTGACGGTAAGACTATAAAATTAGGCGTTTATAATACTCCAAAAGAAGCATTTATGGAATATAAGAGGCATAAGGAAGCCCTTATTATCGTTGTTGCTGATAGGTATAAGGGTAAGATTCCAGACAGGGTATATGAAGCAATGATGAACTGGAAGATTGAAATTGATGATTAAATTGCAGGAGGATTTTTAACTATGACAGATTTTGAAAGAAGAATTAAAACCAAACTGATTGAGGATGAATATGCGGAGAAGTTTTGCCAATTAGATACGGAGGAATCCATAGCGCATATTAACCATGATAACCAGCAGTTATGCAAAATCAATGAGAAACGGGTACAGCTTGAAGCAGAGATGGAAGTTGAAAAGAATTTTTTGAGATATTAATATTGGAGGACATTTTACAATGAATAAGACAAATACAACGCAATCAACATTAAATATGATTAAATCAGTATGTGCAGAACGTGACCGCAAGGAACGTGACAGGTTAGAAGCCAATAGACTGAATCAGTTAAAACGAGAAGAAGCCGAGAGGGAAAGAATACAGCATAGCAATAGTATTCTTAATTCCTATATTGAAAAGGCACAGGCAAGAGAAAACCAGCGTTCACAAGAGCGTAGCCAGATGGTACAGAATATGCGGGATGAAAGTATGCGGAGACAGTCAGAAGATGCGATTAGATCACAGGAAATGACTGCTGCTATAAGTAGAGGTATTCAGAAGGTAAGGGAAGATGAAAGCAGGAATACAGTAGATGCTTTCATGGATCGGAATAGGAGATTGCTTGATAAAGGGAGAGAAGGGATTAAGAGACAATAGAGTAAGACGTATTTTAGTTGATGGAGTAGTAGAGTAGGGTGATTTATTACAAGGCATATCGGATAGGGGTTGACTTATCTGGTATGCTTTATTTTTTGCGAATTTTGTCATAATCTGGTATAATCCTTGTTAAGGGGGGTATTATGCATAAACAATTTAATATACAGGAAGTCAAAACAAAAACTCAAGTTGATATGGCATATAGGGAATATCAAAAATTTATGCAAACGTCTAATATGCCATCATATATTTTTCGATATGTAAAACAGAATGGAACAACAATAGCAGAAGAACGGTTTGAGAATAATAAATATAATCTGATTATTGCAGATACTTTATGTACAACATACAAAGGAGCGGCAAAAGGCGTTTTATTCCATGAGTTTACCCATATTTTTGATGAGGAAGAATTGGTAATTAAATATGGTTTTTCGCATGATGATAGAAATACTCCATATGTGTATAAAGAGATTCACGCAGAGCAGATTAAGACATTATATTTATTAGGATGCAAAACCATTGATGATTTGGAGAGTATTGATGAAAATAGGGTGAGTTTTCATCATAAGAAAAAAATGTATAATATCTCCGACTATTTGATAGAGTGTCAGAAAGAATTGAGAGAAAATATTGAATTGATTGAATATGCTAAAGCAAAAAATATTAAGATAAATATATACGAGTTCAATAATATACTTAACAGGATATTCTATTACGTTGGTACTTTTAGTATATATTTGAAATTTTGTAATATTAATTCGTATAATGAATTTGATACAAAAGATGTATGGGATTATTATGGATATGGTATAAATTTACTTCCAAAAGTATTTACAGAGAATCCATTAGGATTTCATACAAAAGAATTGATTGAAGCGATGGCAAAAATTAGATTATTAATAGTACAACATTACGATAAACTGAAAATAATAGATGATACTTTATAGAAAGGTGTTTTTAATGAGTGTAATATTAGGATACAAAGCAGAAGAAAAAATATATCTTGCTGCTGATAATAGAGTGACTAACCCAAAAGATGGCACTTATTCGGATCAATATACTAAGTTAATTATATTAAATAAACGTCTTGCTATTGTGTGTTCTGGATGTAGATTAGCTCAAGATAAATTTACAGATTATATAAAAAATAAGAACATAAGCAACTGGACAATAGAAGATATGAAATTTAATTTAGAGATACTGTGCGATTCACTTAATATTCTTAACAACAATAATATAAATAATCTGGGTGCATATTTTATTGTTGCTGGTTTAAATGCTCACAAAGAAATGACTCTATGGTCTGCATCATGGAATCATGGGAGATATAGCGGTGGTAGCGTTGAACTTGCATTATATCCACCTGAAGATGTTGATATGCAAACATGTTGTAATATTTATATCCCTAATCTACATGAACATTTTTCTGTATTCATGGAAAAGACGATAAAAGAAATATCAGAAAAGAGTAAAATGGTTAGTTATTCAGGAGATATTTGGATGTATGATTTAATTGCGGATACAAGTAATTTGAAACATTTTGCTTAAAAGATGGATTTATCAGATATTCAGGTGTATAATTCAGATAAAATTGATTTAAAGGAATGATTCTTATGAGCAATGATATAAATTCTATTAGTGGAATAGAGTTTGAAAACATATGCAAAAAGCTGATAGAAAACATGGGATTTTCTGTAGAAACCACTAAAGCAAGCGGTGACGGTGGTATTGATCTGATTGCATATAATCATGAACCTGTTTTATCTGGTAAATATATTATTCAGTGTAAGCGTTATTCTGGTAGTGTTGGAGAACCGATTATCAGAGATTTATACGGTGTAATTACCTCTGAAAGAGCAAATAAGGGCATTCTTATGACTACGGGATATTTTACAAAGAGTGCCATTGCTTTTGCTGAAGATAAACCTATTGAGTTGATAGATGGGGAACAGTTGGATGCTTTATTGAAAAGGCATGGTGTGTCAATAGATGTGTTTTCGACTGTCAGTAATGAAGATATTATAAGGATTGAGCAGGAGATTGATAATTGCAATTTAGAATTTAAGAGAAGCTATAATCGTTTTGACAGTGAAATGAATGTGCTTTTATTTTCCGTAAATGATGAAGAATTATATAATGATATATCAGCAAAATATGTTACGTTGCGGATATATGAGGCGGTACAATCAGCGATATATTCCTTGAAAAGCCAGTCAGAGAATATTGCCATTTTTTCAAAGATACTAAAAGATATGAAATTGGGTAGCGGTGGCATTTCAGAGTGCCAGTCAATTTATTATAAATATCTTTCAAATGAGGATAATTATAAGATAATTTTATATAATGTAGCTATGCCACATGATGATGAATTTATAGGTGGATTTTGGCTTGATTTGATGGCTGTCGCTGGTAGATATAGTGAAAATGATACATTGAGAAATATAATTGACTTTCATAAATCATATATGGGTGAATTGGCAAAGATTATTCAACATTTTACAACACTGTCTACAGCACACAATTTAATTATCTGTGCTGAAGCAGGAGGAAACTCAAAAGAATAAGCATGTGATCCAATTCACATATACTTTTCTCCCATAGAAGGGCTGTTTTTAAACACAGTAAATGGGATGCATGCATGCATGAATTTATAGAAGATACAAAAGCATGCATAAAAACAATTTTTAACTTATCTTTAGGATAATGATTATCAATTTTATTTAAAATGATGGTATGCAATAGGCCAAATATCAATATTCTGCAATAACCAATTTAATTGCTGTTTGGAACAAGGAACAGACACTTTGTCAGGTTCTTAAGACACAATTTTTGTTATAGGTTTTCTAAAATATACGAATTTATCTTACAATTCTTTATTAGCACCACAGCAGCCTTAATAGGATGTTAAAACTTTACTTTGAGGTGAAGAAAGATGATTTTACATTAATGTTTTCTCTTGCCAAAGAATTGCTGTGGGCACATTTAATAACCATAACTAAAATAAGCAGCTAATATTTAATTACCATTGATTATAATTGATAACAATTATAAAAGCTTTCTTTATTTTCTGCAAAGCCTTTTGTTCTTTGCCAGTTAATTTGTGTCTCACTTAATAGCACCTAACAAAGGCTTAAGTTCTCCTGTGGTGAGTTTAAGGTGAGGTCTTAGCCAATTAACATCTCCTGGAAGCTTTTGAAAATAAAATTTTGAAGCAAATCAATTTTTCCTTCTTAGATTTTCTGTACCACAATTTTATAGTATAACTAAAACCCTAAATATTAAAAAGATATTGCCTCTGAATCTTTTCTGGAGCAACAGCTACTCCCCAGAACTTAAAAGCTCCTTGTGTGAGAGCAAGGATTTAAAGTAAACTTCCCTTGAGAGGCATTAGCTAATAAAATACTTTCCACTTAGGAAACAATATACACTGAAAGATTCAAACTCTTAGCTTCTTGTATTGAAGCAGAGACACTAAGAATTTTTCTTACATGAGGTAAGGCTATA
>OFFV01000960.1_pt1 | contig 18832 bp, 17 predicted proteins | sample 1521461 | NCBI WGS metagenome assembly OFFV01 (sample SAMEA3504120, study PRJEB24116) | mouse gut metagenome | biome: mouse gut; feature: mouse-associated habitat; material: faeces | place: Denmark | collected 2011 | reverse complement strand
CGACTCCCTCACCCTCGCTTTCATCATTTCCCGTAGCGTCATAAGCAAAAACGCAGTATCCATGATGCGCAAAATAATTCGCACAGTCCATATAAGAGTTGTGCCCTCCGCCGCCAAATCCGTGAGCCATTACGACAATTCCATGCGGTTTTTCCTCCGTGGTATACAGATATCCCGTCAATTTCTGTCCCTTATTGGAAACAAACTCATATTTCGTGCGCTGCAATCCGTCAAAATCATCAACATGCCGTATAAACGCCTCATCACTTTCAAAACGCTGGTTAAAATTTTCGTTGTATATTATCACGGATAATGCCCAATCTCCGGCAATGAGCAGCACCATGACAATAGATAATACAATAATGAGAATTTTTCTCTTGGATTTCGTTTTCATATTGGTCACCTCTTCTGCCTTATAACTTCAACACAGCAATCAATTCATTGCAATCTATAGTAAATAGCCTACAGCGATAAAAAGATAGCTATACAAACATTTTCTGTTTAGTCGTAAATACATTACACCGCTAAGAACAGAAAATATCATAGTAGAAATTCCATTCCATATTTCAAGTCCTACTCCTCTCGACACGAAATGAAATACTCCCCATGTCACAGCCAATATGATACCACCGAAAGGAATCGGACTTTCTTTTTTCAACAAGGTTTCAATCGCTTTTTGCCCATACATTATGATTAGAGTAACAAGCATTACCTCAAAAAGATAGTATAAATATTGTGCACAGAATTGGTATGCATTTTTACCTTGAACTTCACCAAATACTTTTAGAGTATGCCAATCTATAAAAGTCAAGATTTTGCAGCAGATTAAGCAGGAAAATGTTATGACCCAATTTTTCAAAGAAGGATGATCCTCTTTATTTTCTCTTGAGGGAAAGTGATAATACTTCTGCGAAAAAAATAGTGCCATTACAATAACAACTGCCCATATAAAAACCATTATCATACAATGAACGCTTCTTTGGTTTGCGGTATAGTTCCATATATCTACATGCAGAATCATGAATTCGATTACAAATATTGAAAAATATTCAAGCATAAATGCTCCAAACAAGAGCAGGCTCAGCCATAGATATTTTGTCCATTTTACTTCTCTAGCCATTATCTTCACCTTATGAAATCCTAATTTTACACTCTCTGTAGCTTCTCGACAAATTTTAATTGAACAAAATCGCTGTGCGATGGCCTGCCAAGGCTGTGGCATAGCGATTTTGTTCAATCCTGATTTATACTGCATTTGCACTTCCGATTTCTAGTAAATTTCCCTCTGGGTCTGCTACATAAAAATTATGAATACCAAAAGGATAAGTAATGGGTTCTCCTGTGGGAAACTGCACCCCTAACCTCGACAGACGTTCATATTCTGAATCCACATCAGCGAAGCTGGGCAACCAGAGGGCAATTTCAAAAGTCTGGTTGATACCATTTGGAGGAATATAGTCCTCACCTATTGCCTTGACAAATTCTTCTCTGCTATACATAAACAAGGATAATTCACCGCTCGCTGTTTCAAAGTCTGCAAATGAACCACCATTCCATTGCGTTTGAAAGCCTAATATATCTCTATAAAATCGAACCATGTTGTCCATGTTACCAACGAGTAAACTCACGCCTACACGCACTTCTTTTCCATTCATTATCATTATCTCCTCTAAACTACAGCTTCCGATTGAACAAAATCGCTGCGCGATGGCCTGCCAGGGCTGTGGCGCAGTTTTTACGTTCCTCTAAATAAAAGCAGTGGAAAAATCTTCCGCAATACGGTATTGTTAAGTTACCACACAAAACAATCAAATACGGAGACCTCCACTGCCTATGAATACAATAACATTTTTTGGTGTCTTCCGCAACCGGAATTATGATGCCAATGCACCTCCCTGGTAAGTAGACGTCACTTTAAACACTCAATACTACTTATCATGGAGGTTTTTTATGTACGAAGATATTTTTGAATCCATCCGCCATGCTGCGGAAAAACGCAACCTTAGAGAACGGACAATTCAACTGTATTGCAGTAATGTCAGCTATTTCCTGCGCTGCACCAATAAGCCTGTTACTGACCTCACGCTTGAGGATGCAGATGCCTTTCTTACCATGAAACGTCTGGAGGGCAGATCCCCTGAAACTCATAATCACTATCGTTCCTCTATCAAGTTTCTCTACAAAAGAGTCCTGAAGATTGCCTGGGATGACGAGGAAGTCCCTGCCATGAAGCGTGAGCGGAATCTTCCAACTGTGCTTACGCCACAGGAGATCAATGCTGTCATTGAAGCGACTGATAACCTTAAGCATAAGGCCATCATCGCTACCATGTATTCTTCCGGGCTGCGTGTATCTGAGGCTCTCCATTTGCACTATGATGATATTTCCCGTACTAACATGACCATTCATGTCCGGGAAACAAAAGGCCGCATCGACAGATATACGATCCTTTCCCAGAGGAATCTCGACCTGCTTACCGAATACTGGTTTCAGTGTGGCAGACCAAAGGGCATTCTCTTCCCGAGTTCATGGACTGGGGATTACCTCGATATTTCAAGCGTTAACCAGTTTTTCAAAGCAAGCGCTAAAAAGGCCGGCATAATACGCCGCGTGTCTTCCCACGCCTGCCGTCACAGTTTTGCCAGTCACTTATTCGAAAGCGGGGTGGATATCAAATATATCCAGTCACTTCTTGGCCATGTCGATCCCCGCTCTACAGATGTATATCTGCATGTAAGCAACAAAACGCTGCTTGGAATCCGCAGCCCTTTTGATGTTTCGGAAGGCGGTGGGTCATGAGCGAAAACTGCACGATACAGGATGTGTTTAACCGCTTTTATCCTGACTATGAGAAAACCCATGGACTGTCTGCAGCACAGCAGAAAGCAGTTTATCACATCATGAACTGCAAAACCGGCGCATTTGGTGTCAATGTAAGCGTCTGCATGGACTGCGGCTGTATTTCCGTCCATTATAATTCCTGCCGGGACAGGTGTTGTCCTATGTGTCAGGAGTTCCCGAGGGAAAAATGGGTGGATGCCCGCAGGGAGGATATACTGGACGCCCCATACTTTCATGTGGTTTTCACTGTACCGGAAGAACTTAATCCCGTCATTTACAGCAACCAGAAGCTTTTGTACAATGCCCTTTACCATGCTGCCTCCGATACTTTAAGCGAACTTGCCAGAGATAAAAAATACCTTGGGGCAGACATAGGCTATATCTGCATTCTCCATACCTGGGGAAGTGCAATGAATTTCCATCCCCATATCCACACCATCGTGTTAGGCGGAGGTCTGGATGCTAAGAACCACTGGAAGGATAACGGTGAGGATTTTTTTATCCCTGTCAAGGTCCTTTCCAAGGTTTTTCGGGGCAAGTATCTTGCCGGGCTAAAACAGCTATGGGTGGATGGAAAGCTGGAGTTCTATGGAACAGCGGAACCTTACAAAAATCATTATGCTTTCAAACAGCTTTTGGACGCGTGCTATGCCAAAGAATGGATTCCTTATTGCAAGAAGCCATTTCGTGGTGCGGAGTCTGTTATCAAATATCTTGGCAAATATACCCACAGGATTGCCATAAGCAACTACCGCATAAAGGGTATGACGGATTCCACGGTTACGTTTACTGTGAAGGATTACAAAAACCATGGGCAGTGGAAGGAACTCACACTTTCCGGGGAGGAATTCATCAGGAGGTTTCTGATGCATGTTCCTCCCAAGCGTTTTGTGCGGATCCGGCATTACGGTCTGCTTTCTTCCCGGAATAAAAACAGGAAGATTACACTATGCCGCAACCTGCTTGGCTGTAAGAGATACATTTCCAGACTTAAGGATCTTGATGCGCCCGCTATTATCAAGCTGCTCTACAACAAGGATGTCTGCAAATGCTCATCCTGCGGAGGGAACATCATTCCTCTGCCATCTGGCAGGTATTGCATAAGACTTGAGCCACACTTATTATGTTGAATACCAGTAGCTGAATATTAAAAAAAAGCTTCCTATGGGGGCTTATTCGTGGTGCGCTGGAAATGATTTTTAAAAATTCCTCTCCATATGCACCGGTATCCAACATACTGTTTTGCAAAGAGCGTCAAAATTGAAAGCCCATATACAGCGGCTACCCAGACGCGCCTTTGTTCAACCAGGAAAAATCGAAACTGATGCAAACGAAAGGGCAGTTATCGAAAGATCAAAGCTGCTTTTTCGTTTGCACCACCTTCGATTCTTTCCTTAACGATTTATGAGGTCGGTATCCATAAGAATCTTCATAAAAGATAGGTTCTATATATGGTTCAAGTCTGTTTCTTAAAACCATTTGTGCAACTCGATCCTCTATCGTTGGTATTCCTAGTAATCTCTTCTTTCCATTCTTCTTCGGGATTTCAACTCCTTTTACTGGTTTCGGAAAGTAAGTGCCAGATGAAAGACGGTTCCATAGTACATAAAGCCGATTTTTCCAGTTCCTGTCAAACTCTTCAAAATCCACTCCATCTACGCCGCCCACACCTTTATTTGCCTTTACTGCTTTGTATGCATTCAGTACTTCATTTTGCGAAATCTGAAATGATTTCCCTTCCTTCACGATATCCTCCCATTTCTGGTTGTATGTTAAAAGAAGTTACGATGACAGAATCCCTTCGCTCCACTGGCATTACACCGGCTTCCTCACTACTACGGACTCTTCCGCACCTGTCATGTACATCCTTACTTTCATGCTCGCAGATATGTTAGCTTGCATTTTTCAGTTACCATTACACGACAGGATTCTCCTGTTCCCTTTTCAAGCCTGTAGCCGCATTCCTGTAACCTCAACACCGACAGCCGTTTATCCAGTAAACAGGTAACCGATAAACTTTATCCTACCATCCACACAACACAGTAGTTTTGACTGTTCTTGAAAGTCTTAACGATGCTTCATCAGTTCTTCATTTTCATTCAGCTCTACGGCACACAACTGACAATTTCTTATTGCCTTTTCTTATACGCTCAGTACTATGGCTTTTGACCAAAGCACCTATAAGTGTTTTGCAACCTCTACCTGCATAGCGATTGCGGAGGGCCAACCTCCATCTTAAAAAGAGCATTGCTCCGCTTTCTGTATTTCAAGAAAGTACTGGCATTCAGGACACACTGTGTGTTATACTTTGATTATCCATTTTGGATACCTCCTATGCTTTTGATATGGCCTGCGAAACCAATATCATTATAGCATAGGAGTTTTTATACTCCACGCACCGCTACGGCTTTGCCTGTTCCCCCATCTCAGATGGGGGATTAAAAGACTTTTTCATTTAAATGAATCCTCTATGCAAAAAATCATAGCGCCGGATAATATCGTTTATTGGTCCTCATAGGGACATTCCTGATGATTTTAATTCCTTTCTACCTCGCATATAATGATACAGCATTATTTGATAGTATATTGATCGGATACGGTAAAACATATGATTGCTTTGCCATATCCGCGGTTGTCAATCTTATGTATTATCCAATCGTATACGGATTGCTGGAAAAAGGTATTTTTACACCAAATATAACATTTATTTGTATAATGTTTGGTTTTGGCATGGTAGTTCATTTGGGATGCAGTACACTATGCGTTAAATTTTTGGCAGTTCTTGAATTTTAAGATATGATTGTGTATAATTATACAGTATTCTGTGCAAAAAATAAGATTTCATAACGTTCCGCAGCAGTAAAAGCTGTTCCGGCATAAAATCGAACAAACGCTTATGGAATGCGCTGTCAGACGTATGTCCATAAAGTGAAAAAATAAAAAAGGGGATAAGAAAAATGATGGATGTAATTGCAAATGTAAACGACAGGATCAATAGTTTTGTCTGGGGTATCCCAATGCTTGTCCTGTTGGTGGGAACCGGTATTTTAATGACGCTTTTGACCAAAGTATTTCAGATTACGCACATAAAGTATTGGATGAAACATACGCTCGGCAGCATTTTTACAGACAGGCATATTACCAAACATACCGACGCCGATGATCAATCAATTTCCCAGTTCCAGTCATTATGTACGGCTCTGGCGGCTACGATCGGAACCGGAAATATCGTGGGCGTTGCCACAGCGCTGATCTGTGGAGGACCGGGAGCTATTTTCTGGATGTGGATCGTAGCATTTTTCGGAATGATGACCAATTATTCGGAAAACGTATTGGGTATCTATTACCGGAGAAAGAACGAAAAAGGAGAATGGAGCGGCGGCGCAATGTATTACCTGCGGGACGGGCTTGGCAGCAAAAAGGGTATGAAGCAGACCGGAACCGTACTTGCCGTACTGTTTTCGGTATTCTGCCTGCTGGCTTCCTTTGGAATCGGAAACATGAGCCAGATTAATTCCATAGCAGGAAATATGAAAGCGGCTTTTCATATTCCAAACGCTGTAACGGGAGTGGTTTTGATGGTTCTTGCCAGCATGGTAATCTTAGGCGGCATCAAGCGCATTGCAAGCGTAACGGAGAAGCTTGTGCCGTTTATGGCAATTTTATATATCGCAGGGGCGCTGACTGTCTGTATCGTAAATATCGATCAGTTCGGAGCCGTATTCGGAGCGATATTGAAAGGAGCGTTTGCGATGAAAGCCGTAGGCGGCGGTCTCGTAGGTTCGGGAATCAAACTGGCAGTCACCTGGGGAATGAAGCGCGGCGTGTTTTCCAACGAAGCGGGGCTTGGCTCTTCCGTTATGGTTCATTCCAGCTCTAATGTAAAAGAGCCTGTTCGCCAGGGAATGTGGGGCATTTTTGAGGTGTTTGCAGATACGATCGTTGTCTGTACGTTAACGGCGTTTACCGTATTATCTTCCGGGCTCGTGGATCTGAATACCGGAGCCGTATTAAGCAGTTCGGAGGATTCCGCATTGGTCGGAGAAGCTTTTTCCACGGTATTCGGCAAAGCAGGACCCGCCTTTATTGCAGTTGCCATTTTACTGTTTGCCTTTTCGACCGTACTCGGCTGGAGCCATTACGGATCGAAAGCGTTTGAATACCTGTTCGGTTCTTCTGCAACCATTGTTTACCGCATTATCTTTATACTGTTCATTTTCGGAGGCGCTACCATGAGCCTTCAGCTTGCATGGGATCTATCGGATACGTTCAACGGACTGATGGCGATCCCGAACCTGGTCGGCGTGATTTCTCTTTCGCCTGTGGTTGCCAAAATTACCAAAAATTACATAGATCGTAAAATCAAAGGACGTACAGCTGAACCCATGCTCTCGGCATTTCCGGATATTCAGAAGATGCAGGCGAGAAGTTTAAGTGAAAGCGATTAATCAAAACCTATTATTTGACAGAAAAAATAATAAAAAAAAGCAGGTGAATACGAATGCGGATGTATGATTTGATTGAAAAGAAAAAGACAGGCAGAGCGCTCTCGGAAGAAGAAATCCGATGGATGACAAAAGCTTATACGAACGAAGAAATTCCGGATTACCAGATGTCCGCCATGATGATGGCGGTTTGGTTTCAGGGATTGAACGCAGACGAGACGCTTGCGCTGCCCCTCGCCATGCGCGACAGCGGAGACTGCATGGACCTGTCTGCGATCCATGGGATAAAAGCCGATAAACACAGTACCGGAGGCGTCGGAGACAAGACGTCATTAGTGCTTGCGCCGATCATTGCCGCGCTTGGAATCCCCATGGCAAAAATGTCCGGAAGAGGACTGGGACATACGGGAGGAACCATTGATAAACTCGAATGCTTTCCCGGCTTTACAACGGAACTAAGCAAAGAACAATTTACGGAAAACGTCAACCGGATCCAGATTGCCATTGCCGGGCAGAGTAAAAACCTTGCCCCGGCGGATAAAAAGCTTTATGCACTGCGCGACGTAACGGCAACGGTAGATCAGATGTCTTTGATCGCCGCCAGTATAATGAGTAAAAAACTGGCAGCAGGCAGCGACATCATCGTACTGGACGTAAAAACCGGCTCCGGAGCGTTTATGAAACGATTGGACGATGCAAAGAAACTGGCAGAAACTATGGTGCAGATCGGTGCGATGGCGGGCAAACAAACAGCCGCCGTCATAACCGATATGGATCAGCCCTTAGGATGCGCCGTCGGCAATTCCCTGGAAGTCATCGAGGCAATCCAGGCGCTCTCCGGCAGCGGTCCGAAAGATCTGATGGAAGTTGTTTTGGCGCTCGGAAGCAAAATCCTTATGCTCGCGGGAGCGGCAGAATCGTCGGCAGATGCAGAACAGCAGATCATATCCTGTATTTCGGACGGTTCGGCAAAGAAAAAGTTTGCAGAATTCGTGGAAGCGCAGGGGGGAGACGCCTCTTACGTATGGGATACCGAACGTTTCCCGAAAGCAGAATCAGAACTGGCAGTGCCCGCGCCCGCAGAAGGCTATATTACAGCAATTCATGCCGAATCAATCGGACTTAGCTGCATGATGCTCGGCGGCGGAAGAGAAACGAAAGAGAGCGTAATAGATCCTTCGGTTGGGATCTGCCTGACCAAAAAAATCGGCAGTTTTGTTACAAAAGGTGAAACAATCGCCGTTGTTCATGCAAATGACAGAGAAAAAGGGGCTGCAGCCGTCCGGCAGGTACAAAACGCCTACACGGTGGCACAAAACATGCCGGAAATTTCCGGATTGATAAAAGAAGTCGTCGATATAGTTCCCATGAATAATACAAATCCTGTTTTCATATAGTAAACTATGGGTAAAATGAATTTGGGAAAAATAAAAGAAGGTTTGGTGGAATCTTTAGAGCTTCCAAAAGACCTTGTCTATGGCGCCGTTCTGGTATCGATTACCGGCAGGCAGGAAATTTTAATTGAAAATTACCGGGGAATTTTAGAATACACCCAGAATCATATCAGTCTGCAGACAAAAACCTGCAGACTGGTCATTCGCGGGAAAAATCTGCATATCAGCTATTATACAAATGAAGAAATGAAAATAACCGGTTGGATCGACTCCGTATTATATGAAAATTAGGGGGCAGTTTTGTTTCTTTCTTTTGTAAAATATTTTCGAGGTTTCTTACTGGTTCGATTACAGGGGTATTCTCCGGAGCGTTTTTTAAATTTATGCAGCAATCATAATATACTGATCTGGAACCTGTCCAATCAAAGAGATTTTTATGAATTCTATATCAGTATTGCCGGCTACCGGAAATTAAAACCGCTGCTGAAAAAAACAAAGACAAGGGTTACGATCCGAAACCGGGTTGGCTTCCCGTTTTTTTTGTACCGTTACCGGAAAAGGAAGCTTTATTTTGCCGGGATTTTTCTGGGCGTCGGGTTCTTGATGTATCTGACGACGTTTGTATGGCTGATTGACATCAACGGAAATTCCCTGATCACGGACGATGCGATACTGACCTTTTTAAAAGAAGAACATGCGTCGTTTGGCAGTAAAAAAAACAAGATCGACTGCGCTGGATTAGAAGAAGCGCTTCGGACAAAGTATGATAATATCATTTGGGCATCGGTACGTTTAAACGGTACGAAAATGACGATTGACATTCAGGAAAATCTGATCACAAAAGAAGATGCCGGAGAAGAAAAAGCCATGCCGGACGGCGCATACGACCTGACGGCGGAAAAGGGCGGCACGGTCACCTCGATTATTACCAGAAACGGCACACCGCTTGTCAAATCCGGCAGCAAAGTAAAAAAAGGAGATATTTTGGTTGGAAGCCGCCTGGATATTTTCAACGACAGCGGCGAGATCATGGATTACCAGTATGTCACGGCTGACGCGGATATACTGGCGCAGACCAAGTATACATACGAAGATACGTTTCCGATGGTGTACAGCAAAAAAGTGCGGGCAGGAGAGGGGAAAAGCGCCTACAGTTTCAGTATTTTTTCCTATCAGATTTCTTTGCCGTCTGCATTCCAGAAAAAAGAGCCGTACATATCCTATACGGAAAGCAGGCAGCTTGCCATTGCAAAAGATTACTACATACCTGTGATTATAGAAAAAACAACCTTCTATCCCTGTGAGTACCAGGAAGTAACACTGACAAAATCACAGGCAAAAGAAAAAGCTGACAGCGATGTGGCACAATTTTTAAAAAAATTGGAAGAAAAGGGTGTGCAAATCACAGATAAAAATGTTATGATAGATTTTAAAGACCGCAAGTGCAGGGTACATGCCAAAATTTCCGCGGTGGAAAGAATCGGCAGATACCAGCCTGCAGAGGTCAAACATATATCTACGGATGAAAGGCTGACGGAAGATGAGTCTGACTGAACGAAATTTAAATATACCGCCGGAACATATTGCAAATATCTTCGGGCTGTTTGACACTTATATGAAAACAATTGAACGGACGTTCCATGTGACCGTTGTCGTACGGAATGATTCGATCAAACTTTTAGGAAGCGGTGACGGACTGCGTCATGCCGAAAAGGTGTTTCACGAGCTGTTGGCGCTGGCTGTACAGGGCACAGAAATCACGGAACAAAACGTATCCTATGCCATTTCTCTAGCCGTAAAAGAGCAGCCCGTCTCTCTGGCAGAAATCGACAGGGACTGCATCTGCCATACGATCCAGGGAAAACCGGTAAGTCCCAAGACACTGGGACAGAAAGCCTATGTCGACGCCATACGGAATAAAATGATCGTATTCGGACATGGTCCCGCCGGAACGGGAAAGACATACCTTGCCATTGCCATGGCAGTAACGGCGTTTAAAAATGAAGAAGTGGGACGGATCATTTTAACCCGTCCGGCGATTGAAGCGGGAGAGAAACTGGGATTTCTTCCCGGAGATTTACAAAGTAAAATCGATCCGTATCTGCGTCCTCTTTACGACGCTCTTTTTCAGATTATGGGAGCGGAAAGCTTTTCGCGCAATACGGAAAAAGGACTGATCGAAGTGGCGCCGCTTGCATATATGAGAGGACGGACACTGGATCATGCATTTATTATTTTAGATGAAGCGCAGAATACAACGCCGGCGCAGATGAAGATGTTCTTAACGCGCATCGGCTTCGGTTCCAAAGTCGTAATCACCGGAGACGCCACGCAGAAAGACCTTCCGCCCGGCGTAACGTCCGGCCTGGATTCGGCGATGTCAGTTCTGCGCAAAGTGGACGAGATCGGGATGTGCGAGCTGACCAGCAGCGACGTTGTGCGCCATCCCTTGGTCCAGAAAATTGTCCAGGCATATGAAGATTACGAATCGCGCCGGCAGAAACCAAAATCAAGACAGGCAGGTACCAAACGATGAAACAGAAGATGCCCTTAAAAAGGTTTCGGAATTATTTTGGCATCGTCTGCCTGACGTTCTGCGTTTCCGCCTTTTTTGCATATCAAAATTCTCTGCTGCTGGACAGGATTTTAATTGATCTGTTCGTGAACGCCGTTTTCCTCGGGGTCTTATTTTATATGCTCGAGAGCGCAAGGATCCGCCGGCAGATCGGAAAAAGCGCTGCCAATGATTACGGCAGGGTGTTTGGCTGGTACGGGATCGGCTGTATCGTAACTGCCGGATGTTATTTCCTGCCGGAATTTACGGCTCCTGCCGGCGCAGTCGCGTTGTTTTTAAGCCTTGCCGCCAATATTGAAATCGCGGTCGGCTTAAGCGTTTTTTTAAGCGTGATGTTATGTACGGCAACGGGAGCGTCCGTCTATGAGCTGGCGGCGTATACCCTGCTTGCTTTAATCGGGGGCCAAATGTCAAAAACAATGCACGAACGACCGCACCGTCTTTTTGGCTGCATTATCTTTGCCTGTGCATCGTGCAGCATCCCGCCTTTGTTTTCCTATCTTTCATCTTCGTCCTACCACAAAGAACTGCTGTATTGGAACGGAGGATTCGGGATCTTCGCAGCCGTCTCATTTTATCTGCTTTCGGACAGGCTCTACGACAAGAGTGACCACGAAGAACCGGACGTATGCGAACGGATCTTACAACCGGATTATCCGCTTGTGACCGATATTAAAAATTATTCCAAAGCAGAATATGTCCACGCCATGAAGTCTGCTACGATCGCAGGAAAATGCGCCGCAGAAATTCAGGCAAACGCGCTTGCGGCAACGGCAGCGGCATTTTATTACCGTCTTGGCGTGCTGGAAGGAGAGCCTTTTATCGAAAACGGTATCCGTCTGGCGGAGGAAAATTGCTTTCCGCAGCTTGTCATTGAAATTCTTTCCGAGTATAATGGGGAAGAGAGGTTGCCCTCTTCCAAAGAGTCTGCTATAGTACATATGGTAGACGCCTGCTTAAAGCGGATTGAACTGTTAAGTTCCCAGAACCTTTCGTCTTCCTGGAATCAGGATATGGTGATCTATCAGACGCTGAACGAAATTTCTGCAACGGGAATCTATGACGATTCCGGGCTCAGTATGAACCAGTTTTTAAAAGTCCGCGAATTATTAGTACGCGAGGAGATGGGATATGACAATACGGATTGAACAGGAAACCGAAGTACCGTTTGACTTTGATTACTGCACACTGGCAAAAGAAACCGTCGTCTGTTCATTGGATCAGGAAGCGTTTCCGTATGAAGCGGAAGTGGGGCTGACGCTTACCGACGCTGCATCCATACAGGAGATCAACCGCAGATACCGGAAGATCGACCGGCCGACGGATGTTTTGTCGTTTCCTATGCTTACCTTACAGGCAGCGGGAGATTTTACGGGAATCGAAGACTGTCTTGCCAATTTTAATCCGGATACCGGAGAGGCGCTTTTGGGCGATATCATAATTTCCGTTCCAAAGGTGATCGAACAGGCAGATGCCTTTGGACATACGATCCGGCGGGAATTTGCATTTCTGATTGTACATAGTGTCCTGCATCTTTTGGGGTATGACCATATGACGCCCGAGGATGCGGCATTTATGGAAGATAAACAAACAAATATCTTAAAGAAAATGAACATCTTAAGGGAGGATAAGCAATGAAACACATGAAAAAAGCAATTCTTCTTGCAGCGGTCTGCTGTCTGGCATTTTCCGGATGCGGAAAATCAGAACCGGAGCCTGTAGAAGAAAACACAGAAAGTACGGAAATCATAGAAACAGAATTACCGGAAGAACTGCCTACGGAAACGGAAGAAGTCGTTGACATCAATGATCCGAACAGAAATCCTCTGACCGGAGAAGCGATGGATGCGTCGATCGCAGCGCAGCGGCCGGTTACGTGTATGATCGGAAATACGACAGACGCGATGCCGCAGTACGGCGTCGGCAATGCAGATATTATCGTAGAAGCTCCGGCAGAAGGTGGACTGACCCGTCTGATGACCGTTTATCAGGATTACGCCAACCTTCCGACGATTATGTCGGTCAGAAGCTGCCGTCACTATTACGCATATCTTTCCAATGAGTTTGAAGCAATTTATGTGCATTACGGACAGGCAATCTACGCAACCGAGATGTTAAAAAGATTTGATGACTTAAACGGTCTGGACGGAGATCTTGCCGACGTTACGTTTTTTAGGGACAAGTCCAGAAAATCACCGCACAACGCATATATCAACGGGGAAAGCATTATTGCAGGAATCAAAAAAAGAGAATACCGGACGGAGCACGGTTCCGCATACACCAACACGTTCCGTTTTGCAGCAGAAGAAAACCCGATGGAAAACGGTCAGGCAGCAGCCGTGGTGGAACCGGGATATTCCGTAAATAAACCGTGGTTCGTTTACAATGAATCGACCGGATTGTATGAAAGATATCAGTATAAAGCAGCGCATACGGACGGAAAAACAGGCGAACAGCTTGCATTTAAAAACGTGATTTTCCGCGTATGCGACTATAAAGTAGAGCCGGACGGAAAATATCTGGATGTCAAAACGGCATCTTACAGCGGACATGGAAAATACATTTCCAACGGAAAAGCAATCGATATTACATGGGTAAAAGAAGTCGAAGACGGCGTCTGCAGATACTATGACGCAAACGGAAATGAGATCGAACTTAACCCGGGCAAAACCTGCATTTGTATTACATTAAACGATGCAGAAGATAAGATCGGCGTATATGCAAGCGAAGCAGAGTTTGAAGCTTCCAGAAATTAATCGGTTTTTACAGATAAAATCGGTTTAAATACGAAATTAATGCGAATACTATGACTGGTGATTATAATGAAAAAAGTCAACGGTATTCGCATTTTTTTTATTCTTACGGTGTTGTTTTGGATCGGATGTTATCAAATCGTTCTATTGAGAGAAGAGGAAGAACCGATTGTACTTCCATCCACCGAACAGACAGAGATCGCAGAAGAACCGGAAACCGAAACGCAGGAAGCGGCGGCACTTCCGGTCAGCCGAACAATAGAGTATAAATTTGTCATAGTAGAAGAGGCCGATTATCTGACGGTTTATTATGCAGACCAGAGTACCGTATATGAGTATACGGATATTCGCTACTCTGACCTTGAGGATTCTCTGCGGCAGAAAATACGGCAGGGCTACTGGGTCAAAGACGAAGAAACCCTGTTTGGATTTCTGGAAAACTACAGCAGTTGATTTTACGGTTGAATCTGAGATTTTCTTATGCTAAAATGTCTGACATGGGAACAAGTAAAAGCAAAAAAATCAGATGGAAAAAAGTAATAATCATAGGCGGCGGCGCTTCCGGCATCACGGCAGCTATTTCTGCCGCGCGCATGGGCGCAGAGGTTTTACTGATTGACCATATGGACAGAATCGGTAAAAAAATTTTATCGACCGGAAACGGAAAATGCAATTATACAAACCGAACGCAGGGAGTACGCTTTTACAGAGGCGAAGACCCTGCATTTGTATTGCCCGTATTCCGACAGTTCGGATTTGCGGAGACCATTCGTTTTTTTCATGAACTGGGCATTTTTCCCAAAGAGCGGGATGGCTATTTTTATCCGGCAAGCGGACAGGCATCCTCGGTATTGGATGTGCTGATGATGGAACTGCGGCGGCTGAATGTGGACGTGCGCACGGGCTGTGAAATTTTATCTGTCCGAAAGAAAACACATACGTTTGAAATCCAAACACGACAGGGAACATTTGTTTCGGACAGCTGTATCTTTGCCTGCGGCGGCATGGCGTTTCCGAAATCGGGAAGCGACGGAAGCGCATTCCCCCACATTGAAGCGTTCGGTCATACGTTTACGTCTCTTGTGCCCGCGCTTGTCCAAATGAAGGCTAAGCAGTCATTTTTTAAATCTATTGCAGGAATTCGTGCAGACTCACTTGTGCAGTTGTACATAAATGACCGAATGGTCTGCCAAGACCGGGGCGAACTTCAGCTGACGAAAGAGGGGATTTCCGGAATCCCAGCCTTTCAGGTCAGCCGGTATGCGGCAAAGGCGCTGGCAAACAAGCAGACGGTTTCTGTCCGTCTGGACTTTGCGCCGGATCTCTCTGTCCGGGAACTGAAACGGGAACTGGAGGAACGCTTTTACCGGGGAGACGGCAAAACGGCACAGGAAGCGCTGATCGGTATGATCTCCAAAAACCTGATTCCTGTTTTTTTAAAGCAAAGCGGGATTTTACTGCAACATCCGGCAGATCAGGTTTCTAAAAAAAGCCTGGCCGCACTTACCGGCACGCTCAAGCAGACGGCCGCTGATATTGTCGATGTAGAAGGGTTTGAACGGGCGCAGGCCTGCGCGGGAGGCGTGCATACCTCAGAACTGGATGCGCATACGTTAGAATCCAGACTGATTTGCGGACTCTATTTTGCCGGAGAAGTCATTGATATCGACGGGATGTGCGGCGGATATAACCTGCAGTGGGCATGGTCTTCCGGTTATGTGGCGGGCATGCATGCCGCCGGGCTTCCTGCAAAAACGACGGAAGCATCCAGCGATACATCGGACCATACGGCTCTCATACGGAAGCAGAAAGGATAAGTTTATGATACGCATCGAGCAGTTAAAACTTCCGATTACACATACAAAAGAAGACCTGAAAGAAAAACTGTCCAAAACATTAAAATTAAAACAGGAAGATATTCTGGATTACCGGATTGTAAAGCAGTCGATCGACGCCAGAAAAAAGAACGATATCTGTTATGTCTATGCCATAGAAGCCGACACGGCAGACGATCAAAACATTGCAGGCCGGCTCCGTCATGCAAATATCCGGTACGAAGAAAAGACAGTATACCGTTTTCCTGCGCCCGGAAATGAAAAGCTGACCCATCGACCCGTGATCGCGGGCAGCGGTCCGGCGGGACTTTTCTGTGCATATATGCTGGCAGAGGCAGGGTATGCGCCGATCGTGTTAGAGCGGGGCAGGTGCATGGAACAACGCCGAAAAGACGTGTTTCGGTTCTGGAACGGCGGCAGTTTGGACGAAACTTCCAACGTCCAGTTCGGAGAAGGCGGCGCCGGGACATTTTCAGACGGAAAACTCAATACCTTAGTAAAAGACAAGTCCGGCAGAAACCGAAAGGTGCTGGAGATTTTTACCGCGCATGGAGCGCCGGAAGAAATTCTCTACGAAGCAAAGCCGCATATAGGTACGGACGTACTGGCAAACGTGATTCCCTCCATCCGTCAGAAAATTATTGCGATGGGCGGAAATTTTTTGTTTGAAACGGCTGTAACGGATATCGGGATCCGCCGGGGCAGGCTGCATGCCGTACAAATCAACCATGCGGACTGGATCGACACAGATGTTCTGGTTCTTGCGATCGGACACAGTGCCCGAGATACGTTCGCCATGCTGCACAGACACCTCATACCCATGGAAGCCAAAGCGTTTGCCGTAGGACTGCGCGTGGAGCATCTGCAGGAGAACATCAGCCGCAGCCAGTACAAAGAAGCCGCAGCCCTGCTGCCTCCCGCCTCTTATAAAGTAACAGCCAAAGGCATGGACAACAGAGGCGTCTATTCCTTTTGTATGTGCCCGGGCGGTTATGTCGTAAACGCTTCATCCGAACACAAACGCCTTGCCGTCAACGGGATGAGCAATTATAAACGGGACAGCGCAAATGCAAACAGTGCGATCATCGTATCCGTTACACCGGCGGATTTCGGCAAAGAAGGACCTCTTGCCGGCGTCGAATTTCAACGCAGCCTGGAAACGCGTGCATATCAGCTGGGAAACGGCGCGATTCCCCAGCAGCTGTACGGAGACTTCAAACGGGAAAGGATCAGTACGTCGTACGGTTCCGTCTCTTCCGTCACATGCGGGAACACACAGTTTGCGCCCCTGCATCGGCTTTTCGCTCCTTCGGTCACTATTTCCATCATAAGCGCAATGGAGCAGTTTGCAAAAAAGATTTCTGGATTTGACAGCGACGATGCTGTTTTCTCCGGTGTGGAAAGCCGAACGTCCTCTCCGGTCAGAATCTGCCGGAACGACGATTTCCAAAGCAGTGTAACCGGCATTTACCCATGCGGAGAAGGCGCGGGATATGCGGGAGGAATCATGTCTGCCGCCATGGACGGCATCAAAACGGCGGAAGCCGTCGCAGGCAGATATTATTGAATCTTCGGTTTCCTTATGCTAAAATGTTTGGCAGACGAAACGGAGAAACGGAAGGAAGAAAGACTTTGAGTGAATATACACCAATGATGCGGCAGTACCTTGAAATCAAAGAAGAATACCCGGACTATGTTCTTTTTTACCGTCTGGGCGACTTTTATGAAATGTTTTTTGAAGACGCAGTTAAGGTGTCCAAAGAACTGGAACTGACGCTGACCGGAAAAAACTGCGGCGTAGAAGAACGCGCGCCGATGTGTGGCGTTCCCCATCATGCAGCGGAAGGATATCTGAACAAACTGGTCAAAAAAGGATATAAAGTGGCGGTCTGCGAACAGGTAGAAGATCCCAAAACGGCAAAAGGCATCGTAAAACGGGAAGTCATCCGCATTGTTACGCCCGGAACGAATACGGACAGTCAGGCATTGGACGAGTCCAAAAATAATTATATTATGTGTATCGTTTATCTGGAAGACAAATACGGTATTTCCATTGCAGACGTCAGTACGGGAGATTATTTTGTAACGGAAGTGGATACCGAACGCAAGCTGTCGGATGAGATCAACAAATACTGCCCCGCAGAAATCATCTGCAACGAAGCGTTTTATATGAGCGGCGTAGACTATGAAGAGATCCGGTATCGGTTAAACATCTGTATCAGCGCTTTGGAAGCCTGGTATTTCAGCGAAGATACCGCATTCAAGACGCTAAAAGACCATTTCCGCATCCATTCCCTCGAGAGCATCGGCCTGCATGATTTTCCCTGCGGCAGTATTGCGGCGGGATCGCTGCTGAAATATCTCTATGAAACACAGAAAAATTCCCTGGCCCATATGACGGCGGTCCACCCATATGTGACCGGAATGTTTATGGTCATCGACAGTTCCACCAGACGAAATTTAGAACTTGTAGAAACATTGCGGGAAAAAGCGCGGCGCGGATCGCTGCTTTGGGTGCTGGATAAGACAAAAACGGCAATGGGAGCGCGGATGCTGCGTTCTTTTATCGAACAGCCGCTGATTGAAAAGCAAAAAATCACAGAACGGTTGGAAGCGGTAGAAGAGTTAAACCGCCATATGATCACACGGGAAGAACTGCGGGAATATTTAAATCCAATCTATGACCTCGAGCGGCTGATCACGCGCATCACTTACCAGACAGCCAACCCAAAAGACCTACTCGCATTTAAAAACTCTATCCGTATGCTTCCCCCGATGAAACAGTTAATGGAAGATTTTCGTACGCCCCTGCTGCAGAGGATTTTAGAAAATATAGATTCTCTGGAAGATATATTTGCACTGATCGAGCGCGGGATTTCCGAAGAAGCTCCTGTGCTTTTGCATGACGGAGGCATTATCCGGGAAGGATACGACGAAGAAGCCGACCGTTTCAGAAAAGCCAGAAAAGACGGGAAACTCTGGCTCGCGG
>OFFV01000956.1_pt1 | contig 18909 bp, 22 predicted proteins | sample 1521461 | NCBI WGS metagenome assembly OFFV01 (sample SAMEA3504120, study PRJEB24116) | mouse gut metagenome | biome: mouse gut; feature: mouse-associated habitat; material: faeces | place: Denmark | collected 2011 | reverse complement strand
ATTATCAATTGCAATCTCTGAACTTTTATCATCCTTATATTTTTCCTCATGCAATGCTTTACCAATTTTCACATTTTCACTTTCATCCTCTAAATTAAGTCGATTACCATGTAAATAACATTGTCTTTGACAATGAAAATAATAATTTATTAATGTTCCATTTACTTCCATATTCTTACCCCTATATAAATAACTCATCCTCAGTTTCAAAAAGGGTTGTATTCAATTTACCATCTAAAATATAATCATCACCATTTTCAATATAATAAATATCTCCAACCTGTTCTTTGAAATCAAATTGATTTTTTTTAATAACTTGGTACATAAAATAATTCATCATACTTTTAAGCACTGATAATTCACATACTTTTTGGGCATAATCCATTTCATTATTTTTCAATAAACCTACATATTGATTCCAAATATCTTTACCATCAAATTCTTCCCCATCAATATTAATTACCGTTCTTCCTAAAAATATCGTTACTCGATCTCTAGTATCCAAAATTAATTCCATTCGTTTACTCACTGCATTGTAATCTAAACAAGCAACATAATCTCTAAAAAAATTGGCAACATTCTTTTCTTCAGGCTTTTTAGCTCTATTTGCTAGAGTCATAAGAAGTTTTTGGTAATAATGATTAAAGTTCTTTTCTAACAATACTTCTTTCATATCATCATTAAACAATGTTAGATTTTTCTGTACAACACGTTCATCCCCCTTATAAATATTGGTTGCTTTATTCAAATCAAAGAAATATACTATTCCTTTTCCATCTTCTTTACATGAGCGATTTATTCTTCCCATAAACTGTTCTTCACTATCAAGTTTAGATATATCTTTATAACCAATATCCATATCAATATCCACACCTGCTTCGATTACTTGAGTTGCTACCAAAATAAGATGTTTTGAGGTTTTAACAGTTCCAATAATTTTTTCTCTTTCTGTATACTCACTATGATCCAGCATAAAACCAGGAAAAGAGTGAAATCCAAAAAATTCGCAATAATTCTTGCTTCCAATCTGTGTTAAAACATAACCATTTTCTAATAACGCTTCTCTTAATGCCAACTGCACATCAAATTTACAGCATCTCTCACCTGATCCCAATACCAATATGATAGCTGCCGGAATTTCTTCTATACTTGTGTCTGCCATTTCTATGTCAGTATATGGTTTTAACCGATTGCCTGTATACACTTCCAGATTACGATCCACACATGATTTTTCTACCAATTGCCGCTCCAAATCAACATCCATTTTTCTAAGCACAACAACTCTTTTCCCGCCAGCTAAAACATTCTCTATTTTCTCAGCTATATCTAAACCAGGTAATGGAAATATAGACTCCACAATTATTAAAACGTCCATTTCGTTGACCAGACTGTCAAAATCGCTTTTTACCAAAACCCCGTCTCAATACCTACCTTATATCCTGCATCTTCATTTTCATATCCCCACCCTTTAGGCGAAACACACTCAATGACATCATCGTCTGAAATATCAATCATAGCTTTATGTAACAGTAAATGCAGATTGGAAACATCATAAGGATATATTGTAATTTTTCTCAAATTTCATTCCTCCCATAAAATTTTAAAGAAAATAAATACTATTATCATCTGCCTCCACTTCTTTAATCAAGCAATAATCTCTAAACATATCTTCTGTCACTTTTCTTACTGTTTTACAATGGGATATTCTCCGCTCGGCGGATAACGAGTTTTCTTCCTCTGAAAACATAATGCATTGATAACAGTATCTGCTGCACCAGCAGTTTTTACATTCTTCCTGCGTTGTTTTTCCAACATTTAATATAGCTTCAATCCGCTCAAAATCAAATCCGCTTTCAATGTTTCCAATAACAATATCCTTTATATTCTCATTTAATTTCTCGCAGGGATAAAAGTCACCATTAATATTTACAAATAACTTATGCACTCCCGGTATACAAGGCCCGCCTGGATGTCCACTACTACTGTATATATATCCTACGCTTCTCCCTTTTAAAGCCTTTCTAATAAAATCGTAGTACGACTTAACCTTTCTAATATTAAATAAATATACATGGTTTTTGTATATTTATTGCATTAAATGGTGCATTTCTACCCAAATCCATGCTTACCATATTCATAAAATACCAAATAAATTTTTCTGTCGCAATACCCATTGCAGAATCTGACTCGTTTTTGCAGAAAACGGCCAATAGAATAAAAATATCCTCTTGAATCAAACCTAAGTTCAATTCAAGAGGACTTGTTATCAGGAAAACAGCTTATGAGTCTTTGCCATAAAATCATCATTTTTGTTTATAATATCTGAAATGATATACCTTCCATCTCCCTTTTGGTAGTCTTTGCTGTCCAATAATACCAAAAAGTTCTCGCGGGCCAAATTCATCATCGCAACAGCTGTATCAATGTAATCTTCATCCATATAATTATAATCGTCTTTTTTTATTGCTTTACGTTTACTTTGCGCACTTTGTAAACTTAATATGCCGGTTTTACGCATAAACCAATAATCATAGTCCGGATGCGCGAATGCTTTATTTGTCTGCTGGCATGCAATATACCCCTTTAGGTTTTGCATCCGCATTTCAAATGCTTTGTCCAGTCCCGCTAAATCCTCTTCAAGAGTTAATGATCTATCTCCCGAAACATCATAGGAAACCTGACGATCTCCATATTTATGTTCCTCAACGATCTGATTATAAAGAGTTTCATAAGTTTCCATGATTGAATTCATTACATCAACAACATTATAGTTTCCTTTTTCTTCCAAAATCAAACCACTCATTTGCATCATTGTCATGTAATGTTCAAATTCAACCTCGTTTGTTTCTACCGGTTTCACTTTATCAAAATCAATATAATCAAGCTCAGGTTCAAATTCTTTTACCTTTTCTCGTAATGCTTTGAATCCTTCTTCGGATATTTCTACATCAATCGCATCCGTCATGAGCAAATGTTTTTGCACATCCTTCATACTCTTTAGAACTGTATGTCTTTCTGCCGCATTCAACAAATCAATACTTTGATAACAAGAAGTTTGTTGGATTTTCATTTTAATCACCTCCTACCATATATACGGTTCGGTTTTATTATAATATGGATAATAGTATTTTGAATGGCCGGCAAAAGATCTTCCAAATGACATGTCGTCCGAACCGGTTGCATATTCATAAAAATAATTGATATGCTCTATATCTGTTAGCTTTCCTGTATTTGGATCTATGAAAACTGAAACAAAATTTAAGTTTTTATTATAATTGTTTGCTGCATATGCCCCAGTACATGCGCAATTAATTATATAGAAATTAGTTTCAGAATAAAGAGACAGTTCCAACACAGTTCCCGTTGGCCCTACTCTTTTAGTCCCACTATGAAAATTTACTGCATCCGGCATTTGCATTCCATAATATACTGCCATTTCGTATCTTTTCTCAGGATCTTCTATTTCTGCAAATGTAAATTCATTCTCATAAATCTTTGCGCGCAAATCTGAGGGATTACTCATTGTAATATTATAGTTTTGCAGTCCATAGGAATTAGACGCATTTTTCTTATAACTATAACTTATATCAATCGTATTTCCATTTACATACATATTCTTTCCATTCGGATCCGTTTGGAAAACAATGTTTGCCCTTTTCATTAACCATGTAATAGCAAGAGCTTGTATCACCCGCTACATTTGCAATTTTGTTAAATCCAACTTCATAAGTCCTGTTTGCATCATATGATCCGGCAGCACTATAAACTGCAAAATAATAGGTTCCCGCATCGTACTGATATAAATCTTCCACTTTAGAAATTTTATAAATCTTTGAGCCCTCGGCACTCATTACACCATAGTCATAATCTCCCACATTTGCTGTCACATGCATTATTGCAGGTGATGATAATGTAAACTTATATTAATCCTTTTCCTGAGACGCTTCCGCTGCATAAGCCGCTGCATCATTGGGTAAATTTGTTATTTCTTCTATATTCACCCTTAAATGATCTATCCATAATGTTAGAAGAATAATCCTCACTGATATCTTCCATTTGTTCCATCTCAGGATATGCATCGCTTATATCAATCGCCGTTGCATTCACATCAGCAGCTTCTATCGGAATACGATCGTTCTCCGGAACATCAGTCTCCCTGTCCTGTATAGCCTCCGGCTCCACTTCCCGTGCATATGCCGATATCGACAGACAAAGCATGCATACTGATTATTATGAATTATTTTAATAATACCATATTTTCAAAATATGGCAATTATTCTTGCAGAAAACAGCTGTTTTTTGCAGAAAACGACCATCAAAACAAAAAATGCATCTCGTTCACGTTGCCTGTCAGCACTTTGTATATCAGTTAAAATCTCCATTTAAAAAATCAGGGACAGACTTTTTGTCTGTCCCTACCACTTACAGTTATTTTAAAATTTCTTCTGACTTCATAATCCTTTTTCTCTACGAACTTTATTTTCCATACCTGGAGAAATACTCCTGTGCCATCTGCAGAGATATATTCAATTTAATCTGAAGCTTATCCAGAATCTCTTTGTCTGAAAGGCCAACGTCAACACCTGTTTCAACGATACCGGCCGCTTTGCCCTCTACTATACCTTCTTTTATACCTTCCTCTATACCTTCATTTTTTATCCGCTTTGCCTCATAATCAAGAACTTTTCCACCCATGACCTGTTTCACTCCTTCCATGACATTTTCATATTTCCTGGCGATATGTACCAGTACTTTATTCGACATATCCATAATAGTACATTTTGTATACTCACTGATCTCCCCGGCATTTAACAACTGCTCGATCCTGTCTGTTATATCCTTATATTTTCTCTGTAATTCTCTTAACTTATCCTTATCTCCATCGTATTCTTTAAAACGGCTCTCATGAGAAAAGATATAGAACGGGATCAGGAACAGCAGCCCTTTCTCAAAGATCTCATCTATGCCGTACTGCTGCGATTTCATAACAGGGATAGGATAACTGACCGTGCCGCAGGGTGTGACGATTTCTATCTTCATCCGGTCTGGTGTCGCATCATCACATCGCAGGAACAATACCGCAGAATTTGGTAGTGTTACAGTAAACTTACATCATACTTAGCCTGCCGTCGGGCGGGCCGCATGGCCATCCATGCTGTGAAAGTCGAAGACTTTCATAGTAAGGACGTCTTTCTTTATCTCCCCTTCATCCAAGGCAATCTGGGTATCATACTCAAAAAACCTGACCAGCATACTGCTGTCTGCACTGCTCTGGCATTCCCAATGGTACTTCTTTGTCTCTGTCCCTGCTATTATCTTAAAACTCGTATCCGATACCCGTTCTCCTTCTTCCCCGTCCTGACGGTTCATAAAGTGTTCATTTGGTGAAAAGACGATCTTTTCCTTCCCCGAATACCGCTCACCGAAAACTTCATTGATCAATGTACGGAATACGTCATCATAAGGTGTATTGACAAATCTCATAGTATCCTCCTTTGTAAACTACTGTTGTATTTCAGTATAATGTTTATCATGAAATCGTCAATACATGCTCTCTTTTTAGATTGTTTTTTCTGTCTTTATACATAATATACCAGACAATCTTTTATGAAACAATATCTTTTCTGTGATAATAAATATTGAGATTTACTTTTACTTGTCCGTCTCAAATTGCCGGATTAAAATATAGATAGAGCAAAACCCTGTCCTATCATTGAGAAACTTTTTTATCATATATTATTTGTGAAAGTGAGGAGTGGAAAGCAATGATCTATACAATCACTACCGGACAATTAGAAAAGGGTACAGGAAAACAGCAGGCCGCCTTTATTCAGATATTTGGAGCCGAAAATGCTCAGTACCGATTCGATCTCTATTTTCACTGGTACAATATCGCGCATGAGTACGGCCACTGTCTATGCAATTTTTATGGATCGGATATCATCGGTCTGAAACAGGAACTGCTGGTAAACAGATTTGCGGTAAGCCTCTGGAAATATGCAGGACAGGACGAAACGTTGGACCAGCTGCAGAAAATGCTGGATGAAATACTGCAGAAAATGCAAACTCCCGTGCCGGAGCATATGTCCTTTACGGATTTCTATGAACAGATCTGGGGGACGGAGCAGATGATGGAGGTGCCGGTCTACGGTTACCTCCAGTTTAAAAGTGTGCACGATGCCTTGAGGGGCAATGCGGGATTAGCACCCACCCTAAGAGAAATGGGAATCCCTGACGTCCCTGCGGACATCGACTGCATCCGTCACGGCGATATTGTCGATATTCTACCAAGGAAATACGCTGTCTGTTCTCAAACGGCAGCAAAAGCACTGCATGATCTGCAGTGCCTTCTTCATGATCTCGGTATTGAACAGCCAACAACAGCCGTCAAACTGGTTGACGATCCCGCCATCCATTGTGTGGAAATCTCTTAGACGAAGTGTATCTTATGTATTATTGAAGTCACGCCGGATCCTGTTGTGCTATCAGCACTCTCTTGCCACAGAAAGCAAAGCCATACTTCCTGATCCGTTCTTCCGGAATCCCTCTGGCAATCAGGGACGCCTGATAGTCCCGCTCCTCGATCTGTTTTAAGGCGCTGCGTACTGTTTCAGTCAGTTCTGTCTCCTCTGTGTCCTGTACCTTAAACTCTATGATAATGGCATCCAACGGAATGTCCTTGTGCGGCGCAGCGTCTTTTCCCTGCAATGCCGCCGCTGCCGCCAGGCTTCTGGGTTCTAACATCACATCATATCTGCCGAAACCGCTTTCCCTGTTGGACGTGATCACATACCTGTCCTCCAGTTCCACCATCAGTCCCAACACAAACCCATGGTAGAAGCGTTCCGGCTCTCCCTGCGGGCTTTTGCCCGTATCAAAGAAGCTGAACATTTCCGTTGTCACACGGTTCATATACAGGTTCATCGCTTTCACATCTCCAAGCAGCAATGCCTTGATGAAATCATTGTAATCATCATTCCACGCAAACCAGTCCTGAACCATATTGGCAAACATGATATGCACTTCTTTATTAGTCAACGTCAGGTCATAATACATGCGCCCTGTTCTTTCCTCAAATACAGTGCCGGCTACTTTCAGATAACCACTGGCAAGAAAAAGGCTCCAGACCGCATTCTTCTTCGCCGATAACTGGTCATAGACGATCTGTTCATCTATTTCCATATGAAGCGTTCCGCCGTCAAGCAGATCTTCAAAAGCCTGCTTGACTTTCGGTTTACCCTCTCTGATCAGTTTTTCCACCAGACGATTGGCGCTGGTATTGGCCCAGTACGCACCGACTCTCTTCTTATCAACAAAATTAATGATAGACCACGGATTGTAGATATCCTTTCTTTTTCCAAAAGAAAATCCGTCATACCAGTCCTTTACCTTCTGCTTCTGATCAGACAGACCATATTCCTCTAATACTGCAAAGACCTCATCCTCTGTAAACCCGAAACAATCGGAATACTTCTCTGAGGTTGTAGTCACTACCTCAAGATTATTCAGATCAGAAAAGATCGACTCTTTGCTGACCCTCGTGATCCCTGTCATAATAGCGCGCTCCAGATACGGGTTCGTCTTAAATGTCGCGTTAAACAGGCTTCTGGTAAAAGCGACCATCTCCCCCCAATACCCATTGACATACGCCTCCTGCATGGGTGTATCATATTCATCCAGAAGGATGATCGTTTTCTTTCCATAATATCTGCCGAGAAAATCAGAAAGCGCCCTCAGCGATGCCGCCGCCATGCTGTCTGACATATTCGCAGAAATGCTCCGGCAGAACGCTTTTTCTCTCTCATTGAGCAGATCTCCGTTAAGCAGACGGTCATATTTATTGTACTGCTCCTCGATAGTTCTGCACATGCTTTCCCTTGCATCCGCATAAGTGCTCTCTTTGACACCGGCAAAACTGAGAAAGATCACCGGATAAGTGCCCTGCAAATCTATGTATTTCTTACTTTCCCAGATCTTAAGACCACAAAACAGATCCCCTCTGTCCTTATAATCCACAGAAAAGAATTTCTCCAGCATACTCATATTCAGGGTCTTTCCAAATCTTCTCGGTCTGGTGATCAGCGTCACGCCGTCCCCGCTTTCCCACCACTGGCGCATCAGATCGGTCTTGTCAATATAGAAATAGCCTTCCCGTCTGATCGTCTCAAAATCCTGGTTACCGATACCTATCGTCCTTGCCATACTGTCGCGTCACCTCCAGTTGCGCTATTTTCTACGCCTTCCATCACATTCACGATTGCCTGTAAATATGACGCCATCCTCTCAACCAAATACATCCCCATCACCTCTGATCAGTCAATATCTTTGATCATCACAACTGCCAAAGGATCCGTGATCCACTCATCCGCATATTGGTTATTAAAGTTTCAACAAACCGTTTTCTCTGCTCTGTCAGGCGGAATCATGCCGGATCAAAAAAGGATCCAATGCAGCAGGTGATTCGATATTTATCTCAATAATATCAATCTTAATAAATGAATCTATTAATAATATAAACTTGATATCGCAATATAGTTACATAAGATCCTTGTCAACGCGCCCCTGACTGACAGAAGGCAGGTTACTTAAATTATTCCCTTCCTCCCCGTCGGGAAGGGACTTCAAATATTCACTGTCATTGCGGTGGGCGATGCCGACACCCTTGATCTCACCGTTTTTAGCCATCGCCACGCCATCCTCTTTCGAGACGGTGTTACCGTCTGAAAGCTGATACCCGGTAATGCGGCCGCTGCTTTTCACCAGCCCCACAATATCCCTGGCGTCGCTTTTTGCTTCGGGAATCTCGTCAAGTGCACTCATGGCCAGTTCCGGCCCAATCGATCGGTCTTCTTTCATCGTTCTCTCTCCTTTTCTATTTTTTATAGAATAAGGATTTCCGATCCGTTCCGATTTATGCAGGCAGGAATTGACAGTTACTGTCTACTGTCTGATCCCGTGCCGCTGCCGAAACTCTCCGATCGTCCTGATCCCTTCCTGAGATACCGGCTTCACCCATTCACCGGAATACATATGGCACTGCATGATGATATACCGCACAGGTTCATCCACATAGCAGAGCGCAAAAATAAGCAAAAACGGCGCATGGAACACATAGTTGGCCAGATACACACACGGCAGCACCATCAGATACATAAAGGTAATCTCCATGATCGAGCCAAAAGACGCGTCTCCCGCCGACCGGTAAGTATCGTTCTGCGTCCAGTTCCCCATACGAATGAGGGCTGCCACACTGTAGATCAGCAGCATACCCGTACCGATCCCGTAAGATTCGCCGCTAAGTCCCATGGCATGGAGCAGCGGATTGTGAACCACAATAATACCCAGACAGGCCGTTCCGATCAGTGCGCTGCACAGATATACCAGCCGTTTGGCCCGCTGGAAAGCCACCTCGTGGTTTCCTGCCCCCACTTCTTTGCCCACCAGCACCGTAGCCGCATTGGAAAAGCCGCTGAAAAAGGCAATGACAAGCCCTTCCAGTGTCCGGAACACCGCCACGGCCGCGATCGCTTTCTCACTCTGATGCCCGAGTACGATATTGATCATCATATTACCCACGCCGATGAGGATCTCGTTGCACAGAATCGGAAAACATTTCTGCAGATACTGGCCCACAAACGCCCGGTCCCACCGAAAATGTCTGGAAAACTCCAGCACATAGGGAATCTTATTCTTCAAGATAAAAAACAGCAGGATGCCCAGATTCACCACGCCTGCAAGCACCGTACCCAGTGCCGCCCCGCGCACGCCCATCTTCGGCAGTCCGAATTTACCGAAAATCAGCAGATAGTTAAAGAAACAGTTGGCAAACACCGACGCAATCCCGCCGTAAAGAGGAATCTTAACCTGTTCGATGGAACGCAGAAGGGCGCTCACCGCCATGGCCAGAATCTGCAGTATATAGGCAAAACCGACAATTCTCAGATAGGAAATACCGATCTGCTGGATCTCCGGCTTATCCGTATAGATATTCATGATAAATTCCGGCACACCCAACGCCAGAAAACTGAAGATGACTGCTACCGCCATCATAAAGGAAAGGGTCAGGCCAAAAGAACGGTTAATCCCGTCGTCATTTTTCGCACCCCAATACTGCGCAAAAAACAGCATACCGCCGCCCACAAATCCCCAATAACCCGCAAACATCAGGCTGGAAAACTGGGCGCACAGCCCTACCGCGCCCACCGTCTGCTCTCCCAGGGACGCCAGCATCATCGTATCCACCATACTGCCTGTGGTGGTCAGCAGGTTCTGCAGAGCCACAGGCACCGCTATAATCGCAATATGCCTTAAAAAATAGTGCCAGTCAAATTTCCCGTACATGTTCTGATCGTTCATCTCTCAGCTCGTCCTTTTCTTTCGCTGTCGGCAATGTATCCCTGCCGCCGGTCATTCCGGTCTGTATTTCATACAATACATTACGGCTATTCTATCACAAAGAAAGAAAAGTACAAGCATAAATCATCACATTTACCGCCATGCCGAAGCGTCACAAATTCCTGGTTGAATAAATTGCCCATCAGAGAATTTATGCAGCCTTTACACGGTCAGCAGCAGACCATTCCCCGCACGCCGTATCCGCCGCCGCAACAGCACAGATTGCACATCATTTCCAGACAGCAGAGCTTCATACACAGATCCCCGCCGCCAAAAGTCGGATACCCGTAGGAAGCCTGCCTTTGTCTGTACCAGCTGCCGCCGCTCTCCAGCTGCTGTACCAGACTGCGATAACTGATATTATCCGGCTCCAGCGCCGCCGCCCTTCTCGCATGTTCCAGCGCCGCCACGTTGCTGCCAAGCCCGGAGTGAGCCACCGCGCTGTAATAGTACCATCTGGCGTTTCTCTCCCGCTCCGCCATATTGTCCAGCGTCGTGCGCGCCTCCCTGTAATAGCCGTTCCGGATATAGTTGCCTGCTGCCCGCAGATGAGCCTCCTCTTCATAGCCCGTTTCCTGGCTCTGCCCGAAGCCGCCATAGCCAAAGGACCAGAACGGCCCATAGCCAAAGCCACCGTAGCTGCCCTGCGAATCCGTCCCGCCGCTGTAGCCGTGCCCACCATAGCCGGAAGTCTTCTCCTTCATGATCTGCTGATAGGCCGCCTGAATCTCTTTAAACCGTTCCTCCGCCTGATCCCGGTTGGGATTGTTGATATTGGCGTCCGGATGATATTTCCGGCTCAATGTTTTGTATGCTTTCTTGATTTCTTCCTCGGAAGCGCCTCTCGCCACTCCCAATATACTGTATGGATCTGTCATCCGTCCTGCTCCTTCTTCCGCCTTTTCTCATGGATGGCTTCGTATCTGCACCAGACACCGGAATACAGCACATTGCGCAGTATCTCCACATTATCCAGTATGGGCAGTATCTCAAAAGCGCTGCAGCACTCCGACATCATCATCGTGAGCATGGTCCTGCACGCTTCCTCGAAGTCCGGTGAACCGTATCTTCCTTTCAGAGGATTGGGCGTTCCGTTCCTGATATCCGTCTCTACATCCTCATAGGCGTCCATAAGATAGATAAACTTTCCCAGGAAAAAGCCGAAACGTCTCAGGTGATCCGCCCATTCATCCTCCCGCACCGTCACGATCTCCGCCATCACTTTGCCGAACAGACCGGCCAGCGTATCCAGCCGGGAGTACCCGGAGTCCTGTGCTCCCGCCCCGGTCTTCGGCTCCTGCTGTTGCTCCGCCTCCTCAAAATCCTGCATCAGACGCTCGATCCGCCGCAGTTTCTCACCGTAGGTTTCCTGCAACCCTCTGCTTCTGCCCTCCAGAATCCTGCCATAGAGTAACTGGTGCAGTTTCTTCTCATCCTTCCAGTCGTCCCGGCATTTATAACAGGCAAACAGCGCATTCATATCCGCCGCATATTCGGTATAAATATTGTTCCTCGTCTCATGCTTTTCCAAAGGGTGCACCATACACCTGCAGGTTCCCGTCCCCGTCTCCGGTTCATACAATCCCGTCAAAAGCATGGCCACAAAGGTCATATCATAGCTTAAGGAAAACTGCCCCGCCGCGCCGTATTTGCGTTTCAGGTCACGGCAGATTCCGCAGTAATAGGACTGATAGACATCAAATTCCCTGAACTTCATCTCCGCCTTATTGATCCTGATATACCCGAACATAGTCTGTCAATCCTTTCCTGCACTCAGCTCTTCCTGATAAACTCATGATTGCATTTCCTGCACCGGATCGCAATACGCCCTTTTCCTCTGGGCACGCGAAGCCTCTGACCGCAATCCGGGCATTTAAAGATCTTATACTCCTTACGCCCGGCGAAATCCCTTTTCCGGTTCTGAAACCATCTTCTGACTTTCATCTCTCTGGCGAGATACCACTGATTCTCCGCCGACCGCTTCGCGATATTGCGGGAAAACATGCGGAAATACACATATCCCATCAATGCCAGCGCCGGCAGATAGAAGCTGCTTCCTATCGGAAAAGAAAGAACCATTAACACAAGGGCACACACCATCAATACCTGACTGAGACGATCGCTCCCGTAACGTCCCCACATAAAACGCTGTATTTTTTCTCTCATCTTATAGTCACACCTCTCTCCGTACTGCATTCCTCATATCTTGTTACGTCGTTTATTATACGTATCTTATTCCATTTCCGCCTATAGTACAATTAAATTACTATAAATAAATATGAAAAAACAGGCAAAGACACTTCCTATCAAGATGAAAAAACTATAAAGCTGTTGCCGCCGCGGCCTCCTGTCGGAAAATTGCCGGGTTCAACAACAGCCTCATTGAAAGAATCTGCACTGAAAAAGGTGCCTCACACACTATGCAAGAAATGTGACCATACCAGCGCCTTCCTCTGCCGCTTCTTCAAAATATTTCTTTAAAGCGGCAAAGGTCTCCCAGACATAAGTAAAAAAGTCTCCTTCGTCCTCATCATCCATTACCGGATATACCTCATTGGCAACCAGATCTTCCATGTTAAATCCGTCCCGGAAAGCAGCTTCGTCCCATGTCTTAAGAGCCTCTGCGATCTGTGCTGTGATTTCTTTGGAGAGCAGCCTCGCCGGTCCATACCCAAAGTCTTCCTCGCTGACCGGCTCCCCGCCAAGCACCATCTGCCCCAGAACATTGTCCCCCGGTATATCCCATACGCGCCCCGTCAGCACAAAGTGGATCGCATGCCACGCCTTATCGACGCACATAAGATCCTTCTCCACATCTTCCTCAAACAGAATCTCCTCAGCGCTTCCCTTCTGCAGCCTTTTTACAAAAAAATCATTCGCCTTGTAGTAATATCCGATCATACTCATAATTCCGTCATCTCCTGTCGCGTTGTCGTTCTTTATTTTGTCTGGCTTTGTTTTGTCCGACTTTGTTTCATCTGACTTTGTTCTGCCCGATTTGCTTTTGCTTACTTTGATTTATTTTCTTTACTTCGCTTTCCCTTATTCTATTTATTTTGCTTTCTTTCGTTTTTCTTCTGTTCGCTTATTCTGCTCCGTTCCTGTTCTTGCCGGTCTTAATTTCTCTCATCAGTGAAGATTCACGCACAGCCGGCTTTTTCTCTTCTTGCCAGCTCCAGACAACCCATGATTCCCTGATCGTCGTGCAGGCTTGCAGGCACGATATAGTGCTCCATATCCGCCAGCTCCTCCGTCTGGATATAGCCGCCCAGCATCTGGGTCACTTTTTCCCGGATCAATGGGAAAAGCTGTTCCTGGTGCATCACGCCGCCGCCTAAAATGATCATCTCCGGTGAGAGCGTCAGGATATAGCCCACCAGCGCCTGCGCGATGTAGTCCGCCTCCAGATCCCACACCTCCGGCCGGTCTTTCAGCTCCACCGCCTTCTGTCCCCAGCGCGCTTCAATGGCCGGGCCTGCCGCAAGGCCTTCCAGACAGGTCTTATGATAAGGACACTTGCCTTCGTATGCGTCATCGCTCCTCTTCCGGATCAGCATATGCCCTGCCTCCGGATGCAGCATACCGTGAAGCAGCTTTCCGTCTATGTATATGCCGCCGCCAACACCGGTGCCGATGGTCAGGTAGATCACGCATTTCTTTCCTTTGGCCTGCCCGAAGGTCACTTCCCCCAGCACAGACCCGTTCACGTCCGTGTCAAAACCCACCGGACAGCCAAGCGCTTCCCGAAAAGCGCCGACAATATCATAATTCCGCCATGCCAGCTTCGGCGTAGTGGTAATATGCCCGTACTCCGGCGACTGCCGGTCCAGTTCCACCGGCCCGAAACACCCGATCCCCAAAGCGTCTACCTGCTTATCCTTAAAATATGCGATCAGCTTCGGCATGGTAATCTCCGGTGTTTCTGTGGGAATGGAAATCTGCTCGAAGATTTCCCCTGTTTCGTTTCCTACGGCGCATACCATTTTGGTACCGCCCGCTTCCAATGCTCCCAGTCTCATGAATCCCTCTTTTCTGCGCTGCCCTGCGCGCGTTTTATTTTCCCCGCAACTCTCTTTTAACATAATGATTTCCTCCATGCGAGGCTCTTCGTTTCTTCCTCTATGCTACCACATTCTCAGTCTGCTTCCCATATAATTTTTACAGATCCTGCTTTATTTTTTATTAAGAAATGCTTTAGATTTTCATAATTGATTTTATGTTATATATGTTGTATAACAATTATAAACAGCAAACAAGTTATCAGACATGCATCGGAACCTGAAATCCGGTCATACTGATAGCAGGTAACACATGCGGCACACCGCCGGAGCGCAGGCCGCATAGTATAAGAAAAGAGGAGTGACTTTTATGTTAAGACCAGCATTATTCAACAATCGTACCTACAAACCCATGTTTTTTGATGATTCCGTCGATCAGATGTTTGACAACGCCTTCAAGAATTTCTGGGGCAACAACGAATTGGCAACCTTCGACGCCTTTAAGACGGACGTAATCGACCAGGGCGACAGCTACCTGCTGCAGGCGGAACTGCCCGGCTTCGACAAATCCGATATCAACATTGACTTGAAGGACAGTCTGCTCACCATCTCCGCTTCCCACAAGGAGGAGAAGAACGAAGAGGACAAGAGCAAGTATATCCGCCGGGAGCGTTACTACAGCTCGTATTCCAGAAGTTTCCGCGTGAACGACGTGGAGCCCGGCGATATCGACGCTTCCTACAACAACGGTATTCTGGAAGTGAGGTTCCCGAAGAAGGAGATTGCCGCAAAGGAAGAAGTGAAGAAGATTGAAGTGAAGTAGTCTTTGATTCCCCGTTGGTCGATTTTTGTCGATTATTTTATAAAATCCCTGCTCTTTGCCGGAGCAGGGATTTTTCTGTTTAGATCCAATCATCTGACCGTACTATAGAGAGTATTCGCCAGTTCCATAAACTCTTTCCTATACGTATCCGTCAGCTCCAGAGACCGCAGCGTCTTATCGACATGATACAGCGACGCATTCTCCGGATATCTGCTGTGGGATACCAGCAGACCAAACTCCGCTACCGCTGCCGCGAAGATAAAATCCTCATCCGGTGCGGATGTATAGCTCTCATATCCCACCGGATATTCCAGAATCGAACTGCATTTCTCCGCCGGACGCTTGTAGCGGATGCTGAGCGTCAGCCATTCTTTCATCGAAGCAGACGGATACTGCCCGGCGGCAGTCCTGTCAGCCGCCAACGCTTCTTTGTATTCCCTGCCGTACTTCAGATCTTCTATCCCTTTCTCCGATATGGCGTGATTGCCGGCACCCTTCCTGATGATCTCATAGAGCGCCGTCACGCTGTGCCCTGCCCCAATTTCTCCCGCATCCTTTGTGTCGTCGTGGAAGTCCTCCGATGCCAGAGCGCGGTTCTCATACCCCAACAGACGATAGCTTTCTACCACGGCCGGGTTAAACTCCACCTGAAATTTCACATCCTTGCATACGGTAAGCAGCGTTGCGGCCATCTCTTCTACCAGCACCTTCCGCGCCTCCTGCAGATTATCTATGTAGGCATAATTCCCGTTACCCTTATCGGCCAGGATCTCCATTTTATTGTCCTTGATATTTCCCGTACCGAATCCGAGCACAGACAGGAAAATACCGGATTCTTTTTTGGCCGTGATCAGATCTTCCAGCTCCTTCTCGCTGGTCATCCCGATATTCAGGTCGCCGTCCGTAGCCAGGATAATACGATTATTGCCGCCCTGTATAAAATGCTGCTCCGCCAGCGCATACGCCGTCTCTATCCCTTTGCTCCCGTAAGTGCCGCCGTTCGCCGACAGAGCATTCAGCGTCGTCACGATCTTCTGTGTCTCACTGCCCCGCACCCCGTCCAGCACTGTCCGGGTATCCTCGGCATAGGTCACAACAGAGATCCTGTCCCGGCCTGTCAGATGCTCCGCCAGAAGTCCGAAGGCCTCCTGCAAAAGCGGCAGCTTATCATAAGAATCCATGGACCCTGACACATCCAGCAAAAATACCAGATTAGAAGGCGGCGCCTGTGCATAATCAATCTCCTGCGTCTTTAACCCGATCATCAGAAGATCCGCATTCTCATTCCAGGGGCATCTGCCAATCTGCGTCGTCACACCAAACGGCTCTTCCTTCGACGGACCCTTATGATCGTAGTCAAAATAATTGAGCAGCTCTTCGATACGCACCGCGCCTTCCGGAATGCCTTCCAGTGTATAGCCTTCCCGGATCAGCCGCCGCAGATTACTGTAGGAAGCCGTGTCTACATCCGCTGCAAACGTAGACAACGGTTCTGCCATGACGGAGACAAAGCCCGTCTCCTCCCATTGACTGTATTCCTCCGCGGAATACTGCCCCGGCTCCCACTCATAAGAATAACAGGATTCCAGATAGCCGCCCGTCATCGCTCTTTTCTCTTCCATGTCGGCAGCGAACCCGCCTCCGTCAGCCGCGGAGAACTCTGACTTCTCCGCAATATCCTCCTGCTCCGCTGACCGGGCATTTTCCGTTGCAGACGGTTTTTCCTGCAGTGACCCGGACAGACCGTCGCTTGTTCCGTCATCTTTCTGCCCCGCCTCATACTTTGCCGCGTCCTCTCCCGCGACATCCGGATTACCTGACTCCCCTGCTGCCTCTCCGGTATTGCTGGAATCGTCTGGCGTATCTGTTGCTTCTCCGTTAACGTCTAAATCACCCGGTCTATCCGTTGCTTCTCCGCTAATGCCTGAATCACTCGATGTATCCGTTGTTTCTCCATTATTACCTAAATCCCCTGGCCTATCCGTTGCTTCTCCATTAATGTCCACACCACCCGGCGTGTATGCTGTCTCACCGCCGTTGCCGCAGCCGGCCAGCAGGATCACTCCTGTCAGACAGACCACCGCCACTCCTGCCCCATAGTTTTTCTTCCGCACATCCTTTTTTCTCATAAATTTTCCTCCTCCGAAAAGTCCCGATACTCCAACAAAATTATTGTTCCTGTCTGTAATACCTTTCAGGGAAGGAAAAGGTTGCCTTATCGCTCATATTCCGTATGCCGCAATATTACTTCTCATTTCTCAAAAACTACAAGACTACATTCGTAAGGATGGGAGCAATACACACTTTCCCGTTTATCAGATAATATAGTTCTCAGTATAATCTGAAAATCTCCGCCACCTGAAAAAATCATGCATTCCGCCGCAAAAAACAGCAGTAACTGATTTGTCATCACCGCAGCCACTGCACCCCCACCTCCTAAAACCAATGTGGGCATAGCGGTTCCTAACAGATATTGCCACTTTTTCAACGGTTCAAAGCAGGCACAGTATGGAGTTAAAGTACTCCAAACAATTCCGAAATCAATCGCATGAAAATGATTTTTTACAAAAATCGCCCAGGTAATTCCATGTATTAGCTCATGCACGATAATCAGGCATAGACTAAGCAGCGGCAACGCCACAGCATCTCCCCAGGAAATCCCATCTAAATTAAAACCATTCACATGATTGTAGAGCCAAAATGTTAAAGCCATAAACGGAAACATGACTAAAAAAGCTAAATACTTTGCTTTTTGCGTATTGATAACCACATTCTTCATTTTGTATCCTTTTTGTCGCATTTCAGAGCTTAATTTTTCAAAGTCATTTTTACGTTTCAATTCTTTTTCTGTTAATTCGTTTTTGTCCTTATTCACACTTAATCCCTCCAAATTGCTGTTTGTCTGTTTCTTGAAATGCATCTATCGCCTGCCCGCTTTCCGCTGCCATTTCCTCAATCCGGCAGTACGAGTACGATCCCCGCAGACAGAAGCATACCACAACGGGATCCGGCAGCAGGCAAATCTTCCCGGACCGCATAAATCATTCCTGAACGTCAAAAACAGAGAGGGAGCTTTAAAAGCTCCCTCTCCATTTCTTTTTCAATTCTGCTTTTCCAGCCCGTGCAGGCTGCCCACGAAATCCAGACGGCTGAATCATGCTTTTTCCTCCACCGTCAGTTCCTGGACAAACACGCCTCCAGCCCAGGCGGTGGACGTGGCCGCATTGGGATAGCCCGTCAAAATCCGCTGGTAGCCGGGCAGTCCCAACCCCCGGCTCTCTCCCTTGGTGGAAAAGTTCTCGGTCCAGATTTTATCCGGGTCAACAGTCCCGATGTAAGGGTTAGACACCCGCAGGGACAGCCTGCCCTTTTGAGACAGCAGGACAATCTCTACCCAGGGGGTATCCGTTTCCAAAGCGGCTTCAGCGGCGTTGTCCAGCAGGATGCCCAGGCAGCGGGTAAAGTCCCACGGGTCCATTCCGACCCTCTCCACAGGGTAGAGCGCCTCCATGCGGCAGTCGATTTTCTGTTCTCCCATAGCTGCCAGCTTGGACAACAGGAGGCTGCGCACCTGGGGAACACACACATTGCCGATTTGAGTAGACGCTCGAATTTTCTCTCCTATGCACCGGTCAAAGCCTGTGTCCAGTTCCGACAGGGCGGTGCGCAGTTGATCCAGCTCACCCTTGTCCG
>OFFV01000928.1_pt1 | contig 19269 bp, 16 predicted proteins | sample 1521461 | NCBI WGS metagenome assembly OFFV01 (sample SAMEA3504120, study PRJEB24116) | mouse gut metagenome | biome: mouse gut; feature: mouse-associated habitat; material: faeces | place: Denmark | collected 2011 | reverse complement strand
GGGCGCCGCACGGGGCCGGCGGGGAGGAAAGAGGCGGAACGACGATATTATTTCATCGTTTTTTCCCTTTTGCTTTCCATTTATTAGAATATTTACTAATTTTGACAGGATTTATTAAGCGAAACACCGTATATCCTATGGCAAAAGAGTTCAGACGTTACCTGGTCACCTCGGCCCTTCCCTATGCGAACGGTCCGGTGCACATCGGGCATCTGGCGGGCGTATACATTCCGTCGGACATCTACACGCGATACCTGCGGCTGAAGGGCTGCGACGTGATTTCGGTCTGCGGAAGCGACGAGCACGGCGTGCCCATCACCATCAAGGCCCGCCGCGAGGGCGTCACGCCCCAGGAGATCGTGGATCGCTATCATGAACTCATCAAGCGCTCGTTCGAGCGTCTGGGCATGTCGTTCGACATCTATTCGCGCACCTCGTCGCCCACGCACGCCGTGACGGCGTCGGAGTTTTTCCGCAAACTCTACGACGAGGGCAAGTTCATCGAGCGCACCTCCATGCAGTTTTACGACGAGGAGGCGCAGACGTTCCTCGCCGACCGATACATTACGGGCACCTGTCCGCGATGCGGCAACGACCGCGCCTACGGCGACCAGTGCGAGAAGTGCGGCTCGACCCTCTCGCCCGACGAACTCGTGGATCCGCGCAGCGCCGTGTCGGGCGCCGTGCCCGTGAAGCGCGAGACCAGGCACTGGTATCTGCCCCTGGACCGCTACGAGGAGTTTCTGCGCGAGTGGATTCTCGACGGACACAAGGAGTGGCGCGCCAACGTATACGGCCAGTGCAAGAGCTGGCTCGACGGCGGCTTGCAGCCCCGGGCCGTGAGCCGCGACCTCGACTGGGGCATTCCCGTGCCGGTGGAGGGTGCCGAGGGCAAGGTGCTCTACGTGTGGTTTGACGCGCCCATCGGCTACATATCGGCCACGAAGGACCTCACGCCCGACTGGGAGAAGTACTGGAAGAGCGGGGATACGAAGATGGTGCACTTCATCGGCAAGGACAACATCGTCTTCCACTGCATCGTCTTCCCCGCGATGCTGAAGGCTCACGGCGGGTACATCCTGCCCGAGAACGTGCCGGCCAACGAGTTCCTGAACCTTGAGGGTGAGAAGATCTCCACCTCGCGCAACTGGGCCGTGTGGCTCCACGAGTACCTCGACGAGTTCCCCGGCAAGGAGGACGTGCTGCGCTACGTGCTGTGTGCGAGTGCGCCCGAGGCCAAGGACAACGACTTCACGTGGAAGGATTTCCAGGCCCGCAACAACAACGAGCTGGTGGCCGTGCTGGGCAACTTCGTGAACCGGGCCCTGGTGCTGACTCAGAAATACTACGGCGGCGAGGTGCCCGAATGCGGCGCTTTGACCGACTACGACCGCGCGACGATCGGGGAGCTGTCGCAGATCAAGGGGGCGCTCGAAAACGCCATCGAGAACTACAAGTTCCGCGAAGCACTCAAGGAGGCGATGAACTTCGCCCGCATCGGCAACAAGTATCTGGCCGACACCGAGCCGTGGAAAGTCGTCAAGAGTGATCCCGAGCGTGTGAAGACCATACTCAACATCGCCTTGCAGATCACGGCCAACACGGCCGTGGCCATCGAGCCTTTCATGCCTTTCTCGGCGGCCAGAATCCTCGGCATGCTCTCGGCCGAACCTTTCGGCTGGGAGCGGCTCGGAAGCATGGAGATGCTTGCCGCGGGACACCGCATCGGGGAGCCGGCGCTGCTCTTCGAGAAGATCGAGGACGAGGTGATCGACCGCCAGCTGGCCAAACTTGCGGCGACGAAGGAGCTCAATGCCCGTGCTGAGGCTGAGAAAAACGTTGAAAAACAGAAAGATACGGTTCAGTTCGACGACTTCGGCCGCATGGACATCCGCGTTGCGACCGTGTTGGCGGCCGAGAAGGTGGCCAAGACCAAGAAGTTGCTGAAACTCACCGTAGATACGGGCATAGACCGCCGGGAGATCGTGTCGGGCATTGCGGAGCACTTCGCACCCGAGGAGCTGGTGGGCCGTCAGGTGCTCGTGCTGGTCAATCTGGCGCCGCGCACGCTCAAGGGCATCGAGTCGCGGGGCATGATTCTGATGGCGGAGGATGCCGACGGCAAGCTGCGGCTTCTGCAACCCGATGCCGCCGCGATGAACGGTGCGGTAGTGGGGTAGCGGCCGGCGCCGTCGAGAAACGGACATAATAAGAAACAACGAAATAACCGAATCACTTAAACTCAAATTTACAGAACAATGGAAAACATCGATTGGGGTTCGCTGGGTTTCAACTACCTGAAGACGGACTGGAACGTACGTTACGAATTCAAGGACGGCAAATGGAGCGACATGCAGGTTACGTCCGACGAGTACATTCAGATGCACATGTCGGCGTCGTGTCTGCACTACGGCCTTGAGCTTTTCGAGGGTCTGAAGGCATTCCGCGGTGCGGACGGCAAGGTGCGTCTGTTCCGTGTGAAGGACAATGCGGCCCGTTTGCAGTCGTCGGCCGAGCGTCTGTGTCTGCCCGTTCCCACGATCGACATGATCGTAAACGCCTGCATCGAGGTCGTTAAGCGCAACGAGCGCTTCATTCCTCCCTACGGCACGGGTGCTTCGCTCTACCTGCGTCCGGTGATGTTCGGTACGACGGCCGGTCTGGGCGTGAAGCCCGCGAACGATGCGCTGCTGATCGTTTACGCATCGCCCGTAGGCGCTTACTTCAAGGAGGGCATCAAGCCCATCAAGGTCGCTCTCGACCGTGAGCAGGACCGTGCGGCCCCGCGCGGTACGGGCGACGTGAAGGTCGGCGGCAACTACGCTGCGTCGATTCTTTCGGGTGTGCACGCACACGAGAGAGGTTACAGCAACGTGCTCTACCTCGATGCCAAGGAGCACAAGTACATCGAGGAGTGCGGCGCTGCCAACTTCTTCGGTATCAAGAATAACACCTATGTTACGCCGAAGTCGCCCTCGATCCTTCCCTCGATCACGAACAAGAGCCTCCGTCAGCTGGCCGAGGATATGGGCCTGAAGGTGGAGAACCGCGAGATTCCGTTCGAGGAGCTGGAGACCTTCGAGGAGTGCGGCGCCTGCGGTACGGCTGCCGTGATTTCGCCCATCGGCATGGTCTACGACATGGAGAACGAGAAGACCTATAACTTCGGTATGGACAAGGTCGGCAAGACCAGCATGGAGCTCTATACGCGCCTGCAGGACATTCAGTACGGCCGCGCCGAGGACAAGCACAACTGGTGCACGATCGTGCTTTAATTCCTTTCGGATTTGCTTACGAGGCCCCCGGGAAATTCCCGGGGGCTTTTTTTTGTGCTGTGGAATAGTGTATGAGCGCAGCGGGGCTTCCTGTACTGCGGTATTTGTTTCCGGCGGGGCATCGTGTATCGTACTGTCGCCGTACTGTTACCATGATGTCTCCGTGGTGTCGTCGTGCGGCCATTTTAAGTCCGGTCGGAGTCGGATTCAGTATGCAGCTGCAACCGAGTGGTATTGTTATATTTTTCTTAGGTATTGCTTGCGTCTGTGCCTGGATGCGAGTAGGGTAGTGGTTTGCGATCTTCTGCTGTGTTTTCCGGAAGACGTCTTTTCCGGCACCTCCATATAAAAACTCCCCTCGGAGTTTTCATTCCGAGGGGTGTTCTCTGTTCCACGTGGAACAATCAGCGGCCGAAGCGCACGAGCAATACGTTTACATCGGCGGGCGACACGCCCGGTATGCGCGATGCCTGTCCTATCGTGGCGGGACGGATGCGGGTGAGTTTCTGCCGGGCTTCGATGGTGAGCGATTGCAGCTTGTTGAAATCGAAATCCGCAGGAATCGCAATGTTTTCCAGTCGGTGAAGTTTCTGGGCGATGAATTTTTCGCGTTCGATGTAGCCTTTGTACTTTATTTCGATTTCCGCCTCTTCGATCGCCTCGCCGTCGATTTCGTTTTCCTCAACGAATCTTGCGAGTTTCGGCACGGATCCGATCAGTCCCTCCAACGTGACGTTGTTGCGCGGAACGAGGTCGTAGAGCTTGCGTCCCTGGGTCAGCGGCTCCTCATCCACCGATTTCAGATAGGCTTCAATTTCGTGCGGTTTGATGCTCGTCTCGTGTACGAAGGAAACAAGCGATTTTACGAGCGTATTTTTTTTGAGGAATTCGTCGTATCTTTTCTTCGAAATCAATCCTATTTCATATCCTTTCGGCGTCAGTCTTACGTCGGCATTGTCCTGTCGGAGCAGGATGCGGTACTCGGCCCGTGAGGTGAACATGCGGTAGGGTTCATCGACGCCCTTCGTCACCAGGTCGTCGATCAGCACGCCGATGTAGGCTTCGTCGCGGTGCAGAACCACGGGTGCTTCGCCGCGCAGCTTGCGGTGCGCGTTGATGCCGGCCATCAGCCCCTGGGCCGCGGCTTCCTCGTATCCGGTGGTGCCATTGACCTGGCCCGCAAAGAAAAGACCGGCGACCCGCTTTGTTTCGAGCGTGTGGCGGAGCTGCGTGGGCGGGAAATAGTCGTATTCGATGGCATAGCCCGGGCGGAACAGGTGCACATTCTCCAGTCCGCGGATCTTGTGCAGCGCCCGCCACTGCACCTCCCAGGGCAGCGACGACGAGAAGCCGTTCAGGTAATATTCGTTGGTCGAGCGGCCCTCGGGTTCGAGAAAGAGCTGGTGCTGCTCCTTGCCGGCAAAGGTGCGCAGCTTGTCCTCGATGCTCGGGCAGTAGCGCGGGCCGATGCCTTGGATCGTGCCGTTGAAAAGCGGCGAGCGGTCGAAACCTTCGCGCAGAAGGGCGTGCACTTCGGGCGTGGTATAGACGATGAAGCAGGGCAGCTGGTATTTCACCGGCTGCGTCTCCGATGAAAAGGAGAATTTCGCGGGTTTCTCGTCGCCCGGCTGCACGGCCAATGCCTCGAAGTCGATCGTGCGGGCGTCGAGGCGTGCGGGCGTGCCGGTCTTCATGCGGCCGCTTTCGAACCCCGCAGCACGCAGGCACTCCGTGAGTCCGTGCGAAGCGGCATCGCCCGCGCGTCCGCCCTCGGCGTGGGCCTCGCCGCAGTGCATCGTGCCGTCGAGGAAGGTGCCGCTCGTGAGGATCGCGGCGCGGCAGCGGAACTCCACGCCCATGCGCGTGCGTACGCCCGCAATGCGCAGAGGAGCGGCAGCTGCGCCTTTTTCAGCCCCTTCTGTGGCTCCGGATGTGTCGGACGGTGCTTCGGTGGGCGCGGGGTGTTTCGAACCCTCAGAGGGCTCGAAAAGCAGCTCCGTGGCGGCGTCCTGCCAGATGTAGAGGTTGCGCGTATTCTCCAGCGTGCGGCGCCACTCCTCCGAGAAGCGGTGGCGGTCGCATTGCGCCCGCGGACTCCACATCGCGGCGCCCTTCGAGCGGTTGAGCATGCGGAATTGCACGGTCGTGAGGTCGGTAATGCGGCCCATTTGACCGCCGAGTGCATCTATTTCTCTGACTATCTGTCCTTTGGCAACGCCTCCGACGGCCGGATTGCAGGACATGGAGGCCAGTTTCTCCATGTCCATCGTCAGCAGCAGCGTGCGGCTGCCGAGGCGTGCGGCTGCCGAGGCGGCTTCGCATCCGGCGTGTCCTCCGCCGATGACGATGATGTCGTATTCGAGTGTCACTTTCTAATCTCTGTGTTGGTTCGTTGTCGTGGGGTATGCGGATTCTCCGCGATGACCTGCCGCGCAGATCGTGCCGTCCGGTGCGGCGTCTTCCGGCCCGGCGTTCGTGTGCGAGCCGGGGGCGTGCCCCGGCCGCCGGGATTCCTGCGCCGGGTCTGCGTACAATGCCTCTTCACTCGGCTGCGGGCGTGCGCCGCCATGCCGTCGCCGCCCGGACGAGGGATCGTGCCGTGTGTCGGTTTAGGCCTCCTGCTCCGACCACCAGGCCAGGTACTTGTCCTCCTTTCGGTGCATCCGGGCGTTGGCGCGGGGCGTCTTGTCCTTCTGACCGCAGAGGTGCAGCACGCCGTGCACCACCACGCGGCGCATCTCCTGGAGGCGCGGGGCGCCGTAGAGCCGGGCGTTGTCGGCCACGGTCTCCACGTCGATGAACACGTCGCCCGAGACGATGCCCGAGCCCTTTCGGTCGCTGTAATCGAACGTGATGACGTCCGTGAAGTAGTCGTGGCCGAGGTATTGGCGGTTCATGGCGAGCAGGCGCTCGGCCGAGCAGAAGATGTAGTTCACGTCGCCCAGCACGTATCCCTCGCTGCGGGCGACTTCGCGGAGCCAGGCCGCGGTCCTGCGTTTCTCGGGCAGGCGGTAGCGGCAGCCGTCGGTGTGGTATTTTACAGCCATCGTTATTTGCGGAAACAGTTTTCGGCCCGCATCTTCTCGGTGGGCGAGGGCGAGTAGATGCCGAAGACCAGTTTGTATTCGGTCTCCATCGTCGTGACGTTCACCGAGGAGCCGATCGTGCCCAGCGCTGCGTTCTTGGCCACTTTCTGGCCCTTCTGCACCGCTACGGAGCCGAGGTTGGCATAGGTGGTCAGGTACTCGCCGTGCGCGACGTATACGTCGTATTTGTTGGTGATGCGGTTGCGTTTGATCTCCACGACCTTGCCCTCGTAGATGGAGGTTACGCGCGCCCCCTTGGGCCCGGTGATCTCGGCCATGTTCTCCATGTAGCGCCGCACGCGTCCTCCGGCGACGGGCAGCCTCAGGCCCGAGGTTTTCGACGAGAACGAGCCGCCCTCCTTGTTGCCGCGCGAGAGCTTGCGCAGCTCCTCCACGGCCACGCTCAGCTGCTGCTCGCGGGCGATCTTCTGCTGGAGGCGCTGCTTCTCCTGTTTCGACATGCGGCGGACCTCCGCCTTGGCGTTCCGGGCGTCGTGTTCGAGTTTCGCACGCTGCGCCCGCAGTTGCGCGGTCACCGAGTCGAGCGCGTGCTTGCGGCGGTCGAGCTCCTCCTTTTCGCGGGCCACCTCGACCTTCAGGTCGCCGATGCGCCGGAGCTTGTCGGCCCGCATGGAGGCCACCTGACGCAGGTTGGCGATCTTGCGTGCGATGTCGGCGAAATCCTCCGACGCGAAGAGGTAGGTGAGGTAGTTTTCGTGGCGGTAGTTGCGGTACGCCTCGCGCACCATCTCGGCATAGAGCTCCTTCTGGCGGTCGAGGGCGCGGCCGAGGCTGTCGGCCGTGCGGTCCGTGCGCGTGAGCTCGCCGGCCAGCAGGCGCGCTTCGTGCTCCTGGGCTTCGAGCAGCTGGGTGCGGGTGTCGATCTGGCGGGCCAGACGCTTCACGCGCTCCTCGGTCGCGGAGCGGCCCTTCTTGATCTTGGCGATTTCGCGCTCCTGTGCTGCGATCTGGCGTTCGAGCGTGGCGATCAGCTTCTTCTGTTTGTCGATTTGGGCGTTGCGCTGCGCCGCCGCGGTCAGCACCGCGGTGCAGGCGACGAGGAGCAGGAGGATGCGCTTCCAGGTCATTGTCCGGAGGTTTTTTCGGTTTCTTCGGTTCGGGGTGTGCGGAGCCATTCGAAGCGCCGGGCCACGGCTTCGGGATCGGCATAGCCGTTTTCGAGCGCCTTGCGCCAGTAGACTTCGGCCATGTAGCGTTCGCCTGCCGCGGCCAGGATGTCGCCGTAGTGGATCATCAGCTCGGGGCTGCCGCTGCGGTCGAGCGATATGGCGAGCTGCATGGTGCGCCGCGCGTCGGCCGTGCGGCCCATGAGGTGGAGAATCCACGCCTGCGTGTCGAGGAACGTGGGGTTGTTCGCCGAGTGCTCCACGGCCCGTTCGGCCATGCGGAGGGCTCGTTCGAGGTCGCGCTCCTCAAGTGCGAGGAAGTAGGCGTAGTTGTTGAGCACCATCGTGTTGTCGGGGTCGTAGCGCAGCGCGCGGTCGTAAGCCGCGTAGCTCTTGCGCCGCTCGCCGGCCGCATGGTACGTGTCGCCGATGCATCCCCACACCACGCCGCGCAGCGAGTCGGTGCCGATGTGGCGCAGTGCGGCGCGGTAGCTGCGCACGGCTTCGTCGTGCCGGCCCGCGTAGCTGCGGATGTGCCCGCGTGCGATGTGGAATTCGGGTTTTTGGGGGAAGAGGCGCAGGGCTTCGCCGGCGTACTTGTCCGCCGAGTCGGGACGCTGCCTGTAGCTCTCGATGTCGATCACCATCGTGAAGTAGTCGCTCACCGGCGGCCGGTCGGCCGTGTGGAGCTTGAAGAGTTCGAGCGCCCGCGATGAGGTGGCGGCCGTAGAGCCCCACGATCCGCGGGTCGTCGGGGTACTTGATGGCCAGCACCGAGGCCAGTTCGTTGAGCTGGAAGTAGTGCTCGCGGTAAAACCGCACGTCGGAGGTCATGCGCTCGAACTGCTCGGCCTTGAGTTCGGGCGATATGGCGTCCGATTCGAAGAGCCGCCGCGTGAGCCGGAGGAATGCGCGGTAGTTGCGGCGGCGGGTGTGGAATTCGGCCACGGCGACCAGGGCCGCCACGTCGGTCGAGTCGATGCGCAGGGCCGCATCGAACTGCTCCACGGCCAGCGAATCGCGGCCCTGCATGCCGTAGAGCTCGCCCAGGATCATGCGGTTCTCGATCTGGTAGGGTGCCGCCGCCACGAGGGCTTCGGCTTCGGTGACCGCCTTGTCGTACTGCCGCGTGGCCACCAGCAGCCGTCGTTTGGCGGCCGTGAGGGGCGGGATGCGGCGGAGCCGCAGCTCCGCGGAGTCGAGCACGGCAATGGCCGAGAACGGGAGCTGCGCCTGCTCGTAGAGCGCCGCTAGGACGCTGTAAACCTCTGGATTGTGCGAGTCGATGCGGCTCAGCGTGCGGTAGACTCCGAGCGCCTCGTCGTAGCGTCCCCCCGTGACCAGGGCCTGGCCGTAGAGCCGGAGGTACCACTTCTCGGTGGAGTCGAGCTGCGCCGCGCGGCGGCTCAGCGCCACGGCCTGCGGCGTGTCGGTGTCGAGCAGCAGCGAGGCCAGGGCGTAGTAGGCTGCGGCGAAGGTCGTGTCGGCCTCGATGGCCCCGGCATAGGCCTCGCGGGCCCGCAGCGTGTCGCGGTCGATGGCTTCGCGCTTGATTCCCTCGGTGTAGAGACGGAACGCCCGCAGCGTGTCGTCGTCCGTGCCGCCCGCCGGACGGACGTTGCGTCCGGAGACGAACGCCGTGGCGAAGAGGAGCGTGAGGACGGTGATAGCTGCGGTGCGCTTCATGGGCGGAGTGTGTGTCAGAGGGCCGATTCGAACTGGCGGAGGAACCGTACGTCGTTCTCGAAATAGAGACGCAGGTCCTTGACGCCGTACTTGAGCATGGCGATGCGTTCAATACCCATGCCGAACGCGAAACCCGAATACTTCTTCGAATCTATGCCGCACGACTCCAGCACGTTGGGGTCCACCATGCCGCAGCCCATGATTTCGAGCCAGCCCGTGCCCTTGCACACGTTGCAGCCCTTGCCGCCGCAGAGGTTGCACGACACGTCCACCTCGGCCGACGGCTCGGTGAAGGGGAAGTAGGAGGGGCGCATGCGGATGCGGGCCGTCTCGCCGAAGACCTCGCGAGCGAAGTAGAGCAGCGACTGCTTCAGGTCGGCGAAGGTGACCCCCTCATCGACGTAAAGGCCCTCGATCTGGTGGAAGATGCAGTGCGCGCGGTAGGAGATGGCCTCGTTGCGGAAGACGCGTCCGGGGCAGATCACGCGGATGGGCGGCTTCTGCTGCGTCATGGTGCGCACCTGGATCGACGAGGTGTGCGTGCGCAGCAGCACGTCGGGGTTTTTCTCGATGAAGAAGGTGTCCTGCATGTCGCGGGCCGGGTGCTCGGGCGGGAAGTTGAGCGCCGAGAATACGTGCCAGTCGTCCTCGATTTCGGGACCCTCGGCCACGGTGTAGCCCAGGCGCGCGAAGACCTCTACGATCTGGTTGCGCACGAGCGAAATCGGGTGGCGTGTGCCGAGCGCCGCGGCCGTGCCGGGACGTGTGGGGTCGTCGAGCGTCGCGGCCGAGTCGGGGGCCGCGTGAGGTCGCCCGACGAAGCGACCGTGTCGCTCACAGCGTTCTGCAGCTCCTCGCGCAGGGAACCGATGCGCGCCGTGGCTTCGTTTTTGAGCCGGTTGAGCTGCTGGCCCAACTCCCGCTTGAGTTCGGGAGCCACCGTCTTGAACTCCTCCATGAGCGCGTTCAGTTCGCCTTTCTTGCCGAGGATCCGTATGCGGAACTCCTCCACGTCGGCGGCCGTGCGGGGGCTGAACTCCGCCACGCGGCGGAGAAGGTCGTTGATTTTATCGGTCATATTGTCTGAATTATCGGTGGGGTTTTTGAATTATCCTGCTTTTTGCCTACTTTTACACGCATTTAGCATCTGAAATGCAAAGTTATAAAAAAAACGGAAAAATGTTGCGAAGAGCCCTCGCTTTTGTCTTTTGGGGAGTGCTGGCCGCCTGTCCGGCGGCGGCGCAACGCGTGGGTGTGGTCATGAGCGGCGGCGGCGCCAAGGGCCTCTACCACATCGGAGTGCTCGAAGCGCTCGAAGAGAACGGAATCCCCGTCGATTGCACGGCCGGAACCTCCATGGGGTCGATCATCGCCGCCATGTACGCCTCGGGGTATTCGCCCGCCGAGATGCGGGCCATCGTCGAGTCGGGCGTCGTGCGCGAATGGGTCTCGGGCCACATCGACCCCAACTGCATGCCCTATTACCGCCAGACGGGGCGTGTGCCGTCGTTCTTCCGGCTGCGGCTGGATTTCCGCCACACGAAGCCCGGCAAGCGCTTCGTGCTCCCCTCGAACCTGCTCTCCTCCACGCCCGTGGATATGGCCCTGATGGAGCTCTTCGCCCCCGCCACGGCCGCTGCCGGGGGGCGTTTCGACGACCTGATGGTGCCTTTCCTCTGCGTGGCGAGCGACATGAACGCCCGCCGGGGCGTGGTCCTGCGCGACGGCGACCTTGCGGAGGCGGTGCGCTCGTCGATGTCGATTCCGCTGGTGTTCAAACCCATGAAGGTCGATTCGATGCTGCTCTACGACGGCGGCATCTACGATAATTTCCCCTGGAAGCCGCTCGACGCGGAGTTTGCGCCCGACCTGATCGTGGGTTCGGTGTGCACCGAGGGCAATACCGCGCCCAGCGAGAACAACAACCTCATGGACCAGGCTTTCGTGCTGGCCATGCACGACACGGACTACGACCTGCCCGCCGACCGCGGCGTCATGATCCGCCGCGCCGTGGCCGTGGGCATGCTCGATTTCGACGATCCCGCGGCCATCATGAACATGGGCTACGCCGACGCCATGGAGCAGATGCCCCGTCTGCTGGCTGCCGTGACCGAGCGGCGCGACTCGGCATGGTTCGCGGAGCGCCGCGCGGCATTCCGCGCCAAGTGTCCGCCCCTGATCTTCGACGACTACGCCTTCGAGGGGTTGTCGCGCACGCAGCGCGCCTACGTCCGCGACTTCGTGGAGGCCGACCGCCGCGCCCGCGGCGTGCAGCGGCAAATGGGCTACGACGAGCTGAAGGAGAACCTCTTCGGCGTGCTGGCGGGCGGCGATTTCACGATGGACTTCCCCCGGGCGCGCTACGACACCGTGTCCGGACGCTACTCCTTCGCCGCGCGGCTCGCCACACGGCCCAACTTCAAGGTGATGGTGGGCGGCAACGTCTCCTCCACGGCCTACAACCAGGCCTATCTGGGCGTGAGCTACTCCACGATCGGGCGCGTGGCCCACTCGTGGGGCGGCGACCTCTACCTGGGGCCCCTCTACACGTGGGGCGCTTTCGGCGGTCGCTCCGACTTCTACATGGGTCGCTATCCGCTCTTCCTCGACTACTCGTTCAACTTCGCCGTCAAGAACCTCCGCCACGGCACCTTCGGCCGTGTTTCGGATGTGGACAACATCCTGGAGGTCAAGAGCAGCGAGCTCTTCGCCTCGGTGGCCGGGGGACTACCTCTCACGCGCCGCAGCATGCTCTCGCTGCGCCTCAATGCCGGCCACATCAACTACCACTACGATTCCGACGAGCAGTTCGCCTACGAGACGGACCACTCGCGCTTCTCCTATGCGGGCGCGAAGCTCGAAGTGGCGCGCAACACGCTCGACAAACCCCTCTATCCGCGCAAGGGTTCGCACGTGGCGGCCTCGGTCGTCTTTCTCGGCGGGCGCGACAATTCCCGGCCCTACGCCCGCAGCCGCTGGACGTCGCTGCACACGCGCGGCTGGTTCGGCGCGCGGCTGCGGTGGGACAAGTATTTCGACATCCCCGGCTGCCGCTGGTTCTCGCTCGGACTGAACTTCGACGCCGTGCTTACCGACCAGCCGCGCTTCTCCACGCCCCAGGCCACGCTCATGGCGCTCCCGGCCTACGAGCCGACGGCGCAGTCGCGCATGATCTTCATGCCCGACTTCTCGGCGCGGCGCTTCGTGGCGGGCGGCGTGATGCCGACGTTCGACCTGCTGCCCGATTTCTTCTTCCGCACGGGATTCTACGTCATGCACCGCGACAAGCGCGACTTCGTGTGGCGCGAGGCTGCGCGGAATGTGTCGGGAGCCGACACGCGCACGCACTACGCCGTCGAGGCTTCGTTCGTCTACCACACCTCGATCGGGCCCGTGAGCCTGGCGCTCACCAAATACGAGCTGAAGAACTGGCACAACATGTACCTCACGTTCAACTTCGGGTACGCGATCTTCGCCCCGCGCGGCACGTTCTACTGATGCTGCGGCCTGCGCGCGTGCCGTCCCGGCGCGGCCATCCCGGCCGCACCGGGACGGGAGGTTGCGCCCGCGCCCGCTGCTGACGAGGGGGCTGCGGGTTGAAATTCTGTCCGGTGGCTTGCTATTTCCGGCGCAGAATGCTATCTTTGCGGTAAACGGGAACACGAATCGCCTCTTTTGTCTCTTGTCGCCCGTCGTGTTCCACAAAACAATCGGTCTTATGAAAACTTTATCGTCTTGGCTGTTTTTCTGCGGAGTCGCGCTGTGTGCTGCGGCTTGCGCGAAGGAGGAGGGGCTCGACCATCGCAGTTATCGGGTTGAGTCGTTCGTTAATACCTACTGCGAGGTGGATCGTGTCGTGTTGCGGGATCCCCGCTACTACGGGTTTCATGACGACAACCGCATCCTCTATTTCTACGAGTTCGGCCGCGAATACCGCTCGGCGGAGATCGGCGGCGAGGGCGAGGAGGCGCTCCGTTTCCGCGAGCTTGCCGAACGGAACGGCGACACGGGATACGACCGCTGGGTCGAGAAGATCTTTCTGCAAAGCGCTTTGGCCGACGACCTCTGCGCGGTGCACGCGGTGTGTCCGCGCGCCGCATGGGACGAGGCGCATCCTGCGGGCAGCTCGCTCGACGACGTGGTGTTCCTCGCGTTCAGGACCCATGCGCCCTATGTGCGCAGCGGATACTCCGACGGCGACGGCATGGTCGCGCCCGTGGTGAGGAAGCGGCTCTCGGAGCTGACACCCGCCGACCTGACGCTCATTGCCGGTGCGGACGGCGCCGGCGGCCTGTATCTTTTCGATGGTCAGTACCTCGAATTCGAGCGGATGCCCGAGCAGGGGGAGTATGCGGTGGAGGTGACGTTCGTCTTCGCATCGGGCAGGAAGTGCACGGCGGATTACTGTTTCCGGTACAGCTGGTGAGCCGGGAGCAGCCTCCTGCGAGCCGGCCGTGCAGCCGCACTGCCGCCCGTTTCTTTCCCTCCTCTCCGTTCGTCCGATCCTCCGAAACGCCCTGTTTTTGCCGTATTCCGTCGAATCCGCCCCAAACACCTTGTTTATCCCGAAAAAAACACTATCTTTGTAGTGGACCGGAATACGCCGCGCCTCTTTTTTCCGTTCCCGCCGAGGCCCCCGTATTCCATAAAATTCAAGCCTTATGAAAAAGTTCTTCTTTCTTATGACGATCTGCCTTGCATGCATGGCGTGCGACGGCAAGGAGAAAGCGGTAACTCCTCCGGGAAGGATAGATACGTTTTTTTCGGAATATTGCGTTCCGGGCTATATGGACGGAACTTGGCAGCTGATCGGCAATTGGCCGGAGCGGGAGCTGCGTATGCGTATTGCGGACGATGGAAAGCGCATGAGTTATTTCTCTATGAGCGACGATGTGGCTGAAGTGGCGGAGTTTCGCCGCATAGCGGAGCATAACGGGGATGCGGGATATGATCGTGAGGTTCCGGAAGCGCCTTTCTTCCACGTTTGTTATGCACACAATCTCAAGTCGATCCGCGTGGTGAGTCCCGATTGCGGTTTCGGTCCCGACTATCCGGCCGGTGCGCCGCTTGATGCGGCGGTTACATTGCGTGTGCGCTCGCTCGGGGCGTTTGTTGATAGCGGTTATACGAAATATTATACGTATGCGGGCGACGACGGCGAAATGCTCACGGATGAGGTGGCATGGATCGAGAAACGCCTGCCCGATCTTACGGCGACCGATCTGAAGATGCTCGTGGCGGATGGAACGAACGTCCTGTCCTTTACGATCGACGTGATGCCCGACGATGCGACGGCGAAAAGCTGCACGCTGTGCGTGACGTTGCAGACCGAAGAGGACCGTGAGATCGCGGTCGAGGGGACGCTTGTGTTTCGGTAGTCTCGCAACCCGATATGGAAGCCCCTGCACCGCTCGTAAGAGGGTGCGGGGGCTTTCGTGTGTCTTTTCGCCAGTTGTCCGGTGTTTTTTGAAAAGGGGAAGTCGCTGCGGGGCATGCTTCAGAGAAACCGCAGTTCGCTGCCCGACTCGGTGACGGTCAGCACCGCTTCGCGGCCCATGTAGAGGCTGTAATTGGCTGCGTCGTGGCCGGCAGGGAATCCGAAGACCGCCGGCACGTCCAGCTCGTCGGCGAGGCGGCGCACCAGGTCGGCCGCGGTTTCGCCCCACTGTTTTTCGCCCCTTATGCGCACGAAATCTCCCGCGACGATGCCCCTCACGGCCGAGAGGCGGCCGCTGCGCCGCAGCGTCTGGAGCATGCGGTCGATGTGGTGGATGCTCTCGCCCACGTCCTCCAGGAGCAGGAGGACGGGTTCCGTGCGGTCGTCGTCCAGCGGCGTGCCGTTGAGCGAGGAGAGAACCGAGAGGTTGCCGCCCAGGAGCACGCCCCGGGCCGTGCCTTTGCGGTCGAGCGGATGGGGTGCCGTGCGGTAGCCGTCGAGCCGCCCGAAGAGGGCGTCGCGCAGCGAGAGGGCCGAGGTGTCGCGTTCGAGGCTGTCGGTGCGGAAGAAGGAGGGCATCGTGCCGTGGATCGACTCCACGCCCAACCGCCGGAGCGCATAGTGCACGACCGTGAGGTCGCTGAAGCCCGCGAGCCACTTGGGGTCGGTGCGCAGCGGTGTCAGGTCCGCGTGGTCGAGGGCCCGCAGGGCGCCGTAGCCGCCCCGGAAAAAGAGGATGGCCCGAAGGTTCGGGTTGTCGATCATGCGTTGCAGGTCGGCGCCCCGTACGCTGTCGGGGGCATTGAACCAGCCGCCCGAGGCGCCGTAAAGGTGCTCGCTGCGCCGCGCGTGCAGCCCCCAGCCGCGCAGCACGTCGAGGCATTTCTCGTAGTGGCGGCGGCGCAGCGTGTCGGTGCGCGACGAGATGGTCACCACGCCCACGCTGTCGCCCGCATGCAGGTAGGGCGGCCGCACCGCGGGACGTTCGCGCCCCGCGGCAGGGCCCGCAAAGAGCAGGGCGCAGAGCCACAGCCCTGCGGCGATTGTTACGGCCTTCACCTTACGAACGGTTGTTGCGTACGGGCTTGATGTCCTTGATCCTCAGCTGTGTAGTCACCATGCCGCGGTAGTGGTTCTCGACGATCTGGTAGCAGATGTCGATCGGCTTGCCGGCGCGCACCCATTCGTAGTGGGTGGGTTGCTGGAACGCGATGCAGGGGATCGTCGTGCAGGGCTTCTGGCGCTGCATGAGGTCCATGCGCAGGTGCTCGGCCTCCATGCCCACGAGCTTGGCGTCGCCGTGGCAGATCACGCCCGCCGTGGTGAACACGGGCGAGGGGTTGCCGGGGCCGAAGGGCTGGAAGCGGTTCAGGTCGCGGCGGAACCCGGGCGTGATGTCCGAGAAGAGCAGCTCGCCGTCGATGTCCACCTGCGGCACGAGCATCTGGGGGTCGATGTTCTCCTCCACGAAGGCGTTGAAGCGCCGTGTGAACTCCTCCACGTTCTCGGGCCGCATGGTCAGGCCTGCGGCGTACATGTGGCCGCCGAAGTTTTCGAGCAGGTCGGAGCACGACTCCACGGCCTGGTAGAGGTCGAAGCCCGGCACCGAGCGGGCCGAGCCCGTGACGAAGCCGTTGCTCATGGTCAGCACCACCGTGGGGCGGTAGTAGGTTTCGATCAGACGCGACGCCACGATGCCCACGATGCCCTTCATCCAGCGGGGATTGTAGATCACCGTGCTTTTGCGGCTCTTGAGTTCGGGGTTGCGCTCGATGTAGTCGTGCGCCTCCTGCGTCACGCTGCGGTCGATGCTCTTGCGGTCCTGGTTGTAGGCGTCGATCACGTTGCCGAACTCCGCGGCCATGCTTTCGCTCGCCTCCACGAGCAGGTTCACGGCCGCGTGTCCGCCCGAGGGCGAGGCATTCTCGTCGTGTTCGTCCATGCGCATGCGCCCTGCGGCGTTGATGCGGGGCCCGATCTTGAAAACGATGTCGTCGATGGTGATGCCGTGGTTCTCCAGACCGCAGATCTTGATGATCGAAAGCAGTCCTTTCGAAGGCTGGCGGTTGAGCCGTATGAGGCCGTAGTGGGCCAGGATGCGGTTTTCGTCCACGAGGGGCACGATGTCCGAGGCGATGCTCACCACCAGCAGGTCCAGCAGCGGCGTGAGCTCCTCGAAGGGTATGCCGTTGCGCTGTGCATAGGCCTGCACCAGCTTGAAACCTACGCCGCAGCCCGACAGCTCGTCGAACGGGTAGGTGCAATCGACCCGCTTGGGGTCCAGAACGGCCACGGCCTGCGGGATTTCGTCGGCCGGGAGATGGTGGTCGCAGATGATGAAATCCACGCCTTTCTGTTTCGCATAGACGACCTTTTCCATGGCCTTGATTCCGCAGTCGAGGGCGATGATGAGCGAGACGCCTTTCTGCGCCGCGTGATCGATGCCTTTGACCGAGATGCCGTAGCCTTCGGTGTACCGGTCTGGAATGTAGAACGACAGGTTGCGGTGTCCGATGTGGCGGAGGAACTTGTACACGAGCGCCACGGCCGTGCAGCCGTCCACGTCGTAATCGCCGTACACCATGATCTTCTCGCCGTCGCGCACGGCCTGCGCCACGCGTTCCACCGCGCGTTCCATGTCTTTCATCAGAAACGGATCGTGCAGGTCGGAGAGCTTCGGATCAAAAAACTTCTTTGCTCGTTCTACTGTGTCTATGCCTCTCTGTACGAGTAGATTCGCCAGCACGGGGGACATCTTCAGCGAGGCAGCCAGCGCCGCCACCGCCGCGGGATCCCCCTGCGGTTTCACCACCCATCGCTTTTCTATGGGCATAATCGCTATTTTTTATATATTTCAATTTTCAATATTTCGCTCAGGTTCCGCACCACGAGGTCCTTTACCTCCTCCATCGCCACCCGGCGCCCCGTCTCCCGCTCCAGCGAGGTCGCGCCGCGGTCCGTGAAGCCGCACGGGTTGATCAGCTCGAACCAACCCAGGTCGGTCGATACGTTGAGCGCGAAGCCGTGCATGGTAACATAACGCGACGAACGCACTCCTATTGCGCAGATCTTGCGCGGCGACCGCTCCTCCGTGCCCAGCCACACGCCCGAGGCGCCGGCGATGCGGCCCGCGGCGATGCCGTAGGAGGCTACGGTGCGGATGACCGCCTCCTCCAGCCGGTCGATGTAGTCGCGCAGTCCGAGTCCGATCTTTTCCAGGTCGAGAATCGGGTATACGACCAACTGCCCCGGGCCGTGGAAAGTGACGTCGCCGCCTCGGTCGATGCGGTGGAATTCCGCACCCCGCTGTCGCAGCATCGCCTCGTCGGCGAGCATGTTGGCCTCGCGTCCGCTCTTGCCGAGGGTGTAGACGGGCGGATGTTCCACCGCCAGTAGCCAGCCGGCCGATGCGGCGTCTGCCGCTTCGTGTGCTGCGACCGCTGCTTCGGCACCGCAAAGCGCCGCTGCGGACACGCCGCGGGAGCTGCCAGCCGCCTGCTTACCGCTTTTGCGGGCCAGCAGCGCGTCGAACAGGGTTTGCTGCAACTGCCAGCACTCCCCGTATGCCATGCGGCCCAGGTCGCGGTATGCTACGTTCGCCATCTCCGTTCAGCTACAACTTCACGCTTCGCAACGCTTCGTCGGCCAGATACGACGACCGCACCATGGGTGCGCTCGCGCAGTAGTCGAAGCCCATGTCGAGGGCTTGCAGCCGGTACCATTCGAATTTTTCGGGAGTAATATACGCCGCAACGGGATAGTGCTCCAGGGTTGGCCGAAGGTATTGGCCGAGCGTTACGATCCGCACGCCCGCGTCGCGCAGGTCGTGCAGGGTCTGCAATACTTCGTCATCGCTCTCGCCGAGGCCGACCATGATGCCGCTTTTGGCTACGGCACCCCGTTCGGCGATGTGGCGCAGGGTAGCCAGACTGGTCCGGTACTTCGCGCGCGCCCGCAACTGCGGGGTCAGCCGTTCGACGGTTTCGATGTTGTGCCCGACAATGTCGGGTTTCGATGCCAGGACCGTATCCAGCAGGTCGGGCCGGGCGTCGAGATCGGGAATAAGGAGCTCAATCGCTGCGTCGGGATTCTGTTTCCTGATGGCGCGGACGCATTCCGCCCAGTGCGCGGCGCCGCCGTCGGGCAGGTCGTCGCGGGTCACAGAGGTTACGACAACATACCGAAGTCCCAGCAGACGCACGCTTTCGGCGATCTCGGCGGGTTCGCCGGGATCGGGCGGCAGCGGGCGCCCCGTGCGGGTGGCGCAGAATCGGCAGCCTCGGGTACAGATATCGCCCAGAATCATGAAAGTCGCCGTGCGGCGGCTCCAGCATTCGGCCTTATTCGGGCACATTCCGCTGCTGCAAATCGTGTGCAACGCATGCGATTCGACGATGTGTCGTACTTCGGCGTATGCGGCGGTGCGGTGCAGCCGGATCTTCAGCCATTCGGGTTTTCTCAGTACTTGCGGCCTGTCATGCAACTTCGGCATTTAAGTTCATTATTTTTCCAATTGATGCAAAACTACGAAAAAAATCCGACAATATCCGTAGGCCGGAGCATATTTTTCCCGAAAGAGGCGGGCGGGAGTGCGGGGGAGCACTGACAGATCGGTCGGAAAGACGGCAGGGCGTTCGTTTGGCGGCTCCGTGAGCCGC
>OFFV01000912.1_pt1 | contig 19473 bp, 21 predicted proteins | sample 1521461 | NCBI WGS metagenome assembly OFFV01 (sample SAMEA3504120, study PRJEB24116) | mouse gut metagenome | biome: mouse gut; feature: mouse-associated habitat; material: faeces | place: Denmark | collected 2011 | reverse complement strand
GAGCTGTTCCTTCAGCTCCTGCTGCTGGGTTTTCAGGTCCTTGGCGTCGTCCTTCAGGCTGTCGATCTCCCCCTGGGTAACGGCGTAGGCGGGGCCGGCAAAGATATTGGCCAGAATGGGCAGCAGCATCAGCAGGGCCATCAGAGCGGCCAGGACCGCGACGATCTTTTTCTGGGTGCTTTTTTTCATAATTACCTCACATTTTTTATACTTGCAGGAATTTCCGGATAGCCAGCACCGACCCGCCCGCGCCGATGATGAACCCGGTGCCGCAGAACACGGGCAGAATGTAGCGCATCATGCTCTCGTAGGGGAGAATGGTCACCAGAGACAGGCCGTTGGACTGAATAATCAGCTTTCCCACCATGCTGTAGATGCCCCACTGGAGGAAGAACGCCAGCAGCGCGCCGGTGAGCCCCAGAATCATTCCCTCCACTATAAAGGGCCAGCGGACAAAGGCGTTGGTGGCGCCGCACATCTTCATGATGGAAATCTCCTCCCGGCGGTAGAAGGTGGCCAGCTTTGTGGTGTTGGCAATGATGAAGAGAGACACCACCATTAAAATACCAATCAGTACCAGAGCCACGCCGGTGGCGATGTTGCGCACCAGCACAAAGCCCTCGGCAATGGCCGTAGCTTCGGAGGTATCGGCCACGCCGGGAACCCGCTTCACCTCTTCCACGGTCTTGGCCAGCAGCTCGATGTCCTCCACATGGATGCGGTAGCGGTCCCGCAGCACCTCGTCGGGTAGGGACTCCAGAAGGGGGTTGCTCTCCCGGCCCTCCAGAAAATCGTGCTTTGCCTGGGCACGGGTGACAAAGGTGATCTCCCCCACGTTGGGGATGGCCTCAATGTCCTTGCGGACCGCCCGGGCCTGCTGCTCGGTGTAGCTGTCGTCGATATAGGCCAGAAATTCGTTTTCCGCCTCCAGATCCCCCAGCATATGGTCCAGATTGAGGGCCACCAGGGAGAACGTGCCCATAATCAGCAGACACGCCACAATCATGCACACCGCCGCGAAGGACATAAACCCATGGGTAAAGATGGAGTGAAACCCCTCGCTGACATAATATCCCGCGTTAAATTTTCTCGACATTGTAGTAACCACCTGTCTCGTCGCTGATGATCCGTCCGTTTTCAATGGCCACCACCCGTTTGGTAAAGCGGTTGACCAGATTCTTTTCATGGGTGACCACCAGAACGGTGGTGCCCAGCTCATTAATACGCTCCAGCAGCATCATAATCTCCAGGGAACGCTGAGGGTCCAAATTACCCGTAGGCTCGTCGGCAATAATCATGCTGGGATTATTCACCAGGGCCCGGGCAATCGCCACCCGCTGCTGTTCGCCGCCAGACAGCTGGCCGGGGTACCGGTCTCCCTTCTGGTCCAGCCCCACCAGCTGAAGCACATAGGGAATCCGTCTGCGCAGCTCCCGGTTGGAGGCGCCAATCGCGCGCATCGCAAAGGACAGATTCTCATACACCGTCTTCTTCTCAATGAGGCGGAAGTTCTGGAAAATGACCCCCAGCGTGCGGCGCATTTTGGGTACCTGACGGGGGCTGATATTCGTCAGGTTAAAACCGTTTACCATCACCCGTCCCTCAGTTGGAGCAATTTCCGCTGTAATCAACTTAATCACCGTAGACTTACCAGAACCGGAGGGGCCCACCAGAAAGACAAATTCTCCGTCATCAATACGTATATTGACCCCCTTCAGGGCCTTGGTGCCATTGTCATACTCTTTATATACATCTATAAGACGTATCATAGCGTTCTCCGCTCCTCCGCTCAGCCAATATTCCGCCCAGGGCGGTTTCTCTCTACAAAGGCCGGGGACTTACCAAGTTTTTAGTGTACCACAGATCAAATGTTATGTAAATATATAATCCGTGAACATTCTCTCTTATGCAGGTCCCTGCCCAGCTTTAACCGCTTTGTCATTTTTGTAACCTTATTGTAACCTATCCCACAGGAAATGGCAAGGACTTTTTTTAGATTTTATAGTCCTCCTCCGCATCTGCTCAGACCGCCAGACATCTGCTTCATTCCAAAAAAAGCCGCCTGCCGAGTTCTCTGCTGCTGCACTTCGCCTTTTTCGCAACACATGGTACTTCTGCAAAAATTTAGCTCCTTGCCGCAGCAAACACCCTCGTCAGACAGCATATCTCACAACATGTAACAGACTTCTGCTTCAAAACGGGTCACATCGTCTCTCAGCAATCCTCCCGCAATTCATTTCGATATCTGCTCATCCCACCAGGCCCGGTTCTCCAGATACCAGCGAATGGTCTTCCTGATGCCGTTCTCAAAACAGACCTCCGGTTGCCAGCCCAACTCTTTATTGATTTTAGAGGCGTCTATCCCATAGCGCAGATCATGCCCCTTTCGATCTTCCACATGAATAATCAGCCCCTCTGACTGCCCCAGTTCTCTGCAAATCAGTCTGACCAGCTCAATATTCTGCATCTCGCAGTGGCCGCCAATATTATAGATTTCTCCAACGCTTCCGGCCTGTAAAATCAGATCAATCGCCCTGCAATGATCCTCCACATACAGCCAGTCCCGAACATTTCTTCCGTCTCCATAGACCGGAAGCGGCCGTCCGGCCAGAGCATTTGTAATCATGAGGGGAATGAGCTTCTCTGGAAGCTGAAAGGGGCCATAGTTGTTGGAGCAGCGAGAGATGGTAACTGGCAGATTATAGGTGCGATAGTAGGATAGGGCCAACAGGTCTGCCCCAGCTTTCGAACTGCTGTATGGGCTGCTGGTCCGCAGCGGACTATCCTCCGTGAACAAAATATCTGGCTGATCCAGGGGCAGATCTCCATACACCTCATCTGTAGAGACCTGATGAAAATGCCGGACCCCATATTTCCGGCAAGCATCCATCATCACCGCCGTACCCTTAATATTGGTGTCTAAAAAGATTTCAGGATCTTCAATCGAGCGGTCCACATGGGATTCCGCCGCAAAATGAACTACAACCTCGGGACGCTCCTCTTCAAACAGCTGATCAATTTTTGCTCGGTCACAGACATTGATCTTGCAGAAGCGAAAACGATCCCTCCCCAAAAAATCACTCAGTGTAGACAGGTTACCCGCATAGGTCAAGCAATCCACACAAATTATGCGGCAGTCCGGGTATTTGTCCAGCATATAGCGGATAAAATTCCCCCCAATAAAACCCGCTCCCCCTGTCACAACCATCTTTTTCCACATCGGACCGACCTCCCCGCATCACCGCAATGTGTCCAAATATTTCCCGTCTACAATATCCTTCAGGTATTGTCCATACTGATTCTTTTTCAGTTTTTCATAAACTTTGAGCACTTCTTCCCTGGCAATCCACCCATTTAAATAGACGATCTCCTCCAGACAGGCCATCTTTCGGTGCTGATGGACCTCCACCGTCTTCACAAAGTTTGCCGCACCCGCCAACGACTCGTCAGTCCCGCGCGTCCAGCCAGGTAAATCCCTGACCAAACAGCTCCACATGCAGCCTTTCCCTATTATAAACAGGCAAAACTACGGTGACAAGCGGCTTTCGCTCCATCATTTCTCCTCCGCTGCCCCTCTTCCTTCCATCATCTGGTATTTCCTCTCCTGATCGAAGCTGTCATTCTGATAAAAAGCGCAACAAAAAAGCGAAGCTCCTCACGCCGGCAGTAGGCCAGCAGATAGCCCAGATTGCCTAACACAGCGCACACCGCCATCTTTGTCAAAAAAAGCGGCAGACCGGCCCCAGGCAGCTGTACACAGATCTGCCAGACCGCCGCGGTAGTCAGCAGAGTAACCAGTGTATGATAAATGTAATCTTTAAAATAAATCCCCACATCGGCATGAAGGCCGTATCGGAACAGAACCACAGGTTCTACCCAGAAGCAAGTTGTCATGGTACTGATAAATGTGCCGGCAAAAATACCTGTAACACCAAAGGGAACCGCCAAGATTGCAGAAACCACTAAATTGATGACGGATTCCCAAACGGGCTTATAGCCCTCATACCGGTACAGACCGCACGCATCCCGAAAAATCAGCGTGACCTGACGCATCCCAGTCACATAGAAGTTCATCAAAATCAAGCACACAGTTCCTCTGCTAAACAGATAATCCCTTCCCAGCCAGAGTTCTATAAAAGGTCCCAGTAAAACTGTCAAGCAGACTGTAGAGAAACCATAGAGCCAATTTCCCGCAAAATTGGCCCTTTGAAACACAGATAATATATGTTTGGCTTCTGAAGATACCTTTAAGTTCCCAACACTGGCAGTCAGGGAGTAAAATACCCGATAGGAGAGTGATCCCAGGGCGTTGATTACCATCAGATAATTGGAGTACACCCCCACTTCAACAACGCCCACAAAAATAGAGATCAGCAGATTATCCGTACCAAACACGACTATTCCGCCTGCTCGGTGGAGCATCAACGCCTTTGTGTTCTTGATAATTTCTCTTTTGGTCTCCGGCGCCACGCTGCCGTGTCGGTCCCTTCTGATATAAGGATAGAGACGGTCGGTTATTTGGGAGAGAATTAGATTTTCCAGCAGTGTTGTCCCAATTTGAAGCCCTAAATAAATAAAATAGTCTCCGCTCAGCCAAAGAAACGCCATCTGAGCCAGACGGAGCAAACTACTCAGTATAAAATGACAGGCTGTAGTGATATACTGCCGCTGGTCGGCGATCATGAGCGACTGCTTGTAGGCATAGAAGTAGGACAGAGAGGAATTGAGTACAAAGAACAAATAAATCCAATCAATATGCGGGATATCAGGCAGGTCCCTCACCAGCACAGGTAAAAAGGGCGTCAATGCGCACCCAAACAGGGCCACTATCCCCCCAATTGTCCAATAAACGCGGCGAAACAGCGCCATCAACGCCACAATTTGCCCTTGATCCTTTTCCGCCAGCGGTTTATAAAGACTGTAGGTAATCGCACTCCCAATTCCCAATTCTGTCAAGGAGAGCATGGAGAGGATATTAGAAAAGGTTCCGTCCAACCCGAGGTATTCTTGTGTCAACATCTGCACAAAAATTTTGCGGGTAAAAAAAGCTATCCCAAAGCTGCTCGCTTGAAATAACAGCGTGACCCGAATATTTCTGAGAGAGTTTTCAGTCCGGGACCTCATCTCCATGGTTCAACCCCCTCTCTCGACACTGCACCCGATTGAAAAGGGCACAAATACCACATACTCCAAGCGCACTATGCCGACTTCACCGAGTTGTACGCAACGCCATGCCCTCTCTCAAGTTGGCTCTCCCTGTCATTTTGGAACAGAACCTCACCAATCATCAGGAGCGAAACATTGGCCGACGCCCTGGAGTAAAAAATCTCTATTATACTATACCATATAAAGACAACCATTAGTATCAATTTTTCGCACTTTTTTCTGGCAGATACCTGATTCATCACGTTTGTAACGTAATGAGATATTCATAGAGCCGGTCCAGAGCCAGCGTCACAGCGAAGCATAGCCAATAGCTATGTCTTAAAACAGACATCATGTCATGACATAGTCCAAAATACAATTTTAATGGAGCGATTGACATCAACGCACTTCAAGCCTCAGAGTGTAACCGCTATAAAAAAACAGACTTCGTATGTCCAAAAATTACGTTCAAGCGTCCGACGCCAAGAAGCAGCAACATAAGAATCAATTTATGTACAAAATACCTCTCACAAAACATCTTAATTGCCAGAATAACGCTGCCTGTCCCTGCGAACCTCTGCCCCCGACTCTACTCCCCATTTCCCTGCGCCATGGCTCTCACAGTCCAAACGATAATCTTCCAATCCAGCAGCCAGGACTGCTCCCTGATATACTGGACATCCAGCTCAACCCATCTGTCAAAGCTCAGCGTGTACCGCTCCGGATGTATCTGCCAAAAGCAGGTCAGACCAGGCGTCACCATCATCCGAAGTCTCTGCTCGGCGGTGTACTGCTCCACCTCATGGGGCAAAGGCGGCCGGGGCCCCACCAGTGACATATCCCCCCTCAGCACATTCAGCAGCTGCGGCAGCTCATCCAAGCTGGTCCGGCGCAGTACCCCTCCTACCCTGGTAATTCTGGGGTCCTTTTTTATTTTGAATACCGGTCCCTCCATCTCATTGTACTGGAAGAGCTCCTCCTGTCTCTGCTCTGCATCCGCATACATCGTCCGAAATTTATAAAATTGAAATTCTCGGCCCGCCTTTCCACACCGAATTTGAGAAAAAATAGGCCCCGCATGGGGGTCATCCAACACAATAATCAGGGAGATCAGCAACAGAAGCGGAGACAAAACCACCAGAGCCAGAGCGGAGAGTGCGATATCCTGTAACCGCTTAGCCAGCAGATAAACCCGCTTTCCTAAGACAGGTTCCAAACTGCCAGCGCTCTCCCCCTTCGGTCCTGCCTTGCAATCATTCACGGATATCATCTCCCCCGCGCGCCTTCAAGCGCCCCTCTATTATTCTGCTAGCTCATAAAATTCCTCAATAACCAGCTTCTGCAGCGCCTCTTCGTCCACGTGGAACTCCACATACCGTTCTCCCATCAAAGCCTCGCCCTCCAAGGCGATATAGTCCGCCATCTGGAAAGTACGGATACGCTCTGCCAGTTCCGCCAGCTGCTTTACCGTGCAGTCAGAGCCCATATGGTCGTTGATTTTCAACAGCGCACCGAGGATAAATTCCTCATCCTGATCCGCCAGAGCGACCAACTGGCTCTGTAAGCCGTCCAGATACTGCCGCTGCCGCTCCATTCGCTCCAAATTGGAGCTATCCCCCACCCACCAGCGAGTCCGGACATAGCGCAAAGCCTGTTCCCCCAGCAGGGTCACACGCTCCCCCTGTACCAACGTGGGGTCCACCATGGAGAAATCGTCCTGTATCTCCACCGTTACTCCGCCTGCCAGGTCATTGAGCGCCATCAGCCCATCCATGGTCAGGGTCACATAGTGGTCGATCTCCACACCGTACAACAGCTGAGATACCGCCTCTACCGCCGCCTGACAGGCGGCCTTTTCATTGTTGGTGTATGCCTGCGCATGGGCATAGGCCAACGCCAGTTGCGCCCTTTGCGTCCCGTCAAGCCGTCCATAGGGATCAAAATCCTGAATATCCACCATAGTATCTCGGTTCAAAAGGATTGGCTGACACCGCCCCGCCTCCTGGTCAATCGCCAACAGCAACAGGAAATCCGACTGGGCATAGTCGCCAGTCACAGAGACCCCCTCCGTCTGGGACCGATCCAGGCCCAGTATTAACACAGTCTCCACATGCTTTCGCGGAACATACCAGCGCCCCTGGTAATACAGCATTGCCCCCTCGTCCTCTTCTGACCCCGCCCAATCACTGTCTGACCCTTCAGTCAAAGCTTTTCCCTCCTCCCAGAGGCAAAGCAATCGCATTCCAGCTAGGAGGAGGGCCAGTACCAACAGGGACACAACCGCAGCTTTCAATACGCCGCGATCTAGACGAATTTTCATCTCATTCAGCAGAGCGCCTCTGCCTCGCCCATACCACCAAAGCCGCTCCGACAATCCCCACTGCAGCCGACAGCAAGGACAGGCTCTCTCCCATGCTCAGTCCTGCCACACCGGTCTGAGGAGAGGTCACCAGGGGCACCTCCGGCTCGATAAGCTCCTCTATCGGCATATCTGACAGCGGTACATCCAGGTCTTCTATGCTGATCGTGGGATTCTCCGGCTCAGTAGGAGATTCTACCGGACCAGCAGCCAGCACCATGGGGGTGGTCAACATCGTCATACACAGAACAACGCCCAAAGCCACAGATACTTTCTTCACAGCTATACACCCTTTCTGCTCCTCATTGTTACGGGAAACATCCCCATATTTTGACTACTGTGCCCTAGGCGGACAATTTACCCTCTTTTTCTCCGCATCAGCAACACCGCGCTGCCAGCTGCCGCCATCCCCCAGAGAGAGACTTCTGTCAGACTTGGCAATGTGTCACCAGTCTGGGGAGAATCCACACCGGCTAAGGGCACATCCTCATCCAAAATATACACAAACTCTTCCATCTCCGGATCCCATACCTTGATAAAAGTCAGAGGTACATCCCCATCTACGATGGTGATAGTCTCCGGGCTCTCCGGATCATTGGGGTCCGGCAGGTCGGGGCGGGGGCGGTCCTTCTCTGTGGGGGACAGCACCGGATCTACAGGCGGGTTTGCCGGTGCTGCCAGAACGGCAGGTCCCGCCAGCACCCCTGACAGCAACACAGTAATCAGACAAACAGCCAATTTTTTCATACTTTTCGTTCCCTTCTATTCCTTATTTTGCAGCTGCTTTGCCACGACCAGGTACCGCTGCTGGTTATCCCCCTTCAGGCAGGTGGATAGGATCAGCAGCCGGTCTGTCACAGACACCTCAGCCTCCTGATCAATGGCTGCGTTTATAGACCGGACTGACAGCACCTCTTTGTCCAAAAATGCCTGAAACACCTCTGGATCATTGAAGTCGTGGTAATACAGGACATGCTTTTTGCTATAGGGGACAGCGGCGAAGACCTGGTAGTGCAGCTCCTGATCTGGAAGATAAACCACAATCTCGCTGTACTCCTCCATGCCGCCCTCCCCGGAGTAGACCTCTTGGAGCGTTCCAAACATCTCTCCGGAGCGCATACAGTGCCCATACAAAATGCTCACCGGGTCAGTAAAATCTCTGCCGTTATACTTGCTCTCTGAAAATATGCTTCCCGCTCTGCTGGACTCCCCTCTGCTGTCCCTTCTGAGGTAGTAGCTGTCGTCCCCCTCCCGCTGAAGGACAGGGTGGCTCACCCCCATGCCAGGGATCTGCAGCCAAGCGTAGATATCCGGATTCATCTCCCAGAGATCTTGAAAATCAATGGGACTTTCATAGATCGCATCTGCCGGGGCAGTGACCTCCTCCGGTTCCTTCGGTTGACTATCCAGCTCGGCCAGTACAGCCTGCACCCGTGTTACCGCTGTCTCCTGGGGAATCAGCTTCCGCAGCGCCACTGACCCCAGCAGCACACAGGCCGCCAGCAATATCAGCGCGCCTGCGGCATACCGCCTCCTCATCCCCTCATTCACTCCCCTCGCGCCATCAGGCGCACCGTTTCCACCTCCAGCTTCTGCCGGTCTCTCTCTCCCAAACGTGCTAGTGCCGGACCCAGACGGGGTGGGCGGCGCTCCATGCTGTGGCAGTCAGAGCCCAGAAGGTGAACTCTTCCGCTCCGCAGCATTTGAAGCGCCTGGCGCCGGGTCTGCCAACGGAGCAGAAAGGAGGCATTACACTGAAACCGCACCCCATCCGCCATCAGTGTATCCCATACCCCGGACTTCTGAAGGCTCAAATACCGCTCAACATGGGCCAGCACCACTGTGATCTCATTCCCCTCCTGCAAATACCGCAGCTCCCGGATCAGCCGATCCGACCACGGGGCAAAGGGCATCTCTATCAGCAGGAGCGAGGTCCCCTCAATGCGCAGTTTCTCCAGCACTCTGGATCGCCCCATCCCCTCAAAGCAGCACACCTCCGCCCCTAAAAGCACCTCTGGCATCCCAGGGCAAAGGGCCGCCCTCAGCCTCGCCGCCGCGGATGCGCGCCTGGTCAAAAAGGACTCCGGACTCTCCTGTGCTGGATAAAAATGGGGCGTAGCCGCCACACAGGTGATTCCCTGCGCAGCCGACGCCCTCAGCATGGCCAAACTCTCCTCCACACTCTGGCTCCCATCATCCATCTGGGGCAGGATGTGGGTATGGATATCCGTCATCTGCTGGACGCCCCCTGGGCTGGGCTGCTGTACTTGTATCCATACTTCTTGTAGCTCTTATATTTCCCTCCCACACCGTCTGTATAGGTCACCACAAACCCCAGCACCTTGGCATTGATATAGCTCAGCTGCCGCATGGCCTCCGCCACCGAAGTCCGACTGGCATAACCCTGCCGCACCACCATCAGCATCCCCTGCGTCAGCTGCGACACCACCAAGGCGTCCGCCACTTCATTCACGGGGGGAAGATCCAGGATAATGAAGTCAAACATGGCGGACAGATCCGCTATCACTTTGCGCATCTGCTCTGAACCCAGCAGTTCTGACGGATTGGGTGGGATATCTCCAGAGCTGATCACCGCCAGCATATCATGAATTCCCGAGGGCTGCATCGCCTCCTGCACGCCGCACAGCCCAACCAGTAAATTAGACAGGCCACTCTTGTGCTTCAGGCCCAGCTTTCTCACAAGGGTGGGCAGACGCATATCCGTCTCTACCAACAGCGTTTTCCGCCCGGATTCCGCCAGCATATAGGACAGATTCAGTGCGGTTGTACTCTTTCCCTCCCCGCTTAACGAGCTGGTCACACCAATCACACGGCATTTCCCTGCGTCCGGCAGGGCAAACAGGACGTTGGTCCGCAGCAGACGATATGACTCCGACGCCGCAAAACTCAGCCCCTTCCCAAAGGTCTTTTCCTCCACAATCGGCTGCTGCAGCCGCTTCCCCGCTTTCTCCTTCCTCATAGTCTTTCCTTTCCCTCCGACTCCTGATGGTAAGAACCATACCCCTGCCCCGCCTGGGGCGCCAGCATATCCGGCACCGCTGCCAGAACAGGCAGGCTATAGCTTTGAAGCAGCTCCTCTTCACTGTGGATCTGCTCATCCAGAAGTTCCTGCACCACCACCACGCCACAGCTGAGCAGTACGCCGACTAAAATTCCCACCAGTGTACACACAGTGATACTGGGGCTGTAACACTTCTCTGGCACCACCGCGTAATCGACTGTACGGACAGATGACCCGTCTACAATCTGGGCAATCTTGCTTGGCAGCACCACTGTAATGGTATTGGCAATGCGCTCCGCTTCCCTCGGGTCCCGGCTGGTCACTGTCACCTCAAAGATCTCTGTATGATTGACCGCCTTGGCCTCAATCATCTCACAAAACTCTTCATAGTCGTAGTCCAGATCCAGCCGTTCCAAAACCTCATTCAGGGTCAGACGGGTCTGCAAAATTGCAATATATGTATCCACCAAGGTCTGAGAGGCCGACAGGTCTGACAGACTGATAGACGTACTTCCCACCGAGATGGAACTGTTGTTCACATACAGCAGGGCGCTGGCCTGGTACTCTGGCGGTATCACCCAAAATGCCAGCCCAAAGCCTGCCGCTCCGCACAGCAGGACTGATAACAAAATTGTTCCGCCGCGCTTCCACAGCGCCCGCAGCAGGCGCAGCAGGTCTATCTCTATATACTCCTCTTTTTGACGTTCCATTGTCGCTCTCCCAATCTCTTATCGCTCTTTTACACATCCCAGCCCACTGTACGCGGTTTCTCTTCCAGTATCCGGTCATACGCCTGATCTGCCAAAATAGAGATGCAGTTTAAGCAGTACATATGCCACAGACAGCCCGGCGTCGCCCTCTCCTCCGTCACCTGGGCCGCTGGGCCGCCCCTCTGAAGCAACTTGATTACATACACAGGAACACCCGATGCCGTTCAAAGCACAGGGTCTCTGCCACTCCCCTTTTCTGGACATATACCTACAGTTCATTTTGTAGCCCCATAGGTATGCGTCCCACCTTTTAACAGCGGTCGCTGTGATAGCCCTGCTCTACTGTTCCAGCTTTCACCGCTTCCACTGTCAATCGTGTCAACTATTGCGCACGAGGTCCCGCTCCCCAGCGTCTTAATCAAGAGATATGCCTCTTCCTGCTCCAGCTGATGAGAGGCCTGCAACAGCCGCAAATATCCCTACATGTCAGCCCCGGCCAAATCACGGCCAGCCTAGGCGGACTGTGACAGAATATGCGACCTGTCAAGCAAATGTTACATACTCCAGTTTATCCGCAAAACTTTGCATTATTATAGCATAGATCACCACTGAAATGCAAGCACCATTTGCCTCCGAGCCTTCCAGTCCGTATAAAAATATGGGGGTCGCCTGTCTTATCTCAATGTGACCCCATATTTTCATGCCAACTTTTTAAGAGCCAATATGTTTTTATTCCATATTTGTACTCTTAACCGCCGTATTAAAATGAAACGCATATTCTGTTTTAGCAGATTAAATGCAGACGTTCCAAATGTCTGGCATGTTCTGCTCCAGTGGTCAGCAGATAGATACGGGTAGTCTCAATGGAGCTGTGTCCCAACACATCTGCCAGCTTTACAATGTCCCGGCAGGTACGGTAAAAAACTGTGGCAAACAGATGCCGCAGATTGTGGGGAAACACTTTAGACGACTTCACTCCCGCCCTGACACACAACTTTTTCATCTGCCGCCAGATTTGACTTCTGGACATTCCACGGCCTTCCTTGGTGAGAAAAATCTCACCTTGGACGGTCTTTTCTTTACGCGCATATTTCAGGAGTTTCCGACACAATTTCCCAGGCAGCAGAATCGTGCGGATCTTTCCTTTCAGACACACCTCTGCGCGGCCTGCGAGGGCCGCCTCCACCGTGAGGTAGCGGACCTCTGACACCCGTATCCCTGTGGAGCAAATTGCTTCCATCAGCAGCGCCAGGTGCTCCCGTCCAGCAGACCGCGCCGCCTCTAAAAGGCGGAAATATTCCTCCCGCGTCAACTCCCTCGCCGTATCCCGAAACACTCTGCGCTGAATCCTTAGAAACTTTACCCGACAGCCCTCCCACCCCAGATATCGTAACAGCCCATTCAGCGCCGACAGCTTCGCATTCACCGTCGCCGGATTCAGCCCCTTTGAGAGCAGATATTCCTTCCAGCCTATCGTCTCCTGTTTACTGACCGCTCTGCCGCCCAGCCACCTTCGGAACTCGCCCAAATCCCGCATATATTTCTCAATTGTCCCACAGCTGCGCTCCTCCCGGATCAGATACCACCGATAATCCGAAAGCACCCTTTCTGTCAACCTTCTCTCACCCTTGTCCATCGTGTCCATCACTCCTTAATCATCATGATAAAAATTCTGAGTATCCGTTACCATTCAGCATTGATACTCAGAATTTTGTCGAATTGATCCTCCGATGCAAAAGCACAAAATTCTTCTATACATTTTCATGCCCAGATGCTAAAATAAACTCATCTAAATCAGGAGAAGAGGGTGTCCTATGGTCATCGCAAACTTTCCCCAACTCAAGCTCCGTCTTCAAAATTTGCCGCCTAAGACCGCCGTGGTAGCTGCGGCCCACGACGAACACACCCTACAGGCCGTGTTCAACGCCTGTCAGGACGGGCTCATCCAACCTATCCTGGTGGGACATAGGGCACAGATTCTCTCCATCGCCCAGAGGCTAGGGGCGGTGCTGGACCCCACCCAAGTGGTGGACGCCCAGGACGACGCCGATTGCGCCGCTAAAGCAGTGGCTCTCATTCGCTCTGGGCGGGGGGCTATGCTCATCAAGGGGATGCTCCCCACTGGAACACTTCTCAAGGCGGTGGTCAAAAAAGAATCGGGGATTCGGGCCGGTGAGGTCATGTCTCATGTGGCCATTCTAGATGTCCCCAACTATCACAAACTGCTCTATATTACTGACGGCGGGATGGTAGTGGCCCCTGATCTTGAGCAGAAACGGCACATTCTGCAAAATGCAGTGGATTTCTGCCGCTTTTTAGGCTACGACCGGCCAAAGGCTGCGGCACTATGCGCGGTGGAGACGGTGAGTTCCGCCATGCCTGAGACGGCGGATGCCGCAGCCCTGAAAGCGGAGGGAGAGCGGGGCGACTTTGGCCCCTGTATTGTGGAAGGTCCCATTGCCCTGGACCTGGCAACTGACCGGGAAGCCGCCCGGGTAAAGGGCTACCACAGCCCAGTGGCAGGTGACGCAGACATCCTGTTGGCCCCCTCCATCGCAGCGGGCAATCTGCTGGGCAAATCTCTCTATGGGTTGGCTGGCGGTAAAATGGCCGGCGTTGTTCTGGGCGCCGACGTCCCCATTACCGTCAACTCCCGGGGCGCCACAGCCGAGGAAAAGTACTGGTCCATTCTGATCTGCACAGCCATGAATTGAACGATATACCGTTGGTTGACGGGGGGCGGCATGATCTTCTGAGGCACAAACACAGATCCGCCCGCTTAATATTAGACAGGAGGTTCCACATGCCTTACGACATTCTGGTCCTAAACCCTGGCTCCACCAGCACAAAGGCCGCACTGTACCGGGATGCGTCCCCTCTGATCAGTCGGAACATGGTCCATACCAATCCAGACCTGGCCCCTTATCCGTCTCTCAACGACCAGCTGGAGTACCGAGTCGGTATGGTGCGAAGCTGGCTGGCTTTAGAGGGTTACGACCTGTCCCAACTGTCCGCTGTGGTAGGTCGAGGCGGTATTATTCCCAATATTGTATCCGGAGGATACTTGGTAGATGACGCGCTGGCCGACTGTCTGCTCCACCACACGGTGTTCGACCACGCGTCCAACCTGGGAGGACTGATGGCCCGGGAGTTTGCCCGGCCGCTGGAGGTCCCCGCCTACATCTACGACGCCGTCACCAGCGATGAGCTGCTGCCCGAGGCCCGGGTCACCGGCTTTAAGGAGGTCACCCGCACCAGCTTCTGCCATGTCCTCAATGCCCGGGCTACCAGCCGGAAATATGCCCAATCCATGGGGCGCCGATACCAGGACATGAACCTGGTCGTGGCCCACCTGGGGGGCGGCATCTCCGTCTCTGCCCACAGTCATGGCCGTATCATCGACTCGATTTCTGACGACGCCGGTCCTTTCTCCCCTGACCGCGGCGGCAGTCTGAACATGCTCTATGTTTTGGACATGTGTTATTCCGGAAAATACACCAAAGCAGAGATGATGAAAAAGCTGCGGGGCGAGGGAGGCATGTCCGCCCTGCTTGGTACCCACGACTGTCAGGAGGTGGAGCGGCGCATTGCCCAGGGAGACGAGTGGGCCGCCCTGGTCTATCAGGCCCAGGCACTCCAGATCGCCAAGGGTGTGGGCACTATGCTCTGCTGCTTCACGCAGCTTGTTGACGCCGTCATCCTCACTGGCGGATTGGCCAACTCCAGTATGCTCACCCATAAGGTCATTGATTACCTCCATAACCTCTGCCGAGTTGTGGTTCTCCCCGGAGAAAACGAGATGGAGGCCCTGGCCCTGGGCGCCCTGCGCCTGCTTCAAAAGGAGGAGGCTGTCCATCAATTTCACCCCGTCTGTCCCATTGTACAGGGGCGATAAAGTGCAACAGGTCCCCAGCTTATGCCGGAGACCTGTCACTTATTTCATACTCAAAGCGCACCCCTTGGGCCGCCCATTCGCCTGATAGAGCTCCCGCAGCTGGTTCATCTGTTCCGGCTCGGGATCTATGTATACACTTCCGGTGTAGCCGTCCATCAGGGCCAAGTGCCCTTCCCACCGGGGCGCCAGATCCACCTCCACAATGGCAGGGATGTGATAAGCCCGAACCAACATGGCAGTATGGCTGTCCAGGCTCCCCCTCCGCGTGATAAGACCCAGCAGCCGGCGCTGATCAAAGTCCATCACCTCACTGGGCAGGTAATCGTCAGATACCAGGATTGCCGGTTCCTCCATCAGCAGCTCCTGACGACCGCCCATCAGCGCCCGGAGCACCCGCTGGGAAATATCCCTGATATCCACCGCCCGAGCCCGCATATAGGGGCTATCCATAGCGGCAAAGGCAGCCGAAAAACTGACCTCTGCCATTTGAACGGCGTATTCTGCCGTCGCACTCTGTCCTTGAATCAGGGACCGGACCGTCTCTACATAGTCGTGATCTTCCAGCAGCATTCCGTGGATGGAGAAAATAGAGGCCACTCCATCGCCCACTTGGTTGAGCGCCCGGTGGTAGAGTGTATTCAGCTCTAGAATAGCAGTCTGCTGAGCGCGGTGGAATCGATTGATCTCCTGACGCCAGTCCCCCTGGGTATACAGCTGAACCTGGGGGGCTGGGCGGCGGTAAAAGCATAGCCGACCTGCCACAATCTGATCCATAATCGCTTTACCCGATAAGATCTGCATTCCGCCGCCTCCTCAGATATAGCACTGCAATTTTTATGGATTATAGCTCCTTACCCCCCTTTTGTAAAGGTCAGAAATTTCCAATTCCGCTATCATTTTAGCGAACTTCTTCGTTAACTTTTTAATTCCATACAATTATTCTCATTTTTTGGAATCAAATGGTAAACTGTTGCCGAAAGATTGCAGGCTGTTTGAATTTCCACTTTACTCCGGTAAATCACTGTGTTATAATAAACAGCAATACTCCCTTGCTTCTGGCAATTTGAATGTAGGAGGTCTGTTTCTATGGTTTCCCCACATATGAAGGACTTGGGCACCGCCCGGTCTGTGATCCGCGAACTGTTTGAATACGGCAAAGCCCGCGCCGCTGAAATCGGTGCAGAAAATGTCTTTGACTTTTCTATTGGCAATCCCAGTGTCCCCGCCCCTGCCGCTGTCAACGAGACAGCCGTACGTCTGCTCACACAGCAGCCGGACTCAATCCACGCCTACACCAGCGCACAAGGGGCCCCTGACGCCCGTCAACGTTTCGCCGAGGCCCTCAACCGCCGCTTTGGAACTGACTACACCGCTGACCGCTTCTACCTCACCGTGGGGGCAGCCGCTTCCCTGTGCTGCGTCTTCAAGGGACTGACCTGCCCTGGAGACGAGTTTGTGGTCTTTGCCCCCTATTTTCCCGAATACAAAGTGTTTATCGAGGGAGCTGGGGCCAAGATGACCCCTATCCCCCCAGAGGTTGAGGGCTTCCAGATCGACTTTGACGCCTTTGAGCAGGCCCTCAACGAACACACCAAGGGAGTGGTTATCAACACACCCAATAACCCCTCCGGTGTGGTGTACTCCAGGGCCACTCTGGAGCGGCTGGCCAATGTTCTCACCGAGAAAAGTAAGCAGTATGGCCACCCCATCTATCTCATCTCCGATGAGCCCTACCGGGAGATTGTCTACACCGGAGTGGAGGTGCCCTGGGTACCTCACATCTATCATGACACCATCATCTGCTACTCTTTCTCCAAATCCCTGTCCCTCCCCGGCGAGCGAATCGGCTATGTTTTGGTACCTGAGAGCGTCACCGACGCGGCTGATGTCTACGCCTCAGTGGCCGGCGCAGGGCGGTCTCTGGGCTATGTAAACGCCCCCAGTCTGTTCCAGCAGGTCACTTCCCTGTGCTGCGACTTGACATCTGATATTAAAATCTATGAGGAGAACCGCAACCTGTTTGTCTCCGCTCTGAGGGACATGGGCTACCATGTGGTGGAACCTGGCGGAGCCTTCTACCTCTTCCCCCGCAGTCTGGAGCCCGACGACCTGGCTTTCAGCGAACGGGCCAAAAAGTTCGATCTGCTGATGGCCCCCGGCACCGGGTTCGGCGCCCCTGGCCATGTACGGATCTCTTACTGCGTCCAAACTGACACCATCCGCCGCTCTCTGCCCAAATTCAAGGCACTGGCAGACACCTACAAGTAAGCCTAAAATCGGCACGATCTAAGATCGTGCCGATTTTTAATTATTCCGTAAAAAAATCGTCGGAACAAAGCGAACTTTGCCCCGACGTGCTATAAGTGATTCACATCGTTTTTCTTTCAAGTTTGCGCCCAAAACCAAATCGAAGCCCAGCGCAGCGGGTTCGATTTGGAAAGGAGGAGCAGCGCAATGAGTGCGCTCTGACTTTTGAAAAAAGTCGGAGCAAACGATATGAAGCTTGCTCCGACGCTGTGGTGCGCCCGAGGGGATTCGAACCCCTACCCGTCTCCGGAATGGAACCTAAATCCATCGTGTATACCAATTTCACCACGGGCGCTGATACTATCCAAGGCTCAGACAGCAGAACCGCCAACGGGATATTCCCCATCCATCGTCCCCAAGCGTAAGGTCTGCCAAGATTGCCCACACGGACTTGACATGCTCTATCATACAGGAGCGTGCTTCAAATGTCAATGTCTTCCTCTCTTCAAAGTGCCCATATCTGTCATAAATTTTCTCCCAATTCGCTTTTGTGTTCCTCCGGGAGAAAATAGCCTTGTGATTCCCGCCCCCTGCGGGGGCAGAATTGGGACTAAATTTTAGCACATTCTCGCGCCGACTCTTTGCAAAGAGTCGTACACCTTTCAGCGGCCTGTGTCCCCCATCCGAAGGCACAACCAAGCAGTCCCTTTCACCCCAGTTCCGCCGCCAGACGTTCCACCGCCCGGGACACATAGGCGGACAGGGGCAGCTCTTCCACACCGGCTACCATCACACCGCAGCTGTTCATGGGCACCAAATATTTCCTCGCCCGACAGCTCCCTACCGCCTCGGCCATTGCCGGAGTGACCTCCCCCAGAATGGCGTTGGCCACCACCACGCCCACCGGCCCCAATACCCCGTCGGCATCCAGAACACCCCGTACCACCGGATTTTCTCCGGTTGCGCCGAAGTCCGCCCCCGCCCTCAGCATAGCCGCGGTGGCCGCAGTATTGGTCCCCAGAGCATACACCTGAGCCTGAGGCAGGCGGGCCTTGACCCCTTCCACCAGCAGCTGCCCCAGCCGGCCTCCCTGTCCGTCAATCACAACAATTTTCATAAAAACTCCCTTTTCTGAACCCATTTGGCCCTATCCCGCATAAGATAGTCCAGGGGTGGTCAATTTGTCTTCCATCTATAACGCCAACAGCGGCGAACTGCTCACCATGGCTGTTGCCCTCTCCGCCGCACTGGCCCAGGGGCAGAGTCAGGCGCAGCTGGCCAAACTAGGTGCCTTCTTCACAATCGTGGGGGATACGCTAAACCTCTACGCCCTCCAACCCAATCAGGTAGAGCGCACCGGGACGGCTCTCAGTCTCGCAGAAAATCTCTGATTTCCTCCATCCGGTCCATGGCAGCCTGATAGCCCGCCGCCCACAGCAGGCGCAGCTTCTCAGTGTCCCGCTCCGTCCGGGCCACTCCCAAGGTGGACGCAGGGGCAATCACCAACAGCCGCCCCTCCCGCTCCGCCTGGAACAGAGCTTCCCGGTCCCGGTTGTAGACCTCCGCCCTGCCCTCCATGGCCGCCACAAAATTCGGGTACTCCTGATAGCGCCTGCGGATCAGCTTCATCATATGATCCGGTTTGCGGCGATAATTCCGGGGGCGGGTGAGGACCACAATCACCTTATCACATTTGTCCAGAGCTCTCCGCCAGGGGATGGCATCGCCAATACCGCCATCCAAATAGGGTTGGCCGCCAATCTCAAAGACCGGAAAGAGCAGGGGCATGGCGCAGCTGGCCTGAAGGACTATCGACTCCTTATCATGCCGAGGGACAACCAGATAATCCGCCTTCCCCGTGTTCAGATTGGTCACCACTGCCTCCACTTCCCCAGGAAATGCAGCAAAGGTATCATAGTCAAAGGGCACCAGCTCATTAGGGATGGTGTTGAAGCCGAATTTCAGTCCAAAATAGCTGCGATTGCTCTTATCTGTCAGGTTGCGCCAGCCCATATATCGCTTATCGGGGGCAAAGCGAGTGACCACCTCCAGGTTGCGCCGGGGCTGTTTGGACACATAGCTCACCCCGTAGGCG
>OFFV01000908.1_pt1 | contig 19547 bp, 19 predicted proteins | sample 1521461 | NCBI WGS metagenome assembly OFFV01 (sample SAMEA3504120, study PRJEB24116) | mouse gut metagenome | biome: mouse gut; feature: mouse-associated habitat; material: faeces | place: Denmark | collected 2011 | reverse complement strand
CGCCGAGAAGGCAAAGGCGTCGGAAAACGCTGTGGCGGCCAATGCGAACGCTGCGAAAGCTTCTGAAAGCGCGGCAAAGCAGTCTCAGGCAGCAGCGAAAGCCTCGGAAACATCTGCCGCGTCTTCCTGCGCATCTGCAATTCAGAAAGCAGCGGAGGCTGCTGAGAGTGCAAACGGGGCGAAGACTTCCGAGTTGAGTGCGGGCGTTTCGGCCAGTAGCGCGGCAAGAGATGCCGCCGATAGTTCTGCCGCTGCGCAGAAAGCAAAGAAATCCGCCGATGACGCAGCTTCTTCCTCCGATGCCGCACTTAACTCTGCCAAGGCCGCCGATGCTTCCGCAGATGCCGCAAAACGGTCAGAGGAAAAAGCCGCCGCGAGCCAAAGAGCCGCCGCTGTTTCAGAAACAAATGCCGCTGGTTCTGAACAGGCGGCAAAAGCGTCTGAACTTCTGGCAAAAGAGTCCGAATTGATTGTCCTCTCCAATCTCGAAGCGTCGATTCGTTATATCTATTTGTTGCAGGCGATTGACACGCTCCTTGCGGAGTATACAGTTCAACAAGTCTTGGCCGATTCAGACGAAGACTCGATTTTGGACAGCAGCGGAAATGATATTTATGCCGAGGCTGTCGGATTTGATGCTTTCATTCGGACTGTGTTTGAGCTACAGGTGCTCGTCACGGAAAATCGGAGGCAGTTAAAGTCGCTGGAGGAGAGGGTATCGGCGCTTGAGGCTGATCGCAGCAGCACACCATAGGAGGTGTATGAATTGAAAATTGAGATCAAGGACCGGTGGGCAATCATGGTCAAGGACGATACGCTCAGACAGAACTCCCCAAAGCCCTATGAGGTTGAGCTCGTTTTCGACAAAAGCTGGGATGGTTTCTCCAAAACCGCTATTTTTGAAGCGGGCTCTGCCAGTGTTATCGTCGCCTTGACACAGGATCGCTGTATTATTCCGGCGGAGTGTTTGAAGCATGGAAGCGTAAAACTCAAAATCGGCGTATATGGCGTGAACGGCAATATTCGCAAAGGCACCGTCTGGTGTGAGACCAGTATGATTATTCCTGATGCCAGCATTGACATCGGTTTCTCCAGACCCTCTATACCGGATGATATCTATTCCGAAATCATGGCGGCTATCGGCGACCTTTCCGCCGCAGGGTTTGAGGGCAAGACTCTTGCTGAGGTGTTCAAGGAAATCAAAGAAAACACCTGCGACACGGCCACCGACGAGGAGGTTGGTTCGATGCTGAACGGAGCTTTTGGAGCATCTTCTGGCGGCACCACCAATCCCGGGGAAGAAACTTTAGGAAACACCGCGACTGACGACGAGGTTGCGGGCATTCTCACAGATGTTTTCGGCTAACAGTCGAGAACAAATATTATTAAGGGAGGACATAAATATGTCTAAACACACCACTCTTGACCAGTTGAAGATGCTGGCGCAGCGCTCCAAGACCGAGATCGACAAGGTCGATACTAAAGTAACCGCTCTGTCCAGCCGGGTGGACGACCTGGTGACCGCGGGCGGCGAGCCCAACAAGATCGACGTCATTAAGAACAACGGCACCGCCCTGGGCATCACCGACAAGGGCGTGGATATCGGCCCCTCCATCGCCGCTGCCGTGGTCGCCGCCGACCACCTGACGCGTAAGAAGGTCGCCAGTGTGGACGCCATCGATCTGACTGCCGCCGACGCCGCGAAGTACATCTATATGGTCCCCAAGACCGATGGTGAAAACGGCGACAAGTACGATGAGTACATGGTGCTGGACGGCGCGCTGGAGCCTGTGGGCGATTGGGCTGTGGACCTCTCCGGCTATCAGCCCAAGGAGACCGGAAAGGGCCTGTCCACCAATGACTTCGACAACGCCGCCAAGGATAAGCTGGACGGTATTGTGATGGCCACCGACGCTGAGATCACCACGATGCTGGATGAGGTCTTCGGCGCTGCGACTCCGGAGACGTCCGAGGTTTCTGAGCCCTGAGCAATCTGAGAGAGGGGGATGGGATAAATCCTGTCCTCCTTTCCGCTTTGAAAGGAAGATAACGCATGGCAGAGAAGATTACCACTCTGACACAGCTTCACCTGTTGGCGCTCAGGGGAAAAGCTGATTCCGAAGCTCAAATCGCAGAGCTTACAAAGCTGGTTATTGCCGGCTTGGAAGATGCGCAGCATGTTGGTGTCACTGTTGCTTTGCTGGCCTCGAACTGGAGTAACAAAGCGCAGACAGTTCAACATGAGTCCCTCTTAGCAGACGGCAGCTACTGGTATTTTGCGTATGGCAGTATCGGTGTCAGCGCTTCCGATATTACCATTGATGGTCAGCTTACCTTCCAATGCGAGGATGTACCTGATGTGGACCTGACTGTAAACATCGTCCGGTTGGAGATTGAAACCGGCAGTGATCCCGATACTGTGGGAAGAGTATTCAATCTGACTGGAAATGAAGCCGTGAGGACCTATATCGACAAACGCTTTGGGGATTTCTATGATGCGCTGATAAATGAACGTCCGATTTATTTCGGACTTTGCGACTCGGACAGCAAAGCGCTTCTGGACAGTAACAATAATGGCGTTGCCGGTCGGGTCATTTTTCAAATCAAATAATTAAGGAGCATCTATATGAAAATTGCAGACTATAGCAAAGTCAAGGCGCTTGGTCAGGAAAACGTGCTTTTGCTTGACGGTCCGGACGGCACCAAGACAATTCTTGCCCCCGATTTGGCAAAGGCTCTTATCGGCCTTCTCAGCTCCGAAGAGTTCATCTCCGGCGTAAATATGGCGGATTTGGAGCAGGCAACTTCTGTGCTTGGGGACAATACGCTTCTGTTGGGGACAGCGACAGGTAATCAGGCAGTAGCCGCAACCGTCCTGGCCAAGAAGTTGGCAGCCATGCTGACCTCCAGCGAGCTGGTCTCCGGCCTGACGCTTTCGGAACTGGCGAAAACGACTACTCTGGCTGCCGGGGATTATGTGATGGCAGGCCTTACGGCGGGTAACCGGGCCATGACCGCAAAAGACCTGTCCAAGGCGCTGGTAGCGCTGTTGACCTCGCAGGAGTTCATCTCCGGGCTGAAGATGGGCGATCTGACCCAGGCGACGGCTCTGACCGCCAGCGACAACATCCTCGTGGGGACCTCTGCGGGGAACAAGTACATGAAAGCCAGCGATGCTACGTTCGCCATGCTGGACGCATTCGCCGCTCCGGAGCTGCATCGCATGGTCTTTCGCGGCAAGAACCTTGGCGCCGCTCTGACCGCCGCGCAGAAGACCGCTATTCAAAATGGAACTTTCAAGGACCTGTGGCTGGGGGACTATTGGGTTATCAACGGCGTCAACTGGCGGATTGTTGACATGGATTATTGGTGGAACTGCGGCGATGCCGCTTTTACCAAGCACCACCTTGTCATTATGCCTGACGGCAACCTTGGGGCCAATAAGCAGATGAACGCCACCAATACTACGGAGGGCGGCTATGTCGGCTCTCTGATGTACACCACCAACATGGCCGACGCCAAGGCGCTGTGTACGGGGGCATTTGGGAGCAATATTCTGACCCACCGCGATATTTTCTGTAACGCGGTGACCAATGGACGGCCGACTGGCTATGCCTGGCTCGATTCCTCCATCGAACTTCCCACTGAAGTCATGATCTATGGATGTCCCCATTACGCGGTCATGAATGACGGAGCGAACATTCCGATGAAATACGCGATCAGCAAAAGCCAGCTCGCCCTGTTCGCTGTGGCCCCCAAGTTCATCACTACAAGACAGAATTACTGGCTGCAAGACGTCGTTTCCGCGGCTTATTTCGCCAATGTGAACAACAATGGCAATGCGAACTATAACAACGCCTCGGCCTCGGGCGTTGGGGTTCGTCCGGTCTTCCCTGTTGGGGTTAGCTAATCTGAGGGGCCTTGCGCCCCTCGGGGTAACGTTCTGAAAAATCAGGACGCAGGTGACGACAATTTATGCTATAAAGAATGTAAAATCGAAAGGAGCGCCCCATATGGACGAAAAAATTTACAGCGTTACTCTGGCTGACGGGACCGTTCTGGGCAATCTGCGGATGAACGGAAACACGTTCATTTCCCAGGAGCCGGTAGATCCCGCCGCTTTTGACGGGAACTGTGCCGGTGTGGTTATCAGCGACGGCCTGACTGAAGAGACCCATGAGTTTATGGAATACGTCCCCACCGCTCAGCCCGTGGCCGGGGAATTCTGGTTTTCCCTGCGTGATGTCAGCGAGCAGGAGCTGACCATGATGCGGATGCAGGCCAATATCGAATATATCGGTATGATGGCCGGCGTGGAGCTTTAAGGAAGGAGGACCACCATGGAGCATAGTAAGAATTTTGCCAAGGTAAAGCGCTTTTACGACATGAAGCTGTGGAATGAGGAGCGCGTCCGCAACGCCGTTACGGCTACGCCTGCCTGGATCACCGAAGCTGAGTTCAAGGAGATCACCGGGAAGGACTTCTAATGAGCGTACTCGTCAGCAACCGCAAAGAGTCAAAATTTGAGGTAATCGTGTTTTCCCTTGAGCTGCACCGGATGCTCATAGAGTTGATACAGCGGGATTTTGGAGTGAAAGATCTGGATCAGCTTGTCCGAGTTCGATACGCGAGCGGAAAAGATGAAACAGAAAACTTTTCAAGATACCGCTACCTTATGCGGCGCTCCAAGGACCGGGTAGATCAGGAGGCCGCGCTGATTACCAGCAACCTTCGGGGAGCTAACGCCATCTACCCGAAAACACTGCATGAGTACGAGTGCCGCCGTGATTATCAGAACTATGCGATTGCCCATTGCGAGATCCTCATGAAAGAGCTCCAGCATGTTGTGGAAGTGTTTGACGTCGATCTCAACACTTACAACAGGTATGTCAACGCTATCGACCGAGAAATCGGTTTGATAAAGAAATGGCGTCTACGGGACAACAAGATCAAATCGCGCCTTGAGGGCAGCATCTAAAGTGCGTCGTTTCCGCGGCTTATTTCGCCAATGTGAACAACAATGGCAATGCGAACTATAACAACGCCTCGAACTCTAACATTGGGGTTCGTCCGGATTCTCTGCCTAACCAACAGAGAAGGAGATGCTGTCCGTTACCCCGGCAGCCGGTCGGGGATAAATGAAAAAGCCGGACGTAATTTACTACGGTAAATATTACTATCACGGTGAATGAATATGGACTATGAGGAGATCGTCTGTGACGCCAACAACTTGTATAGGGCTTACAAAGCCTCGATCAAGAACAGCAAGTGGAAAGAAACCGTCCAGAAGTTTATGCTGAACTTTCTGCGGCATATTTTCTCCATTCAAGAGGATTTACTCAACAGGACCCTTCAAAATGGACCGGTCGAGGAATTTGAACTGTCTGAACGGGGCCGCGTAAGACCTATTACAAGTATTCAAATCAGGGACCGGATTATCCGGCACGCTCTTTGCGATGAGGTGCTGCTCCCTGAAGTTCGTAAACGCATTATTTATGACAACTGCGCATCGATCAAGGGCCGCGGCATTTCGATGCAGAGGAAACGTTTCGAGGTGCATTTACGCAAATACCACAAGCTTTATGGTAACGAGGGCTGGATTCTGTTCGGGGACTTCACAAAGTTCTACGACAACATTATCCATGAAATTGCCAAGCGGGAACTTCTCAAATTGTTTGATGACGACGAGTTCATTGACTGGCTGCTTACGATTATCTTCGACGGGTTTAAGATCGATGTGTCTTACATGTCGGACGAAGAGTATGCGGACTGCTTATTCAGCGCATTCAATAAATTGGAATATCGGGAAATCCCAAAGGAACTTTTAACCGGTGAGAAGTGGATGGCGAAGTCTGTCAACATTGGCGACCAGCTTTCACAGATCATCGGTATTTACTATCCATACCGCATTGACAACTATGTCAAGTATGTGCGGGGAGAAAAGTTCTATGGGCGGTATATGGACGATTGGTACATCATGAATCCTGACCGGGATGTTCTGCTGAATTTGCTCGCAAATATCAGGCGGATTGCAAACGAACTTGGAATTCACATTAACGAAAAGAAGACCCACATCGTTAAAATCAGCAGCACATACAAGTTCCTTCAGGTGAAGTATTCGCTTGGAAAAGATGGAAAGGTGATTAAACGCATCAATCCCGAACGCGTTACTGCACTGCGCAGGAAGCTTAAAAAGCTTGCCATAAAGGTTGAAAACGGTGAAGTTGAGTACAAAAATGTGGAAAACATGTTCAAAGGCTGGATGGGAAGCTTTTATAAGCTGATGTCCAAGAAACAGAGGAAAAATCTGATCGGGCTCTACGAACAGTTGTTCAACAAAACCGTTACGGTTGTTCACAAGAAAATGGTTATAACAGATAGGGCGCTTTGTTCTGCGTCCTGACCCAAGGAGGTGACAGATATGGACGGAGATTATATCTCTCGCCAAGAGCATGAGGAGTTCCGCCGAAGTATGGAAAGCGAGAATAAGCGGCTGGAGGAAGAGAATGACCGCCAAAACCATCGCTTGAATACGCTGGAGGAAACCGTCAAGCAGATTGCCGCGATCAGTACATCCGTGGAGAAGTTGGCTCTGAATATGGAGAACATGCTGAAGGAGCAGGTAAACCAGGGGAAGCGCCTGGAAACACTGGAAAGCCGGGACGGGGAGAAATGGCGCAAGGCCGTTTGGTGTGTCATCAGTGCTCTTATCGGCATCGCTGTCGGAATGATTTTCCGAACGCCTGTTTCGTGAGGGAGGGAGAGTGTATGCTGCATATCAAAGCGAGGGAATTCGCTCAAAACGGGAATGTTGAGGTTGGCGGCATCGCCGACATTTCTGAGGAGTGGCCGGAGGGGGAGGTCGACGAAACCATATCCCCGATCTCTCCGCCGGAAAAGAAGAAAGCGACTACCATGAAAGTCATCGTGTGGGTCTGCCTGCTCAACGGCCTTGCCTGGGTGTGGTGCAGCTACATTCTGGCATGGATGGGCAGGGAACAGATCGCGGAGAGCCTTTCTCAGGTGGCGCTCACTGAGATCATCGGTGTGGTTCTGGTGTACGCCATCAAAGCCGCCGTGGAAAACCTCAGCAAGAACAACTCATGGCCGGATAAACACGGCTCTGACCCGCCCGACGGGGTTGGGTAACACAAGGAGGAATCTCGTATGGAAAGCATTTTGAACTGGTCCGCAGTTATTAGCATCATCGGTGTGCTGGTAGTGCTGACTAATATCATTACCCAGGTCATCAAGAAGGCCACCTGGGAGAAGTTGCCGACCAATGCCCTGGTGATCATCATCTCGATGGCGCTGACCCTGGGGGCGTTCTTCGCCTATTGTCAGATCAAGGCCATTGCGGTGGTGTGGTATATGGTCGCCGCCGCAGTCGTGCTGGGCTTCATGGTTGCGTATGCCGCCATGTTCGGTTACGACAAACTCATGGAGGCTATTGGAAAGGCCGGCAAACAGTAATTGAGAGCGGAAAAAGGTGTAGGAGAGTCGTTTACTTCTTGACTACTCCTACACCCTGACCGTTTAAGCCTTGAAATGACGGGACTTTGTGCTTCTACCATAAATCTGCAATTAAGTCTTTTGAGTTTTGTGAACGACCTTACCTGATCTGAACAGACTGTTGTCAGTCGTCGGATTAGGTAATGTCGTTTTTTGCCCCAAAGCCTTGACATGTCAAGGCTTTGGGGCTTTTCCATTTACCTACAATCTGTCACTTGTTAAATGCAAACAGTTCAAAATTCGAGTACAAAACGTGTAAATGAAGGGATTCGAACCCATACTGACGTCACTGATGTCGACTTTATAGCAATCATCAAAAATACTAACTAACGGGCCGGCCCCCTACAGGCAAATTATAGGGGCCACCGCCCTCGGCGGCCCGCTGTCAACAATTCTGAAGCTTGCTATAGTTAAAAATCGGAGAAGCGCCGCTTACGCGACGCCTCTCCGCTTAAAATTTTTATTTCCTACCACAGGGGCCTTTTTGTTCTGTTCGCACAAGCTGGGGCGGTACAGGGTGTGGTGGGGCTTAGAGCTGTCTATACCTCCTGCGGCTTCGGCAGGTGGATCAGGTGTCCCCCGGCGCTGCCAATGGTCATCCCTACAGCGGGGAGCGTCAATTCCTGGAAATTATTTCCGAATAACGTTCCGAAGAAAACAAAGGCGATAAACGAAAGGCAGCCCTTCACCACCATGAGGGTAATCTCGCTTTTGATCTTCGGCCACTGAACCGAAGCGGCAGGGGACGCTTCTGGCTTGGGCATTTCTTTGCTGGGATAAAAGACCATCATAATTACATTGACCGCCGCGAATACGCCCAGGGCTACCAAGGTCAGCCTGGGCTCGACCCCCAGATCCTGGAACATACAGTAGGCCATAAACAGGATGGTTGACACCGTAGCGACCAGAAAAGCGGTGGTAATCAATCGGAGCGTCTTGTGATACGATTTTGGAAGCGTATCAATTTGAAGCAGTGTATCCCAATGGGCCTCTGGCAATGCCACAAGATGTAAGGAAATTCCAATCAGGCTTTCCAGAACTCCAGCCAGCGCGATGGAAAACGCCATGGTTACGATGAAGTAGAGCTTTGGCGAGTAGGTGAGTAGCCCAAACAGGTAATGGCAGATTGCCATCAGGACGACATGCAGATAGGAATTCGTACCCGTGTTTGTTGTGATGATATTCTTGCGGCTTTGAAGCTCGGCATTGCGCTGCTCCTCTAATTGGGATATTTGGGCCGCGATTTCCTTCTGTATCTCATTGGGAATGGTTGTTTGGGCGCTTTCATAATCGGCAAACGCCGCATCAGCCTCCTCCTTCAGGCGGTTTTTCTCGGCGGTTGTCTGTTCAAAATAGCGCTGGGACGCGTTACTGATCTTATACTCCTGATAGAGCTCGTTGGCGTTCTGGTAACGCTCCTTGTAAGGCTCCAGGCGGTCCGTGATGGTGGCTGCCCCAGAGTCCTTCAAATCTTGGACCATGCTGTCGTACTTCTGATTAATCCCCTGTACATCGGTCAGATAGGCGCCGTTATCAGCGTCGACAACGCCCAAATAGAGCACATGGGTGGACCAGACAAAGGTACACACTAAAGACATTGCCACCAGGGCGAACAGCGTCTTTTGTGCACGCTGAATGGGAAGGTTTAAGGCCTGTCCACGGGTTCTACAAATTTCAATGTACATGTGCAAAAAGATCTTTGTCCCCTCCAGACAGAGGATGCAAAGAAGGGACATGGATACTGGGGAGACAGACATCCCACTCCCGGCGTTGCTCAGAAGGCCGTTAAATACGCTGTACTCGATTCCTGCCGACAGAATTGCGGCGGCGAAGCCCAGAAGTATAGCAAGCAGGAACAGCAGGTTGGGGATAACATGAGCGGCAAAGAACTTGACTGTTTTCATGGTAAAGCTCCTTTCAGGCACATCACAGAAAGGCCATCGCACATGAAATAGGTTCTGCCTCAGCAATCAAAGGCAGAGGGTGCCTTATGCCGGAGGCACCCTTCAAAGCGCCAATGGCACATTCTGCATTGCTGTTTTCTCTTTGGCATAATGCGGAAAGAGGATGAAGCCGGTAATCTCGCAGCTGCATCGTTTCCGTCCCTGTCATGATGAATCACGTTTCAGCACCCCTCCCCTCTGATTGGATTTCCTTCTTCCGGCGTTTTCCATCACCTGCACTTTCGATCGATATGCTAAACGGTAAAATCTTGAAATTTCACAGAAAACGTGGTAAAATAACGGTGAAATCTGTTGGGACATGCGAAACCCAGACCGATCATATCACGCTTGAACTGAGCAGCTCCAAACGGCTGTTGAAGTTGCTCTTTTTGTAGGTGATGATATCATCATACATTCTTTTGCCGAAAAAACAAGGACAGTTGGCACGTCAATTTTCAGGACAAAAAAACGGACAGTTTCTTTGCCTGTGGAAGGCCGGATGTCAGAAGGCGGTTTGGATTTCACTAACCTTGTTGGGGGGAACAAATACAGTGAATGCGGGAGTACACATTAATCTTTCGTCATTATTTCTCAGAAATCTGCTGAGCGCGCTGTCGATTAAGCATAAATATTTAATTGCCAGTGATGATGTTTTATATCAGGAGATTGCAAGGCTTCGTACCTTTCTTGGCTGCTATCTCCAGCAGCCGAAGCCCTGCTCTGGCGGAAGGCTATCCTCGCCGGTAAGCGAGCTCTATCAGGCATATCAGATCAGGACGAAATCAAAATGCACCGGCTTTACGCTCTATAATAAGCTAAGCAAGGCTTGCCAATACATCGAAAAGAGGAAGGTGCTGAACAGTGATGAGCATGCGTGTCTGAGCGAAATATTCCACAGTGATTTCCTTGACCTGGATGAATGCAGAACCGGGCTGGAGAGCAAAACGCTGCAGCGTATTCTCAATCCAAGAGAAGCCTCGGCCAAACGGGAAGGTTACTTTCTGCAGATTGAGTTTATTGTTACAACTGTCCTTCCACGGATGGAGCTGGCCCCGTCCTTTGCGAAAAGACTGGAGCAGCTGTCCTCCGCCAAGGCCGAGCTTGCCGGGAAATTATTTACCTACAAGGGAAGACTTGTCCAGTTTGAGAAGATGGATGAGGTGATTGAGGAGCTGGCATGCTGGGATGAATCCTGGGACTGCGCTGCAAGGCTTGGCCAAATACTCAAGAAGCTCCGCTGCATTGTCACGGCTGGCGTTGTGGAGGATGTTGCAGACGGCGGCGACAGCGAAGATCTGCTGCTGGACGAAGCGGGATTTCATCAGAGCTCCCATGACCTGATTACTTCCCATCTGGCAATGTTTAATGTCGAAATCCCTGCCGCCTCCTTGTCGGAATTTAACCGGAATATATATCAAATTATCAGCGGTACGGTTTATCCGGCCTATATCGACCGCTGCAGAAATGAAAACTATACGCCGAGTACAGATTCCTGGAAAGAGGGCTTCAAAAACGATAAGATTGCGGCAGGTTTAGTGTTGCATGGGCTACATATGGACCGGCAAATGCACCAAAGCTTCTGCAAAAGGCTTGAGGAAATTGCGGTGGCAGGAAGGCGGGGAAAATAATGAATGTGGTCATCTTTGGCGCGACACAGTGTGGAAAGAGCACCTTGGCAGGATATATTGCCTCATCCACGCGGGGTGATGCTGAATTTAATCAAGCTGTTCTCAGAAATAAGCGTTACATAGAGGACATGGAAATCGGCGGGTTTAAGGACGAAATGGCTTACGTCTCCTTCGTTTCGATGGATCGGGATGAGCTGCGCCGCAGCGCGCACCAGGATACCATAGGTACGACGAAGCGGATTCACCGCAAACGGATCATCGCCAAGGGCAACGGGTGTGAGCAGGCCCAGAAGCTGATTCTTATTGACACGCCAGGTGTGCGCAGCTGTGCCGAGGGGCGATATACGGGTATCTTTGAAGGTGATGTTGGCATTTGTCTGCTCAGTGCGGCGGACTTGATGGGGTATGCTGAAGGGGTCCGCTCTCACTGGGAGGGCTGCGATCCAAGGAAAAAATTCCATTTTGAAAAGAGATTGTTTGACGCCATCCGCTTTTGGTGCATATATAAGGGCAGTGACAATCTGGTCATTGCCATTTCCAAGGTTGATATGCTGAATTACGACCCAGACTGGATTCAAGACTTGAGCGATCTTGTTTCCGGTGTTCTGAAGGGATATGGGATTAAGACGATTCCGATTGTTCCCATTGCCGTCTGTTTAAACGGAGCGCCCGGGAATTATGTGCGGGGTGAATACAACGTATTTTCCTCGGATGAGGAGGATAAAGCGCTTATGCCCCTTGCGTTCAAACGGGTGTGGGCGATCAAAGCCGCAAATCAGGAAGGAACCGAGGGCTCCACAGTCGCAAGAAACATTTTTGCCAGCGTGAACCGGTTGTGCAAAATCAAAAACGGTCCCGGATATGCGTTGAGGGTGAAAATTCTCGCCGGTACAGTCTTCCATAACAGCGCATTGATAATAGGACCGGTGCGGACAAAAACGGATGAAACGGTATTGCTGAGCGGATCGATTAAAAGCCTAAAGGAGGAGGGGGATGAAAAGACAAGCGGCCAATTGACCACTGGAACCATTGGCGGAATTGCCTTTTCCGATCTCTATGCGGATGAGGATGCGCGCTCCTTATCCGCCTTTCCCAAAACAAGGGCGCAGGATATTACGCAGTTTCGAATACTGAAGACCACAATTTTGACCAACAGCGCGGTTAAAATGGGGGATATAATTGAACTGACCGTGGCGGACGAGGAGCTCAATGAAAGCGCCAGACTGGCAATCGAAGCGATACTCCCCAAGGACACAATACAATTCCTCTGGTTTGGGAAAAAGCTGTCGGGGCATGTAGTCTCACTGTATCAGGAGCATGGTCGCTGGCATATGTCCTTGTATAATGTGGATCCGGATTATCGCAAGGCAAACGGTCCTTTTATGGTCCCCGTGGCAAATGAGAGGGGCGTGTTGGATATTGAATGTCCGGTGATTCTCCAACTCCCCAGGTGGTATAGCGAGCATGAAACACAGAGAAGCCTTACGACCTTTGTGGATTTCTCATTGAAGAATCTGCATGCTGTGGATTGGACTGCCGATTATATGCTGAAGGTAGTCATTGAGGATGAGTGCGTTTACCAGCAGGAGGAGCTTGAGTCGATCTTGGAAATGAGTGTAAAGCTGGAAATTGAACGTGGTTTCTATGTGATCGAAAAGAGCTTTGCGACAGAGCAAAATCTAGGAAACGTTTTACGCATACTTCGAAAATTTATTCGAGATGAAGGTATCTGTAAATATGCGCTGTATTTTGAAGAAAGCCACAACTAGAGCAATTCTCAAAATAAGCAATAATTTGTACAGCAAAACCAAACAGTGCATCTTTTTTATCAACACATGACACCCGAAATCCCTGTAACCGCAGTGGTTACAGGGATTTTTCCTGTTTGTTGGAAGATGTTTTCCCTTAATTTTCCCTTATGGCGTTTTTTCACTTGTTTTCCCTTATCCAGCAGCAACGCCCCGGATAAAGTTCTCCATCCGCTGTGCGCTTTCCCGCTTCATCTGATCGGTGACATGACCGTAGACATCCAGTGTAAAGGCGGCGGTGGCATGGCCCAGGTTGCCCTGCACCGTTTTGATGTCGTCCCCGCTTTTTATCGCTGCCACGGCATAAGAATGGCGCAGGTCATGGAAGCGGGTATCTGAACAGCCAATCGAGGCGGCGACCTTCTTAAACGCCTTATATACCACATGGGGCATGAGATGTCTGCCCATTTCGTTGGTGAATACAAGGCCGCTATCTTCCCAGGCGGGGCCAATCGCTAATTTCCATTCCGCCTGCCGTCTCCGTTGGGTCTGTAACAGCTCCATCACGAAGGGGGCTGGGGTGATTTTCCTGCCCTTGCCATTCTTCGGCGTGAGAAGCCGGTATTCTCCTGTGCTGTCCGTGGCCTTTTGGAGCTGTCTGCGAATAGAGATGGTTCCCCGGTCAAAGTCTACGCAGTCCCAGGCAAGGCCAAGGACTTCACCTTGACGCATTCCGGTGAACAGCGTGACCAGAAAGACCAATTCAAAGCGGTGGCCTTTTATGGCCTCCATAAAGCGGGTAATGGCATCCTCGTCCAGCGGGTTCAGTTCCTTGCGTACCACCTTGGGCAAGGTGCATTTGTCAGCGGGATTGGATTGCAGATAGCCCAGCGCGACAGCCTGTCCCATAACCTTGTGCAGCACACCATGAACAATCTTGATGGACTTTGGAGACAGTCCGGGTTTGCCGTCCTTCTCTTCCCCCAGGCCGTTGTAAAACCGTTGTATCGTATGCGGATTTAGGGTATCCAGACGGATAGCTCCCAACTCGGGGCGAATATGGTTTTTAATCTGACAGAGATAGGACTCAACTGTCCGGGGCTTCACGCCGCCCAGATAGTCAGCCGTCCAGATGTCCAACCATTGCCCCACGGTCATTTTGTTGGGGGCGGTGTAGGTGCCAGCGTCAATAGCGGCGGTGGCTTTCCGTAATTTCTCCGCTACCTCACTCTTTTTCTTGCCGGTGATGGAGCGTTGAATCTGCTTTCCAGTGCTGGGGTCATAGCCCTCCGTGTAGTTCTGTTAAGGATACAAATTCCAGTGTTTAATCAATCTTGCCGATAAAGCGGTAGAAAATCTCGATTTCCTGTTCCTGCTCGCCGTCCTCGCTCTTGACGCTCTGATGGACAACAATCTTCTCAATCAGGGCATTCAGCAGAGGGGCGGTCAGCTCCGTGGGGTTGGCGTACTGCCGGATAAGGTCAATCCATCTCCGGGCATCGCTCTCCGTCTGCTTCACCGTATCGAGTTCTGCGGTCAAGGTGTCAATCTTCTCCGCCAGCTCGCTCTGCTCGGTCTGGTATTTGGCGGTGAGCATATTGAAGTTGTACTCCGTAATGCGCCCAGCGGCCCAATCCTCATAGAGCTTCGCAAACAGCCCATCAATCTCCGTCTTGCGCTTCGTAGCCTTTTTCAGCTCCGCAGTCTGCTTCTTCTGGGCGGCGTTCCGCTCCCTGTCACCGGTACTCAGAAGCTGGTTCAAAAGCGCTTTCTCGTCCTGAACAGCCTTAACCGACCAGTGCTGGATTCTTGCCAGCACATAGGCGTAGAGCGCATCGTAGCGGATATAGTGCGAGGTACAGCCTCTGGTCTGAAAGTCGCTGTACTTGCCGCACTTGTAATAGGCATACGGATTTCTGGCACTGCTTTGGACGCCGTAGCGCATCGACCATCCGCAATCAGCGCACTTCAAAAGGCCAGAGAAAATCTGTGAACTGTGATCCTTACATTCCCGGCGGCGGCTGGTAATCTGTTTCTGCACCGCTTCAAAAACGTCTGCTTCAATGATTGCTTCGTGGGTCCCTTCAATGCGCAGCCACTTCTCCTGTGGGTTGCGGACCACCCTTTTATTCTTGTAGGAAATCGTTCCCTGACGATGGTGAACCGTGTTGCCGATATAGGTCTCGTCCTTCAGAATGTTTTTAACGTGCGTCTTGGACCACACATACCGTTTCTCGTCCGGTTGGCCTTCAAAGAAGTGGGCGCAGCCTCCGTTGCGGGTGTACTGGAACCAGCCGGGACACGGGATTTTTTCATCCATCAGAACTTTGGAAATCCGATTAGCCCCCATGCCGTGAAAAGCAAGGTCGAAAATCTTACGGACGATCCAGGCGGTTTCCTCATCGACCATCAGCTTGTTCTTGATGTCCGGGTGCTTCACATAGCCAAAGGGAGCCATGGAATTGACCCTCTCGCCGTTGAGGAATTTTGCACGGAACGCAGCTTTGCTCTTGCGGCTTGTGTCCTTGGCCATGAACTCGTTTATGAGATTTTTGAAAGGCACAAAGTCGGACAGGCCCCTGTCGGTATCCTCGTTGTCGTTGACGGCGATATAGCGGACTTTCAGCTTCGGAAACACAAATTCCAGATAGTAGCCCATCATGATGTGTTCGCGGCCAAACCTGGAAAGGTCTTTCGTGATGACACAGTTGATGTTTCCCGCTTCAATTTCCTCCATCATCCGCTTGAACTGGGGCCGGTCAAAGTTCGTTCCGCTCCATCCGTCATCCACAAATTCGGATACCACATAAAACTCCGGGTGTTCCATGACAAACTGGGTGAGGACGGTACGCTGGGTTTCGATGGAAACGCTGTCGCCAAAGGTCTCATCGTCACGGCTGAGGCGCATATAGAGCGCGGTGTTATATTGCGGTTGTTTCAAAAATGTTGCCTCCTTCCAATATGAAACAACCCGCGCTTACAATACTCATGCTGGTGCAATTATACCATAAGCGCGGACCGGTTTCAATTCCAATCTGTCAATTCTCTGCCGCCTGACGGGAGGCGGAGTAGCGGATCACATTCTCGATCAGCGTCCCGATGGGCTTCCCGTTGTCGTTGAAATGCTCGGCGACCCGGATACGGGTGTTGCCGTAGTAGAAGTACAGGGTTTCGTACTCATCTTCCACATAGAAGGCGGGAACCTCGTCCGGTTCAGCGCAGACAGAGTTCCACTCGTCAATCAGCTCCTGCGGCGCTTCAAACATCGGCTCATAGTAGGCGCACAGATCAATGGGTTCGTACACATAGCTTTCAAAATTGTTCAATCAAGTACCTCCATAATTCATAGTTTGTTGGTTCTGGGTCAGGCATCCTTGCGCCGGACCCACTGAATGTCATAGCTTAGTGCATCGGCAAGCTGGATAGCCTCTTTGTAGCGGAGGGACTCCCGCTGGAGCTTGTTGGAAAGGTTGGACACGCTGTCCGACCAGCTGTACACATCGGAGAGTACGTCCACCACCTCCTGCATGGTCATCCCCTGGCGCACGATGTACGCCTTAATTTCGTTCCTCATATCGGATTTCAAAGTTCTTCCCTCACTTTCTGATGGATTTGATGTTGTGTCCCGCAAAACACTTTTACGGAATGATGAAGTTTTTCACGGTTGTAATTTCCGCTCAGATTTGCTATCATGAAGCCCCGGTCATAAGGGGCCTATATCCACTTCACGGCTTTGCATGACCTCTGCCGGAACAGTGGATTTCCTCGCTTTTCCGTAAAGCGGCTACACGGTTCCGTAAATCATCAACGGGTGTAATCTTTTCACCGCTGAATGACATTTTTCACGAAAATCACAAGGATTGAATTTTGACCCAGCTTTTTAACGCCGGATTAGCGTGGCTGCCTAAAAAAGATAAAGGCGAACACAAAACTATCCGTACATACGTACATCGGTACAGGGGTGGCCTACCGTGTACGCCTGTACGCACGTACAGATAATTTCATTTCTTTTTTATAAAGCGGTCGGCTTTATCAAGACCTCAATTCCCAGATAGCCCCGGCACCGCTTGCCACTGCCGATATACACGTTGTTGGTGGCCTCCAGCCGGTAGGCGTCGGCGTTCTGCGCCACGAAGCTGGAAAAACTCTTGGGGGAAAGCGGATTCTCTGCGTTATCCTCGCACCAGACCTTATAGGCAGCGTAGAGGTCACGAGTAGCGGCCTCGCTGTCCGCTTTGAACTGGACATAGCCATTAGAGGTCAGGAAATCCACAATGTTGTTGGCCTCTCGGACTACAACAGAGATATTTTCTTTGGCCCGGTCGCTGATGGTGAACCGATAATTGTTTACCAGCAGGCGGTGAAGCCCTTCCAGACACCAGAGGAATATCCCCTCGCGCTCGTTTATCAGCTTTTCAGAGAGGAACGGGTCATCCGTCCGCCCTGCCGGTCTATCCCTCGTGATCAAAACGATCTGGCGGCGGAAGAAGCCGTCAGACCTGTCATGGAGAGCGGTCAAGGCCCCATTGCCGAAACAGAGGAACCGCACATAAAGCTGGCTCTGGTAGCTCTGGACACCCTTGCGCTCCATGTCCATCTTGCACTCCGAGGTCACGATGGATTTGATATAGTTGGTCTTGGGCAGGGCGCTCATGTCCATATCGTCGTCCACCATCAGCAGCTTGCTCTCCAGGTCGGCGCGGCTGAACCGGTTGTTCTCCACCTTCTGGATGCTGGTGGTATTCATGCTGTCTCCGAAGATGGAGCGCATCACCAGCCCGATACGGCTCTTACCCTCGCCGCCCTTGCCGATGAGCATGAGCATCTTCTGCCCCTTGGTGGTGGGGAGCAGGCAGTAGCCCAGGTACTCCTGCAAAGTGGGGATGTTCTCCGGGAACAGCAGCTCCGCCAGAAAGCGCAGCCACTTCTCCGGCGGCGGCGCGTCGGGGCGGTAGGCAACAGTCAGGCGGTTGTTGCAGTAGGCTTTTTCCGGCGAGAAGCGGCCATCCACAAACAATGTGCCGTTAGCAACGTGGATATGGTCGCAATCCAACGCTATCGGCTCGGAGTACGCCGCCATCCGCAGGGCGTTTAGAAGCTCGTCCACCTTTCTGGCGATTTTGGTTTCCAGCCACGGACTGATTTCCTCGTAGATTTTCTTCTTCAAGCCGCTCTCGTCCGCCACCAGCCCGTCCACCGTGTAGAACCGCCCCCGGATGCAGCGCATGGGATATTCCCGCAGGAACGTCTGGCAGAACTCCGGCTCCATGAGCTTGTAATCCTCTGTCAGCCAGTTGGGAAAACCGGACTGCAATTCTTCATTTTCATTCATTCTCGTATCCCTCCAATCTGTAAAAATCGGGCGGCCACCGCGCCCTCCTGCTGTGGTTATGAGCAAATTTGAAAAAACCGGGCTAATGGCATGACAACCTCGTTTCAAAAAACATGACAGAGGGAATTTCGGCAGCCGCTGCCAAAATTCCTTCTGCCGGTATCATGACAATCATCGCTCCACGCTGTGCCTTGTTGCGGTCTGCGCCGCCCTGCGCTCCGCATCCTGTCTGGCAATCTCGGCTCTGCCCTGTTCCAGCTTTGCAAGGACGGACTCTCTGGCCTTCTCCTTGATCTGTCTGGTGGCGGCAACTCTGACCTCTGGCTTTCGCAAAACCGCCTGCACTCTGGCAAGCACCTTTTGAGCGGCTTTGTGGATCAGCTCCTGCGCCTTTCCCAGCACCTTGTCAATCAGCCCTTTCTCCACCGGGGAGTAGCGCCGCTCCGGGGCCAGACACCAATCCTTGTAATCGGAGACGATCTTCTCATCCTGCAACTGCGTCTCGGCGCGGACGGCATCGGTCACAAGCTCTACGGCCTTGTCATAGGCGATCTCTGTGACCTCATCAATCAAGGCCTCGGCATCCTCCAGGCGGAGGGAGACAGATTCCAGTTCCCGCGATTTTTCTTCAATCGCCGTTGCCTGTTCTTCAATCACCTTTTTCTGCTTCTGGATAATATAGTCGTTTTTCATCAGGTAGCTGCGCCCACGGTTGCCAGGGTCAGGTTCTTCCTCGACAGCCAGACCATGTTGTTTGCAGATGTCAAACAGAATGACCCGGCAGACTGCATCGAAAACCATCTTCCGGTTGTTGGTTCGCCCCGGCTTCTTCTCTGGGTCAGGCAGTTCAAACCCTAAAGCCTCCAGCGCCTTTTCCTGCTTTGGCTCCACCTCGCCATAGCGGTTCACGTAGTCGAAAACGTGCCGCTCATGGATATGGGGCGTGGCCTCGTCCAGATGGAGCGCCCAGTCAATAACATGGATATGTTCCCCAAAGCGGCGTTCCATCTCCATCATAAATTCCCCGACAATTTCCAGAAGCACCTCCGGGGAAACGGAGTCCTCCATTGTGCCGATCTGGTAAATGGTTTCCTCCGGGCAGAAGCGTTTGTCAGCCAGCAGACCATCCACGCTCCGGTCACGCTCAGAGTGGCGGCGTTTGGCGTTCCGCTCATGTTGGCCGTCAAGGTAATCCGAGTAGCGGTTCAGATAAAAGGCCCGCTCCACATCCGCGAAGGACACCTCACTATCCTGATGGGCCGGATAGGTTGCGCCCCGAAAGCAATCCCAATAGATGTTCTGCTGAATCCGCTCACTGTCAATGTGGCTGGCGTGTTCGGTATCAAAGGTTCTGTCATTGTGCGTTGATTTGTAGACGCCGCTT
>OFFV01000901.1_pt1 | contig 19643 bp, 18 predicted proteins | sample 1521461 | NCBI WGS metagenome assembly OFFV01 (sample SAMEA3504120, study PRJEB24116) | mouse gut metagenome | biome: mouse gut; feature: mouse-associated habitat; material: faeces | place: Denmark | collected 2011 | reverse complement strand
TGGGACAATCTCTATTTTGCATCTGATTATTTTGATTTTATTTATGAATGTGCAAAAAGAGTGCCCTATGCAGGGAAGGGGTGAACGATGATGAAAAGAAAACGGAATAGGATCCTGGCCGTTCTGTTTCTGGCAGCGGCCGGCATGGTCTTTGTATTTGCAAATATTCAGAAAAAAACAGAGATCGTATGGTATCTTTCCGATCCGGAATATTTTGGAATAGACAGGGAGGATATGCAGCCATATCAGGAAGTTTATGCGAAACGGTTTGACCTTTTTAACAAACGGTTGGGAAAACTTGGGATCGCTGCGAAAGTGGTGTTCAAATATCTTCCGGATTCGTATGAAGCGGCAGCAGAAGAGGAGGAAGGCGGTTTTCGGCTGGAACAAGAGCTGATCTGTTCCGGAGAAGCAATCCAGACGTTGCTGCAAAACGATCCGGATGCGGATATTGCACAGTTTTCGTCCATGGAATACGACCGGTTTCTTCCGTTGGATTCTTATATGGAAAGCGAAGGGATGCAGCGGGCGCAAGCGGCGATTCCCCAAGAGATCTGGGATGTAAACCGGATCAACGGAACCACGTATCAGATTCCGCGCGGAAATGTCTGTGTGAAAGAGGCGGCATATTGTTTCCGGAAATCTTTTTTGGATCAATACCGGGTGGATTTGGACGAGGAGAAGATCAAAAAGATGACGCCGGAAGAAGTGATCCAATGGCTTTTGCCTTATTTTGAGGAAGAACGTCTTTTGGAGGGCGGGTATTATCTTACCAATGCCGCATATCTGGATTTCAGTGATTATCTGCTTGGGGAATATATGCCGGTGTTAGAAGGAACGACGAATAACCTGTATGTTTATATGCGGGAAAAAAAGATCGAGGATGGTTTTTCTATGCAGCGGATCAAAGATGCCTTCGCGTTGTATCAGTATATTTATGAAAACAACCTGGACGCCCATGACAGCCCCGGTTCTTTGTCTGCGCGTCCTGTATTTACCATACAGAATATGCCCGGGCTGAAACAATTGCAGGGGTCTTATGATGATGCGGAAGATATTGTTTCGGTTCCGCTGGGAAATCCTTTTCTCACCCGTTCGCTCGGGAACGGAGTATTCAGCGGCAGCAAACATAAGGAGCTTGCCGTGCAGGTGCTTGCGGCGTCGGTATACGATGAGGAATTATCAAACCTTATGATCTACGGCGTGCCGGAGGAAGATTATGTTCTGTCAAACGGATATGCCGTCGGCAAACAGCAGGGCACTCTTTCGTATATGGGAACATTTGGCGCAATAGGAAACAACCTCATTGCATATCCAAACGAACGTGAAACGCCGGATAAAGAAGAGCGTACAAGAAACCTGTTTCATGAGATGCAGCCGGATTTGTACCGTAATTTTGTGCCTGACTGGGATGAAGAGTTACTGAAACAAATGAGCAGGCTTGCCGCAGTTTATCAGGAAGCGGTCCGTACGCTGCAATCTTCCGAAGTACCGGACCTGGAAGCGTTTTTGGCCCTGCAGCAGGAGAAATTGGAGGAAGCCGGACGGGACGATGTGATGCATAAGCTTCAGGAACAGCTGGATGGCTGGGAGGAATAGGCGTATGGTGTTGGAAATCAAAAACGTGAGAAAGTTCTATGGGGACAAAGAGGCGCTGAAACCGCTTTATGTAACGTTTACGCCCGGCGTATATGGGCTTCTCGGTCCGAACGGCGCGGGAAAGAGCACGTTTATGAAGCTGATTGCCATGCTGCTTGAGCCGTCGGCAGGGGAGATTGTATTTAACGGGAAAGAAATACGGAAACAGAAAAAAGATTTTTTAAAAGCATTGGGGTATATGCCGCAGCAAACATGCCTGTATCCGGAATTTGACGTGTTGGAATACCTATATTATATCGGGGCGTTGAAAGGAATGGAACGAAAGCATTTGCTTGTCCAGGCAGAGGAATTATTGGAGCGGGTACGTCTGGTTGATGTAAAAAACAAGAAGATCAAGACGCTTTCGGGAGGGATGCAGCAGAGGCTGATGCTTGCGCAGGCTTTGCTGGACCGGCCGCAAGTGGTGATTTTAGATGAGCCTACGGCTGGATTAGATCCCAGAAAACGGATCGAAATGAGGAATTTAATTGCAGAGTGGGCAAAGGAGCGGATTATTATTATTGCTACGCATGTGGTCAGTGATGTGGAACTGATTGCAGACCGGATTCTGATGCTGGACGCCGGGAGGATGATTGCGGACAGCACGGTATGGGAGCTGACGGAGCAGCTGTACGGAAGGGTCTATGAGACAGAATTAATTCTCCCGTTGGAAGAGCTGGAAGAGTTGTATCAGGTCAGCAGCGTGTATCACCGAAAAGGAAACGTCTATGCGAAGGTGATCGCAAAAGAAGGGGAACCGCAGCTAAAAGGCGCGGTACCGGTATATCCGGATCTGGAAGATGTGTACCTGTCTTATTTTGGAGAGGAAGTATGAAGACGTATGAGGCTTGTATGGTATGAATGGAAAAAATTGTGGAAAAATGCTTCCGTCTTAAAAATTTTCCTGTTTTTTTTGCTTCTGTCCGGCATTGTCTTTTGGGGTGAGCTGGATAAAAACCGGGAATGGATTCCGGAATATTTAAACATGCATGGTCTTTTGGAAGAGGAGCAGGGGGATGCCGCCGAATGGGTGGAGCAGAAAAAAGCTTCGCAAAGCGCGGCAGGCTATGAGCAGTGGAAGGCGTTGGAGCAGATCGGACGGGAAGTGGAAGCGCAAAACGGCTATGCAGCCTACCGCGAATCGATCCAGAACCGGTACGAGAAGGGGCGGGAAATTTCTATATTTGCAGATCCCGATTCCGACCGGAACGATTATGGGAAACGGATTGCCCAGGCCTATGAAAAACTAGACATTCAGGCGCCTATGGAACTGCATCCTTATCTGGGCGTGGAACAGCTGCTGGATTTTTATGCCGGCGACCTGCTGGCAGCGGTATTTTTAATCTATCTGACGGGCGTCGTTTTTCTGCAGGAGGAAAAAGCGGGAAAATCAGAGTTTGCGCTTACGATGTTTCATGGAAATGTGCGCCTGTTTCTGGCAAAGGCGTTTGTGGTTTACAGCAGTCTTACCGTATATATGCTGCTGATTTTCGTTCTTAACTTTATGCTTGCGTCAGCAAAGTTCGGTGGGATTGCCTGTATGGCTGCGATTCAGGGCGTTCCCGGGTATTATGCCGTTCCATACGCCTGGACGATCGGACAATATCTGCTTGCCTGTATGGGTTTAAAGCTGCTTGCGGCAGCGGTATTAACAGCCTTGGCGGTGGCAATTGCAAAGCGGTTTTGTTCCGTAATCTTAACGGCGGCGGGAACCGCATGCATTTTGGGGCTCGGTATATGGTTCTGCAATAGCTCTGTGGGCGGCGGTCTGTGGGAAGCCGGTCGGATTTGGAATGTGTGGAGCCTGCTGCGGGGAAAACCTGTCATTGGCACGTATGAATTGATTTCATTCGGAAGTTTGTATTTTGAGGCGGCATGGGGTATCGTACCTTTGGCAGCGATCCTGTTTGGACTGATGCTGTTTGCGGGAGGCCGCAGGCAGATGAAACGGAGGAGAAGGATTTGGGCAAAGAAGGGGAGCAGGCGAAAGCCCCATTCGATTTTTTATTTTGAAATGAAAAAACTGTGGATTTACCAGAGAGGCATGATTTTGTTTGCGGCATGTATACTGCTGCATGGGATGACGGTGCGGCAGTACCGCAATGATTTGGATACGGAAGAATATTATTACCAGCAGTATATCGACCGGTTCGGAGACCGGGTTACAAAACAGACGGATCATCAGATCAGGGAAGAGAAAGCATATTTTCAATCCCTGGAAGAAACGCTTGCAGGAGAAGAAAATATCTACCGTGCAGACGCGCTGCAAAAAGAGCTGGAGCGCCGGGACGGATTTGAGAAATATGCCGACCGCGCCGCGCTGCTGCGGCGGGACGGGAAAGAAGAAATTTTATTAAAAGACATACAGTACGAGATGCTGTTTGGTTTTACGGAAGTATCCAGAGGGATGGTTCTTTTCCTTTGTATTTCCTTTGCGTTTCTGATTCCGGCAGTGTTTCAGAAGGAAAAAGAAACCAGGGTGGAATTGCTGCAGAAAACGTCTGCCTGCGGAGGAAAAACGCTGTGGAATGCAAAAATAATGTCGCTGCTGCTCTACTTCGTTTCTCTTACCCTTGTGTTTGGGGTGTTTTCCTTTTGGAAATCCGCAGCAGCGTATGATTTAAAGATGTCCGCCCCGGCGGACTGCCTGCCAGCGTATTGGAACAGCGGAATCAGTATACCGCTTGCTTGTTTTTTTAGCCTGGGAGTGATACTGCAGTGCATTGGTGTGTCTGCATGTTTGATCGTGCTGTCGGCATGTGGGAAATTTGTGAAAAACCAATATATGCTGACAGGAATGATTCTGGGAGCGACTGTGGTTCCGACATTGTTATCGCCGTATCTTTCCCTGCAATGGCTGAGAGCGATACATGATATTTTGTTTGTGTTTACGTTTCAGGGGCGTTGGACGACGATTGGTTTTGCAGTATTGCTTGCCGCAGCTGCGGCAGTGATCGGAAAGGAGACCATATGCAGAGAAAAAAGTATGGAAAAATAGTTTTAGGAGCAGTTTGTTTCGCCTTGCTTTTGGCGGGATGCGCAAAACAAAAAGCCGGTATGGAGGCGGGTGAACGGCAGGATCAGGACGTATTTCGTCCGATGATCAACTTAACGGAAACGGACGAAGGGGTGTATTACGTACAGAACGTACAGGCAGATTCGGATTTTATGGCGCTGAAATATGTAGATAAAGCGTCTGCAAAAGAAACGGTTCTCTGCCGAAAAGTAAACTGCAGGCACGATTCTAAAGCCTGCCAGGCAGTGTCTGAAGGGGCAAATTATATGGGATTTCTGACGTATGTCAATGAAAGCCTTTACTATATGGTCTGTAAATCCGTCGGGGAGGACAGGGGTTTATGCCTGTACCGTATCAGGAAAGATGGGACGGATAAAACGCTGGTTCACAGATTTGAAAACCAGACGATCCCTCCCAATGCGGCGGTGATGTACAGGGGAAAATTGTTTTTATCGCTTCCGACCATGGTTGAATTTGAGGATGCAACCGGCAGCGAGTCGGCAGAGCCGTCGCTTGTCATGTACGATTTGCAGACAGAAGAAGAAACGTTAATCGTGGACGGAAGCAAGTTAAAGGATACCTATGTCGTTCCGTGCGGCGGCAGCGGTGATTCGATCTATTTTCTGGAAATGAATCTGAATGAGGATGAGGGGCTGATATTCCGGCAATACGATTTTCAGACAAAAGAAATCCGTACCGTTTTGGAAGGCGTGTTAAATGATGCACAGTTTATCTGGGACGATACGATCTATTTGCAGCCGGCACAAAAAAAGAACGTCGAAGCTTACCATATAAAGACAAAAAAGCGGGAAGAGATACTGACGTATGAGGAAGAGATCGACGATGTGTATATTCAGATCGGATATATGGAATTGATCAAACGGACGAAAGAGGACGGGAAGGAGCGGGGCTATTATAAATGGTATGACCTAAAAGAAGGGAGATACCTGTTCGATGAGTTTGAATCCGAAGACGAGATGTATGTGAGGATGCGCCTTGCGAACGGGGATTACTGGATCGAAAAAGACGACGGTATTTATTTTTATCATTTAAAAGAGGGGACGTGGACGAAGGTGGAGGAGATTTCGTAGGTGATATAAAAGAGGGAGAAAGTTTGTTAGGATACCAGACAGACGGATTTTACATATCTGATCACCATATGATATAGTAACAGTAGGATAAATCAGAGTAAAGCAGGGTAATCGCATGAGCAATAAAGAACGTGTTTTGCAGTTAATAGAAGATATGCCAGATGGGAAATTTGTTTTTGTCATTCATATGTTAGAATGGATCAGCGGCAATCAAGTTCTTAAGGAAACAGGACAAAACGATTATTCTTTGAAAGAAGAATTGAAAATTATTCATATTGAAAGTATTGGTAATTGTAGAGATATTTACAAGAGATCTTAAGTTTTAGAACAGAATCTTCATAGGCATATCAGATGAAAAAATCTGGTATGCTTATTTTTTACGAATTTGGGAGAATGTTTGTTTTTCCATATATAATTTTCGAAATTATCTGACAGAATGAAAGTCTTTTATTTGATATAATAAAAAATATTTATCATAAACAGAACGTATTTTCCGATAGAATTTGTTTTAAGAATGAGGTAAATTGAGGATGACATTATTTGAAGAGTTGATATATAGTGGTTTTGTTTCGAAAGTCGTTAGTAATTGCTTTGATATATCATGGATGAGAATAAATTTTTTGGCAGAGTATATTTTTACGTCTATTCATAGTGAAATAGATTTGTCTATAGAAGATCTTGCAGGTATATTGGGAAACCTATTGAAAGGAAATAGATTATCTAAAGAGATATGTGGTTTTTTGGAATATAAATTTAGAAATGAAAGTAGCTTCGATATAGCCATTATGGTAAATCAGGCTTTTCAATTGATGTTACGAGACGGAATGACATATTATACCAGAATGTATTTTAAAAATGTAATTGTTTGTGAGCTAAATGTATTTTATAACATGTTGGATATTATGCATTTATGGGAAAAGAATCGTTTGAAATTTGATAGTTCAATATGCAGGTATTTAAGCTGTAATAAAAATTTTATAGCAAATTTATCATATGCAGATTTATCGGATATAAATTTAGTAAATGCAGATCTAAGTAAAGCAGATTTAACGAGCGTAAATTTAAATAGATCAGATTTAAGAAATGCAAATTTACTTGGTACAAAATTATATGAGGCAAGTTTAGTTAATGCAAAACTAAATGGTTGCAACCTTACTGAGGCAAGATTAATGGGGGCAAATTTGGAAGAAACAGAATTTGAGGACGCAAGTTTAAAAGGGACAGTGTTTTCTGAAATCCAAATTAATTATCTAGAAGAAAAATATGATATTAGGAGAGAAAGGGCAATAACAAAAGAGACATTAAAGTTAATGGAAGAAATAATGTTATATTGAGTCATAGTGAGATTGATGCATTGCTCGAAGCATTAAGTTCAGGAGAATTAGATGTAGATGAAGAGGATATGGATGAAAAAAACGTAGTGTTAGAGCAATATGAAATCGATTTATTAGTTCTGGGCTTAAGATGTACTATTGCGAGAAAAGAGGGGACAAGTATTGGGTTAAGTGGTGATAAATGGAGAGTATTAAGTCAGCAAGAAATTGATTGGTTGGTATTTGGGTTGAGATACGGTTGTGAAGATGATAAAAAAGATTCTCTTTGAAACAAAAGAAAAACGGATGCCGGACAGGAAAAGAGAATTGCCTGAATATCAGACAGCTCAATAAAAATTTAAAACCTATGCAAGACGGGCAGGGCATAGTTCCGTTTTTCTGCCAAACGGCAAAGACAGATACCCACAGGGTGTTTCCTCTAACCTTACAAAATCGTAAGCCAGACAAAAAGAAATGTAAGCCAAAGTTAAGGCAGATCATTTCTTTTTTTGTTATAGTGGTATTGTCAAAGATAAGAGGAGGAACAGAATATGGCTATGTTAGAAGTAAATCACTTAAAAAAAATATACGCCACGCGTTTTGGCGGAAATAAGGTGGAGGCGCTGCGGGACGTAAATTTTGCGGTGGAGCAGGGAGAATACACGGCGATCATGGGTGAATCCGGTTCGGGAAAAACGACTCTGCTTAATCTGCTTGCCACAGTGGATCGTCCGACGGACGGAAAAATTTTGTTGAACGGCAAAAACATTCTTTCTATTAAGGAAAGCGAACTGGCGCGGTTTCGGCGGGAACACCTGGGATTTGTATTTCAGGATTTTAACCTGCTGGATACGCTTTCTTTAGAAGACAATATTTACCTTCCCCTTGTGCTTGCCGGAGAAAAGTACGCCGTGATGGAGCCGAAACTAAAAGAGCTTTCGGGACGCCTGGGATTGACGAAGCTGCTGAAAAAATATCCGTATGAGGTATCCGGCGGGCAGAAACAACGGGCGGCGGTTGCCAGGGCTATGATTACGGAACCGGATATGATTCTGGCGGATGAGCCGACGGGGGCGTTGGATTCCCGTTCTTCTTCGGAGCTTTTGGATATTTTTTCCCGGCTGCATGAAAACGGGCAGACGATTCTGATGGTAACTCACAGTACGCGCGCGGCAAGCCATGCGGGAAGGGTGCTGTTTATCAAAGACGGGGAAATCTACCATCAGATTTACCGGGGCAATATGACTTTTGACGAAATGTATAAAAAAATATCGGATACATTAACTGTATTGTTGTCAGGCGGTGGTTTTCATGAATAAAAAATTGTATCTTTCATTGGCAAAAAATAATATAAAAAAGAACAAAAGCTCCTTTTATCCGTTTATGCTTTCTGCGATTGCCATGATCGCATTGTTTTATATGATTTTTGCGATTGCGGTCTGTGCAAAAGAAAGCGAAGGATTTTACGGAGACGCTACCATATTTGTCGTGTTGAATCTCGGCGTATGCATCTGCGGGATTTTTGCGGCGAGCGTGATTTTTTATACGAACGGTTTTCTGATGAAGCAGCGGGCAAAAGAGATGGGGCTTTACAGTATTCTCGGAATGGAAAAGAGGCATATCGCAAAAGTGATTTTCTGGGAAACGGCGATTCTTGGATGTCTTTGTATAGCAGCCGGGCTGTTTTTTGGGATCGTATTTTCTAAGCTGATGTTTCTGGTTCTGTTAAAAATGATGAAGCTGGATGCGGCGATTCCGTTTGGAATCCCGGTATCTGTGATAGTAAAGACGGTTCTGATTTTTTTACTGGTATTTTTGGCGGGTATTCTGAAAAATATCGTTTGGGTTCGCTTTTTAAAGCCGATGGATTTATTTAAAAGCAGCAGTCAGGGAGAGAGAGAACCAAAAGCGAAATGGTTTTCTGCGGTTTTTGGCATGATCTGCCTTGGAATCGGTTATACGATTGCCGTTACGACGGAAAATCCTCTGAAGGCGTTCTCCCTGTTTTTCGTGGCGGTGTTATTTGTGATGGCAGGTACGTATCTGCTGTTTTTAAGCGGCAGCGTTGCTTTGTTAAAGTTACTGAAAAGAAATAAAAATTATTATTACCATAAGACGCACATGATCAGCGTTTCCGGCATGATGTATCGTATGAAGCGCAATGCAGCCGGGCTTGCTAATATCTGTATTTTAAGCACCGCGGTATTGGTCACGATTTCTTCTACGGTTTCGTTATATGCCGGTTCCCGCGATCTGCTGAACCAGGCGTACCCTATGGACGTGAATGTGAGCTGTTATGTGGATCCGCAGCAGACGGGGGAGAATGCGTTCGATCCGGATAAAGTGAAGACCGCAGTTTTAGATCATGCAGCAGGAAACGGCTTGACTGTGGAAAATGAATTTATCAATTACGGGATCTTACTGACGGTAAGGCAGGAGCGGGCGAACGTTTTTTCCGAGGAGCGTGAAGATATAAATGAAGCTATCGTCGTAAGTGTCATCAGCCTGGAAGATTATAATCGGAATCTGAACGAAGAAGATCGGATTTCGGCTCTTTCCAAGGGAGAGGCCTATGCGGAAGACAGTGAGAGAATGCTTTTGGATCAGGAGCAGATTTCACTCTGCGGTATGGATTACCGTATCAGGCGGATGCCGGAGGAGTGGATGGAACGGAAAACGATGCAGATTGCGTATGAGAAGGAATCTTCCGTTATCGAACAGGATTTCCATATGATACATTTGGCAGTTGCGACCAGACAGGAGCTTATGGATTTGGCGGATCATGTCAATGCAAAACGAAACACATCTGCCGGAGAGAATCTGCTGCAGGTGAAATACAGATATTTGTTTGACCTAAACGGGGAAGAAGAGCAGATCCTGAAATTTAGCAGTACACTTTTGGATTCGCTGGCACAAAACGTTTCCATGCAGGCGGTAACTGTAGGAGATATTTATACGGACAAAGCTTTTTGGGAAAGTATGTATGCAAGCCTTTTGTTTATCGGTGTGTTTATTGGCGTCATCTTCCTTCTGGCTGCGGTTTTGATTATTTATTATAAACAGATCTCAGAAGGGTATGAGGACCGGGAGCGTTTTGAGATCCTGCAGAAAGTGGGTATGAGCAGAAAAGAGGTTAAAAAAGTGATTACGGCGCAGATTCTGCAGGTATTTTTCCTGCCGCTTGCCCTGGCAGCCGTCCATATTGCATTTGCTTTTTCGATTATCCGAAGGATTCTTTCTATTTTAGGTCTGGTGAACGTGACATTGTTTATCGGATGTACCGTGGCAAGTATTTTGATCTTTGCACTGGCATATGGGATTGTGTATTATCTGACGGCGCGGACGTATTATCGGATTGTGTATGGCTCTTGACAAATCTTTGCTTTGAGACTATGATTTTTGGGCAGGGAAAATCAACAGGTTAGAAAGAAGGCAAAGATTATGATAAAAATTGATATTATTTCCGGTTTTTTAGGGGCGGGAAAGACAACTTTCATCAAGAAAATGATTGACGAGGTATATAAGGATGAGAAAATTGCCCTGATTGAGAATGAGTTCGGTGAGATCGGCATCGACGGAGGATTTTTAAAAGATTCGGGCGTCAATATAACGGAGATGAATTCCGGCTGTATCTGCTGTTCTCTGGTCGGGGATTTCGGGAAAAATTTAAAAGAAGTCATTACGGCATATCATCCGGACCGCATTATCATTGAGCCGTCCGGTGTGGGCAAATTATCGGATGTGATGAAATCGGTGATAGATATAGAAAAGGAACAGGATGTCAGATTAAACGCCCTGGTTACGGTGGTCAATGCCAAAAAGGCATCCAAACAGATGAAAGCGTTCGGCGAATTTTTCAACAACCAGATTGCGTTTGCAACGACGATCGTATTGAGCAGAACGCAGACTGCGACAGAGGCGCAGCTGGAGCTTTGTGTGAAGCAGATGCAGGAGCTGAATCCGAAAGCTGCAGTGATCACAACGCCGTGGGATCGGATTACCGGCGAACAGATTTTAAATGTAATGGAAGGAAGCGATTCTCTGGAACTAAAACTTTTGGCAGAAGAAACGCACAAAAAAGAAGAGGAAGCGCATTCTCACGGGCACGGAGAAGACGAGCATGTGCATTCTCACAAGCATGAGGAACATGAACATACACATCCTCACGGGCACGGAGAAGACGAAAATGCGCATTCTCATGATCATGAGGAACATGCACATGCGCACGGCGCGGATTGTCCCTGCGGCTGCCACGATCATGATCATGACCACCACCATCATCATGCAGATGATATTTTTACAAGCTGGGGAAGGGAAACACCGCACAAATTTACAAAAGATGAGATCGAAGCGGCTTTAACTGCGCTGTCCGAAGGCGAGACGTACGGTACCGTTCTGCGGGCAAAAGGTATGGTCGAGAATGCCCAGGGCGGCTGGATCTATTTTGATATGGTTCCGGGTGAGTACGAGATTCGAGAAGGAGAGCCGGATTATACCGGGCGTCTCTGTGTGATCGGTACGGATATAGATGAAACGCAGATGGAAAAATTGTTCGGCATTGCGAAAGACTGAGTCGGATGCAGACGAAATCGGTTTGTTTCGGAAATTGTATGAAACGGAGGGAATCATGGAAGAAATACCAGTATATTTATTTACCGGCTTTATGGACAGCGGAAAGACAACTCTGATTCGTCAGACGCTGCTGCGGGATCATTTCGGCGAAGGAGCAAAAACGCTGCTGATTGTCTGCGAGGACGGAGACGAGGAATACGAGGAAGACAAGTTAAAGGAAGCTAATATCCAGCTGCTGATGATAGAAAAAGAAGAAGATCTTACCGAAACGCTTTTAAAAAATATCAACCTGCAGTATCTGCCGGATCAGGTATTTATCGAATACAACGGAACCTGGCGCATGGATACCCTGCTTGAAACAAAACTGCCGGAGGGCTGGACTATTGTGCAGTCTCTGGCCACCGCGGATGCGGGCACATTTGATATGTATTTAGACAATATGCGCGCGATGATCTTAGAGCAGATGTTTCAGGCAGATGTCGTAATTTTTAACCGCTGTACCAACGATACGCAGAAAGGAAAATTTCGCCGTGCGGTCAAAGCGGTCAATCGTCCGGCGCAGATCGTCTATGAACGGGAAGACGGAACGTTAGACGAGAGAGAAGAGGAGCTTCCGTTTGATTTGAATCAGGACGTCATTGAAATTTCCGATGAAGATTATGCGATCTGGTATATGGACGCTCAGGAAAATTATAAAAAGTATGATGGAAAAAAGGTTTCGTTTCTTGCACTTGTCTATAATCCGGATAAAATGAAAAAGGGAGTTATGGTTCCGGGAAGATTTGCAATGACCTGCTGTATCGAAGATATCACTTTTTTGGGATTTAAATGCAGATATCCGGAATCCAAAAGCATTCCCCACAAGTCCTGGATTCGGATTACGGCGGAGATTCGCGTAGAATTTGCCATGGAATATAAGGGAAAAGGACCTGTGTTATATCCGATTCATATAGAGACTGCCAAAGAACCGGAAGACGAACTTGTTTATTTCTCGTAACAAATAAAGTTTTTGTTAAAATTTTCTTAATAAATAATTCCAAAATCTGACACTGATTTTTTAAATCAGTTATGGTATACTGTAAAAGCAGCTTACGGTTACATGGCAGAAATGAGGAAACACCTTTCAGGTATCCCTCTTTGCCATTCGGCAGAAATAATGAGGAAACACCATATAGGTATCCCTCCTTGCCATTCGGCAGAAATGAGGAAAATAATGAAGTATATTAGAGAGAAGAACGGAACACGTGAAATTGTGGAAAGAAGGAGACACAGCCGCGCATATGTAGTGTCTGCGGGGATTAAATGGGCTTTTTGTATCGGCATACTGATATTGTCCGTATTGCTGTTTCGATTTTTGGATAAAAAATTAAATGACGGAAAGATTGTCGATAAACTGATCAACGGATCGAACAAGGACACCTCTGCCGTCAAGAATACAGAAGAGATCACGCCGGCAGAACCGGAGACGGAGGAGAAGCCAAAACTTTCTGTTTGCCTGGATCCCGGGCACGGCGGCATGGACCCGGGCTGTGATTATGACGGAAGAATCGAGTCGGAGGATAACTGGAAGCTGGCATTGGCGTTAAAAAAAGAATTTGAAAACGCCGGGATCGAAGTAATTATGACGAGGGAAGATAATGATACGAAAGTATTCTTAAAAGACAGGGTAGCGATTGCGAACGCTTCCGGCGCGGATTATTTCATTTCTCTGCACAGGAATAAGGGCGACGGGTACGGAGTCGAAACATGGATGACGGCAAATGCCGGAGAGGCGACGGAGACGCTGACCCAGAATGTCCACAACGCAATCGTAGACGCGCAGGTGCAGAGAGACCGGGGCATAAAAACGGGAACGGAAACAGGGGAAGGTTCCGATTACTATGTGATCGGTAATACGACGATGCCGGCATGCCTGATTGAGTTTGGCTTTATTAACAATGCGGAAGATAATCGTCTATATGACGCTAATCTGGAAGGATATGCCAAAGCAATTGCACAGGCAGTCCAGAATACGTATCAGGAACTGGGAGATACGGACCATCTGAAAAAGAATAAAAAGGACGGCGGAGAAAAAAGCGGGGAGAACGATCTTTCCCACGGCAAACGTCTGGAATATCCGGCCATTGATAACGTAAGCGCTTTAAGCGGCGAAAACCTGGACTGGGGACAGGGCAGCAATGTGGATGAATTAAACCGTCCGACCGGTTCTTTGAGCTATCAGGAGAAATTTAAAGATTATACGTCGGATTTTATCATTCCTACGACGGACAAAAAGATCTACCTGACCCTGGATGAAGGATATGAATACGGCTGCACGCCGAGTATTTTAGCCACATTAAAAGAAAAAAACGTACAGGCGGTATTTTTTGTTACAAAGCCCTATGCCGAAAAAGATCCCGATCTGGTCCGTCAGATCATTGACGACGGGCATATTTTGGGCAACCATTCCGTTACGCATCCTTCCAAGGGGCTTTGCAGTCAGACGATCGAAGAGCAGACGCAGGAAGTAATGGGGATGCACGATTATATTAAGCAGAATTTTGATTATGATATGTTTTTATTCCGGTTTCCGGCGGGAAAATTCAGTGAGCAGTCGCTTGCCGTTTTAAATAACTGCGGTTACAGAGGAGTCTTTTGGAGTTTTGCTTATCTGGATTATGACGTAGAGAATCAGCCGGATGAAGCGGAATCTCTTCAGAAAATGATCGACCGGCTGCATCCGGGAGCAATTTATCTGCTCCATGCGGAATCCTGGACGAATACAAATGTGCTCGGCGCTTTTATCGATCGGGCGCGGGAAGCCGGATACGAATTTGCATCTTATGCGGAAACGTTGAACCAGTAAAGAATTTTCGTTGAATTTTTTGACAGAATCTAGTATGATAATTAAGACGGTAATTTTACCGTCTTAAACCATTTATGGAAGATAAATTGAGGAGGATGAAAATGTATCCAATCGTGAAAAAAGAAAAATTGGCAGACAAGATTTTTCTGATGGATGTCAAAGCGCCCAGAGTGGCAAAAACCTGTGAACCAGGGCAGTTTGTTATCGTAAAGATGGACGAAGAGGGGGAACGGATTCCGCTTACCATCTGTGATTATGACAGGGAGGCCGGTACGATTACGATCGTATTCCAGACGGTAGGAGCTTCCACGGAGCGTATGCAGTATTTGAATGTAGGGGATGCATTTTCAGATTTTGTCGGACCGTTAGGATGCGCTTCGGAACTGGTGGAGATGAACATAGAAGAGCTGCAGCAGAAAAAGATTGTCTTTATTGCCGGCGGAGTAGGAACGGCGCCTGTTTATCCGCAGGTGAAATGGATGCATGAGCACGGAATAGAATGTGACGTGATTATGGGATCGAGGACGAAGGATCTGTTGTTTTTTGTAGATAAAATGAAAAAAGTTGCGGGAAACCTTTATGTGACGACGGACGACGGAAGCTTCGGATTCCACGGAACGGGTACCGACTGGCTGAAAGCTCTGGCGGAGTCTGGCGTTACCTATGATCAGTGCGTGGCGATCGGACCGATGATCATGATGAAATTTGTCTGTCTGCTGACGAAAGAGCTTCGGATTCCTACTATCGTTTCCATGAATCCGATTATGGTAGACGGGACGGGAATGTGCGGCGCCTGCCGCCTGACCGTCGGAGACGAAGTAAAATTTGCCTGCGTGGACGGGCCGGAATTTGACGGGCATCTGGTAGATTTTGACCAGGCGATGAAACGCCAGCAGCTTTATAAGACAGAAGAAGGAAGGGCGATGTTAAAGCTGCAGGAAGGCGACACACATCATGGCGGCTGCGGACATTGCGGAGGTGAAAAATAATGGATGTATTAAAGAAAGTACCGGTAAGAGAACAGGAACCGTTGGTTCGTGCAAAGAATTTTGAAGAAGTTTGTCTGGGATATGACGAAAAGGAAGCGGTAGACGAAGCCGAACGTTGTCTAAACTGCAAGAACGCCCAGTGTGTGAAAGGATGTCCGGTTTCCATTGATATTCCCGGATTTGTATCGGAAGTAAAGAACAAAAATTTTGAGAAAGCATATGAGATCATCAGCGAATCTTCCGCGCTTCCGGCAGTCTGCGGACGCGTCTGCCCGCAGGAAAGCCAGTGCGAGGGTAAATGTATCCGGGGCTTTAAAGGAGAGCCGGTTTCGATTGGAAAACTGGAGCGGTTTACAGCCGACTGGGCAAGGAAAAACGGTATTGTGCCAAAAGCTCCCGAACATAAAAACGGAAGAAAAGTGGCGGTGATCGGTTCCGGTCCCGCAGGACTGACCTGTGCGGGAGATCTTGCAAGAATGGGATATGACGTGACGATTTTTGAAGCGCTGCATGAAGCGGGCGGCGTATTGATCTACGGAATTCCGGAATTTCGTCTCCCCAAACAGGAGGTTGTCGCAAAAGAAGTCGAAAATGTTAAAGCGCTTGGGGTTAAGATTGAAACGAATGTAGTGATCGGAAAATCCACAACGATCGACGAGCTGATGGAGGAAGAAGGATTTGAAGCCGTATTTATCGGCTCCGGCGCAGGACTTCCCAGATTTATGGGAATTCCGGGCGAGCAGGCGAACGGCGTATTTTCTGCCAATGAATTTTTGACGAGAAATAACCTGATGAAGGCATTTAAAGAAGAATACGATACGCCGATTATGAAGGGCAAAAAAGTTGCCGTAGTAGGCGGCGGTAATGTGGCAATGGATGCGGCAAGGACAGCGCTTCGCCTGGGAGCGGAAGTACATATCGTCTACCGCAGGAGTGAAGCAGAACTTCCTGCCAGAGTGGAAGAAGTCCATCATGCCAAAGAAGAGGGGATTATTTTTAACCTTCTGACGAATCCGGTGGAAATTTTAGTGGACGAAAACGGCTGGGTCAAAGGTATGACCTGTATTCAGATGGAACTTGGGGAACCGGATGCTTCCGGCAGAAGATCTCCGGTAGAAATAGAAGGCTCGGAATTTGAGATCGAGCTGGATACGGTGATCATGTCCCTTGGGACGTCTCCCAATCCGCTGATTTCTTCTACGACCAAAGGATTGGATATTAACCGGAGAAAGTGTATTGTTGCAGAGGAAGAAAACGGAGCGACCTCCAAACCAGGCGTATTTGCCGGAGGAGACGCCGTAACCGGAGCTGCAACCGTAATCCTTGCCATGGGAGCGGGAAAAGCAGCGGCGAAGGGAATTGACGAGTATTTGTCCGCAAAAGCATAAAAAGACAGACAACCGGCGGGGGTACCGCCGGTTGCTGTGTTTAGGATTCTGTTATTCCAGATTCAGCTTCTTTTTCGTAAAATAATAGCAGAGGATGTAATAGGCGACGGCAAACAGCAGCGCTTCCGCCGTTACGGATCCAAGCAGCAGTTTCGTAAAGTCTCCTTGGGCTGCGGAGGAGGCGTGTTCCATGGCGTTTATACCAAGCAGCAAAAGCAGGATCATGGATGCAATCTGCTGGATAAAATAAAAGACGATACATGTTCCGATGGCAGCCGGAATGCGGTACTGTCGGAACAATTGTCCGACGGAGAGCGACGCAAATATCATCAGTACGCTGGTGAAGCAGGACACCGTGACCGTTCCTGCAATGGTGGCCAAAAATGATCCGATTTCGATTCCCATTTCATTGAAAAACCGTTCTTGCAGTATGCGGAATTCTTCCGGTGAAATCGTGACGCCCGAAGCGCTGCGGATCAAAAACCAGATCGAACAGGCGGTTATAATCAGCGCGAGGAGAACCCAGAACACAGACGTTAGAATCTTTGTGTTCAGAATCGATGCGGATGATACCGGAAGCGTATGCGTCAGATATCCTTGGCTGGAATACATAGTTTTATAGAACCGCATGGTCAAATAGACGGCGGTCAGGATAAAAAGCGCAAACAGGCTTATAATATAAAGAAACAAGAAGACTGCGTTTAAGAATTCTACGTGTAAAGTCTGTAAAAGACCGCTCCGAAACAAAAGACATCCGATTAATGTGATTCCGATCACAATCAGATTCAAAGGGATCAGAAGTTTTGCAGACGTCTTGAATTCGTGTTTGAATAATTTTCCTAACATTTGAATACCTCCCGGAATAAAGAATCTACGGATTTGCCCTGTTTTTCCCGAATCCCTTCTACCGAAGAATTTAATACGATCTGTCCTTCTTTGATAAAGACCACCTGATCTAAGATATTTTCAATATCCGCGATCAAATGCGTGGAAATTAGGATCGTGGCATCCTCGTCATAATTGTTTAAAATAATATTTAAGATATAGTCTCGTGCAGCAGGATCTACGCCTGCGATCGGTTCGTCCAGCACATAGAGCTTTGCACGGCGGCTCATGATCAAAATAAGCTGCACTTTTTCTTTGGTTCCTTTGGACATGGTTTTTAATTTATCCTCCGGTTGAATGGCGAGTTTTGCCAGCATGTCGTAAGCCCTGTCTTCGTCAAAATCCTCATAAAAGTCTTTAAAATAGGAAATAATTTCCCGTACTTTCAGATTGTGATCCAGATAGCTGTGGTCCGGGAGATAGGAGATCAGTTTTTTGCTTTCGATCCCTACCGGATGGTTTCCGATAAAAATTTCGCCTTCGCTTGGCGTTAAGAGCCCGTTGATCAGTTTGATCAGCGTCGTTTTGCCGCTTCCGTTCGGACCTAGCAGACCGATGATATGACCGCGGTCTACCGTAAGGTTGAGACGGTTTAAAGCAGTCTTCCCGCCGTAGGATTTGCTTAGGTTTTTACATTCTAAAATGGCGCTCATAAGTTTTCCCCTTTCAAAAATTCAGTGATCAATGCGACGGTTTCTTCTTTTTGGAAGCCCAATTGCTGCATGCTTTTCAGAAACTGTTCGATTGTGGTTTTGGCAAGCGTGTTTTTTAATTCTTCAATCATTGAAATGTCCTCCGTGATAAATCTTCCGCTGGTCCGCTGGGAGTATACCAGCCCGCTGCGTTCCAGTTCGGCAAGCGCTTTCTGCATGGTATTCGGATTGACAGCCGCCTGGGAAGCCAAGTCGCGTACAGAAGGAAGCTTGCTTCCCGGCGGATACGTTCCGGATAAGATGGAATGCTGTATGATTTCAATTAACTGCATAAAAATGGGCTTGTCGGAATTTAAATTCCATGGCATGTCACCACTCCTTTCTGGCTGTCGTCTGTTTTTCTTATGTTTCAGAGTGCATGGCTGCTTGTGGGCTGCAATTTCTGCACTACTGTATTAACATACTAATACAATAATATAATGGATCCGAATTGTCAAGAGAAAAATAAAAAAGTTTCGAAAAAACAGATCGATCCGGAACTCCTCGGTTTTATCAGGTTTTTGGTTCTGCCGCTGAAGGATAGGGTGGAGGCCTTGGGCAGTAATCCCATCTTTGTCAGCTGTGCTCTTCTGGTAACTGGATGTATTCTATTTCTCTCAGATCAGATGGCCCGAGGACATAAGACTGTTCGGAACGCAACCCTTTTGGACGTTCTTCTGGTGGGGATAGCCCAAGGCTGCGCCACTATCCCGGGGCTGTCCCGCTCCGGTTGTACCATTTCCGCTGGTATGGTCCGAGGATTTGACCGGGAATTTGCGGTACGGTACTCTTTCCTTATGTCTCTCCCTGCAGTTTTGGGTGCCACCCTGCTGAAGGTGCTGGATGTGATGGAATTAGAAGGAGGAATTCCAACTGAATATCTTCCCAGGTATCTGGTTGGAATGGTCGTCGCTGCTGTGGTGGGGTATTTTTCCATTCAGTTGGTGAAGCTGTTAACGGACAAAGGACGCTTTGGTGCCTTTGCTTTTTACTGCTGGGGGGCGGGCGCACTGTTTATCCTGTTGAATATCATGGGCTGGCCTATCACCTCGTCAGTTTCGTGACAATGCGCCTTTACTGAGGAAGTATTGCTGAAAACATTTTGACCGAAACCCTGAAAGGAACGATTTACATATGGCAACACAAAAGAAAACAGGGGGGAGCCGGTCCGCCTCCGGTGGAGGACGGGGCGGGTCCTCCCGCTCCGGCGGGGG
>OFFV01000894.1_pt1 | contig 19784 bp, 13 predicted proteins | sample 1521461 | NCBI WGS metagenome assembly OFFV01 (sample SAMEA3504120, study PRJEB24116) | mouse gut metagenome | biome: mouse gut; feature: mouse-associated habitat; material: faeces | place: Denmark | collected 2011 | reverse complement strand
GATGACCCAGGGCAATGGCGCCGCCATTGGGGTTCAGCTGCTTATCCACATCAATGCCCAGATCCTTGCCCACAGCAACGGACTGAGCGGCAAATGCCTCGTTGGCCTCGATGATATCGAAATCTTCAATCTTCATGCCGGTCTTGGCCATGACTTTCCGGGTAGACGCCACAGGGCCGATACCCATAACTTCAGGGCGCACACCTGCCAGAGCTCCTGCCACAAAGGTAGCCATGGGCTTCACACCCAGCTCTTTCGCCTTCTCCTCGCTCATCACTACGATGGCAGCCGCACCGTCGTTGATGCCGGAAGCGTTGCCTGCGGTGACGAATCCGTCAGGGTTGATGGAGCGCAGCTTGGCAAGTCCTTCTATGGTTGATCCTGCCCTGGGGCCTTCGTCCACTTTGAACTCAATGGTCTCTTTCTTTTTCTTCACCATCACAGGCACGATCTCCGCGTCAAAAGCACCGGACTTCTGAGCAGCCTCCGCCTTCTGCTGGCTCTTCAGGGCGAACTCGTCCAGTTCCTGCCTGGTCAGGTTCCACTCCCTGCAGATATTGTCCGCAGTGGTGATCATATGATAATCATTGAAGGCATCCCACAGAGCATCCTTGATCATGGTGTCCACCAGAGTGCCGTTGTTCATCCTGTAGCCGTAACGGGCCTGGGGAACCGCATAGGGAGCCATGGACATATTCTCCATGCCGCCTGCAACCACAACGTCGGCATCTCCCGCCATAATCATCTGCGCTGCCTGGTTTACACAGTTCAGACCGGAGCCGCAGACCACGTTCATGGTGACAGCAGGCACTTCAATGGGAAGTCCTGCCTTGATGGATGCCTGGCGGGCCACATTCTGGCCCAGGCCTGCCTGGATAACGCATCCCATGTACACCTGGTCCACGTCCTTGGGGCTGACCCCTGCCCTGTTCAGTGCCTCCTTGATTACCACTGCTCCAAGCTCTGCGGCGGGAGTGGTGCTCAGCGATCCGCCCATGGTACCGATGGCGGTACGGCATGCACCGGCTAAAACTACTTTCTTTGCCATTTGTTTTACCTCCAAAGATTTTTAGGTATTGATTGTTATTTTTTTATCATATACACTGTGTCTAGTTTATCATAGTCCCTATCTATTTGCAATGTCCTTTTTCCTTAAAAGTTCATAAAAACTATATGGCATTTTATACAATGCCGGAGGCGGAGGAGAGGAAAATTTCTCCGAACCCCTGCCTTACAGATATCTTGTGATACTTTCATCGGCTTTTATGTCAAATCCTCCGGACAGAAGGAATTCCAGAAGTTCCCTCTTCTTCCCCAGGGCCCCGGCGCTGAGGAGAATCTGAGTCAGCACCATTCCCCCCGGCTCTATGCCGCTTTCTGTGACTGCCAGGTATCTGGCGTACTCCAGCAGAGCTCTGTTGTCCACAAGTCCCCGGCAGGGTCCCAGCAGCTCCTTTTTCCGGCCAAAAAGCGCCTCGTCGTACTTCCTGTCACACTGGAAGAGCGGCCCATAGGACTTGAGCGTTTCCGCCTCAAACCCTTCCAGCCCCATATCCCCGTCCAGAAAAACCGCCTGGCTCCACACATGGCCGGGAACCGTCCCCCTGTCCATGCCATTTAAAGAAAAGAGCAGTGCAGCGTCCGTCCCCCACTCCCGGGCCCTCTGCTGTATCTCATGGAAGGCCCTGGAGCTGCCTCCCTCAAAGACGCCGTTTATCAGGAATACTCCCCTGCCTTCGGCTGCCGTCTCTCTGTCTATAAAATCACAGATCTCCCTGCAACGGTCCTCTCCCCCCGGCAGGGTCAGATGACAGGCGCCTTTTCCTCCCCACATGGCGGAAAGACACCGGGCAATCCTCTCCCCGTTGGCGCCGCACACCACGGGAATCGTCGTATCTGCGGGCACCAACATGCCCAGGGCGTAGGCCATCCTCCGGGCCATCTCCCCGGCGGCAGACGCCTCATAGCCTGCCAGACACAGGTTGCCCTTGAGTGCTTTCTCAAAAGCATCCCCGTCGGCAATAGGGCCTCCGGGAAGAAATTTCCTCTCTCCCCGGGTAAAGGAAAACGTGAGGGCCGGCTTTTGCAGCACCTCCCCAGAATCCGGCAGGACAGCGGCCGGCTCAGTCCGGTGCTCTTCGCTCTGGCAGACCTGGCGCTCCTCCGCAGTCTTTCCTCCTGACTCCACCGCCCCATCAGGTTTTTTCGGCGCTGGATCATTTTCCCTGAGACAGGAATCTGCCTGCTCCACAAAAGCGGAGAAATATTCCTTTGCCTCCTGCTCTGTACAGCCGCAGACTTCGGCAATCTCCCCGCAGAGAGTCTCCCCGGGCAGCCCCTTCAAAAATGCCTGGACGTGCTGTATCTCTTTTTTGGTCAGCCCCTCCTTCCGCAGTCTGGCGCTGGCAGCCCGGGCCAGAACGACCTCTTTTACCACCTCCAGAGGACTTTTCACCTGAAAAACACTTTCGGGCGTTCCCATATTTGTATACCTGTAGAATTTCTTTTTGGAAAGCTCCAGTATGTCCCGGGCATCCACCGTGTACCGGGGCAGGGTGCAGACTTCCTTTTTCAGCCAGGCCCCTGCGGAGACAGATTCCTCCTGGACAAACTCGAAATCTCCCTTTGTGCACAGCAGGCCCTCCACCCTGCCATCCACTTCCTTACAGGCGAAAAACACTCTGCCGTTCCCAAGTTCCGTGAGAAGATTTGCGGCAAGATACCCGGCAATATCCCTGCAGCTGTGACAGTCCGGCAGTTCTTCCACCGCTATGTACCTGGCGCTGTCATTGTACCGCATTTTAATATAATCCTTGCGGGCATCCTTGAGATTCTGGTGCGGGGACCAGTCCCACACCCCCACAAACGCATCCTCATCGGGCCCGGCAAACAGGGGCAGTCTGTCCCGGTTGGCGAAATAGGGCGGCTCCCCTTCTGTCTTGGAAAAAGGCACCACCCTGCCCCCTTTTATATCTGCAAGACGCTTGCACCTCTTGCCGAGATGATCTGTAAAAACCTGACAGATAGAGGTAAATTTAAATTCCCCGTTTCCCTCCTCCGTTTCCGAGTCGGAAAGATCTGAAAACGGCTGCATTTCTGACGCTTTGCGCTTTTCCTCCTCCAGGCGCTTTTTCACAGATGCCAGGTCTTTTTCCAGCAGTTCCTTCCCCTGGGACAGTGCGGCAGCTCTCTTCTCCGCCTCCAGGCGGGCTGCCTTTTCCGCCTCTCGCGTACATTCTCTTTTTCCGCCTCCAGTTCCCGCCGCAGACAGGCCGCTGTACCCGACTTCGGTTCCTTCTGTGAGTGAACGGCTGTCTTCGGCTCCGGTTCCTTCTGTGAGTGAGCGGCTGCCTTCGGCTCCGGCGACATACCTCCCTCTTCCTGTATATTTTCTCCGGATACAGCGTTCTCGGAAGTATCTTTCGTAAAGACAATCTGGGAAGTTCCCGGTTTCTCTAACTGTTCCATGTGTTTTTTCCTCTCGTGATGGCGTTGTAAGATAAAATTCTGCGGATTTTTATTCCTTTGTAACCTGTTTTCTCGCAGTTTATATACATTATAGCCTATACTCCATCACATTACAATAGAAAATGCTTCATAAGACATCTGGCAGAAGCATCTGTCCAAGGATAATAAAAAGCAATGGGGAATCTGCGGCGCTCCCCCATTGCTTTTTACACGGACATAATATAAATCTGACATGGGTTGCACTCATCCCACAGCGTTGGGAACACTTCCAGTTCCTTGAATCCCAGCGACAGGTAGAACCTGTTGGTATCATCATAACTGTCATATCTGCCCATCTGGACTGTTTTAACCTGGATGAAAGAATACCCCTGTCCTTCAGCCCTTTCTCTCGCCGCCTCAAAAAGCTTCCGGCCTATGCCAAGCCGGTGATATTCTTTCAGCACCCCCATCACTGCCAGTTCAACCGTATGCCGTCCGGTTTCCTTTAAGTAGAGGAATCCCACAGGCTTTTCGCCATCATAAGCACAGAGAAAAACTTTTCCGCTGCTGTCCGCTATATATTGTTCTGTGGCTTCCGGGATGCCGAACCAGTCTGGGAGTGCTTCCAATATGGTTCTTGCAATCGTTTTTTTGTCTGTGTCAGAATCAATCCCTCTGATCTGCGGTCTGCTCTGGCTGGCCTGACTCAAATGTTCCGCCAGGGCATCCGCTGTTCTGGAGAAAAAGATCCCTTTTTCGTTTATCTTCTCCTGGCTCATGCTCATATCCCTGGGATTGTCCAGAAACGCCGCCTGATCCGGCTCCAGAGGGGCTGTGTCCCACTGAAGTTTTTCAAAGATTTCCGTCATGGTCCCATAAGTGTTTTTCTCATTGGGAGAACCGAAATTGTAGATGCCGCCCTCCAGGCCAAAAGCCCTTTCCAGATTTCTTACCACTTCGTTTACATCCGTAATGCCGCGCACATCATGTACCGGGAACCGCAGCGCTTCCGAAGAGTTTATTTTTGCCAGAAGAGTGCGGAAAAAATCCCCATGCTCCCCCCTGTTCATGGTCCGGATATCATACATCCAGGAAAGTCGCAGCAGCACACATTCCGGGTTCACCCGCAGGCATTCCTCCTCCGCCCACAGCTTCTGTTTTCCATACAGATTACAGGGGGAGAGGGCTTCTTCCTCGCTGTGCGGCCCCCTCAGATGACTCCCGAAATAAACCTGGTCGGAACTGCAGATCAGGCATTTCGCCCCGGCCTTCCGGGCCGCCTCCGCAATGTTTATGCTGCCTTCCACGTTGATCTTCCACGACAGCTCCGGCTCCCTTTCACACCTCCCCACATCCGACACCGCCGCACAGTGGACAATGAAATCGGGGCTCCAGGCCATAATCCTGCAGGATAATTCTCCGCCCCAGGCAATGTCCAATTCCCTGTGGGACGGCGCATAAATTTCGTATTTTCCCCGGTAGTAATCGGTAATCCTGCTGCCCAGAAAACCCGACGCCCCCGTTACCAGCAATCTCTTCATGCCGTTCCCTTCCCCTGTGCTCTCTCCTTTGCCAGAAGCCAGGCCATCACATGAACCGTCTGCTGAAATCTGCCGGAATAAATCATCTCCTGAATCTCCTGTTCCGTGTGCAGTTCCACATTCAGGAATTCCGTTGCATCCAGCTCCTGTCCCCCCACCTTGCGGCAGTTCTCTGCCCTGTACACATGGGCAAAGTTGTCCCCCATGGTGGCGTTGGAGGGAAGGGTAATAAGGTGGGTCCATTGGTCGGAGACATAGCCTGTCTCCTCCGCCAGCTCCCTCTTCGCCGCGGCAAGAGCATCCTCCGAGGGCGCATCGCCTCCTGCGCGGTATTCCTTTCCGTCAGAGCGCTCCAGGCCGCCTGCCGGAAACTCTGTGGTCACTTCCCTGATCCCCTGCCGGAACTGCCTTACACAAATGAGGTTCCCTTCTCTGTCCGATGCCACAATAACCACATAATCTCTCCTGCTGTAGGAATAATATGGTCCGAACTCACTTCCATCGGGAAAACGAAATTGTGATTTTCTAAAATCTATCCATTCATCCTGTACAATATGCTCCGTCTTGATCTCTTCCCATACCAGATCCTCTCTGTCATCTGCCATAATGATCTCTCCCTTTCCTTTTGCCGTCAGCTGCCTTCTTTTTTGGAGGCACAGCAATTATACTGCCTGTCCCTGATCTGGGCAATGGCTGCGGATGCACTCTGTCCCCACTTCAATTCTATAATCACCGCGGGCTTATCCAGGTGTAGTTTCCGTGGAATAAAACAGATATCCACAAAACCTGTCCCGCTGGGAAATTCTCTGACAATTGTATAATACTCCCGGGCTGAATAAAATACCAGATTTACCACACAGCTGAGAGTATTTTCATCATTGTACTGCAGTGAAGATATTTCCCTGTGAGCCCGCTCAATTCCCTCTGCCACAGCCGCCGCATTCTGGGCCCACAGTGACTCCAAAAGTCTTCTGGAATCCTCCAAAGCTCCAGCCACCTCATGCCAGTCCATGGTACGGATTTCAAACAGCCCCCCGGAATCTTCTTCTCTGTCATAATACGCCGCCAGCATATCCGCCGCCATGGACTTGCCGAAACGTCTGGGACGGCTGACACAGATATACTTCTGCCTTGTATTCAGGACAGCATTGGTCCTGTCTATCAGCATGGTCTTGTCCACATATATCTCAGAATGCAGGCTTTCCCGGAAACCTTTTCCGCCTGGATTCAGATAACTTCCCATGTCATTCCCCCTTGTGGAAAACTTCCAACCAATCCCTGCTCTCGCTTTATGGTCACTCCATCTCTGCCATGGCATCGGTGACAAATTTGTCCACCGTAATTTTCCATTCTTCCACCATGGCCAGGCCGGTTTTGCGAGCCTGTCTGGCAAATTTTCCAATCCGCCGAAGCTGTTCCTCCCTGCTGCCGTATTTCAGCACAATTCCCCCATAGTACACCGGCAGGGCGGCAGTTTCCACCCGGAAGAGAACCTCTTCATCCCCCTGAACCAGGGCCGCAGCCTGCTCAAACAAAGCTTCATACTGCCGGAACGTTTCCTCCCGCAGGTAGGTGTCCTTTCCGTCCAAAGGTCCCCCAAAAATGTTCAGTTCTCCGCCTGCTTTCTCCATCTCGTCGTGAATCAGGTCAATGTACTGCAGGATCAGAGGCCCCGCCTGTTTATAATAGCCTTTCAGAAAATCCAGCATGACTTCCCGCTCATCCACCTGAGGATTCCACATCAGTTTAGCCAGAAGATATCCCCGCAGTTCATGGAACTCTCCCCCGATCTCCCGGTTGCACTGGCTGAACAGAGAGCGGACATGATTCTCCACAAAAAAACGGATATTTGGCCCCAGGACACGGAGGTTCGGGAACGGGCTCACCAGGTTGCGGAACTGAATGCAGTAGTCCCACAGGAACACATTTTGGCAGATTTCTTTCCAATCCAGAAGTTCCTTGCGGGAGCCGGTGGATTTTTCATCCGTCTCAATGGGCAGCCCCCGGTTCGCCTCTATGTTGCAGAGCATAATATGGACATTTTCGGCAGGGCGGGTCATGGCCGGAGCCTTCCGGGTGTACCAGTATGCCAGAGTGGAGATGACTTTATCCGGAAAATGCGCACCGATACGGTTGACAAAATCCAGCACCGATCCCATGGGAGAGCCGTCCCTCCGGTTCCTCTCGCGGCATTTCTCGCACTGACAGTACGCATCATTGTCATTCTGGGAGACGGACCAGTATCTGGCACCGGGCTTCTCCGCCATATGCTTTTTCAGGTTCGCAAGAACGATCTCAAACACTTCCGGATTGGACAGGCAGAGCTGAGACTTTTCTCCTATGCGCTTTCCCTCATAGAGGGCAAAATACTCCGGATGTTCCTGAAAATACTGTTCCGGAGGACAGAGGGTGTAAAAAGAATGACACCAGAATCCCCAGCTCTCCTCCCGTTTGGAGCTTGGCGTCATCTTGTGTTTTTCCGCAAATTCCACGTCGCTGAAATCCCGGTACAGAATCTCCCGGTACTCCAGAACAGGGGAACAGGAATATTCCTCAAAGCACACCCTCAGGCTGGCGTCAAAGGGAATGTACTCGCAGGTGCGGGTGTAATACCGACAGCCTGCCACCCGCTCCAGCCAGTCGTAGACGGCATACACCATGGCCTGCTCATTTGCAGCCTCGATCTCAATATCCTTGTCAAAAATACGGTAGCGAAAGCCCTCCGGGCCGTGTTCCCCGTTTTTTAACACTATGCTTGGTTCCACGGTGGTGGTCTCCCGAACCGTAAATACCGCGTCGGTGATCTTCCCCAGGTATTCCGCCAGAATTCCCGCCGCCCGCTTGTACTCCCTGGCCACGATCACAACAGCTGCTTTTTTGTTTTCTGCAATACAGATGGGTTTGTTGTAATTCATTTTTACGGCTCCTATTATTCTTCGCGATTCTCTTCTTTTTGTTTTCTTTTTACTTTCTATACTATTCTGCTTTCAATTTGATTTTATCAGGTCTGTTCATAAGACACAAGAAAGAATTTATGAACTTCCCAACACATTTTCTTTTTGTCTTTATTGATTTGCCTGAGGCAATGTGCTATATTATTTTTATCAACAACTTTTCGGGTGAACTTTAAATTGGTCAAAGCACAGTGGAAGGAGATGAAAATATGGGTATGGCGGGAATGAATGCATCGGTGGGCAGCCGTATACCGTCAAAAAGCGGCATGTCGTCAGGCCAGTCCGCATGGGACGGCCGTGGAAGCAGTATCCGCAGTCAGATCAAGCGTTTACAGGAAGAAGTGAAAAGTGTCTCCAAAGACGATCAACTGTCCGAAGAGCAAAAATCAAAGCGGACGCAGGCCCTGCAGAGGGAAATACAGGATCTGAACAGCCAGCTGAGGAAGCAGCAGTTAGAGAAACGGCAGGAAGAGCTCCAAAAGAAGCAGGAGAAGACCACGCCGGATACGCAGAAAGCAAAAGTGCAGGGAACGGAAACCCAGAAGGCAGAAGCACAGGGAACAGAGACCCAGAAGGCAGATAAAAAAGGTACTGCTGAGGGCCAGAAAATGTTTGGCAGCGAACAGTTAGGCGTGATCATTACCATCTCTCTGTCAAAAGACCAGGTTTCATACCTGAAAAACATGCAGAAAGATCTGGAAAAACAGCAAAAGGCCGCCGGATCGGAGGAAGAGAAGGACAATATCCGGCATAAAATCGTATTTACAGAAGAGGGCATTAAAAACACCAAGAAAGAGAACAAGTTTGGAACCGGTGTCATTTTGGATGGAAAAAAGGCAGAGGATACCCACACCCAGCCTGAAAGAAAAATATCCCTAAACCAAAATGATCCATTTGGGAATGTTTCTGTTGTCATAAGATAACGCCATATGCATTTCAATGGCAGGGACGGCCGCCCTGTTTTAGGCGGTCGTCCCACATGGAGATTCCCTTCTTTCATAAAGGGACCCAGAATTATTCTTTTTTCAACTTTCAACTCTCAGGAAATTATTAAAATGCCATCATATCTTTTCACCAAACAGTGATAATGAGATCAATATATTCTGCAGAAATAAGTTGTCATAAACTTTATCGGTTTAACAGCAAAGGGGGAATTATGTTTTTTATTTGTATTATGCTAATCTTATTTATTTCTTCTTTTAATCTACTCTTATCAATGCTGATTGAAAAGAGTAGCAATATCTCTTTGGTCTATGAAGAAGGAAATATATTTGGGTGTCTGCTTTTAATGCTGATTACGGTGGTTCTGTATTTCATACTCTTATCATAAAAACTTGCAAAAATCAGCTTTAAAATTGGCAGCAGGATCAGAAAAGAGTTAATGACATGCATGCTGAATGCGGATGAAATCACCTTAAAACAACAGGGCCATGGAGAAATAAGCGAATTGGTGGAACAGGATATTGAGAATGTTTCAAAGTCGTTCCAGGAGAGCTTTTTGCCCATAGTTTCCGGCATGCTCCAGTTTATCATTGTCCTGGCATATGGTTTAACGCATTCTTTTCTGTTGGTGGCCGCGATTATGGCGTTGACAGTGATCTCTGTTATCCTGCCCAAAATATTTTCCCCAAAAATATACCGGGGTTATGAAGAAATTACGAAAATGCAGGAGTTAAGCCGGGAGGGTATTAAAATGACAATATTGTCCTTCCAGGATGTGCATACTGCGAAAGAAAACAGCTTTATTGAAAAACTGGCAGAAAAGGATTTTCACATTTTAAAAGAAAAGCAATATCAGTATGAAAGAGAAGTAATTCTGTTTGATGTAATCAGTGCAGGGCTTGGTCTATTTACAACGATCCTGTGGATCGGCTTGGGAATCATATTTATCACAATTTCTCTTATGATAATTCTGCTGTGATTTCGGATTAAAGTATGGAAATAAAGTTTCCGGGGAAAATACTTTTGGATGGGGAGAGCGGCTGTGGAAAAAGCACGCTTTTGAAACTGATGTGCGGTTTATACCAGCCTGAATCGGGAGAAGTAATTCTGTTCGCCGGAAGCAATAAAATATCCGGTGAAAAACTTGCAGAATATATCAGTTATGTTGAACAGGCCTCTGTTATCATTAATGGCACCCTGGAAGAAAACATATTATTTGGTGATTACTGGGATTCGATTGATACCGGCCGCAGGCATAAAATTTTGGAAGACGCCGTAAAAAAAGCAGAGCTGCAGGAATTTTACAAAAGCCTTAAGGAAGGAAAAGATACGATTCTTGGCAGCGGTGGAAGGCAGCTTTCATTTGGAGAAAAACAAAGAATTTCTATTGCCAGGGCATTGGCTAAGCCGCATAAAATTCTTATCATGGATGAACCGACGGCACATATTGACGAACAGACAGAGAATAAGATACTTGAGAATATTTTATCCTCTGACGAGAACACGATTATGGTTACACACAGGGAGCGGGTAAAAGAAAAATTTGACAACAGAATTTACGTTAGGTAGAAATTTACTGCCTTGACCTGTTGTGGGGACAGAAGCATCGGCGCATTCTGTTACCACGTTAAGCTATTACCAGAAGAAAGGATAGAAAAAAGAATAAAAGAAAAAGAAACAATACAATCGTTTTTCTATCCTTTCTGAAATAGTATTTGCAGCCTACTCTACACCAAAAACAGCTTTGTCCGAATGATCTCATCCGCTTTGGGCAGCGCAACCTTCAGAAGTTTATCCCCAAGGGAAATGGTCCCGCCTGGCAGTAACTCACTGTTTTCACTCCACATAACCGGATATGCGGCAATCCTGCATCTTTTCCTCCCATACTCCACAAAGAGCTCCTTTCCGTTGCCTACAATCTTATATTCCGCTCCCAGGGCGTTAAGGGGTTCAAGCAGTTTTTTCTGTTCATTGTAAGGCAGCTCCGGCGGAAGTCCGGAATTTTCACACCACTCCAGCAGTTCCAATGCCGCAAACCGATCCAGCAGGCCATGGACACGCTGATTCCAATAGTGCATCAGACACTCATGACAGGCGCTGTCGCACCCTGCATGGCAGCTCTGCAAAATCTTTTTTGTCTCCTGCATCAGCTCTTCCGTTCTCTCCCCCAGAGCGGAACAGTATCCGGCCCCGCTGGAAAGACTGTCAAACAAAAAGATATCCACATACGCCCCCATCCCATCTTCCGTATACCGCAGCCGGTATCCGCTTTTGATCTCATGAAACTCAATGTCCAACAGACGTCCTCCTGCCAGGGTCATGGCCTCTGCCAGAGTCTGCCCCGCTCTCCGCACCCAAAAACCGCCGGGATTGGCATTGATCTGCTCTGTATCAAGGGCAATCTCATACACCACCATATCCGTTCTGAACTGATTTCCAAGGTAGGTATTGACAGCACTTCCCGCCGGATGCATACAGTTATAATTTGTATAGGGATGACGATATGGTTTGTAAATTTTTCCAAGAGCAGCTTCATCATTGCCGGGGACCGCCGCACCGCAGTCCCGGCAGACCATAAAACCTGTGGCTTTAGGTCCTTTGTTCAGAATGATCAACGGGTCATTGGCTCTTTTAGAGAAACGAAGATTATCAAAACCTTTGACTGTTCTCATCTCACTCTCTTTGGGCGTAATAGAATAGCAGGGTTCCTCCGCATAGGACATCTCGGCCTCCACCCCAGCCCCTCTTGCGCTTTTGCCGTTGACAGGCGCAAAACCCCAGGGTTTTAACATCTTTTGCCGCTGAATTGTCCCTTTTCCACAAAAAGGACATTGGCTCTGAGCCTGGAGCCCCATCCAATTGCAGGCAGGGTCATTACAGTAATACAGATCTCTAAAGTATTCCCTGCTTTTGCTGTCGAAAAAAGGTCTGGCAGGATGTTCCTGTCCTTCCTGGCGGAACTTGGAGTGAAAACTGTAAATTCCCCCTGATTTATAGGTATTCTTATTTATCACAACCAGCCGTCCAGGTGCATATTCGCTGATGGCCATATCCAAAGGACGCTCTGGTTTCTGAACAATCTTCTTCCCCTTTTCATCTTCCACATAGAACCCAACCACATCCCTTGGAAAGGAGTATGTAGGAAAAATTCCCCGTTCAAGGAAGGTGTCCAGCACGGTCTTTTCCTGATGTTCATCATCCTGATATTCCTCTGGGAATTCCTCCACATTTTTCCTCAGCTCTTCCAGCCGGTCCAGGATTTCCTTTTTATATTCCTTCACACTGAAATGGACCTCCTCCGGAACAAGTGTCTCTCTGTCAAAATCCCCCTCTTCCTTCCCGCTGATAAATCGTCTGAACTTCTCATACTCTGACTGAAAAAAACTGCAGATGCGTTCTTCATCGGCGCCCGTTCCCCTGCTGTCAAAAAATTCCGTGGCACAGATCACATTCAAATGCCGGTATGCCAGCTTTTTATTGTCAACATCAATCCAGGGCGTCCGCGGAGCGCCGGAGATAATTTTTTCAGGATTATGAAAATAGTAGCTGTCATGGGGTCTGTTGTCCGTATAGGTGACAATGGTGGAGATGGATGCGCTTCTCCGGCCTGCGCGGCCTGCACGCTGTTGATAGTTTTCCCGCATGGGAGGAATATTCCTCAGTCCGACCGCCGTCAGGGAGCCAATATCAATTCCCACCTCCATGGTGGTGGTACAACTTAATATATCCACCGGGCGGTCATTGTCCACATGAACATTCTGAAATCTCATCTCAAAGTCTTCTGTGGTTGACCAGGTTTTATGCCTCTGGTCCTTGTGGGAAAGCTGTGCCGTGTGTTCTTCGGTATTGATACGTGTCATATGCACCTGAGGGTCCCCATGTATGGCTCCCAGCACAGGAGCCCGCCAGAACTTGATTCCATCAAAGTCTTCCTGAGTCATAAGCCCAGGACTTCCCTTCCCGCAGTGTGCGCATTTTCCCCACAGAGTGAACGGAAACACGCCGCTGCACCGGGGACATTTATACCAGTCATGTTCTTCCCCAAACCGCAGCGCAATCAATTCCAGATTTAGAAACATGGCAGATGTATGGTCCCCCTGAGCAAGATATTTTCCCAGCTGCCTGTTTACCACCTCTGTCTGTTCCTTGGACAGCCCCTGGGACTCCAGCACTTTCCTGATTCTCACCGGCAGTTTAAACTCACTCTCCATGCCAAACCGAGGGTATGAAGTAATATCCCGCCGCACATCGTTGTCAATCTCACATCCCAGGGCATATTGGGAAGTCATAATCTCCATGGCCCAGGCGGCAAAGAGTACCTTAAACTCCTCCAGAGACATCTCAATCTCCGCCGTCTCCAGCTCCTCAAAGATCTCCTCAAAGGTCTCCCCGTCAATATCACACGGTTCCACCCAGCATAGCCCCGCGTCTGTCAGAGACCGGACACTGCTGCACAGCTGCCGCAGAAGATGCTCATAGTACTGATCGGGCTTATGCTTAAAATACTTTCTCATGACGGTGTCATACCTTATTTTATCTTTCTTTTTCTTATATATCTCCTCCATCTTCCTCAAATCTTCCAGCAGTTCCTTCTCGTTGTTCCCATAAAAAAATCTAAGCCCTTTCTCATGGGCAACCTTTAAAAAGACAGCATACAACATGTCCAATGTGGGAAGTTTATTGTTCCTGGCCGCCCATTCCTGAAGTTCGCTTGCCGCTGCCGTGAGAGCCTTTTTCATGGCCCATTCATCCGCTGCACGGGTTAGATCCCTTGCCAGAACCGCCGCCCGCTGCCTGCTGTCCGAAAACAGCAATACCTTCCGTCCCTCATTTACCAGCTTCTTATCTTGTACCACAGGGGGCTGCACATAGAACTGCTCCGATACCAGGTTAAAAAACGGTTCGTTTCCTTTTGTGATAAAATCTGTGGCCTCAAACCGCATTTTATCGCATTTGGGACAAGTTCTGAAAGTCCATAAATCTGGCCTGCCTTTGATTTCCACATCACAGTACGCCACCTGCAGGCAACAGCTTTCCTCCTGAGATTTCTCGTGAAATCTGTCCAGATGCCCTGTCAAGGCATTCAGCCATGCAATCTCCATCTTCCCCGTCCGTTTAAAACTGCCCTCCTGGGGAATGGGATAAAAAAACACCTCTTTCAGGCTGTCGGTAAACTGAATCCCCGGTTCATTCCAGACAAAAGGGTTTTGGTAATCCGATACATCCAGATAGCCCCGTAGAAACAGTGCGCCGCAGGAGCGCTCATTCATCAGCTCATATATCATGCCCCCGCATTTGCAGCGCGTTCCAGGCCTGCGCAGGTAGACGCGCCCCAAGCCAAGCTTTGCGTCCCGGGAACTTTTTTGTGTACAGCAGGGATTGGAACAGGCATAAATTCCCTGCAGCCCCCGGAACATCATGTGTAGTCTGGCAGGGTACAAAACCTTCCCTTCGGCGTTCTTTGCCAGAGGAGCAATCGCAAGAAGGGCACTGGCTGCCTTTTCTGCCACAGAGGAGTCCTTTCCCGGAAATGCAATTTTCACCAAGTCCTGAAACCGCACAGCATGGCCCCGAGTCTGGCTCATAATGCGCAGCATGGGATTGTACTGGCTCAGACAATCATAGAGCCATGCCTTGACCTCCTTTTCCTCCATACTTTCAGGGGCACCGGAAAAACCTATCCGCCCGGCAAAATCTAAAATGGCCCTGTATCTGCCATCCCAATCCTGCTGCAGGGTGTCAATATCATAGTCCTCCAGAACCTCCGGCGCAAATTCCCGCCCTGTCAAGTGCATCTCTTCTTCCATTCCTTTGATCAGGACAAACCTGTCTCCTCTCATCCCCTGGGCACTTAAATCACATGCAAATTTGCGGACAGCCTCCTCCTGCTCTTTTCCCGGCGGGACACTGGCGCTGGTAAGGATAAACTGCACCTGACTTCGCTTGATGCCCAGCTTATGCAGCACTCTCCGCACCAGAAGGGAGACTTCTCCCCCGGCTGAGCCTCGGTACATATGAGCCTCGTCAATAATGAACAACAACCTGTTATCGGGGCTGCTTTCCAGCCAGTGTTTTGTATTGTTCCAAATTACTTTCTCTATAGGACGCATCAGCATATATTCCAGCATAGAATAATTTGTAATCAAAATGTCTGGACAATTTTGATACATTTCATGTCGGGTAATCAGCTCCGCATCTTCCGGATCCGTCACGACATCCTCCTGCTTTCTCAGGCGCTCAATAAATACCCCCAAATCCTTTTTGGATGGATATTTTCCCAGCTTCTGAAGCTCCTTTTTCACCTCCTCCGGCTGCAGAAAAATATCCTTCTCCAGGGTATCGGCCAAAGCACGGTTCTGCTCACTGTCCGCCTGACCCGAATAGGGAGTACGGCCTGTATACATGCCAAACTGGGGCACACGGCTTCCCGGAGCCACCTCCCTCAGCAGGCTGTGAAATCCCCCTTCCCCATTGCCCATCATACGGCGAAGCCTCCCCAGCTGGTCGGACACCAACGCATTCATGGGATACAGCATAATGGCCCGTACTCCCCGGATCTTCCATGTCTGTGGAGAATGAATCTGTTCCATCACCAGCCTGCTCACCATGGGCCACATAAAACACTCTGTCTTTCCGGAGCCTGTTCCCGTGGCCACAAAAAGATCCCGCCCCTGGTAAAAGGCTTCCAGGGATTGAATCTGATGTTTATAGGGATTCTTGAACACCCCTAACTCCAGCTTGGCCATTCTGGTCAAAATTTTCTTTACATCCTCCTCCAGGTCCCCATGCCTGATCCCATCCTCCACTTCAAAATAGGCAGGATTTGCCTCTATATAGGGTTCCTGAAAAACCATCCCCGGTCTCTGCAGTTCTTCCTCACAGGCCCAACGCAGCGCATCATTTTTGCCAAGATATTCTGTCTTGATATAATCAAGCAGCCTGTTCCTGATTGCATCATAAGTGTTTTTTACTCCGTACTTATCCATGAACCTCCCCCTCTTCCGTGACTTTCAGCCCCAGCCCTTCTAAACAGGGTTTTATCCCTTCCCACACCTCTTCACCCATATCCCATTCCAGCTTATCCGTAACAAAACCATGGGGCCATGCATAAGTTTCCAGCAGAGAACTCTCCTTCTGCGGCAGATAAACCCGCAGCTTCAGGGAAATATGATCCATGTAATGATATACCTGCGCCAATGGCTCATGCCCCGTCATATGCCTCATTGCAATCATAAACCGTCTGTGTTCGCCAATTTGCTGAAGAAAGGGATCAATATTATGTCTATACAGACCCTCTTCCTTCCTGATCAGAAAATATTCATAGGCATTTCTGTAAATGCTCCGGCGGGTAAGCCATACGCCTTTCACTGGCCGTGGCTGCTCCTGCTGCCAGCGCGCGACATTGTTTTCTGCTCTCAGACAGGGATTAAAATACTCCATGTCTTCAGGAGGTTCCGCCTCTTTCCACCAGGCCCGTTTGATATACTCCTGAAACCATGCTGTGGCACTTGTCACCTTTTCAGGCTGAAAGCCATCCAGCTCCTGTATCTTCTGAAGCATGGCCATACCAGAATAATATGTTCCCGGCAAAAGCACTTCTCCTTTTCTGCAGGCAATACCCTTGGAAAATGGCATCTTGCTGCTTTTCGCAAGAACCAGATTTGTCTCAAATCCAGACTTCAGCAGCTCTCCATGCCGAATGAGTCTGGGCAAAAGAACCACAATGGGGCTCTCCCCTTCAGGTTCCGTCCTGAACCATTGCTCTGCTTCAGGAAACCTTTTCAACATTTCCCTCCATATGGATGTGACTTTGTCATGGATATGCCTTCTACTCACCCCCGGATACTCCATCTGCACACTGGTGACAGGCCGGTCCAGAGCAGAAGCCTTTATCCAGCTGATCACTGCAGAGTACAAAACCCTGTTGCAGTATTGTAATTTCGATTCCTTTTCATATCTGCAGATCCCCAGATCCGCCGCCATCTCCCGCAGAACTGTCTCCTCCATTCCCTCCACCTCACAGGTATTTCCCCATATATTTATCCGACTTTATGTCAAAAGAAATCGACGAAAGAACATCCAGCAGTTCCTCTTTTTTTCCGGAGGCTTTCGCACTCATCAGAATCTGGAGCAGCAACATTTCGTTGGGTTCTATAGTACTATCCGTTGCAGTAAGATACCTTGTGTAATTTAACAGTGTCGTATTGTCAAGGATTCCGGAAAATTGCTTTAGAAGCCTGCGCTTTTCCTGAAATTTTTCCCCGTCATATTTCTCCCCATATTCCAGAGCAAAATCCACCGTGGACTGAAATGCATTCAATGTCTTCTTCTCAAAGTCTACAATCCCCGTATCCCCATCAATAAATACTGTTCTGTTCCACACATAACCTGAAATCATTTCTTCATTGACGCCATTTAAGGGATAAATAAGAACCACATTATGGCTCCAGCTTTCTGAACACTGCCTGATCTCATGAAAAGCATTCAAATTAAACCCATCAAAAATGCCATTTAACAGAAACACTCTGCCCGCATCCTTTGTCTCCCGCTCTATAAGGTCGCAGACGGCCTTGCAGCGGGGCTCCCCCATGGGCACAGCCATCATGCAGACGCCCTCTTCCCCAAACATGGCAGCGATACAATCCGCTATTCTTTCTGCATTATCTCTGCACACAATGGGCATCCTGCTGCTGATAGCAAAGACAATCATCTGAGCCATCTGCAGGGCAGTGCCGTTCTCATATCCTGCCCTGTTCAAATTCTCTGTCAGTTCTTCCTCAAAGGAATCAATATCTGTTATCTCCTCGCCTGAAAGGTATTCTCTTTTTCTACAGGTAACTGAGAGATCACCGGCACCTCTTTCCCCTGGGATGTTTCTCCCATTCACACCGCAGGGCAGCACAAAGGACATTTCCGATATAAAATCCGCCGCATCCTTTCTTGCTGATGCAATACGGGCCGCAATTTTTTCCTCCACATCCTGAGCCAGTTTTTCCTGCCTTGAGATCTCCCTTTGAAGCTTTTCCAGTTCTTCCTGCGCTGTGCTCCGCTGTTTCTGGAAGGCATGACAGCTTCGTTCTTCTTCCTCCAGCTTGTTCCGGGCGATGCGGAGCTGTTCGTCGTTCTCCGCTTTCCAATCCTCAGAGAGAAGTTCCTTACACTTCACTATAAGCTCCTGGTTGTTCTTCAGTGCAGCTCCCAATGTCTCCATATCCATGTCCCGTTGGCCCAGGCAGGAATCCGCTTTTTTGATAAAGTCCGTCAGATAGTTCTCTGCGTCTTCCTCCGTACATCCATATGCATCCACAATCTCCTGGTAAATTGTCTCTTCCGGCAGTTCTCTCAGAAAAGCCTGGCAGTGCCGGGCCTCCTTTATGTTGAGACCTCCCTGACGCAGCCTGGCACTTGTGGCACGCTTTACCACAATATCTTTTACGACTTTCAGCGGACTCTTAACCTGAAAAATACCCTGAGGCACGCCCAAATTGAGGTATCGGTAAATCTTTCTGCCGGCAAGATCAAATACATCACCCACATCAATCGTATACTGCGGCAAGATATATACATCTTTTTTCAGACTGGCTCTTCCTTCACAAAACTCAAATTCCCTGATTCCACACAGTAAACCACTGACTTGGTTTTCTGCCGACCGATAGCCAAACATGACTTTACTGCTTATTATATCAATAAAAGCATTGCTGATAAGCCATTCCGAGATCTCCTCAAAACTATGGCACTCCGTAAGTTCTACAATTTCTACAAACTTTACACTACTATTGTACTGCATATGTACATAATCTTTATATGGGGCCTTTTTATTTGTGACAGCGCTCCAGTCCCATATACCCACAAATCCTTCCGTATCCGGTCCATCAAACAACGGCAGTCTGTCGCGGTTGCCATAATAAGCCGGCTCATCCTCAACCTTGACAAACTGCCTGACTTTCCTGTTTTCTATATCCGCCAGGCGCCTGCACTTTTTTCCTTTATAATCGCTATAAACCTGGCAGATAGATGTGTACTGATATTCCCCGCTTCGTTCTTCCTGGATCTCCTCATCAGCATATTTGGAAAGCCCACGGAATTTCTCCAATTCTGTCTTAAGTTCGGATATTTTCCCCTCTGCTGCTTCAACCTCTTCCCTAACAGATTTCAATTTATTATCCAGTACATAATTTTTCTCAGCTAAAACAGCCAACATCTTTTCCTCTTCATACCGTGCAGCTTTTTCCCTCTCCAGCTCCTGCTGCAGCCGGATTATCTGACCTGACAGCTCTTTTTCTTTCTCCAGAAGAGCTTTAATTTCAAAGTTACTGGCCTGTTCGTTTTCGGCTTTTTCATCTCTGGCTCCTTCGGCTTTGCTCTTTCCCTCCCTGGCCTCTTCGACTTTTTCCTTCAGGATCTCCAGCACATTTTCCACCAGCGCAATATATTCTTCCGTATAGTTCTGGTACTCCCCAGTCACTTTGAAATACAACCGCACATTTCCTTCAAATTCACTTTGTACTATTGCATGAAGCATTGCCCTTTCGCAGGATTCTCCTCCTGTTTCAAGGCTCTTTCGATATCCACTTGTCTCCTGTACCCAGCTGCTAAGCTGCTTTCTGATAAAAGATGCGACAAAATCCTTCGTGATATTTTTCTTGACAATTGATATGATACTATCATCAGAAATTGAGGCCACTCTGAATCCCGAAAATATTTTGTTAAACTTATCAGGATTGTGCCTGAAATGTGCTCGTATCTTCCTGGGTGTAATTTTCTGGCAGATATAATCTATCTCCTCTTCTGAGAAGTCGGAAACGGAAAATACAAATCCTTCTTTTAAAGTCTGCTGTGAAAAATTTCCACCTGTGCGGTTGGATTTTATAGCTATACCACAAAATTAGGCGCACAGATC
>OFFV01000885.1_pt1 | contig 19964 bp, 15 predicted proteins | sample 1521461 | NCBI WGS metagenome assembly OFFV01 (sample SAMEA3504120, study PRJEB24116) | mouse gut metagenome | biome: mouse gut; feature: mouse-associated habitat; material: faeces | place: Denmark | collected 2011 | reverse complement strand
ATCTTTTCTAATGGGACGAGCGGCACAGGGAGTTTAACGAGGTATGGGACGAAACGCTTTACAGACGTGCGTTGCGAGTGCCTAAAACGCTTGATGAAAGAATGATTGAAAAAGAGAGAAATGAAATATTTGTTAAAGCGGTTGCCCGACTGCCAGAGATACAAAGGCGGCGTTTCCTGCTCTATTACGAGTATGACCTCAACTTTTATCAAATCGGCAAGATGGAGCATTGCACCGCTTCCGCTATCCAGAAGTCTGTTTCGGTTGCAAGGGAAAAGGTTAAGGCAGAACTGAAGAAATATCTCCAACCTTAACTATTACCGCCCATAAAAGAAATCCGCTCTTGACAGGCATGGGATTGGCGGCATTACATACTCCCGCTTTTTCCGTGGGAGTAAATTTTTTTAAGGAGGTCAACACCTATGTGCAACAAAACCAAAGACACTGCCCGAAAGGAGGAATCCCATGCAGAAGTTACAGACGGTCAACGCCGACACGCTCCTTTATGAGCCGCTTGAAAAGCCGTCCTTTGTGGTGGATGGTCTGATACCCACAGGCTTAATCCTGTTCTGCGGCTCACAGAAAATCGGCAAGAGCTGGCTCATGTTAAAGCTCTGCCTTTGCGTGTCGCAGGGAATCCCCTTGTGGGATATGCCGACACGGGAGGGCGATGTGCTTTACCTCTGCCTTGAGGACACGTTCTGCCGCATACAGGACAGATTATTCCGCTTGACAGATGAAGCAAGCGGGCGGCTTCACTTTGCGGTGGCAAGCGATAAGCTGTCAGACGGTCTTATCGTGCAGTTAGAGGATTATCTGAAAGAATTTCATGATTTTATAGATAGCAATATCAATGAAATTGCGGCGCTCAATATTGTTGCCACTAGGCCAAAGGAGCTGACCAGGCAATCGTTGCGGGAACTGAGATTGATTCTTGAGCGCAACCATTTCAGCGAGACAATGCTTCAGACAGCATGGAAAGAGATGAATAATCAAGAGGTTGCAGCGGATATTATCAGCTTCATCCGCCAAAGAAGCATGGGCGACGCCCTGGTCAGTAAAGAGGAACGGATTCATTCCGCTATTGTAAAGACAAAGGCGGCGCATCCAGAACTGAGCAAGGTTCAGATTAATTGGCTGGAACGGATAGAGGCATATCTGCTGAGAGAAGTCGTGCTCAATAAGGAGTCTTTTGAAGCGCCGCAGTTTAAAATCAAGGGTGGATATGCGGCTGTGAATAAGGCGTTTGCAAATAAGCTGGATGCAGTCATTGATGAAATCAACAGTCACATGTATACGGCATAAGAAAGGAATTATAGTATGACAAATGCAGAAATCGTTTCAAAATTATGGAACCTTTGTAACGTGCTTCGTGACGATGGGATTACTTATCACCAGTACGTGACAGAGCTGACCTATATTTTGTTTCTGAAAATGGCAAAGGAAACGGGAGCCGAAAAGAACGTGCCGCAGGATTATCATTGGGATGTGCTGAGGACGAAAGAGGGCATCGAACTGAAGCGGTTTTATGAAGAGCTGCTTCAGTCGCTTGGTGAAAATTGTACTGGGCGGGTACGGGAAATCTATCAGGGGGCAAGAAGCAATATTGAAGAGCCAGCAAATCTTAAAAAGATCATTACCAACATCGACGAGTTAGACTGGTATTCGGCAAAAGAAGAGGGGTTAGGAAATCTGTACGAGGGATTGTTGGAGAAAAATGCAAATGAGAAGAAATCCGGAGCGGGGCAGTATTTCACGCCCAGAGTACTGATAGATGTTATGACAGAGCTGATTGCGCCGCAGCCAGGGGAACGATGCAACGACCCGGCATGTGGCACATTCGGCTTCATGATAGCTGCGGACCGATATGTAAAGGAACATACCAATGACTGGATGGATCTCACAGAGGAAGAAGCAGAGTTTGAACAGAAAGAAGCATTTACAGGAGCAGAGCTGGTGCATGAAACGCATAGGCTGGCGCTGATGAATGCCATGCTTCATGATATTGAAGGCAGAATTTACCTCTGTGATACATTGTCTAATCAGGGGAAAGCGCTGCATGGGTTTGACGTTGTGCTTACCAATCCGCCGTTTGGAACGAAAAAAGGCGGAGAGCGCGCAAATCGTGATGATTTTACTTATCAGACAAGCAATAAGCAGCTTAATTTTTTACAGCATATTTATCGGTCTTTGAAAGCAGACGGCAAGGCGAGGGCGGCAGTCGTCTTGCCGGACAATGTATTGTTCGCGGACGGCGAGGGCGAAAGGATTCGTGCGGATCTTATGGAGAAATGCAGGCTTCATACGGTGCTTCGCCTGCCTACGGGGATTTTCTATGCGCAGGGCGTAAAGACAAACGTATTATTCTTTACGAGAGGAATCGCTGATCACGACAATACAGATGAGGTATGGTTTTATGACCTGAGAACGAATATGCCGTCTTTTGGAAAGACAAATCCACTTAAGTACGACCATTTTAAAGACTTTATTGCTGCTTATACAGCAGAAGACCGTCATGCGGTACAAGATCAAAGATGGACGGCATTCACAAGAGAAGAGCTTGGAACCACATTGGATAAGGGTTTGATTCGTGATGATTCCGTGTTGAATTATGACGATTTGCCAGATCCGATTGAGAGTGGGGAGGAATGCATCACTCAGTTGGAGGAAGCAGTCGATTTGTTAAAGAGCGTGGTAAAGGAGCTGAAGTCTCTGGAAAGTTCAGAGGTGTAGCATGGCGAGAGGAAAGAAGAAAGAGCAGCTGTCGTTAGAGGAAAAGCTGGAGCAGGCATTGGTGCCAGCGGGGGAGCAGCCTTATCAGGTGCCGGGGAATTGGTGCTGGATTCATCTTTTAAATGCATTTGATAATGTCACAGATAGTAAGAAAAAATTAACAACAAAAGAATATTCTGCAGTGGGGGAGTATCCTATAATAGATCAAGGGCAGGAATTTATCGGTGGATATACTGATAATGAAGATGTCGTGCATGAAAGTAATTTGCCAATTGTTATTTTTGGAGACCACACAAGATGTGTAAAGTATATAGATTTTCGCTTTGTTCAAGGAGCTGATGGTGTAAAAGTATTGAAACCGAAATCTTTTTGGAATGCAAAAGCATTTTGTTATGCGTTTCAGGCAATTGAGATTCCTAATGTGGGATATCGGCGACATTATCCATTGTTTAAAAATTTTTGTATCCCTGTTCCACCATTAGCTGAGCAGCAACGCATCGTCGACCGAATTGAGAGAATGTTTGCTCAATTGGATGAGGCAAAAGAGAAAGTACAGTATGTGAGAAATTGTTGTGATGATAATTTTGCATCTGCTGTTCATGAAGCCCTTACCGGAAACTTGACGGAAAGATGGAGACTGCAAAAAGGAATTTCAAAAAGTGAATGGAAAAAAGACAAACTGGGGAATTTGGGTATTTTAGAAAGAGGGCGTTCAAAACATAGACCGAGAAATGATTCGAGATTATTTGGTGGAGCGTATCCATTCATACAAACAGGTGATGTGGCTGAGGCAAATGTATTTATAAAAAAACATAAACAAACATTAAGTGAATTTGGATTAGAGCAAAGTAAAATGTTTGCAAAAGGAACATTGTGTATTACTATTGCAGCAAATATTGGTGATACAGCAATTTTATCATATGACTGTTGTTTCCCAGATAGTGTGGTTGGTTTTACTCCTTATAAAAATGTAGAGTCTAAATTTGTCTATTATATGATGAATGAATTACAGAAAGAGATAGAGGCGAATGCCCCAGCAACTGCACAGAAAAACATCAATTTAAGAATATTAAAAGATATTGATATGATAATTCCGCCTATTTCAGAACAAAAGAAAATTATAGCGATTTTAGATGAGTTATTTGATAAGAAAATGAAGATAAAAACTAAGACGGAAGAGACTGTTGATGCAATTAATAGAATAAAAAAGTTAATTCTTGTTAAAGCATTCCGAGGACAACTGGGCACCAATCATCCAGAAGAAGAATCGGCAATGGAGCTACTTAAGTCGATCCTTATGGAATCGTGATCTTGAAGATTTTCGAACTCTGCTCGATCATGGAATCATTAGGAGTTTGCGAAACTCAATCGTTTTAAGAATTAAAATGGAATAATATGACGGAGGTGACAAATATGAAGAGAAAGAACAAATGGAACGTTTGGGGATTCTTGCTTGTGATAGTGCTTGCGGCTTTTCTGGGAAGCACGACGGTCTATGCGGCGAAGCTTCCTGCCCTCAAGGTCAAAGGAACCCGGCTGGTCAATGAAAAAGGCAAGACAGTCCAGCTAAAAGGAGTGAGTACTCATGGACTTTCCTGGTATCCCGAGTATGTAAACCAAAAAGCTTTTACCCATATGAAGAAGAAATGGGGCATTAACGTCGTGCGCCTTGCGATGTATACCAGCGAGTATAACGGTTACTGCACCGGGGATGATGCCAACCGCAAAGCGTTGGAAAAGAAAATTGATCAGGGAGTAACATACGCCACGAAAGCAGGCATGTATGTGATTATAGACTGGCATATTTTAAGCGACGGCGATCCACGGCTTTATGAGAAGCAGTCTGTGAAATTTTTTAAGAAAATGGCTGCCAAATATAAAAACCATGCCAATGTCATTTATGAGATTTGCAACGAACCAAATTGGGGGACTTCATGGGAGGATATTCGGACCTATGCAAACAAAGTCGTAAAAGCCATCCGCTCCAAAGATAAAAAGGCAGTGATTTTGATTGGAACGCCTACCTGGTCCCAGGATGTGGATGCTGCTGCGCAACATCCGTTGAAAGGATATAAAAACCTGATGTATACCCTGCATTTTTATGCTGCAAGCCATGGTGATAATCTAAGGGAAAAAGCCCAGACAGCGTTGGAACAGGGACTTCCGCTGTTCGTCTCAGAATTCGGGATTTCGGATGCAAGCGGATCGGGCGGCCTCAATAAGGCGGAGGGCGCCAAATGGATGAAGTTCATAAAGAAACATAAAATCAGCTATGTAGGATGGAGCTTGTCGAATAAGGACGAGAGTTCTGCGCTCATAAAGCCTTCCTGTAAGAAGAAAACGGGTTGGACCAATGGCGATCTCGGGGATTGGGGAAAATGGCTGCTAAAACAATTTCGCAAATAAGTTGCAGCGTATCAGGAGGACTTGCGCTAAATTCGTTTTAACTATCACAAGACAGAGTTAGTGGCAAGAGAATCAGAAATGGCAGAAAGTTCCTAGATGCATATATTATTTTCAAGGGTGAAAAAACGCCCCGCAAAAATAAATGGACAGGAGCTTTTGAAGATGGGAAATTATATTACATTGTCGTTGGAGTTGAATTTGTTTTTTCTAAGGATCATGAAAGAACATTCGCTGTTTCTGGAGTCAGGATTTCTTGTGAAAGAGGAATCATTGATTCAGAGATCTCAGTGGTTTAACCAGCAATTTGAGCAACTGTTGGCAGAAGTTACAAAAGTCAGCAATGGGGCGGTTGGAAAATCTGTGCTAGAGTCACAGGAGCTTTTCACGCCATATACAAAACATGCCGAGGAAAAGACCTGTAGGCTGACTGGAATTTCCATTGACACGGAAATCACGGCGGCGCAGGAAAATCTGTGCAGCGGCAGCGGCGTTCAGTTCCGGCGTCCCATGCATGTCGTGGTAAGGCGAATTAACCAAAAAGCGCTGCGGCTGGTCAGAGGGCTGATTGAATTAAAAGAAGAGGCCTTAAACGCAATAAAGAGATGTGAGATATTTGCATTTCAATATCCCCTGCTGATAGAGCATATCCTTAGAGAGGCAAGAATGTACGGAGGATTTTTGACGGAGCTGGAACGGCGGGGAACGATAGCTGCGCCTTGTATGCGAAAAACAGAAATTTTCTGGAATCAGATTATGATGGAACATGCATGGTTCATCCGTGGCCTTCTGGATCCTTGTGAAGAAGATCTTATCAAAACAGCAGACCAATTCGGCAAAGAATTCTGTTGTCTGCTTGCAGAGGCAAAGGAGAAAGAATGTGCCCAGATCGAAGAGATCGCAGCAAGAACGATCAAGCAGACGCAAGGCATCCGGGATTTCAAAGAGGCAGGAACGAAAGGAATATTGAAATGTGAGATTTCATCCATGATTCTGCCTCTTTTGGCTGATCATGTGCTGCGGGAAGCCAATCATTACCTGCGCATACTTGGGGAAGGCTGTGAATGCCAGTGCCAGGAGCCTGCGGATTCTGTACAATGCAGTTGAGAAAAAGATTCAATGGTTAAGAGGCTCGTTCTTCTTGTTTCATAAATTCAAACCCTCGGTCCTTGAAAACAAAAAGCCTAAAAAAATCAGTAAAAAGGTTGTTTTTTTGTGCATTTTACTGTATATTATAAGAAAGGAACCTGGGGTTCAAATTACAGAAGAAAGTAGGTGGCAGTATGAAGAAGTATAAGAGAAATTCATTCGAAGTAGAGGCCGTGCAGTATGAGGTTGGCAAGGGATTGGAAGATGGATTTATGCCATGGACGTCTGTATTAACTACAGGCTGGGTGTCTACGGATAAGCTTTTGAAGATAACTAGGGAAGATGGCACGGTGGTATGTCCCTTTATCCAGAATCGCAGAGGGATGATCTTTCTCAGAGAAGGAGACTATATCATTACAGAATACGACATGGAACGTCATGTCTGCGGAGCAGATAAATTTGCAGACCGTTATCATTCGTTGGAAGAGGAATGAGGGAATATAAGTCATGCCCAGTCAGCTTGCTGCGGGATGTCTGACTTTGTAAATCCTTTCAGATGGTCGGAAATAGGGCTGTCGCAAAACGAGAGATTTCTACAAATATGGCGCAGATATTGGCTGTATTGTTACGATGCGTCGTAGAATCTTCGTATTTTGCAGCAGCTCTCTTTTTGTTCCACAGAGGGGCTTTTTGACGCCCTAATCCACATGTAACCGCAAGAGTAATAAAAGATATTCCTCGATTAGGCAGGAGTATCTGACAAAAGGAGAGCATTGATGTCATTACAGTTGATTTTCGGAGGATCCGGAAGTGGAAAATCTGATTATGTATATCGAAGAATTTTAGAGCAGTCTAAGAGAGAGCCAGAACGCACCTTTTTTGTCCTGGTGCCGGAACAATTTACGATGCAGACCCAGCGGGAGCTGGTGGCAAGGCAGGAAAATCACAGCATTATGAATGTGGACGTGGTAAGCTTTCACCGGCTTGCCTACCGGATTTTTGACGAGCTGGGCATGAGGAACTTGAATTTATTGGAGGAGACAGGAAAGAACCTGGTGCTGCGGCGGGTGGCAGAAGAACAGCAGGACCAGCTAAAGCTGATCAAAGCCAGCATGAAAAAGACAGGGTATATCACGGAGATGAAATCGATCATTTCGGAGTTGACCCAGTATCGGATTGCGCCGCAGCAGTTGGACGTTTTGATTGAACAGAAACAACAGTCCCCCTTGTTTCGCCACAAGATGCAGGATATTCAAACGATGTACCAGGGATTTTTAGACTATCTTCGGGGAAAGTTTATCACGGCAGAAGAACTTTTGGAAGTGCTGGCACAGGAGGCGGAGCGCTCAAAGCAGTTGAAAGATTCTGTGATCGTGCTGGATGGCTTTACGGGATTTACTCCGGTGCAGTATCATTTGCTGCAAAGGCTGATGAAGCTGACGGGGGAGCTATTGGTTACAGTGACCTTAGATCAACGCGAGGATCCTTACCACAGCCAGGGGATTCAGGATTTGTTCTATATGAGTAAAAAGACGGTGCAGACGCTTACAGAGCTAGCGGCGAGTCAACATGTGGAGATCCGGGAACCCATATGGATCAAGCACGGCAGCAAGAGCCGTTTTGCTTTGGCTCCGTCCTTGCTTTGGCTGGAACAAAATTTGTTTCGTCCACAGCCGAAAGCGTTTCTTGCATTGCCAGCAGAGACGGAGCAAGAATTAAGGCAAGGCGTTTTTTTGTATTCTTTGCAAAATCCCAGGCAGGAGCTGGAATTTATTGCCAGAAAGATTAAGGGGCTGGTACGAGACTTGGGATACCGTTATAAGGATATTGCAATCGTATGCGGAGATGTGGAACTGTATGGCAAGTATGCCGAAAAAATCTTTCGTACATATGAGATTCCGTTATTCTTAGACACCACGAAAGATATTCTCTTTCACCCGATGACAGAATTTTTGAAAGGAGCGTTGCTATTGGTGGAGCAGGACTTTTCCTATGAGACGGTGATGGGATATCTGCGCTGCGGCTTGTCTGGTTATCAGATCGATGAGATCGACTTGCTGGAAAATTACCTTCTTGCTGAAAATATCCGGGGATTTTCTAGATGGCAGAAAAAGTGGGTGCGCCGAGGAAACGTCCAAGATCAGGCAGAACTGGATTTGATCAATCTGCTCAGGGAACGTCTCGTGGAGCAGATGGCGCCATTGCGAGAAGTTTTTCGCAAATGCAAGCCAGAAGGGCAGGCGGACAAAAAAGGGTTGAAAAAGGGAGAATACCGCACGGTGTTGGAAGAGTCCCAGGTGTTTTATAAACTGATCCGTTCGCTTGAGCTCGAAGAACGGCTTCAAGAATATCAAGAACAGTTTCAGCAGCAGGGGGAGACTGCTCTTGCGAAAGAATATGACCAGATCTATAAGGTGGTCATTGATTTGCTGGATAAGATGGTGGAGCTCTTGGGAGATGAGCGGATGCAGATCCGAGAATACCGCCAGATTCTTGAAGCTGGCATGGAGGCAGCGGCAATCGGCATCATACCGCCTGGCTATGACCGGGTGGTGCTTGGAGATATCGAGAGAAGCAGGCTGTCCGATATCAAGGTACTGTTCTTTGCAGGAGTCAACGACGGGCTGATCCCAAAGGCTGTAGAGCATGGGGGAATTATTTCCCAGGCGGACCGGGAACTTTTTGCAGCCAACGAGATGGAACTTTCCCCCACAGACCGGGAGCGCAGCTTTATTCAAAAATTTTATTTGTACCTCAATCTCACGAAGCCATCGGAACGGCTGTATCTTACCTGGTTTCGCGTAAGCCAGGAGGGAAAGGAGAGCCGGAAATCTTACCTCGTGAGAGCCATGGAAAAGATGTTTCCAGATTTCGTTCCGGTGCGTGTGCAAGAGCGTCCAGGCATGGAACTGGTAGTGACGCCGAAAAGCAGCCGCAAATTTTTTGTGGACGGTCTGAAAATGGCAAAACGGGGAGAACTTTCTTCGGAATGGATCGCGCTGTATCGGTGGTATGAAAAGCAGCCCAAATGGCGGGAACAGATTGCGCCATTTTTAGAGGCGGCATTTTACCAGTATCAAGGCAGCGACATGGGAAAGCAGGTCACCAGGGCGTTGTATGGCGATGTGCTCGAAAACAGCGTTACCCGGCTGGAACGCTTCAGCGCCTGCGCTTTCCGCCATTTCCTTCAGTATGGGTTGAAGCTTGAAGAGCGCAGCTTGGGAGAATTTGCCCCGGTGGATATGGGAACCATGTTTCACCAGGTGTTGGAATGTTATGCCAACGCCATGGAACGGGAAGGATATCATTGGTTTGACGTGCCAGAGGAGGAACAGGAACGGCTGATCTTGCAGGCGGTGGAGGAAGCGCTGGGTTCTGGATTTGACAGCCTGCTTTTTAGGGAAGCCCGGACTGCCTATTTGGTGGAGCGGATGAAGCGCATTTTGAAACGGACGGTTCAGACCATTGCGGAGCAAGTTAGGACTAGTCGCTTTGTCCCAGAAGGATATGAGATTTCGTTTTCCTTTGCAGAAAGTCTCGATGCAGTCAATTTTATTTTAAGCGACCAGGAGAAAATGAGGCTCCGGGGCAGGATTGACCGCATTGATACCCATAAGACAGAAGACGCTGTATATGTAAAAGTCGTGGACTATAAATCGGGAAACCATGATTTTCAGCTTTTATCCTTGTATCACGGACTGCAGCTTCAGCTTGTCGTATATTTGAATTCGGCGGTAGAGCTTTTAAAACGGAAATACCCAGACAAGCATGTTGCGCCAGGAGGGATGTATTACTATCATTTAGATGATCCTGTGATTTCTGGGAATTCAAAGAAGACCGACGCCGAGATTCAGGAAGAAATATTAAAGGAGCTAAAGCTCAAAGGCGTGGCGTCCCTGATAGAGGACCCAAGCGTCAGTCCAAAGGCAAAGAAAGCCGGGGAAGACGAGTTTCGGATTTTGTCTGGCTATGTGAACCATAAAATACAAGAAATTGGAAAGAAGATTTTTCAAGGCGAGATCGGCGCAAATCCTTATCAACTGGGAGAGGATACAGGCTGCGACTACTGTCCTTACCATGGGATCTGCGGATTCGATCCAGGCATTCCGGGGCAGGAATACCGCAAGCTGGAACATATGAAAGATGACGGGGAAATTTTGCAGAAGATGCAGCAGCAATTATCTGAGCAAGAGCCGCCTGCAGAAGAAAATATTAGAGTCAAAAAAGACTAAAAGAATTTGAAAATTCTTTCACAACTACCTGTTTGTGCCAAAAAGCACACAGAATGGAGGAAAGAGTGAAAGAATTTAGAATTCTTTCACAACTACCTATTTGTGCCAAAAAACGCACAGAATGGAGGAAATCATGGATAAGAAATGGACGAAGCAGCAACAGCAGGTGATTGACCTTAGAAACCGGAACTTGCTGGTTTCTGCGGCGGCGGGAAGCGGTAAGACAGCGGTTTTGGTGGAGCGTATCATTCAGAAAATTACCGACGATATACGTCCGGTGGATATTGACCAACTGCTAATTGTGACGTTTACCAATGCGGCTGCGGCAGAAATGCGGGAGAGGATTGGGAGCGCCTTGGGAAAAGCGTTGGAACGACAGCCGGGAAATGTTCGTCTGCAGCGTCAGCAGACTTTATTGCATAATGCGCAGATCACCACCATTCACAGTTTTTGCCTTTATGTGATACGCAATTATTTTCATCGGATTGACCTCGATCCAGATTTTCGGGTGGCGGAAGAAGGAGAATTAAAGCTTCTGCAGAGCGACGTGCTCGATCAGGTGCTGGAACGATATTACCAAGAGGCAAAGCCGCAGTTTCTAGCTCTTTCTGAGACTATCGCCACAGGAAAGACGGATCAGCCGTTGAAAGAGGCGATAGCAAAGCTGTTTGCGTTCGCCATGAGTTATCCCTGGGTGGAAGAATGGCTTTCGGACTGCGGCAAGCCCTTTCAAGTAACAAGCGAAGAGCAGTTTGACAGCCTTGCGGTTACCAGGGAATTGTTAGCATATTTAGAGAACTTGGCGAGCCAGTGGGCACGGCAGATGAGGCAGTGTTGCAAGATATGCCTTTTGGAGGATGGTCCCTGCGATTATCTCGAATTATTGGAACGTGAAGCCGCAGCCATGGAACACATAGCGCAGAGCCAGACATATCAGGCGTATTATGAGCGCATCCAGGGCTTTTCTTTTGGGCGTCTGCCGTCTTTGCGGAAATTTGCAGGGGATGCGGCTAAAAAAGATCAAGTGCAAAAGCTGCGCAATGAGGTGAAAGCCTCTGTAAAGAAGATCATAGAACAGTTTTTTTTCCAGAATCCGGCAAAGATGCGGCAAGATTTGCAGAACTGCCGTCCGGTGGCAGAGATGCTAATCGAGGTGACGCTCTCGTTTATCGATGCTTTTTCGCAGAAAAAAAGAGAAAAAAATATCTTGGATTTTAATGATCTGGAACATTTCGCCCTCAAGATCCTGGTAGAAGAAGAGAGTCATGCTCCCAGCCGTACGGCGCAGGAGCTTCGCAATCACTATGAAGAGATCATGATTGACGAATACCAGGATTCCAATTATGTGCAGGAAGCCATTCTGCGCTCAGTGTCCAAGGAGGCAGAAGGCGGGCACAATATCTTCATGGTGGGGGATGTCAAACAGAGCATTTACCGTTTCCGCATGGCGCGTCCTGAGCTTTTCATGGAAAAATATAATGCTTATACGCAGCAGGAAAGTGAAGATCAAAGAATAGACCTGCATAAGAATTTCCGTAGCCGCCCTGAGGTGTTAGAGACAGTCAACGATATCTTTTGCAAAATCATGAATCATGACATAGGAAACATTACTTATGACGCACAGGCGGCGTTATATCCAGGAGCTTCGTTTCCCCAAGGGACGCCAGGGATGTTTGACACAAGGATCGTGGTGATTAATCCAGAAGACAAAAATCCAGAGCTCAAAGTCCAGGAGCTGGAGGCAAGGGCGGTCGCAACGGAAATCCGCAGACTGATCAAGGAACAGAAAGTTACCGACCAGATGCCGTCAGAAAAAGATCAAGGAAGCGTCCGTAACCTGCGCTATTCAGATATCGTGATTCTCCTGCGTTCTATGACTGGATGGGCGGATATCTTTGTAAAGTCGTTGGGTGAGATGGGAATTCCTGCCCGGGCGGCGTCAGGAACTGGATATTTCTCGTCGATCGAAGTGCAAACGGCTTTAAATTTATTAAAGATCCTGGACAATCCCAGCCAGGATATCCCCATGGCGGCGGTATTGTCGTCTCCGGTGGTGGGGCTTAGCGGAGAAGAACTGGCAATCCTTCGAATACAGTTTCCTCAAGAAAGATTTTATCAGGCAGTGTTGCATTACTTGCCGCAACAATCACAGGCGGCGCAAGATCCTCTGGAGAACCACCTTGCATCTATAAAATTGTCACAGGACTCCAGAGAGAAGCTAGAGAGCTTTCTGGAATTGCTGCAGAAATTCCGAAGAAAGGTCAGCTATACGCCGATCCACCAGCTTTTGTATGAACTGCTAGAGGAAACGGGGTATCAGGCTTATGTGTATGCTTTGCCAGACGGCGAGATTCGCAAAGCAAATCTAGAGATGCTGGTAGAAAAGGCGATTGCCTATGAGAACACCAGCTACCGAGGGCTGTTTCATTTCATTCGTTACATGGACCAGCTTCAGAAATATGAGGTCGACTTTCCAATGGCAGAGGGGGAGGAGGCGGAAGACGCCGTGCGCATTATGAGCATCCATAAAAGCAAAGGTCTGGAATTTCCAGTGGTCTTTGTCTCTGGATTGGGAAAAATGTTTAACAGCCAGGATATCCGGGAGCGTGTGGTGCTGCATCCAGAGCTTGGCATTGGAATGGATGTCACAGACCTGAAACGGCGATTAAAAACGCCAGGGCTTACCAGGCAGCTTTTGGCAAGAAAGATTGCAATGGAAAATACCGGGGAGGAGCTTCGGATTTTGTATGTGGCGCTGACTAGGGCAAAGGAGAAGCTGATTCTGACCGGGGTGCTGAAAAAAGCGGAACAGAAATTGGCAGAGCTTGGCATTGCAGTTGTGGGAGAAGAACGGCAGCAGCCAGGACTTGGAGAACAAGCATTATTGCAAGAGCCAGGAGCCATTTCCTTTTTAAAAAGGCAGAACGCCAGTACCTTTTTACAGTTTATCTTGATGGCGTGCGCAGCTTATCCTGGCAAATATCCAGTGCATTTGCTGGAGATGGAGGATCTTTGCAGCGCCCAGGAGCAACATGCGGCAAGAGAAGAGCTGACTAAGATAGAATTGTTTGCCAGGTTAAAGAAAGCAGAACCGCAATGGGAAGAACAGGTTGCCAGGCGTCTGGCGTACCGTTATCCTTATGAGGAGGAAACGGTGATGCGCACCAAAGTGTCCGTGTCAGAGCTAAAGCGCCGCGCTATGGATGCGCTGCCAGAAGAACGGCACGTCCCTCGGATTGACTGGGAAAGCGGCAATATGCGTCAAGAAGAAGAGCAGCAGGATTCCATTGAAATAGACAAAGCAGAGGAGCAGAAAGATCACTATATTCCTAAATTCATGGAGCAGGGACAGGAGGTAAATACTGCCACAAACCGGGGAACGGCAATGCACCGGGTACTAGAATGCTATGATTTTACCCGCACGCTTGCATCCGTTGAGAAACAGCTTAGGGAAATGGAGGAACAGCAGAAGATAGATAAAAAAATGCGAAAGATGATCAATGTCTCTGCATTGAAACGTTTTTTAAACACTTCTTTGGGGAAGCGGATGCAGAAAGCGGCAGAACGGGGAAAACTGTATCGTGAAAAGCCTTTCGTGATGGGAAAGCCTGCAAGTGAAGCCTTGGCAGAAAGCAAAAGCCAGGAAATGCTATTGATCCAAGGGATTATCGACGTGTTTTTTGAGGAAGAAGACGGAATTGTGCTGATGGATTATAAGACGGACCGTGTGAAGACGGCTGAAGAATTATCCGAACGTTATCGAAAGCAGATGGAACTGTACCAGGAGGCGATTGAGCGTGCGTTAGGCAGTCCGGTCAAAGAGCGGATCATATATTCGTTTTGTTTGAATGAGATAGTCATAGTGTAAGGAACGAACAAAACCTTAGAAAGGATGAGCATATGAAATATAAATTGATTTTAGCCTCGGCGTCTCCCAGGAGAAAGGAATTATTAGAGCAGGTGGGTGCAGCGTTTGAAATCATTCCCGCCACAGCAGAAGAGGTAATCTCTTCATCCAGCCCCAAGGACGTAGTGATGGAGTTGTCGAGGCAGAAAGCCGAGGAAGTTGCAAGAAGAGCTTGGGAAGAGCCTGTGATAGTGCTGGGCGCCGATACGGTGGTGGCGCTTGAAGATCAGATTTTGGGAAAGCCTAGAGATCAAAAGGACGCCCAAAGGATGCTGGGGCTTTTATCAGGCAGGACGCACAGCGTGTTTACGGGAGTTACCCTGATTGTGAAAGCAGAAGGCAGGCAGCAAAGCCGTTCTTTCTATGAGGAGACCAAAGTGTCTATGTATCCCATCAAGCAACAGCAGATTTTATCTTATATCCGTACAGGGGAACCGATGGATAAGGCGGGGGCATATGCGATTCAGGGCAGGTGCGCCCTCTATATCAAGGAGATTCAAGGAGATTACAATAACGTGGTAGGCCTTCCAGTGGCAAGGATTTTTCAAGAGATCGCAGAATCAGGCATTGAAATTTTGTGAGATTCATACTATCATAGAGGTATCAGGAGGAAAAGAGAATGAATCAGTATGATGAAATGTGTTTGCAATGCTTTCTGGAAAAACAATCCCAGCTCTTTGATGAGACGGTTGCCCAAAGCCTTGAAGAGGCAGAGGAGTTCTTGGAAGACTGCATGGCGGTGGTTTGCGACAATATCAAAGATGTACGGGCATACTTTGAGGAGGAAGGCGCAGACGTCGCCCAGATGAGCAATGAGGAATTAGAAGAGGCCTTGGAAGTGTTTGCCCTGCCAGACGGCAGATTTCTGGTAGTGGAGGCATAGGGGACCGGAATATGGAGATCAATATGAAAAAATATGACGTGATTATTGTTGGCGCCGGGCCTTCGGGCATTTTTTGTGCCTATGAGCTGTTACGACAAAAGCCAGAGCTCAAGGTGCTTATGGTGGAAAAAGGAAGACGGATCGAGCAGCGGCAGTGCCCCAAGCGCAAGACGCGGGTCTGCGTCGGGTGTAAGCCTTGCTCTATTACGACAGGATTTGCTGGCGCAGGCGCTTTTTCCGATGGAAAATTGTCGCTGTCTCCAGATGTGGGAGGCAATCTCCCTGAGATTCTTGGCTATGACAAGGCTTTTGCATTGATTCAGGAATCCGATGAGATATATCTGAAATTCGGCGCTGACGCCAGCGTCTATGGCGTTGGGAAAGAAAAGGAGATCCGCAAGATCCGAAGAAAAGCGATCAATGCCAATTTAAAGCTGGTAGAATGCCCGATCCGCCACTTGGGAACAGAAGAAGGGTATAAGATATACAGCCGCCTGCAAGAGCATCTTTTATCGCAGGGGGTGGAGATGAAGTTTGGCACGATGGTGGAAAACGTGCGCATAGAAGATGGAAGAGCCGTGGCCGTAGTCACAAAAGAAGGAGAATCCTTTTATGGCAGGGAAATTGTCTGCGCCATTGGCAGGGAAGGAGCGGACTGGTTCAGCCATATCTGCAAGGAACATGGCATTGAGACGAAGGTGGGAACGGTTGATATCGGCGTCCGGGTGGAAGTGCGCGACGAGGTGATGGAATTTTTGAATAAAAACCTCTATGAGGCAAAGCTAGTATACCATACGCCGACATTCGATGATAAAGTGCGCACGTTCTGCACCAATCCTTCGGGGGAGGTGGCTGCGGAATATTATGAAAACGGCCTTGCCGTGGTCAACGGCCATGCCTATAAGTCCAACGACCTTAAGACCAATAACACAAATTTTGCCTTGCTGGTGTCTAAGAACTTTACCAAGCCTTTTAAGACGCCGATAGAGTATGGCAAGCAGATTGCCCAGCTCTCCAATATGCTATGCGACGGCAGGATCCTTGTGCAGACATTCGGAGACTTTCGCCGGGGCAGGCGTACGACGGAGGAACGTCTTTGCCGCAATAATTTGATTCCCACGTTAAAAGACGCAGTTCCTGGAGACTTGTCATTGGTTTTTCCACACCGGATCATGGTGGATATTGAGGAGATGATTTTCGCATTGGACAAGGTAACGCCTGGAATTGCCAGCGACGAGACTTTGCTTTACGGCGTGGAAGTTAAATTTTATTCCAACAAAGTAGTAGTAAATGAGCAGTTTGAAACGAACATCCCTGGACTGCGCGCCATCGGCGACGGCGCTTCTGTTACCCGGGGGCTGCAGCAGGCGTCGGCAAACGGCTTGAGCGTGGCGCGCAGCATAGTGGAAACGCTGGGCTAGATAAAGCCATGGAACAAAGATAAATGGAGAGGTTACAAATGAGAACGGATAAGAAATGGAAGATCATAGGCATTTGCGCACTTCTTTTGGCATGCTTGCCAGGATGTAAAATGGGAGACACGGAAGTGGTGGTCAATTCAAACGCCATGGAAAATGAGGTATTTAAGATTGAGGAAGAAGTCTGCACCCTTCCCCAGGCACGGGTGATACTGACCAATTATCAGAACATGTATGCGACCATGTATGACATTGATCTTTGGGAGCTGGACGCCGGGGACAACGATCTGGAAACCTATGTCAAGGATCTGACAATTTCCAGGCTGGCACAGATCATGGCGATGGATTTTTTGGCAAAGGACAAAGAAATTTCCCTGACAAAGGAAGAAAAAGACAAGGTTCGCAAAGCTGCGGAAACCTACTATGATTCTTTGAACGATGCCGAGAAAGATTACATGAAAGTGAAAAGGTCTGATATTGAAAAATTGTACGCCCGTTATGGGCTTGCCAATAAACTTTACACGTTTTTGACTCAGGGAGTGAATGACGAGGTCAGCGACGAGGAAGCCAGAGTGATGCAGGCATACCAGATCTTTGTCTCGGAAGAGGAGAAAGCTGGGGAAGTGGCGCGGCAATTAGAAGAGGGCGCTGACTTCCTTACGGTTGCCAACCTTTATAACGAGGCATTAGAGACAGAAGTATATTTTGGAAAGAATGACGTGGCAAAGCAAGTGGCAAAGAAAGCGTTTGCGTTGGAAACTGATCAGGTCAGCGGCAAAATCAAGGCGGATGACGGCTACTATTTTATCAAATGCGTCAATCACTATGACCAGGAAAAAACAGATGGCAATAAAGTAGTGATTTTGGAAAATCGCAGAAAAGAAGCTTTTGACGACGTATACCAGGATTTTTTAGAAGAACTGCCTTCGGAATTTAATGAGAAGGTATGGGAGAAAGTGAATGTGGAAATCAATGAGGATGTGAAGACAGATAATTTCTTCCAGGTTTATGAGAAATACTGTAATTGGTAACTTTGAAAAGCATATGGCGCAATTGCCTTTTGTCACCAAGGCATCAGAGCAAATACAATGACAAAGACCTGCTGCATCAGAGAGCGGCAATGGGATATGGGAGCCTGTATCATAGGCTTTCATATCCCGCAAGCAGTTCTCTCTTGCAGCAGGTCTTTATTACTGCAGGAAAATTCCTTGGAATTACCGATAAGACACTTTGTCGTATCAGTCTTGACAAATCAAAACTACTCTGGTAGTATAAAGATATCAAACTACTATAGTAGTACAAGGAGGAATTATATGGACGCAAAGCTTTTTGATTCGGAATTAAAAGTCATGGATGTCTTGTGGAGGGAAGGTGATTCTACGGCAAAGCATATCTCGAATGTGTTAAAAGAGGAAGTGGGGTGGAATGTAAATACGACCTATACGCTGATTAAGCGCTGTATCAAAAAAGGTGCGATTGAACGGTCTGAGCCTAAGTTTATGTGCCATGCCCGGATCCCGAAGGAAGAGGTGCAGAGAGCGCAGACGGATGAATTGATTAATAAAGTCTATGATGGTTCTGCGGACAAGTTGTTTGCGGCCCTGCTTGGCAGAAAGAAACTATCGCAGGAGCAGATCGAGCATTTAAAGAACATTGTGGGGGAGCTGGAGTGAGGTGACGGATTATGAGCTTATGGGAGATGAGCGTTTCTGGTGGAATTTTGATTCTGGTCGTACTTTTGGTCCGCAGCCTGTTTTTACATAAATTGCCAGGAAGAACCTTTCAGGCGTTGTGGTTCCTTGTCTTGCTAAGGCTTTTGCTCCCTGTTTCCATTCCGTGCAAGTTCAGCATTTATTCTGTTGCTGAAAAGTATCTGAAAGTATCTGAGCATCGATTGTCAGACGACGTTTTAAGACAGAGTCAGGAAATAGTTCAGGAAGGACTTTCGGGAACAGATGATTCAGGTGCAGCAGTCAGTTCTCTCGAGGCAAAAGAGGATCGAGGGACCAAAGGAAGCCTGGGGTGGACCGGCATCTATTTGGCAGGAGCGGCAATCTGCGCAGGATGGTATCTTTTTTCCTATTTGAGATGGAACAGAGAGTTTCAGACGTCTTTGCCAGCAGGGGAACGGACGGTGCAAGAATGGGCGGATTCACTTCCTGTGCGGCGCAAAATATCGATCCGCCAGTGGGATCGAACAGTAACGCCGCTGACTTATGGGATCGTTCGTCCGGTAATTCTGCTGCCTAAGGAGCTGGTCAATGAGAAGCCAGAACAGTTAAGATTTATATTGATTCATGAATATATGCATATCCGTCATTGGGATGCGTTGAAAAAATTGTTTTTGATTGTGACATGCTGTATCCATTGGTTTAATCCCTTGGTCTGGGTGATGAATCGTTTGGCGAACCAGGATCTGGAGCTTGCCTGTGACAAAAACGTGATCAAGCATATGGGACAAAAAATGCGCGCCCCTTATGCGCTGGCATTGATACATATGGAAGAAGAGAGAAACATGCGCATGTCCTGGGGAAATGGCTTCAATGAAAATGCAATAGAAGAAAGGATTGTTGCGATTATGAAAGAGAAAAAAATATCTATTTTAGCATGTATAACATCTTGTGTGCTGACAGCGGCAATTGTCCTGGCGTTTGCCACTTCGGCGCTTGCAATGAGCGGCCGCATGGCGCAGGAGAGCACTGCGACATATGAGGGAGACAGTGTCGAGCAAAGAACGGTGCAAGCTTCCCAAGCGACAAAGGTTGTGCAGGAGATTTCACAGACACAGGAGGGTCAAACTGGATTGTACGAAGAAATCTATAAACAATTCTCAGATGAAGTGGGACCTGACGCGGCGCAAGCACAAGCTGAAACGGAGGAGACATATCAAGGCTTTTGCGATGTTCCCAAAGAATATGCCGCTTTGGGGATCACTGCAAACCCTAAATCAGGGGGATGGGAATATGACGGCAAAAAAGTAGCAATATTGTATGATAAGGGAATATACACTTTCGCAGATAAGCCAGATGAGAAAAACCTTGTATATCTTGAAGTCTGCCGGGATTCCAAAAATAAGATAAAAAGTTTCCGGGAAGTGGATAAAGAGGGAATGCAAAAACTGCTGAAAGAGACAGGGCTTGTGATAGAGTAATCATAAAAAGAGTTTGAAAACCAAAGCAAGAGCAATGTGCGCCCGTGCGAGTGGATGTCACGATGTGGTTGCGCAGTACAATAAAAGGGCTGAGACTGTCGCACTAAGATCTTTACTTGTTCAAAAGGTCTTGCCGCTCATGCGGCAA
>OFFV01000865.1_pt1 | contig 20343 bp, 18 predicted proteins | sample 1521461 | NCBI WGS metagenome assembly OFFV01 (sample SAMEA3504120, study PRJEB24116) | mouse gut metagenome | biome: mouse gut; feature: mouse-associated habitat; material: faeces | place: Denmark | collected 2011 | reverse complement strand
ATAACTGAAAGAGTGCTTTTGGATTCATGGGGATATTCGTTTCCTTTCTTTGTTGCATTGACATTATTATTGTTGTATTGATATTATTATTTAAATATAATCAATATTATCATAATAATCAATATAATCTTATGGATGAAGGATTATGATTATTGATATCGTATTTGCAGATTATGTGGACGTTAAGAACAGTATGTGTAGAAAGGTTTGAAATATACACAAATATACGCAATTTTTATGCAACAGACCCGTCATTTAAAAGCGTGGAAGTGATGAAACAGGATTTGAGAGAGACATACCCTGTTACGGATATGTCTACTCGAATTGTTTCCGGTATAATGTTTGTGGCATATTAAAAGTATGGAAGAATCTGTGATTCCTGCATTTGATATTTGTCACATATACGTGCGATAATCTCTGCATCCGACAAATTCAGACTGCGAAGAATGTCTATTGTATTTGCAATAGATTTGTGATATTCTTTCTGCATTCTTTCGATTGTTTGACTTTGTTTATTAATGGTATGTTTCTGTTCATCAATCTCGTTCTGCATTTCATCTATCATATATTTTACAGTATTCCGGTCGAGAACAGCCAGTTCCTCAGAAAACATTCCCATCACCCTTTCTATATTCAGGCAGATCCTGTAGGCTTCTTCATATATTTCCTGAAATTCGGGATATTCTGTGATCAGCTTGATGATCGTATCCGGATCGTCGTTGGAAAAAAGAGTCAGCCAAGCATCTCTTTTATTGTTGATACTTTCATTTTGCTGTCTTTTTTGAAAGATGTCAAGAGGGATAAAAAGGTATTTCTGCAAAAGCTCCATTTCCAGTCCGGTATCAGATTTCTGTTCGAAAAAATGATAAAAATGGGATGGGTATGTATGAAATACTTTAGGACTTCTTTCGAACAGGACGATTGTGTATACATTCTTGATATCCTGATAACTGAAATTTTTATTTGTTTCACCCTTTATTCTCTTATATTGTCTCAAAAGCAGATCTGCCGAATAGCAGGCGCTTCGTTGACCTGGGAATAGATAGCCTATTTTCTGCATTTCTATATTTGCTATGCTCCTGTCCTCCAGTTCAACTACGATATCCATGATCAGCAGAGAACTTTCGTCAGCGATCCGGGTGGAATCACCGGGCAGAACTTTCAGGATCGTGACTTTTTGACAAAGCATATGGGAGAGAAAATCATCAAGCCGTTTTGGAACGTATTCCGGGTTCATGATCTCTTTGAAAAAGCCGTCATATAGAAGTTTAAGCCCCTTTACACCGGTACATAGATTCAGAAATTCTTCCTGTTGTTCTGGTGTCCAGCTCTTGAATTTTGTATGAAGCGTACTGTCTTTACGAATTTCTGCCAGTACCTCCTCTTTTTCCCGAATTATGGGAAAGTATTCTTTTAATTTTGTTGTCATGTGATGTCCTCCTGTGTGTAAAAATTTACTAAGTGTAAACTTGTCTTACTTATAATAAAGTGGTTGGAAATTTCCGGCAGAAACTGCCGATTTTCACGATTAAGTGATATCCATATATTTTCTTATGGTCCTGTCACTGTAATCGTAGAAATAAAGAAAAATCAGAATATAAATACTATATAAATAAACTACAGTATTCATATAAATTTGTCAACAGCGATCGTAAAGATTTTTAATATTGTAGTTTAATAGTTGATAAGAATGAATACGTGATTGACATGCTCTTCCAATTAGCGATATACTTATAATGACTACTAAATACAGTCGAAAAAATACAGAGAGGAGATATACCTGTGAAAAGTATTTACAGTATGACGGAAGCGGAAAGTGAAGTAATGGAAAAGCTGTGGGATCAGGAGGAAAGTATTAAACAATCTCATCTTCTTACATTATTTGAAGAAGACGGAAAGGAATGGAAACGGCAGACACTCAATACCTTTTTGTCAAGGCTGGAGGAGAAGGGTTTTGTAATAAGGGAAAGAAGAATGGTCAAGGCCGTGTACAGCAGAGAAGAATATCATCTTATGAGGATGAAAGAGGAGATTGATCGGATATACAATGGCAAACTGGGCAACTTCGTGGCAGCTTTTACCAAAGAGAACGGCATTGACAGGAAGGAAGCGAAAGAACTGATCGAGCTTTTGGAAAAATACTAAGGAGAGGCCTTAAGATCATGGAAAATCTGCTGGTAATGTCATTGTCAGGAACTACGATGACAGTGATCTGTTTTTTTATCAGGTATTGGTTTAAGGATACTGTTTCAAACAACCTGGAATATCTTCTGAATAAGCTGTCCATTTTGTTCTATATTGTACCTCTGCCGTTTCTCGGGGAATACTATAAAGATATGATCTGGTCTGCTGCAGAGACAGGCGGCAGCAATATCACCGAATTGTCCCTTCATCATTCTTATTATCTTATCAATGTAAATGGACAGGTATTGCCAAATACTTATTTGAAGATTCAGGCTGCTGTAACAGTCGTGTGGATCGTAGTTTTGATCATATTTTTTATAAGGGAATTATGTGATTATCAAAATATTGGTAATATGCTTAGAAACTACATAAAGAAAATAAAAATACTGCCCGAATCAGTCACAGTTGAGCGGGGAAACAGATTTCTTCATTTTTCACAAAGGGCGATAGTGTATCAGAAAGTACCGGCTGGAAAAAACATGACATTTGGTCTGCTTCGTCCGGTGATTCTGTTTGGATTGGATCCTGTGGATGAAGCAGCGAAGACGGTGCTGGAACATGAGATTATGCACGTCAGAAGGCTTGATATTTTCTGGAAAATGCTGCTGCGGTTTGCCGTTATCCTGCACTGTTGGAATCCCTTTGTATGGTTTCTTAACGAAAATTTTGAGCGGGTCTGTGAATGTTCCTGTGATGAAGCAGTACTGCAGGGGAAGACGATAAAAGAAAGAAAAGATTACCTGCGACTTATGGTCTGCTTATCACAAAAAGAAGGGACGGAAGAGATGAATCGTTCTCATTGGGAAATGAGATTGGAGAGTAATCGTAAATTATTGGAAGAAAGGATAGAGAGTGCAATGAATATCAAAAAACATAATAAAATAATTGGAATAGTAATAGCAGTGGTTTTGATGACGCTTAATTCGGTGACGGTGCTTGCTTATCCGAGGGTGTATACTGAGACGTGTAAAGAGGAAGCATCTGAAGAACAAATAGAATTGGAGTTAAGAGCAGACATATTACAGTTTGTACCGAATGGAATAAATGCGGAAAGTACTTATGCAGTAAAACCGATTGAAATTTTATATGAAGAACAGTTCATTGATACACAGGGAAATATTTTTCCGGTTAAGGATACAGTAGATGAGAATCTTTATAGAAGCTGCAACCATAATTATGTTTCTGGTACAGAATATTGGCATACTAAAAATTCTGATGGAAGCTGTAAGTTAACTGCATATTCTACAGAAAGATGTAGTAAATGTGGTGATGTTGTAAGAGGAAATAGATTATATGAAACAAATTACGATATATGTCCACATTGATGAAATATATAAGTTTGTCAGCTGAGATAATGGAATTTGTGGAAATATTTTTGGTTTAAAAAATGAGGGAAGGATACAACAATTATATTCGGAGGTATGAAAATGCAGATTAGTAATACATTTAATTCTAATATTTTTAATCATTCAAACACAACATCAGGCAAGACTGCATCAAATGAGTCTTTTGAGTTCTCAAGTGCAGTAACCAAAAGTGAAGAACAGGATGGAGAATTTCTGGGTCTGACAATGTTGCCGGAGGAAGGGAAACACAATATATATGGCATGAGAGCAAAACTTTCCAGCCAGTCTACCATAGACAATCCGATCGTCCAGGTAATCTCTAATTTTGATGGAAAAAAAGAAGTTTTTGATATTGAAATCAAAAAAATAGATCCGAAAAACGCTTCACGAATGGAAATGTTTGCATTATGTTGTTATGAAGATAAATATGGAACAGGAACAGGCAGCACATTTGGTTCTTTTCATACTTTTAGAATGTATGAAGAAGCGGCAATACAAAATGGCTATCTTAACCGGGGAAATGATCAGATGTCCGCATTGGAACAGTTCAGAAATGAAAAGGAAAACTGGATTAATCTTACGGAATTTGTTTTAAATGTTTTTAAGTTATCTCCAGATATTAAGGCATTAGATATGTATTTCAAAGGTACAAAACTTTTTAATTTTTATAATAAATATGCAGGGGTTACCTCCTGATCAGGAATTCAAAGACAGATTTAAGCAGAATATATGGAAAATCGACAAAGCGTGTAAGCTCCGTCTCCGGAAACTCACACGCTTTTCTTAATACTTCCCCACACTTAATTTCATAAAAACGAATTGCGCTTATTCAGCTGCAGGTGCTTCAGCAGGTACTTCGATGAATGCAAGGATGCCTTCGGAAGTGATATCAACAACAACGTGGTCGTCTCTTACTTCTGTAACATTGCACTCTGTCCAGGAATCTGCACTAAAAGTATAAACCTTAACATTCTGGCCAGTAACGATACCAGGTGTATAGAAGTTTACGTTTGCAGATGCCCACTTTAAGTTAGCAGGAACATCAACCTTAACTACGTTGAGTACGGAACCACCCAGAGTAGCTGCGAAATCCTTAGCGGAGTAAACGCGGGAAAGCTCCGGTTTCAGAACGGAGAATGTCATGTTGGACTCTACGCCGTCAACAATAACCTTACCGCCCTGTGCTACAGGAACAACTTTGTCCATTGCCCAGATGCCTGTAACTGCGTTGTTCATATACTCGTCGATCTGTTTGTCCTCTGAGATAGCGCCGTTAACGATGCTGGAGGGCATAACAGTTACGGGATCTTTGGTGTAGATATCGAAAGCGTGATCAATGATATCGCCATTCTCATCTACCCAAAAATAGCACTCTGTAACTTCTGCGGGCTTAGCCAGCTCGTAGTCTGCTACAGGAGCGCCAACTTCTTTAGCCATTGCTGTCATGGAGAATGCCATGCAGCCAGCTAACACCAAACTAAAAAATCTACTTGCCTTTTTCATTTTGAAACTCCTTTCATTCTTGGTATTTTTTGTAAGTGTGGTGTGGGATATATTTTCGCCCTGCGGCGGAAATACCAAAAATAATAAAAATCAAAATAAACTAAAAAAGACTAAACCAAATATCTTGAAATTCAATAACAGCATGATTCAATTATATACTATTTTTAATGAAATGCAAATGTTATTTCTTTTTTGATGTTGTTTTTATAGTTTATTTTTTATAGATTAATTTTTTATGGATGAGACGGACTGCCGGCTTATATCCAAATGTACCGTCCGACAGTTATTCGTCAGGGGATCACGCTTTTCATAAGAGAAGAGAACAGCGCACGGCGTATCAAAAATGGATGTAAATACTTCAACATGCAGAATTTTTGTCAAATCCCGGTAACCGGAATCTGCCAGTTGTGGAAAGAGTTCATGAGCCTCCGCTTCCCGATGCAGGATCTCGTGTATGATATCTTTCCATTTTTCCAGAGAGGCCGCGAAGGAGGGGCGGTTTTTTACATGTTCCCGCAGGTATAAGTCGTAGGTGACATACTCTGTGAGAAGCGAGATCTGTCTGGATTTTTCATATGTCTCTATCTGTTCTTTGTTCTCAATGCAGGCAGTTCCAAATGCCAGTATGGTCTCGTATTTCTTTAGCCGGGAGGACTGTATGCCGAACAGAGCATGTTCCTCATACCAGCCGGCAAGGCTTTCATACATGGCAAAGGGCGTGTCAAAATGACCGCACAGAAATGCCAGCGTATGTGCAAACTGTCCGCTGTTATAGTAGATTTCCAGCACCTCTTCCACCTGTTTCAAGCGGCAGATATCCTCATAGGAAAGCCACTTCGTTGACAGCACTTCGTAAGGCGGCAGGCCGGTATATACAAGATCATACTGCAGGGAGCGCCGTTCCATGGCGGATCCTTTCAGTACTTTCAGGAAACCCAGCTGGAGCTGCTGCGGCCGCAGGGCATAGACGTCATTGAAGGAATTTCGGAATGTGCACAGATCCTCAAAAGGAAGTCCGGCGATCAGATCCAGATGGATATGGATATTATGCCAGCGGGAGATCTGTCTGACCACGTCAGCCACTTTCGCGAAATCCATTTTCCGGTCAATGGCAGCGATGGTTTCCGGGTATGTTGATTGAATGCCGATCTCCAGCTGCACGGCGCCGGGCCGAAGTTGTCTTAATACTGCAAAATATTCCTCATCAAGCAGGTCCGCGGCGATTTCAAAATGAAAATTGGTAATGCCGTTATCGTGTTTGAGAATATGCCGCAGAACAGGCAGCGCATGGTCTTTCTTACAGTTAAAAGTACGGTCTGTAAATTTAACCTGCGGTACTTTTTGTTCGAGAAAGAAATCCAGCTCCCGGCAGACACGTTCGACCGGGAGGAAGTCCATGGTTTTGTCGATGGAAGAAAGACAATAGCTGCAGGAGAAGGGACAGCCTCTGCTGCTTTCGTAATAGATGATACGATTTGTAAAGTCTGCCAGGTCTTTTTCCCGTTGGATATCATTGTCTGCATTGTCTGTTCCGGCATCTTCGGTATTGCTTATGCGGTTCGTTGTTGTATCCCTGGCTTCATATCCGCCATACCAGAAGGGAATTTCATTAAGGGAAAGCCTGACCGTATTGGTTTGATCGAGAATCGCGGGCAGACTGTCGGCTGCTCCATTTACATAAGAAGATACCAGATAAGAGAAAGAACCTTCCCCGGGACCTGTCATAACACCGCGCAGCTGCCATCTGTCGATCATTTCCTGTGCGTTGTAGGAGACCTCCGGCCCGCCGGCCCAGAAATCGGTCTTTGGCAGTATTTTGTGCAGATCGGGAATAACGGCATCCAGTATCGTCCGGTTCCAGATATAACAGGAGAAGGCGGCCACATCGGGCTGCCTTTTATAAATTTCCTGTAAAAGATAAGAAGGTGACTGGTTGATCGTAAATTCGATGATATCTACATAAGAATTGTAGATGCCTGTACAGGCTTTCAGAGAAAAAACAGCAGGATTGGAATGGATATATCTGGCATTGACAGCGATCAGTAAAATTTTCATGATTATCCGTTAACCTCTACATTTTCCCGATATAACCCACAATAAGCAAGGTAACAGTACTTATCGTGGATGATACCGGACATACCATGATACCATGGTTCAGTGTACAAATTGTTTCAATACCGCTATAAAGATATCCATATCGAGGGGTTTCGCGATATGGGCATTCATGCCGTTTTTCAGGGCCGCTTCTTTATCTTCTTCCATGGCGTTGGCTGTCATGGCGATGATGGGCAGAGTCTTGACGTCATTCCGCGGCATGTTGCGGATCGTGCGGGTTGCCTCGTAACCGTTCATAACGGGCATTTGGATATCCATCAGGATCACGTCGTAGTAGTTTTCTTCGGCCTTTTCCATCATGGCTACGGCATCTGTCCCGTCAGGGGCGGATTCAACGACGAAACCGGCTTCGGTCAGGATCATCTCCGCAATTTCCCGGTTCAGTTCGATATCTTCCACCAGAAGGACGCGTTTGCCGCTGAAATCTGCCAGAGTCCAGGCGGCGGCTTCTTCGCTTTTACCGGCAGGATTTCTGGCTGCCAGCAGTGCGGATTTTAAGTCTGACATAAAGAGCGGTTTCGCGCAGAAAGCGGAAATATTGGCTGTTCTGGCATCCTCTTCGATATCGGACCAGTCGTAGGCGGTAAGAATGATAATGGAAACATCTTCTCCGGCTATGCTGCGGATCTGTCTGGCCGTCTCGATACCGCTCATCTCCGGCATCTGCCAGTCTACAATATAAATCCGGAAGGAATCTTCTTCCTCCAGCGCTGTCCGGGCACGGTAGGCGGCCTCTCTGCCGGAGGTAGTCCATTCGGCGCGCATACCAAGCTGTTTGAGCATTTTCGTGACACTGTCACAGACATTGAAGTCGTCGTCTACCACCATTGCGCGAAGTCCGTTCAGCTCCTTAAGCTGTTCCGCATTCTTCTCTACATCCTGCAGCTTTAAGGTGAGTTCCACGGTGAAGGCGCTTCCTTTTCCCGGTTCGCTTTCCACGGAAATGGTGCCGTTCATCATTTCCACGATATTCTTCGTGATCGCCATGCCAAGTCCTGTACCCTGAATGCCGGAGCGGGTCACGGTAGTCTCCCGCTCAAAAGGCTCGAAGATATGCCGTACAAAATCTTCTGACATGCCGATACCCGAATCCCGGATGATAAAGGCATATTCCCCGTATCCGTGGCGGAAGGTGGTCTTCTGTTGAATCCGGAAGGATATGGTGCCGCCGGCCGGAGTATACTTTACAGAGTTACTCAAAAGATTGATGAATACCTGATTTAATTTCAGAGCGTCCGCGATCACATCTTCATTGACTACTTCGAAAGTATCAATAAACAGCTCCAGCTGTTTTGCCTTGACCTGCGGCTGGATGATATTGACCAGATTGTGCATCAGCTCGGAAATATTGCATTCCTGTTCCTTGATCTGTACCTTGCCGCTCTCGATACGGCTCATGTCAAGAATATCGTTGATCAGGCTCAACAGATGATTGCTGGAAGAAAGAACCTTCTGCAGACAATCTCTGACCTGCTCTTTGTTGTCGATATGGTTGACGGCGATGGTGGCAAAGCCGATGATCGCATTCATCGGTGTGCGGATATCATGGGACATGTTGGAAAGGAAAGTGCTCTTGGCCTTGTTGGCATGCTGCGCCTGCATCAGGGCATCCTGCAGCGCCTGTGTCTGCTCCTTCTGTTCCCGTACCTGCTCTGTGATCTCTTTGGAGACTACCATTACCATGATTTCGTCCGTATTGTCGACCCGCGTCATGATAAAGGACTGACGGACGCACATCGGATGGTCGGCATAAGCCTGCCCCCAGTAATCCACATCCACCTGAGCGTCGCCCTCTTCGAAGCGCTGCTGCAGATATTCCAGGTTCACCATAGCAGTGTATTCTTCTAAAGATTCCTCCAGGACGAATTCCTTCCATTTATTAAAACATGCGGAAGCGCTGCAGGGCGCTTTGAGTCCTACCCGCTCGAGCAGGGAGATCTGCTGTCCGTCAACCGTGCGGACAATATCATTTTCAATTAAGTCTTTGGTCAGATTGAATTCAAAAGTGCAGAATGCATTGGAAGTAATAGCGATCCGGTACTGTCTTTCTTTCCGATTCAAAAGGGAATGGACGTCGTTGATCCGGTATCCAAGTTCGTAATTCTCCTGCTCCAGCATTTTCTTCTCCCGTCTGGCACGGAAGAGCAGCAGGATCACATAGATGACAAAGAGGATCAGAAGCATGATTTCCAGGCGGATACCGACAAGATTTTCATCCCGGATCATGCGCTGGGTGATATTTTTTGGAAAAGTCTGCAGAAGGACAAAGTCGTGGCTGGGCAGATAGGTGACGCAGAGATTGTCGGTCAGACTGTCGGAATCACAAAGATAAGCGCCTTCGCCGCCGTTTGCAAAGATCTCCCGGGCACCGGCCGCCGCCTCTTCATTGATCACATTGGTTTCCAGCAGAATATCGATCAGATTGCCTTCGTAAGTTTTCTCGTTGTCATCGGAGCTGGCGATCACCGTTCCGTCCGGCGTACAGAGAAAAAGACCTGCCCGCTCGCCGAAGTAGGAGGTATTTAACATGTCGTGCAGATATTTCTCCGCCAGATAAGCGCCCCGCAGGACGCCTATGATCTCGCCGTCATAATGGATCGGCGCATAGAAACAGGCCATCGTCTCATTGAAAAGATGGGGATCGAATATGATATCCGTGCCGATGCCGCCATTCATGCCGTCTATAAAAAAGCTGCGGTCGGTCACATTGGAAGTTCTGCCGTCGCTGATATGGTCAACACCATCGGAATCTGTAAAGAGAAGTACGTCGAACAGGGAATGTTCGGCAAGGTTGTCCAGCATGGAAAGAGTGATGACGGGTTTGGTCAGTCCGTCTTCTATAAAATAAGCATAAGTGGTAATCAGATCCAGAGCGTTGTTGAGCTCCTCGTCTATTTTGACAGCTGTCTGGCGCGCAGAGTCGGCGGCATAGATTTTGTTCTGTTCTTCCATCCGCCGGCTGTTCTGCGATGTGTACCAGAAAAACAACAGGATGATTGCTGTCAGGAGAAACAGGACATATGCAATGTCCTGCAGTGTTTTTTTACGTCTCATAAGTTTAGCCCTCAATTCGATTGTCTGATAGCTTATTTTAACACGATTAGAGGGACTCAACAATAATTACCACAGATATTTCTCTGCAGTGTGGATCGAAAAGTTAAAATTGCGCAGATGCATCTCCTCGGACAGTTCTTCGATCTTCAAATAATACAGACGCATCCAGTTCAGTTCATCCACTGCGCCTTCTTCCGGATTCAGATAGGTTCTGATCTCCTCATAGCTTTCCGGCAGGCCTTCCGTGCGGATGTATTCATTCGCTTCTTTAATATAGAAGTTATACCTGTCATCAAGCAGGATCGGTGCGGCATCCGCCGACAGGGTGGAAAGATACCGCTGGTTGTCGTGAATGTCATAGTCGTTCAGAAAGGCCATATGCTCCTGGTTCAGATTATAGCGGGCAATCCAGTAGTCGGGACGGGAGAAGGAAAGCACAATATAAAAAACGGTGACCACTGCCATGCCATAAGGAAAGAGCGGAAAGCTGTTCTTATAGATAAATACGGTCACGCCCATCATCAACAGGAAGATGACAGACAGCGCCCAGAGAACGAGGATCCGAAGCAGCGTCAGGTTATAGCGGTTGATGTACATGAGCATGCGCAGGGCGCTTGAGAAGATCATGATAAAAGTACACCCGGAAAGGACCGTGAGCAGGATCCGCAGCACAATATTTTCCCGGAAAAAACAGAGAAAAATAAGTACAATGATCAGGTTTAAAATACATACGGTCAGCAGCTGAAAAAATCCTTCTCTGGCATAGCTGGAATAAGTATAACCTTCGGGAAGACGCATGTTTCCGATAAAAAGATACAGAATCTGTATCACGCTGAAGATCAGGTAGACGAAGCAGAGCGCCGCCGTAATGATGATGGCGATAACTGGTTCCTGCGTCCTGTGATCCGTCCGCTCTTCTTTGACATTTTTCATGGCAAGCGCCGCATAGACTGCGTAGGAGCAGAAGAACACGACAATCGTCATAAACAGAGTGCCGAAAACGGTCTCAAAATTGATAGATTCCAGTATGCGTGAAAAAATCTCGGCAAATACCGCGTCTGCACTGGCTAAGAGCATGGTAACGAACAGAAGCAGCGGAATGGTGATGGCAATGCCGATCAGTACAGGAAAGAAATAAGAATTTTTCCCTGTTTTCTTCTGTTTCTGTGCATCGGCGTAAGCTGCCATATCGCCAAAAGGGCGGAACAGACAGCAGATCGCCGTACCGACTGTCTGGAAACAGGCAGTAAAATATTTGGGCAGATCCCAGTTCAGATCGTTGTACATCATATGCAGCATCAGAATAAGAGCCAGCAGGAAAATGCCGCATTTGTTAAAAAACAGAAGCAGCGGGGAATCAGTGAGGCAGTTGGAGATCCCCAGAAGCTGAATGCTGACAAGATAAAATATGTTGCTTCTTTTGTACGGAACCCCTAACTTTTGCATAGAGAAGAAGAAATAAAAGAGGGTTCCTGCGACGAAAAAAGGGTAGGTGATCCCGGATGCATTCTTATACAGACAAAAGGTGTAGAAGATCGCATAGAGCAGGCTGCCGATACCGAAGAAAGAAAAATGTTCTTTCATAGTCTTCGTGTAGACGGTGTCGGGCTTTGGAGTGTAGGCCGGCTGGTATGCCGCGTAAGGATTGTTTCCGGTGGGGGAGGATGCGGCAGGGTAGGGGCTGTTGTTTTTAGGGCCGGTGGTGGCAGCAGGTGCTGTGGCTGTTGATGCAGATTGCGACTGCGGTTCTGCAGCATTGGTATTGCCGATTCTGGATTCTGTGTCTGGTCGTTCCTGACTGGAAATATTTTGTTGTTGTTTTATTTGTTGCATAAGTGGACTCCTTTCTTATCATAAATATAAAATATCATTTTCCGGTAGATTCCGGAGCATCTTCGTCTTCCACATACTGCAGCAGATCCCCGGGCTGGCAGCCCAGCGCTTTGCAGATTTCGTTTAAAGTGGAGAGACGGATCGCTTTTGCTTTGTTATTTTTTAAGATGGACAGATTCGCAAGGGTGATATCAATTTCGCCTGCCAGTTCGGTCAGTCCTTTCTTGCGCATCGCCATCATTACATCCAGATTGATGATGATTGCCATGATAGCCTCCTTTATTGTAGTTTGCAGATCGCTGCTAAATGGTCAGATCGTTTTCCAGCTTATAGGTCACTGCCTTGTCAAAAACGCCCGCCAGTACTTTGCTGAAAAGCCCGGCGATCACAAAAACAAGAATGATGATAAAGATGGAGGGGGTGATGAAGATAAAGAGACGGCACGCGGTAATGACTGCAATAAAAAAGCTGTAGGTACTCATCTTCTCAAGACTCTTCACATTTTCACGAATAAAGCAGTCATCGTCGATGACCGTTCTGAACATCCTGCGCAGCTGCTGTACGATCAGAATGGCAAATACGCCGGACAGGAAAAGCACGACGCACAGAGAATAATAATTTTCGGCAAAATAGGTGCTGTATCTGCCGTAAAACCTGACACTGAATGGCAGCGTTATGATAACGATAATACCGGAGTAAAACATAAAATCGAGCAGGTATTTGGTAAAAAGGGTCAGTTTGTCTTTCATGGGAATAGCAGTCCTTCCTTTCTGTGGTTTGTGATATATCATTCTGTAAGGATACAGTAGCATTATTGGAAATGAATGTCAATAAAAATTTATCGAATATCAATAAAATATTATTCCTTATCAATAAGCATATTATATAAGTGGTGTTTTAAGTGTGATTTCTAAATGTATTGATAATATATATTGCTTCGTGTAAAATATAAATATAAAAGTGTAACTGAAAGGGATTGGTGCTATGCTAACTGCATGGATTGACAGTTTTACGCCCTGTTTAAAGGATAATAAAACAGGAGAGATTGTTGATACAGAAGTTGTTCGTATAAAAAGAGCGTCTTTTTTACGTAAATATAATCAGAAAAATGGTTGGTATGTAAATTGGAATGAGCTTTTGAGAGAAAATGAGATTTATGCTTTAGTCATTCATGGAAGCGTAGATATTCAAGGACTAGTGGCGATTCGTCCTGATGAACGCATGGCGTCTGTTTTCGTAACATGGATGTGTGCTTCTCCGGAAAATAATCCTGAGATTACAACAGAAAAGAAATATGATGGTGTAGGAGGACATTTATTTGCTATCGCCGTAAAACGTTCATTTGATTATGGATTTCAAGGTGCTGTTTCCGGTTTTGCAGCTGACCGCAAATTAATGGAACATTATTGTAATGTCTTTGATGCAGAGCCAATTTGCATGCTGCATCCGTATCAGATTTTTATTCCAGAAAATGCAGGGGCACAGATTAAGGAGGTATATCATTATGAGTGGACAGATGAAATTATATAATACGGGTATACTTGCCGGACCATATTTTAAGTCAGATATCCCAGATATTCGAATTGATTACAGGGGGTTGATTGCTTTTGCAAAGAAAAAGGGCTGTACAGTATGTGACTTAACAGATGAAGAAAAAAACTGCTTTATTTATGATGCAGACATGAGTGTGGTCAGAAAATATGCAATTAAAATTTAAAAAACGGCATTCTCTGTTCTTCGGTTTCAGAGAATGCCGTTTTATTACATGTTGTGGTGGTCTATTGCAAAACTGCCTGAAAAGTCATATCTTTTGTGACGGGTATGGTATGATCGGGAAGGCTGCCGTCTTCTGCAGAAGTCCAGGCGACTACATTTGCATGTTCGGCAGGCACTTGCGGAAATTCCGGAAGGGTATCGTTATCCAGAACATACAGGGTGTCATAGACGGCTCCCTCGATCAGTAGTGTGACTGTGTGGACAGGAATCTGCGCGATCCATGCCTGGTCGAGAAAATCCTTACGTGCTTTGATATAATTTGTGATAAAGGTTATCTGTTCCGACCGGTCACCGCTGTATCCGTTTCTGGCATACTGGTCTTCCCAGCGCACTTGATCCATGGCGGCGGAAGCGGCAGTGATCTCGTCCAGCATCGGCAGTATTTCATCAGCCAGAAGCGTCAAATAAGGGCTGATTTCCTGCGCATAACAGGAAACGATTTTCTCATAGACTTCCGGTTTATGATACAGGCTTTGGAACCAGACCGAGGAATCACTGTGGGATGCCAGTCTGGACAGGCGCTCCGGGGATGTGGAGATCTGCCCCAGATATGCGGGCGAATTCCCCCACGAAACATCGTAATCCCAGACAGGACCGGCGTACAGACGGCCGTCAATGGTATCCGAATCCTTGTAGAAATAAGAGCTTGCCACACCGCCGTCATAGTTGGCGGTAACTTCTTCCAACAGATATTTACGGACAAAAGAATCTACATCGATCAGGTCCTGATAAGATTTTCCGGTAGTGCCGTCGATGCCTTCTGCAGAGAGAATGGCATTCTCTACACTTTGGACATAGCTGTCGATATAAGCGATCTGCGCTTCCGAGGTATACTCCGGGTCACGGACGATAAAGCACTCCTTCGCTTCTGTTATAAAATAACTTTCGTTTATTTCCACTTCTTTTAAAAATCTGTTATCAAAGTCCCGTTCGATCAGATACCCGCCGGTGATGTCCTCAGGATCATTGGGAATCTGTTTTGCCTTGGTGGTATCTGTCCACGCCGTCTCATAGGTACTTAGATCTTCTGTCTCATTTTCATGTTCGGTGGCCTTCTGCAGATCCGAAAGCAGGAGGCGGTTTTCCTGAATCTCAATTTTTTCCACAACGTAATAATTACCGACATATTCTTTATTTACATACAGATCGACAAAGGTTCCTTCTTCCGACTGCGGCAGGTTAAGATGACCGGCCAGGCTTCTGGAAAGAGCATTGCGGATCAGGGAGGAATCGGCCGAATTGGAGACGAAGACCCATTTTTTTCCTGATTCCATGTCAAGAAAAGGAGCGTCTTGTGTCAGCTTGATCTGGTAAGGCTTCTTGTCAAATTCTGTGTAAGAAGTGTTACCCCGGCCCTTAATGTATTCGAGAGAATGCTCCAGGCTGAAACTGCCGTCCGGTTCCAGTACCTTGATCGTTCCGGGCTCTTTTATATTCTTGTCGCTGTTGATCTGGTCGGAGGTCCCGGATTCGGTTTCGATAAAAACTGCCGGGATATGTTCCGAATACAGCCAGATTACGGAATCAGGGTCGATGTTCTCAGAGAGTTCCGGCTCCAGTCCTGCCTCCCTGCAGGCAGAAGGCAGAAAGGCATAATACTGTCCGTTCTTTGTCCAGAGGCTGATTTCCAGTCCGGCCACGTTAAAATGCAGGGAGTCTTCATTTGTCAAAATATGGTTGTCAGCTCCTGTGTCAGAAGATTGACTGCCTGCTGCGTTGTCAGCTCCTGCGTCAGAAGATTGACCGTCTGTTGTGGCGCCTGTTCCATCGGCAGAGATTTCTCCGGCGGTTGTGTTGTTTGTGTTAACTGCAGCCAGGACAGAGGCAGCTTCGGCTTCGGTTTCTGATTCCGCCGTCCTGCTTTTTTCCAGAACATGGGAGATGACAGTCACACATATAACTGCGGCAAAGAGAACGCCCGCATACAGGCAGGCGATGTATTTTCTGTTCATTTTCTGTAACTATGCTCCTCTGTTATTATGATAAAGCGATGGACAATCCTACCGGACAGTGGTCCGAACCCATGATATCTTTATAGATAACGGCGTCCTGCAATGCGTCTTTCAGAGAATTCGACACAAGGAAATAGTCGATACGCCAGCCTGCGTTCTTGGCTCTGGCACTGAAACGGTAGGACCACCAGGAATAGGCGCCTTCCAGATCGGGATAAAAGTGCCGGAAGGTGTCGATAAAGCCGGCTTTGGTCAGAGCTGTAAATTTGTCCCGCTCTTCGTCCGTGAAACCGGCATTTCTGCGGTTGGTCTTCGGATTTTTGAGGTCGATCTCCTTATGGGCAACATTCAGGTCACCGCAGAAGATGACGGGCTTTTTTTCTTCCAGTTTCTTTAGATATGCGAGAAAGTCATCTTCCCAGCACATGCGATAGTCAAGCCTCGCCAGCTCGTTTTGTGAGTTGGGGGTGTAGACGGTGATAAAATAAAATCCGGGAAATTCAAGCGTGATCACGCGTCCCTCGTGGTCGTGTTCCTCGACTCCGATGCCGTAGGAAACCGAAAGAGGCTCCGTCTTCGAGAAGATGGCTGTGCCGGAATAGCCCTTTTTCTCCGCATAATTCCAGTACTGGTGATAGCCCGGAAGATCCAGTGTGATCTGTCCTTCCTGCAGCTTCGTCTCCTGCACGCAGAAAAGATCGGCGTCCTCGGCCAGCAGAAATTCGGTAAATCCCTTACCCACACAGGCTCTTAAACCGTTAACATTCCATGATATAAATTTCATAATGTCTTCCTTTCTTTTGTGTTCTCTTGAAAAGCGAACTGTTCACTGTCTATTTATAATATTCTTTGATCAGGTCGTCCACGATCTCCTGCGAAAGATCATACATGCCGTCCAGCCGTTGTTCGTAATTGTCTTTCGTCAGCCGGGCTTCTCCTTTGGCAAGTCTGTCATAGATATAGTAGTTGATATCTTTGGAAAAGTGGATCATATCCATATAATTGTCCAGGTTCGTGATGATATCCCTGTCGTCCTGATAGAAATAAACTTCCGCATTGTCATATTCCAGCAGAGCCGCAACAGCCTGTTTTTCATTGTAGATCACGGCGTCCCGTTCACCGCTCCTGCAGGCGTTATCCCACCAGAGCATAGAGTAGGGCGGAAAAAAGAATTTGAAAGTAGTCTCCGGGTGCGCCTCCAGCTGTGCCGTGAGCAGGGCGATATTTCCGGCCAGCTCTTCGCTGTTTGCAGTTTCGGGCTGCATCTTTTTGACCACAGGCAGACGGGTATAAAGGCCCATCGCCATTTCCCGGCTGAAATGCTTCCACTGTGCCCAGTTGTAGGAGTTCCCTTCATCATAATCGCCAAGCAGGGAGAAGGCCAGCATATGGGGCAGTTTATTCATCAGCACATCCTTGTTGAGCAGATAGGGATAGTCGTTCAGCGGGTTTTTGTCGTATAAATACATCGGACAGCCGGTGGATTCATAAGTCGGCTGTGTGCTGGCCGAGAGGGAGGAAGGGTCGATGTTGTAAAAAACATATCTCAGGTCATGTTTCTCAAAGGCGCTGTCGAGCAGATAACACAGATCGGCGGTGGCGCCGTAGGAACGGATGGCCTTGATCGTCTGACAGCCGAATCCCTCATCAAACCAGTGGTTATTATAATTCTCGCACACCGAAGAACCCACGATCAACGCGTCGTAGTCAAAAGTGCGCAGTGTGCCGATGCACTGGTATTCCTTATCCGTCAGCACGGCTTTGAGACCGGGCAGAGGCTTGTGATAATGATAAAAAGGGTCAAAGACAACCACCACGGCGATGACGGCCGAAAGCAGCAGGATACTTCTTATAAAAAAAGATCTGATAAATTTTCTGTCGGCTTCCATAGTTTTCTCCATTTCTGCGCTGCTTTTTGCGCTGATCATTTGAGCTTTTCCTGTGTAGTCTGTCTGTGCCGGTCTGCGGCTAAAAGTTGAAATACAAAAATGTGCTGACCTGTGACAGCGATACGATGCACCAGATCAAGAGGATGCAGATAAGCCAGCATCTTTTGGAGGTCAGTTCGCCCCGCATGGTCCTCTCCAGCGCAGTGGGCCGAAAAACAAGCCGGAAGGAGAGCACAAACAGCAGAAGAAGAAAAACAAGATACATATAGCGCACCAGATCCGGAGAAACCATCTCCAGCGCCTGTTTGATCACATACAGCTCGGAGATATCCAGCTGCGCGGCAATTTCGTAGATCTTCCCGGTAAAAGTTCCAGAGAAAAGATTCTTAAACAGCTGCATGGCACCGGCCATACTCTGGCTGCGGAAGAAAAAGAGGGACAGGTTAAAGAGAGTAAAGGTAAAGATCCAGCCCAGCCAGGCAGGGATATGATACCGCGCCGGCCTTTTCTCTTCGCGGCCGTTTATACCGATGATGCCAAGGTTGTCCCACACGACCAGCAGGCCCTGCATAGCGCCCCAGGCCACATAAGTCCAGGCCGCCCCGTGCCAGAGGCCGCTGAGCAGAAAAACGATGAAAGTATTCAATAACATACGTGTTTTCCCCTTTTTGCTGCCGCCCAGAGGGATATATACATAGGTGATAAAAAAGCGTGACAGCGTGATATGCCATCTCTGCCAGAATTCCTTGATGCTGCAGGAACGGTAGGGCGCGTCGAAATTGACAGGCAGTTCTATATTGAACATCCTGCCGAGGCCGATCGCCATATCGGAATAACCGCTGAAATCAAAGTACAGTTCGAACGTATAAGCCAGTATCACCGCCACGGTGGAAACACTGTCCAGAGAAAAAGTCTGCGCAAACCCGTAGTTGGCCACAAGGGCGAAGGTATCCGCCAGCAACACCTTCTTGGCAAGTCCGAGGACAAAAAGGTAGATACCGCGGGCGAAAGAAGAAGCATCCGGACAGCGGCGGGAATGATCCTCAAACTGAGGAATCATTTCTTTGTATAAGACAATCGGCCCGGCAATCAGCTGCGGAAAAAAAGTAACAAACGTTATGTAATTAATAAGGGAATAATGTTCGCATTTTCCGAGACATCTGTCAACCACAAAGGATAATTGCTGGAAGGTAAAGAAACTGATCCCCAGCGGCAGCAGGATGTGTTTGAGTGTGTAGTCCGTCTGAAAGATAAAGTTTATATTTTCTATAAAGAAATCATAATATTTAAAGTAGAACAAAATGCCCAGGTTTAATACAATGCCTGCCAAAAGCCCGGTGCGGCGAAAGAGCAGGGTGTGCCGGCTGTCTGCAGAAACCTGTGTAAGCAGCCAGCTGAGGGCATAGTTCAGCCCGATGCTGACCAGAATGATCGCCAGATAATAGAGATTAAAATAGCCGTAGAACCACAAAGACATACCGGCCAGGAAGAGATTGGCCAGTCTGTATTTTTTATAAAAGTTAAGTCCGTACCAGCCGAGCAGTACGATGGGCAGAAAGATAAAAATAAAGATGTATGAATTAAATAACATTTGAAATTAATGATCCTTTCTGAAATCAGCCTTTTGTTTTGTAAAAAATGAATGGTGTTATATGCAGATTATAATAAAAACATATGTTATTTATACATATTTTTCAAAGAAAGGCAAAAACTAGTACCGGATACAGTATAACAAATCGAACGTACAGAAACAAGAAAGAAAGCATGAAATAACAATTCCTAAAAGTCATCAAGGAGGGCATTATGAGAAAATTTGTCACAGGAGTTTTGGTCACAACGATGTTTCTTTTATCAGGGTGCGAAGAACAGCTGCCGGAGGATGAGCTGGTCGATCAGGGCCGGGCATTTGAGATGGAGAAGACAGAGGATGATCTGGAAGCAAGCAGTTTTCCCATGTTAAACCGGGAAAAATTTATCCCCCTTACAGAATTGAAGGAAAATGTCAAAGATCTTTTGGGAGATAACTACTGGCCGGAGGTAGATCTGACGAAGGAAGAGCTGGCGTCGAAAACCGGCATCACCGAGGATATGTATGTGGATTTTCTGGCAGAAAAGCAGGTACTGGATGCCCATATTGATACGATGATCATTGTGCAGGCCAAAGAGGCGTATGTGGGAACGGTGGAACAGGCCCTGGAGGATTATCGCACGGCCATCATAGAGGAAAACCGTGACCATCCCCAGAATCTGGGCAAGGCCAAAGCCTCCCGGATGGAGACGATCGACAATTATGTCTGTTTCGTGCTGCTGGGCGCGGATACGACTGCCATCGCCGAACAGGGAGAAGAGCAGCTGATTGATTACTGTCAGGAAGAGAATGAACGGGCACTGTATGTGCTGGAGCAGGATATATTGGAGCAGCTGCGGGATTGAGTGAATATTTCTGGAGCCGTTCTGCAGCATGTTTGAAACTTGATAATGACACACAGGAAATGTTTGTGTAAAATGAAAGCGGACCGGGAGACAGGCAGGTGAAACCGCAGACCGCTGTTTATGGCTGTAAATCTGCAAATTGAGGAAGGAGTATTCTACAAATGAAAACAGATGATAAAGAAATCAGACTGATCGCCACAGACCTGGACGGAACATTGCTCAATTCCCGCAAAGAAGTTCCGGCAGAGTTCGAGGATT
>OFFV01000864.1_pt1 | contig 20347 bp, 20 predicted proteins | sample 1521461 | NCBI WGS metagenome assembly OFFV01 (sample SAMEA3504120, study PRJEB24116) | mouse gut metagenome | biome: mouse gut; feature: mouse-associated habitat; material: faeces | place: Denmark | collected 2011 | reverse complement strand
TGGTTTCTTGCTGGGATCGTCGGAGCTCGGGCAGACCGCGGAAGACTCTGCGCATCCTGTGCGCTTCTTTGCGGAGAACAACGCGGGGTTCGATTTGATAGCGCTCGGTGGCGGCGGGGATCAGTCGCTCTGGGCGACCATTGAGACGGCGGCGCTTGACGAATGCGGGGCGCTACCCAGGAAGAAGATCGCATTTCTTATTGGCGACCAGTGGTTTATGAACAAGGAAGGGTGTACCTCCGAGGCGTTTCTGAACAGCTTTTCCGAAGAGGCTTTTCAGGAGTGTATGGAGAATTCCGGCCTAACGGAGGAGACGAAGGAACAGATTCGCGCTCGGGTGGAGGCGTTGGGCGTTGGTGCTCAGAAGGTAGAGTATTTGGCCGACAACTCTATAGTTGCAAGGGCGAACAGGGCTATTGCCGGGCTGGGCACTGACGGTGAGCGTCGGTCTTTGCTGGCCGAGGCTCTTGAGGCGAATGCCCCATTTGAGGAGAAGGAGAATGGCGGCGCGGCCCTTGATTGGGATCTCCTGATGGAGCGGGCTGAACAGGAAGGCGCCGCTGCGTGCACGAATAATCCTTATGGGATCTACGACGATTACTTCGACACCTATGTGAGCGATAAGCCATGGGGGCAGCCGTACGAAGGGGAGCCTTTTTCTGACTGGAGTGAGGTGGAGTTTTCCGATCTGAAGCTCTTTCTTGATGTATGCAAGGAACTGGGCATAACGCCGTTCTTGGTGATCGAGCCGGTGAATGGCGAATACTACGATATTCAGCCCTACACCAAGGAGAGTCGCGAGGGGTTTTACGGCAAGCTGCGCACGGCACTTGACGAAGCCGAAGTCGAGTACCTGGACTTGTCGTCGCACGATTACGACAAGTACTATCTGCGTGATGTGATGCATGCGGGTTGGAAAAGCTGGGTAGAGATTGATCGGGCTTTATGCGAGTTCTACGGGGCCGATGCGAGTTCGGCTGTTGGCGGCGCCGTGAATGCTGACGGCCGCGGCGAAACGACCGCTGAGCAAGACGCCGATGCGGCGGCAGAGGAAATGCTTGAAGTCGAGGGTGCCGGCAAAGAGGTTGCGGAAGATCGGGAGGGCGACCGATGAAGTGGCTTGAGCGTGCGCAAGCGTGGTTTGCCGAGCATCCTAATGTCGAGGCGCTCCTCTGGTTTGTTGTCGCCGTTGCTTGCATAGCCATCCTGGCATGGTTCCTCATGTTCTCCGGCTACGGCGACCCCCCGGAGTTCGTGTACGAGCAGTTTTAGATTTGGGATCTGGGCGCATGGGGCCATTAGGCGGTTTCTGGCAAGTTGCTTACCCTGTTGCCCTTCACCAGGAAGCTTCTCGCCGATATTTCCGTTAGCGGAAGGTCGGACATCGAATCGGTGTAGCACTCGCTGAAGGGAATAGGTGCTCCTTCGGTTGTGCATCTGAGGACTTTTTCACTGCCGCGGCAGTTGCGACCGCATAGCTTGCCCGTGGCAGGATCCACCTTGGTCGCAATAAGATGCGCCCCTAGCCGGGCAGCCGGAATGGCTAGCAGGAATTGCGGAGAAGCCGAGACAATGTAGTCTCCCTTTGTGAGGCGACTCGCAATAGGGGGCTTGATTTTCCTTAGATTGATACGCCAGAAGTTTTCGACGAGGTGCTCGATGTGGGTGATATAAGGAAGAAACGAGAAGAAGGCCTCCTTGAATTCATCCCGAGTAATTCTCTTGAGCGCAAAAGCAGTACCGGCCCAAAGCTGCCAAGGTAATGCCAGAAGGGTTTTGGGCTGGCGACGAATAGCGAAAAGCCAGAAATCAATGGTTGAATCCCCATCGTAGAGAGTTCCGTCAAAATCGAATACCTTCGCCATAGTTATTAACCTAAGAGGTAAATAGAGACGACGACCGTGATGACCCAGCAGACAAGGAGAGCGATTAACCATTTGTCCGAGAACAGAACATCTGCTGGGTCGCCGTCGGATTGCGATTGACTCACAATGAAGTTGTAACGAAGGCAGATCGACATGACCAGTGGCACGCCAACGACGAGCAATGTGGCGCTAGGGGTAAGGCACGAGGTTTGCGGCGCGATGCGTTCGTAAGACCATAACGAGTAAAAAGCGAGACCCAGGGTAAGAAAAACAGTCATGCCATTGGAAAGGAAGGCGCTCGGGTAGTTTTCCAGGCTTTTGCGGGAAGAGTTTCCGTAAACTTTCTGTTCCCCGTGCCGTTTTCCGAATGCAAAGTAGGTGGCGAAGGCGAGAATGGTTAAAAACAACCAGGGAGATATTGGGATGTTGCAGAATGCTCCGCCATAGAGCACTCGAAGTACAAAACCTGCCGACAAGATGGCAATATCGACGATGGGCTCGTTTTTCAGCCCGAAGCTATAGGCGATATTGAGTGCGAGATAACTCGCGAGAATTACGTCAGACGCAGCGCCTCCGAATACAAAGGCGGCAATCAAGGCCGTTGATGCCAGAATCGCCAGAAGAATTTTTGCATGGGAGGGCGATATGGCTCCGCTGGCAAGTGGCCGTTGACATTTGGTTGGGTGGGACCTGTCGGCGTCCACGTCTTTCAGATCGTTATTGACGTATACGGCTGACGAAATAAGACAGAACGAAATGAATGCCAGAGCGGACTTCGCAAGACACTCGGCATTGAGCAGTTCTCCGCTGAACGCAACGGGAAGGAAGACGAGTCCGTTTTTGATCCAGTGGGGAATCCGAAGAAGCTTTATGTAAGAACGCAAGACGGTTTTGGGATTGCCGGGAATGCTATTCATCATGGGCGGCTTCTTCCAATTTGTAGTAAAGGCGGTTGAATTTCCCGTCTTTCTTAAAGTCTTCGGGGGCTGGCCCTATGAACTCGAACGGAATATCGCGGTCAGTGAGGGCGTATACCGCGCCCGGTTCCGTTTTGTACCCAAGCACAATGCGTTTGCCGCTGCGAGCTGCTTTTTCTAGTTTGGCTATATGCTTATTCTCCGAAGCTGTTTTCTCGACGATCACTTTGGTGTTGTACAAGGCGAAGAAAGCAGTGTTGGCTGCAAGCAGCAAGATGAAAAGAACGCTGAGTGCCTTTTGGACGATTTGCGAGGCGGATGAGTCTGTGCCGCCGGGAAGAAGCAGTAGCAGGAGTGCGAGGCAGCTTGTGAAGTAGAAATACGCGCAATACCGAGCCCACCAGCTTTCGCCGAGGAAGGCCATGAGGGCGATCGTTGGAATAAGATAGCACAGCGCTGTTTGGAAAAGAAAGGGACGCGTCTTGCGCTGCTTGGGCAAGAGGATGGCGATGATTGCCAGCTGCAGTATCAAAATGCCGCTGTAGAGCACCCCAAAGCCTCCGATGCGGAGATCGCAGGCATGTAAGCTTCCCAGTTCTTCCGGTGTGAAGCTGAAAGGCAATTTGAGAACCGGCTCTGCGCCAGAGGCAGCTAGGATGTTGCCTGATTGCGAGAAGAAGCTCAGCAACAACTTTCGGGGATTGCTGGAATCGGCAAAAGAAGCGGGAGAGTTGCTCGTCATGATGTCCTCAGCGTTTTCGCCAAAGAGAGGATAAAGTGGATGCCCGTGCTCTAGAAAATTCATAACATAGGAGCTGAAGCCAAACACGAGAACCGATGAGGAGATGAGGATTGCGAAGAAAGCGCTTACTCCGAGCAGGAATGAGGCGGTGAATCCTTCCCGGCGCCGCAGAGTTTTGGCAAGTAGGTAGATGTAGAAGGAAAGAGAGAAGACGCCGGCATAGGCTAGACCTGTGAACTTCGTTTCAGTGCAGAGAAGAAATGCACATGCGATGAGGGTGAAGGCCACGGGGCGCAACCGAGTTTGCTGCACATCGACGAGCATGGTGAGTCCCAGCAAAAGCACTAGAAGCTCGAGCATGAGAAAGGCGTCGTTGTAGAATGTGAGAAACTGCGCTACGGTAATCGGATTGACGGTGGCGACCAGCGCCAAAATGATGCACTTGCCGACGCTAATGCGGCGGGTGCGAAGATATGCGACAAGGAGCATTGCTGCCCCGAATGCTGCAATGAGCGTGTAAGCTTTTCCTGTTTCGATGCTTCCCGTACACGCGTATAGATTGGCGGCAATCTCCCATGTCCCTTGTGGGTAGTGATCGATCCAGATGGAACAATGCTCGCCGAAAACTTCGTTGGCTTCCTGCCAGATGGAGGACGAGCCTTCGATAGGTATCCAGCCCCCACGCAGCGCGGAGACGGCAAGTTTGTGGATGGCGTTGCCGTCGTAGCTGAAATCGTAAAAGCTTGAGCAGACTGCGCACGCTGCGAATACCAGCGCGGCCGATACGAGAAGGCCGGCCAAGGCGCTCAGCCAGTGGCAACGAGGCAGTAATATGGTGACGATGCATGCGAAGATCGCACTGACAACAGTGGTTGGGATGGAAGGTGAGATCCCGATGGCAAAACCGAGTGCCGTAAAAGCTACAAGAAATGTTAGAAACAGAGTGGAACTCAGGCCACAGCTAAAGGCTATTTGGGTAAAGCTGAGTTTTAGCGAACGAGAGTGCGAGACGTGCGTTCCCGCGTTGCGGGGGGGGTACCATTATGAGATCCTTTACTGGAACAGCTGGTTGGTGAGTGTAGGTAATTATACTAGAAGATACCTTTGGTTTGGAGGTGGGTGCGGCGTGGTTCCTGTGGGGTGAGGTTACGTTGTTGCGGGGCGCGAAACTGCTCGGCTGGTAAGGCGGTCAAAGTAGGGAGCCCGGATCTACGCTCTTTAGTTTTTCGGAGAGGAGGTAGTCTAATGATTGAACTACTTCATCCGAATCCTCCCGGAAGGGGGACTGACGCGGTTGTTCTTGACGTGTTCGGTGATTTCGAACGATGTATGGTTGGTCGGGCGCAGCGGATTGCCGTATTTTCGGACTATTCTCCGTCTTTCTTTTAGGTATCTTGATTTGGGTGATATAACAGGATTCCCGAAAGAGAAGCGTGTTGTTAGAAGTAAGAGACGTGGGCGTTTTGGTCGTAGCGTGAGCTTGCCCAACAATGATTTGTGGGAGAAGGTGATGAGTGTGGGTCTGATCGATTCCGTACTCTCAAAGAGTGCAGAGGGCGGCATTTCGTATCTGAGGGATTGGGCGAAAGGGAGAAAGATTAAACAATTGATCCGGGATACCGCTATACGTGCCGTCCTTATTGACACTACTGCGGATCTTGCATCTAAATTCAAAGACGAACACTTGACTGATGAGTTACTTTCTCATCATCGACAAATGGATGTGTCGAAAGCCGAAGCCGTTGCGCGATTTCTTGGAGGGGAGTCCGATAATGCTGCGATTTCCTTTGTGAGTGAATTCTACGATGCGGTTACCTCAATCGTGATTACAGATGAAGGTGCATTGTCGGGAAGGAAGGCATTTGAGGTTACGCAAGAAGCACGTGCTGATATAGAAAGTCTCAAGGAGGATGCACGATTAACTGCTATTGACGAGAAGGCTCAGGTTTCTCTTCTTGAGGAAGTGGTCTTACGAATTCAGTTGGGAGATTTGGAAGTTGATCGACTTCCGGAACTAGCGAAAGAGTGTGAAGGCTCGCTGGCTTCTTTTTATATACAAGCATACTACAGCTTGTGCATTGGGGCTCCTGTGAGCTTTGCAACAGTTCGGCCTATCTCGGGTCACGATGGGCTTGCTTTTGCTCTTGCGGGCGTAGCTGCTAGCGCGGAGCGCCTGGAGGATGTGGTTGCTGCGTTGGAACTGTGCTCTTTTGATTCGAGTAATTTGCAAAAAGCAGTACGTCTTTTGTTGGAGGATCCCGTAAAAGTTGATGAACCGGTTGTGGTTGAGGATCCAGAGGTCGAAGGATTCGCGGAGTTCGTGGGTCTGGTTGATTTTGAATGCGCTTTCGGAAAAAGAACGTTTCTGTCTATGGCCGAATTCGCCCATGCGGGCATATCGTGGAATCCCATTGCAATTAAAAAGCTAGAGCTCTCCCAAGTCATAGCAGCCGCAGCTATGGATAGGGGAGATGTTGCGTTTCTTACTGGTCGATTGATCGAAGGGTGTCGCCCTTGGTTTCCCCCTATGCTGATTGGCCATTTGGAGTTTGCTGCTAGTGTAGCATTCTCGCATCTAGACAAAGACGAAGTCTCTCGGATATTGGAGAGTGCGCCTGACTGTTTGGCTGACTTTGTACTCGATGAGGTCAGGAGTCTCGAGTTGAGAGATTGCGGCAGCGTGGCTAAAGCAGAATCGGTGCTAACATGGGCGGAAGCGAGACGAAATTGCTCTCTTTTAATTGCGGCTGCCATGGTGCTTCTTGAGCTGGACGAAACCCGTCGATTCGATGTCGTGGAGACCTTTTCTCGGTGCAGATCCTGGGCTTTCCCTACAATGGCGGCGCTAAACGCGTATGTTAACGTTGTCGAGCCGAATATTTCATATGCACGATATCGCGAACTTGGTAGTGGGAAAGAAAATGAGGTCGCCTTTCATCTGGTAGCCTACAAACTCTTTCATTCGAAGGAGCCAGATTCGGCTAAGTATCATATCGAGCGTGGAATCCAGATGATGAAAGGCGAATTCGGCGCCCTTGATTTGCCCAATGCCGATATCTGGGTGCCATATCTCATAACGGGTGGTAGGGAAAGCGAGGTTGAGGAGATAGCGAGCGGATATTTCTCTCAAGCCCCCTACTATCATTTTGCTCATTTTCTGAGTGCTGTGATGAGTTGTGATGGCTCGGAGGAACTGCTTGACCGTCTTGTTAGTTCGGCCGCTCGTATTGGCTGCAAGGACCGGAAGGCGGCCGAATGCGTCGCGGGCCATCTCGTTCGGAACGGTCAGGATGGATTGGCTGGTCGTTTCGCATTGGCTTCATTCAAGGAAACTCCAAGCGAAATATTAGCCGAAATAGCGGCTCAATGGATGATTGACAGTTCTCTTGATGTTGATGAGGACATAGTTTCTTATGCGGAGAAAAGAGACTCGGGACCCATGAATCTCTTATTAGCGCAGTGTGCCCATGCGAACCATAGGATACAGGAGAGGAATGCCCGTCTGATAAGGGCCTCTTTTGGGGAAAGCGAGATTGCCTCAAGGGCTCTATTAATGTATGCACTTTGGAATGCGGAAGACGGAGAGGGGCGGCCTGCTCCCGATGCAGCCGGATATGATACATATGTTGTTATTGCAACGAAGGATGGCGAAGAACACACACTGATCTTTCTCGCCGATCCGCTCTCCGTTAAGGAAGGAGGCGCCGAGGGAGTTGCTGGGCTCTCGTTCAGTGCCAGGTCTGATGAATTTGTGGCTTGCCGGGGGCTACGCGTAGGAAATTCGGTGTCATTATGGGGCAATGAGTTCGTTGTTCGTGAAATCGGCTCAGCAAACTCGCTGTTCTCGCGTATTGGCTTTGCCGAGATTCCAAACACTCCGGGAGGAATGGTTTTAAGTGGGGCACCGGAAGAAATACTTGAACAGTTGCAAGCTTTTGCAAGGGAGAGCGCTCGAAAGAAAGACATATACAAGGATGGCTTTATGGGCGAACACGGTATATTGTATTTCGGCATAGAAACAGGAGCTTTTCTTCGCTCTGTTCCTCAGCTTGAGTTCACAATTGGGGCTATTTGCAATCCCGATCTACCTTATAGAAAATGCCGCATTGCAAGAAACGGGGCAATTGATGAGGGGTGTAAGTTCCTGCTTTCTTACAGCGCCCTTGTCGTTCTGTCGCTCCTGGACGTTCCAGATGAGATATGTGCCGCTATTCATGAAAGGTGCTGCGCAACCAAGAGCACCGTTAAGAGGCTCGAAAATGATGCTGCAAAACTGGCCGACGAACCGTATGTAAGCATTGGAAAGCTTGGCTATGATGACGGAAAGCTTGCGCTATATGAGTTCGGGGAAGATATGAAGCAGTATTGCGGGAGTAGGTGCAGATCTATATTACGCCTGACGCAAGAACTCAAGACTGCTGAACCCTCCTTGGGGGATTATGCTGACGTACGGCTGCCGGAGATAATGGGAGAAAACGCAGTAATCGATATTCGGACGGCGGCTGACAATGGGTACGTACTTGTCACCGAGGATATCTTAGAAGCGCAGATGGTCGACGGCTTCGATCTTTCTACTCGCTGTAGTATTTCGTTTATGCTTCTGTGTCTGGGGCATGCTTCGTATATATTGAGAAGATATTTGGTCCAGATGCAGGAATGGTACGCCGTTCCTGTGCTGGAGGAGGATGTGGCGGAGCTTCTTCAGGCTATAATTTCTGAAGTTGTTGCACAAATAGAGAATGATATTGAAATCTAGATGACGGGGCGATTGTGGACAAGATTGAATTCCCTGCCGCCTTATGGGCGATGGAGGCTGACGATGTGGACGATGAGTCGAAATCGGTTGTCGGTCTGCTCAGCTTTGACGGTGAGCATCGAATTGAATTGACGGTGCCATTCGGAGTGCTTCTCGATTGGCCGTGTTTGCCGGTCGAAGGTGGCGGCTATGTGCAAACCCATACCATCGATGGCTTGTCTTCAGATGCGATATACGGGTACTCCCAAACAGGAAGATATCTCGTTCTGAGAGATGTGGCTTCTTGGGGGCCTTCGAGAGCGTACCCTGGGTTTAAGAAACAAACTTTATGGGGTTCGTCGCTTTTGATGTCGCGGGAGCCCATAGACGGTGACCCTGAGGTGTCCACAGCTCATGTTGAGTTGCCTGGACTGAGGGAATGGATGGGGCGAATTTCATTTGAAACGACCAGCCAATATGAAAATGACAAACTGAAAGAGATGTCTTTCGCCTTCCGGCCCGAGGAAATGCAGGCAGTGTTGTTGTTTGAAAACGACGAGATGAGAGTGTCGATTGAGTACTGCGGGACTCGTAAGGGTGATAAAATTCCCTCGTATACATTCGAATTCGAGTCAGATTGTTTTCTGAGAGTGGAGCTTCTCGGCGAGTCTGTTGGCATTGATGCTTTTTTGAATGAACGGGTATATCCAGTTGCTGAGTTTCTTTCATTTTGTATGGGGTTTAGATACGCAATTACTAATGTCGAATTTTTTACCAGCGGTGGGCAGCGAATTGGGTATTATGCGCCTTTTGTTGGGGTGAGGGGAATGCCTTCGGGAGGGCAAATCAGCACTATGCCCTTCTCCTATGAGCGCATCGAAGATCAGATATCGTCTATGCTCGACTCGTGGGTTCATTTCGATTCGTATGCGTGCAACGCTTCTAAACTGATTGTTTCCCTCATGAATAATTGGGAAATGCCGCTCGATATGTTATTTCTTGCTTCTGCTCAAGCATTTGAGGCAATGACGCGGGTTGGTGTTGAGGAGCAGGAGATTGCCGATGAGGAATTGGACAAGAGATTGGAGGTGATTAACTGTTCCAATATGCCAGCTAGAACGAAGAAATGGGCCGTTCGAAAATTGAGGGGTGCGAAATGGAAAACGGCTAATCAATTAGCGGACGTGCTGCTTGCCAAAGTGAAGCCAATTGTTGAATACGTAATTCCCGATGCAGAGAAGTTCAAGCGAGATCACCGAACCCAGAGAAATGCGTTTACCCATCGCAGGGAACTTGGGGAAAGCGAAAAGCTAACAAATGAGCAATTGTATTACCACACCCAGGCGGTTCAATTGCTTGCTTACGCCGCCATCGCGGTTGAACTGGGTTTGGAAGCTGAAGAGGTTCGACGGCTGTTGGAGAAGTCTAGATTTAGAGAGGGTGCTGTGATCCGTGCAAGGAGGTTATACGCCCGTGAGGCTGAGGACGTGAATAGGGAAGATGCGAAAAGCGATCAGAGAGCATGAGGAAGTCGACACTGCAATTGGGTTGAGAAATAGTTGAGCGTGACACCTCAAGACCCTCCCTACTTCCTTTTTGTTTTTTGCCAGCAGCTCGTTCCTTTGTTGCAAATAGACGAAAGTCCAATTACTGTACCGATATTATCCCACTGAAAACACTTTTTCGGAGTAGCATGGGCGAAAGTTGAAAGGAGGTGGCGAAATGAATATCAAGTATATCGGAAACGATACGAAAGTGTCGGAGCATGGGAAAGTTCATGTTCGCAAGGGCGATTACACTGGATGTGGGGCACGAATTGATGACAATCCGCAAGACTGGGTGTCCACCAGCCAGCCTGTGACCTGCAAGAAAAACGGCTGCTGCGGCAAGTAATGTGCCCCCACCGACGCTCTGGAGGTCGATTGGCGATTTCCAGAGCGTCTTCCGCCTATTTCTTGTCAACTCCTGTAATAGGAAGATCGCAAGACATTCTGTGTCCGCCGGGGAGGGGTGCGAACGGAATCTCGTGCTTGGTGTCGATTGCCGACCCGGTATTTGCCGGGGTTCGATGCGGGCGCTGTTGATTTGTGCAAGATCACACAGATATCAAATCTAGAGATTTTGCGCGTAAGGCTTAAAAAGGTATTCTAGTTGTTCTCGCACGCTCATGATGTAAAACTTAGCGAATTCCGGAAAGATGTTGTTCTGTGCTTTATTTCGGAGTAAAGTATTTGGCTAATCTATTTTGGAAAGGATGAAGGCTATGTGCTATTACATTGGCATTGAAAGTCTTGTTGCAAATGCATTGATTGAACTCCTTCAAAATGGATGTCGAGAGGTTAAGTTTGAGGCAATTGAGCGTTATGGCGCAGAGGTTGTCAACTTTCTCAATGCCAGTGGTGAGGAAGCAGTGCTCATTCTTTCTCGGGAGCAAACGCGGGGGTTTATTGTTAACTGCTCGAGGTTTTTCGATGTGAAGGATCCGGAATCGCCGCAGGGTACTGTACGGTTGAAAGAGGGTTTTAGCGTTGAAGATTTGGCGCGAGCCTTCTGCGGTGGCATTGCTGTCCCCGTACTGGAGGCGTTGCTCTCGCGACGTGCTCTTGAAGCTCTGCGGGCCGCTTAATGAATGTAAAGCGGTTCAAAGATCCTGTGTATGGGTATAGCGCCGTACCGGAACATCTTTGTTCTGACTTTATCGATACTCCGGGGTTTCAGCGTCTGCGCCGAATCTCCCAAGCAGGATATGCGCCACTTTACCCTTCGGCACTTCATAATCGCTTTGTGCATTCGCTCGGAGTGTGCCATCTTGCATCTTTGGCGGTTGATTCGCTTAATGCGTCGGCACAGCTTCTGTTGGGTGACCAGGAGTCTCTAAGCCGTTGGAATGGACTTCTCGAGACGTTCAAGCTTGCCAGTCTTCTTCACGATTTTGGCCATGCACCGTTTTCTCATGCGGGCGAGGGCTTCTATCTGCAGGTTAACGAGAATCTTGAGAGCGATCTGGTTGAGGCCGTTGCGGACGATGCTTTCAGAGCCGACGTATCAGAAAGGCCAAAAAGCGATCATTTGCCGTATTGAGAACAAGCGGATTCGCCAGTGGGTTTTATGCAGGGGAGATAGGTCGAGAAAAGGTCGTGTTTTCTGAAAATGCCACAGCTTCTTGGAGTTCCTTTTCCAAGGTGTCTTGCGGGCTCAAGGCGGAGAGCACGGGAGCCAGAACATTCTTCATGTTCCATAGGCGCTCCGACGATCGAGTTATTGATGCGGCGGAATTTGCAGAGTTTCTCATAGGCATTTTCTCGTAGGCGTTTTTCGTTACTCACCCAATCTCGTACAGGCGCATTTCGCCGTTGGATAGGATTGGCTTGAAGCCGGGGGTGTCGTCGGTGATGTTGTCGATGCCACGCCAGGATTCGGGGTCTTTGTATTGGGCGAGCCAGGTGCCCTTCTTTCGGCTGACACCCTGGTCGAGGAGGAGGACGTAGCGGGCGCCGGTTTCTTTCACGGCTTTCTGAACCTCAGGATCGGTGGCGATGTCGTCCAGGTGCTCGCGAATGAGGCGTGCGTCCTCGGTTTCTCCCTCGTGGGATATTTGACGGTAGTAGGTGTTCAGGTTGTCCAAACCGTAGGCGAACACGCTGCCGTCGTTGGGGTGGGTCAATACCAGGGCGCCTTCGGGGATAGTTTCCAGCACCTTGAGAACGAATGCTTGCTCGGCGGCATCGTAGACCTTCTCGTCGTCCATATCGTAGAAGCCGGAGAGGCGGTACTTTACGCGGCCGAAGGGGGTATCTGTTGTGTCTTCCTTGGGTTGCCCGGGCAGGTGGTAGCTGGGGAAGAAGTTGCAGAGGCAGAAGACTACTGCGAGGCCAACGCTTACTGCAACGGCGCAGCGTCGGCTGTCTACGGCCTGAATGGCTTGGCCCAGCAACGCGTTCGCGCATCGTGCGGCTGTCCAGAGGCCATAGGCTGCGATCGGTACAAGAAACATGGTCGCGCAAGCTGCCAGGCGCACCGGATCGGTATACCAGAAACCGCAGAACAGATGCTTGAGAAACCCGTTGGTTGTTGCTGACAGCAGGTACGTGCCTGCAAAAAAAGCAGGGGTGAGCAACAGCCACGAACGACCTTTCGCCACGCAGGCAACGGCACCCAAGACCACCATGGTCACAAGGAGCGCCTGGGGTACGCTGGCTGTGAACGACAGGGTGAGCAACTTGAACAGGCCGTTCGCGAACGTCACATTCTTGGGCCACTCGAACCAGATGACCGCTTGCAGGAAGGGTAGCTTGAACAGTATGACCCACAGCACGATCACGCCGCAGGCGTAGGCGACGAGAAGCAACGCGCTCTGTCGTGGCCAGCCTGCTTTCCGCCCACGTTCCCACAAGCATTTCCCGCCAAAGCAGGCTAGGAACACAAGAACAGCAAAGAGCGCGTTGGGCTGGGCCAACGCCAGCGAAACGAAGCTGAACAGCCCCAAAATCCCCAAAGGAAGCATGACCCGACGCAGCGGGCCGCCTTGCCTAGCGCTGACAATGATGATGCCCAGCGGTGCCGGCACCAGTGCGAAAGCAAGCAGATTCGAATACAGGGGACCTTTAGTGAAAAACGCCCAGGGGAACGCCGTGAACGCCATGGTAGCTACGGCACCCCACAACATGACGCCGCGATTGTCGGGGAACAGGGCCCGTATGAGCACCCACATAGATGCCGGGTACACGATGCCGGCTAGAACGGCATTCAGGGCATTGATGCCCATGGGCACGCTGCAATTCGTGAGCGAACATACAAGGGCGGCCAGGCCGTGCCATGCGGCCGGGTAGAAGCTTCCGCCCGTGCGCGAGACGGCATAATCGGGCGCTGCGAGATAGTTCGATGTTTGCAGGGTGGACCAAATGCCGGAATCCAGATACGAGCGCACCAGGTTCAGATGCGTAATGTTGTCGTGCCGCGCGTAAAACGACTCGGGGCCATCGAGCGATTTGATGTACACGTAGGCGCAAACGGCAAGCCCAACAGCTACGTAGAGCGCCAAGCTTCCAAAATCGAATGCAGAAGAAGACCGGCTGGTGCGTTGGGGAAGGCTCCAGCGGCACCGCCCGTGGGAGCGCAGGATGTGCGAGGCAGGCAGTCCGGCGATGGCCGCAAGCACGACGGGGGCAAGCACGCTTACCCCATTGCAGGGAATGCCGATGGCGCCATAGGCAATGCACAGGAGACTGATGAGAGCCACTGAGGCTAAGGGTGCACAGGCTACGGCGAATGCGCCGCGCAGGCCCAGGGCGCGGTTAACGGCCATTCCGGGCACGTACAGTGCCAGAAGACCGGCAAGCATACAGAGGGCGAATGTGAACCACATGGCGGTGGGCTCCTTGGAAAGTCGGTGTCGCGCGGCCTGTTTCCGGTAACGCGCCCGTATATTATCCTACGGAATAGGCGTGAGGGAGCGTATAATCGTGGAACGCGCACAACGCGCTAAGAACGAGTGCCGATGGTGAGAGAGCAGACGCCTATACATTATGACGAGCAAGATTCTGGCCATCGTGCCTGCCTACAATGAAGAAGAGAACATCGTTTCCACCATTGAGGATCTGAAGGCTTCGGCTCCGGGCGTGGACTATGTTGTTATCGATGACGGCTCCCGGGATCGCACGGCCGCTATCTGCCGCGAACGCGGTTACCGCTGCATCTCGCTTCCCGTGAATCTGGGCCTTGCCGGTGGTTTTCAGACGGGCATGAAGTACGCCCTACGTCACGGCTACGACTACGCCATCCAGTTCGATGCCGATGGTCAGCACTCGGCGGCCTATATCGAGCCCATGGTGGAATTCGCCCGAGCGTCCAACGCCAATATCGTCATTGGCTCCCGTTTCTGCAATCAGAAGCGTCCTTTTTCTCCCCGCATGGCCGGTTCGGTGCTCATCTCCGCCATGATCCGCCTTACGACCGGTGCGCGCATCAAGGACCCTACGTCGGGTATGCGCCTGTTCGACAAGTCTATGATTCCGCTGTTTGCCAACGAGCTTGATTACAGCCCCGAACCCGATACCATTGCCTTGGTAGCCCGTAACGGCGCCGAGGTGCGCGAAATGGAAGTGGAAATGCGCGAGCGGGCGGCGGGGGAGAGCTACCTTACTTTCACGAAGTCCGTGTCGTATATGATGCGCGTCTGCGTATCTATTCTGTTTGTGCAGTGGTTCCGAAAGGGGAAGCGATAATGCTTGATGTGCTGCTCATTTTCGGAGCCATTGCGACTCTGGTTTTCGTGGGCGTTAACATTCGGAAGTCGCAGATCAAAACGAGCGATGCGGTGTTTTGGTTCGTGTTTGTGGCGTGCTTGCTGATTTTGGCGCTCTTTCCCCAGATAGCGTTCGCGCTGTCTGATTTGTTCGGCTTTCAATCGCCTTCGAACTTCGTGTTTCTGGTCATAGTGGCCATTCTGCTCATCAAAGAGTTTACGGCATCGGTGGAAATTGCCAAGTTGAAGAGCAAGGTCACCTATCTGGTGCAGGAAATCGCGCTGATGGAAGACGATCGCGAGGGTCGCAAGTAGTCGACGGCTCCGTATTGAGCGCTCAGGCTTCCGCCTGGGCTCGCTCGCAGGCGGCGGCCACTGCCTCGGCGGTGGCTTTCCAGGAGTAGCGGTTTCTGACGCGTTGGGCAATGGCAGAGCCCAGGGTGCGTGCTCGTTCGCGATGGCCTTCGAGCTCGGCGATGGCATGGGCAATGGCGGCTGCGTCCGTTGAGGGCAGCGTCATCCCGTACCGCTCGTCGGGCATGAGTTCCGCCACGCCCCCGACGCGGGGCATGATGGGGGCGACTCCTGCGGCTGCCGCTTCCAAAAGCGAGGTGGAAAAGCCTTCGGAACGGGTGGGAAGACAGAAAGCGTCCGATGCCTGCAGGAGACTGGCCACGTCGGGGCTCGTGAGGGGTCCAACGAGCTGCGCGTTGCTCGGCAGTTTTCGGCGCACCTGGTCTTCCAGCGGTCCCGAGCCTGCGATGGCGAATTTGACGTGCGGATTGCCTGCAAGCCGCGTTGCGGCTTCGACAAGGTGCGCGATACCCTTTTCCGGAATGAGCCGGCCGGTGAAGGTGACGAGGAAATCGTCGGGCTCAATTCCGAGTTCGCCTCTCCAGGGACGTGGAGAGGCTTGGGCCAGAAAGGCGTCGGCGTCGATGGCGTTGGGAAGCACTCCATCGCCCTGGATGCCGAAATGGGAGAGCCAACGCATGGCTTCTTCGGATACACCGTAATAGGCTGGCTGGTATGTACGGGTCTTTCGTGCCATGGCGTGTTCCACAACTTCGACTGCGGGATCGAGAAGAGGGCTGCCCAAAGTGAGGTGCGCCGACCCATGTTCGATGAGAATGGGCCGAATGCCATGGGAAGAGGCGAAGGCCAACCCCTGGAGACTCAAGGGATAGAAGCGGGTGTTGACGACGACGTAATCGGCAGATCCTGCGAAACGTTCGATCAGACGCTGGCGTTCATTTCTTTTGGTTGGAAGGGGATACCGGCCGCCAAGAGCGCCTCTTGCAGGAAGGCGCACAAGTTCCACCCCATTGCGGTCGATTTCGTGCGAGGGCTTACCAAACGCGTTCTCGGTGACGACGACAACGTGGTGGCCTTGGGCGGCCAGGGCCGTAGCCAAGTTCTCCGTATACTTTTCAACCCCTCCGACGCTGGGCTTGTACAGAGCGGAAAAGAGGCAAAACGATTCAGCCATTATCTTTCATTTCCTTGATGAGTTTCCCCAGATAGATTGCTCCCAGTAGCACGCCGAGGGCGAAAGCCGCGATGCAGGTGAAGCTGACGCCGTTCATATTCCACAGGGAAATGAACGGATAAGACAGCGCGAGGGATGCGACAAGAGCCCCGATATTCGAGACAAAGCTGCCGCGGAAGGAACGCAGCGCCACGAGCACGTTGTCGAGGAACCAGAAATACGCGCACACAATGGTGCTGGCAATGGCCGGCATGAGCAAGTAGGTGTAGGGCTCGATCGACGGGCCGAACAGCAATGTGAGAATCCATGCCCCGCAGAGTTGGAAGCCCAAGGCGCACACGATGCCGATGAGGGCAATGCCGCCGCCGATTTTCGCCAGGGTGGTAAGCAGCTTGCGTTTCCGGCCCGCTGCATAATCGGCGGAGATGATGCTGAGAAGGGGGTTGTAGAGATAGCTGGCCCCCATTTGCACGATGGTTACCGGGGCGGCCACCGAGGTGTAAATGCCCAAAGCCGAATCGCTGGCGAGAAAGGCGAGCACCTGCCGGGGCACGGACGGCGCGGCGTTGCACGCCACGGCAGCTACGACGATGGGAAGGCACGACAGCAGCAGAAAACGCGTTTTTTTCCGGCTGATACCGAAGTGGATGGAGCCGAATTGCCGTGTGCGCGGGTAATCGTAAAGCAGTCCGATAAGACAGGTGACGACTACCATGCCGCCGATGGCCAGCTCCAAATTCTGCGTCAGGGCAAACACGATGCAGAATTCGGCGAAGCAGAGGATACCCTGGGCAATCATTGATTTGCCGATGTAGTCCATGCGGCCATTCAGCTGATCGGCGCCGTGAAGCACCTCTATCACGCGTGCTGACAAACGATAGAGCGCGAAAAGAATGATGGCGGGAAGGGCCGAGGGGGTGCACGTGATGGCAGCGTACGCTATGAGCGCCGCCAGTGCGATGGCGGTGGTGACGAGCCGGAAGGTAAGGTATTCACCGGTGGTGTTCTCCCTTTTCACGTCTGAAACTTGGTATACGTACATACGGTATACCGAAATGGGGGCGAAAATGTTGTAGACTGCTAGGGCCAAGGAGAGCACGCCGGCGGCCTCGTAGTCTCCCGACAGGCGCACGACCACGATGGTAAGGAGCCACTGGCAGGCAAGCACGGTGATAGAGCCGGCGGAATTCCAAAGCATGTTGGCTTTGACGGAAAGACCGGCGGGCGGGGTTTTGCTCTGCTCGATGTTTTGCCTGGATGACACAGTACGCCTTTCTTGATGCTGCGGATATCTTCCCCCAACAAAGCAGGGCGGTCTAGGGAATTGACCGAAACCCTGCATTTTTGCGGTTTGCGGTTCCGTCGGTCCAGCGTCATGGGCACTACGCTGTCTGTTGTGGTAGGCTTCCCACCGATAGAAACGACAGGGGAGGCCCAGTGCAATACGATCCCGACGACTTGCGCCAGCTGCAATTGGTTGAGCTTGAAGTTTTACTGGCTATCGACGAGCTGTGCGCTCAACACGATATCCCTTACTTCTTGGACTCGGGCAGCGCCTTGGGGGCAATGCGCCACGACGGTTTCATTCCGTGGGATGACGATATCGATATCGGGATGATGCGTGAGGACTACGAGCGTTTCGTGGCCATTGCGTCCGACGAACTTCCGGAAGGTTACCGACTGCTTACGCCCGATGCGACGGAGGGCTACGCTCCCATGTGGGCGAAGGTAATGAGGGCGGGCACGAAGTTCTACACGCGGGAGACTCTTGAGGCCGGGCTCGACCAGGGCGTGTTCGTCGATGTGTTTCCCTACGACAGGCTTTGCGGGGATGCTCGCGGGGCGCAGAGGCAAGTGGCCGATTGCCTGAAGTGGCAGAGGGCATCGTATTTGTATCATGCGGCATCGGTGCACGTTCCCCACGGGGGCGCTCTTGGCCGACTTGAGCGGTTGGCGTGCAGGGCGGTCCATGGTGTTCTGCGGCTGTGCACGCGCCAGGATGCGCTTGTCGCGCATTTTCGCACTGCGATTTCCCGGGGCGTTGCAGGTGATCGGGTGACGGTGCTTTCGTATCCCGTTGAAGGCGGGTTTGCGGAGGAGGAACTTCTGCCGGTTCGGATGGTTTCGTTTGAGGGGCATGAATTGCCTGTGCCGCAGGATGCCGAGGGCTATCTGGTGAAGAAGTACGGAGAACGCTGGATGGACGTGCCTCCGGAGGACCAGCGACGGAATCATGCGCCGGAGGTCCTGGAGCTTCCGGCGCATGCAGTGCGAGCTTAGCAGATCGTTTCGTAGCCGTCGGGGTTCCGGGACTGCCAGCGCCACGAGTCTTCGCACATGCGGGCCATGTCGTACTGCGCCGTCCAGCCCAGTTCATTGCGGGCCTTAGTGGCGTCGGCGTAGCAGGCGGCGATGTCGCCGGGGCGGCGGGCCTCGATAACGTAGGGCAGCTCGTGGCCGCAGGCCTTCTCATAGGCGTGGACCACGTCCAGCACGGAGTAGCCGTTGCCGGTGCCCAGGTTGCAGACAAACAGGCCGCAGCCGGTGTCCAGCTTCTTCAGCGCGGCCACATGGCCCCGGGCCAGATCCACCACGTGGATGTAGTCCCGCACGCCGGTGCCGTCGGGGGTGGGGTAGTCATTACCGTAGACGTGGACCTTCTCCAGCTGGCCCACCGCCACCTTGGCGATATAGGGCACCAGGTTGTTGGGGATGCCGTTGGGGTCCTCGCCGATGAGGCCGCTCTCGTGGGCTCCGATGGGGTTGAAGTACCGCAGCAGGGCCACGTTCAGCTCCTTGTCTGCCTGGCAGATGTCCATGAGCATCTTCTCCTGGAAGAGCTTGGAGGTGCCGTAGGGGTTGGTGGTGCCGCCGGTGGGGAAGTCCTCCCGGATGGGCACGGTGGCCGGGTCGCCGTACACCGTGGCGGAGGAGGAGAAGACGAAGTTCTTCACCCCGTGCCGGCGCATGGCCTGCAGCAGGTAGAGGGTGCTGATCAGGTTGTTGGAGTAATACTCCAGGGGCTTGGCCACGCTCTCACCCACCGCCTTCAGTCCGGCGAAGTGGATCACCGCGTCGATATCGGGGTGCTGGGCAAAGAGGGCCTCTACTTCGGTCTCGCTGCACAGCTCAGCCTTGATGAAGGGGATGGGCTTGCCCACGATCTTCTCCACACGGTGGAGGGACTCCTCGCTGGAGTTGTAAAGATTGTCGGCCACCACAATGCTGTAGCCCGCCTGAATGAGCTCCACACAGGTGTGGCTGCCGATGTAGCCGGCGCCGCCGCAGACCAGAATAGACATAATAACCGCTCCTTTTTAAAATAGTACGGGGTGTTTCGGTGCCCCTATTGTATTCCTTCCCGGGGAAAAAGGAAAGAGACGATTTCACTAATAATCTGGAAAATCGTACGTTGTTTTGAATATTTTTATATTCTTGCCCCGGGGAAAGCCATCCCTTCCCGGCGAAATTTCGCTGGCGGGCCGATTTATACGTTGCTTTTTTGTACACTTTATATTATACTCGGGGGTGTGGAGAGAACATGCGGCCATGTACGCGCCGTGCGAAAAAAAGGAGTTTTTTATGGACAACAAGGTTATGTATTCCCTGAGCTACGGCCTGTTTGTGCTGTCCGCCCGCCAGGGGGACAAGGACAACGGCTGCATCACCAACACCGCCATCCAGGTGACCACCGACCCCAACCGCATCGTCGTGGCCATCAACAAGGGCAACTACACCCACGACATGGTGAAGGAGACCGGCCGCTTTACCGTCTCCATCCTGTCGGAGGAGGCCAAATTCGACCTGTTCCAGCGCTTCGGCTTCCAGTCCGGCCGGGACACGGACAAGTTTGCCGGCTTCCAGGCCCACACCGGCAAGGACGCCGACGGCATCCCCTACGTCACCCAGGGCACCAACGCCTGGCTGAGCTGCAAGGTGGTGTCCGCCACCGACCTGGGCACCCACACCCTGTTCCTGGCCGACGTGCTGGACGGCGGTGTGATCTCCAGCGCCCCCAGCGCCACTTACTCCTACTACCAGGCCCATATTAAACCCAAGCCGGGTGCCGCCCCTGCCTCCAGCGAAAAGAAACGCTGGGTGTGCAAGGTCTGCGGCTATGTCCACGAGGGGCCGCTGCCGGCGGATTTTATCTGCCCGTTATGCAAGCACCCAGCATCTGACTTTGAGAAAATAACGCAGTAAAAAGCGTTGTCCCGCGCTGGCGGCAGTTTTCCTGAAATACTGCCATTATGATTTAGACGTGAATTTCCAAGCACTTTTTTAACAAAGGAGCTGCTGCAAAATGCGGTTTATGCACAAGATACGGAGGAAACGTTTGTGGTTTCTGTCCTATA
>OFFV01000848.1_pt1 | contig 20496 bp, 22 predicted proteins | sample 1521461 | NCBI WGS metagenome assembly OFFV01 (sample SAMEA3504120, study PRJEB24116) | mouse gut metagenome | biome: mouse gut; feature: mouse-associated habitat; material: faeces | place: Denmark | collected 2011 | reverse complement strand
ATTGTCCCGAATGCGTGGCGAAAAACGTATTGTTCCCGGTGTTGAGTAATCAGAAGATGAATGCCTATCTGAAAGAGATTGCCGATTTGTGCGGGATTCAGAAACGGCTGACGACACATGTTGCCCGGTATACGGCAGCAACGAGCGTGTTTTTAGCCAATGAGGTAAGTATGGAGAATGTGGCGAAGATTCTCGGACACGCCAATATCAAAATGACGCAGCATTACGCAAAAGTATTGGACCAGTCGATTATGCGAGATATGGGGAAAGTGGAAAAGAGTTTTTTAAAGAAGTGTGTATGATGAAAAGAGGAATGATTACTATCAGTGAAACGGGAGCAGTCGTGGTACCGGAGGTTCCCGTGTGGATGACTTTACCGGAAATTGCAGATATGCTCGGTGTGTTTGAATACGATGTCCGAAAGGCTATCAAATCCATTTATCGGAATAAGGAACTGTATGAGTCTGAAACGATGAAGTATGTGAGACAACCCGACGGAATCAGTTATGATGTGTATAACCTTGAAATGGTCGTAGCGGTTTCGTTCAGGATACAGAGCAAGAAGAGCCGTATTTTCCGGCAGTATCTGATGAAACGGATGTATTCCGGGAAGGATGACAATACTACAACAAGACCTCCGGTGTATCTTGTGATATACAAGAATGGTTCTAACGGACAAGGGCGGGATAAGAGAAATAAATACAATTAAACAAGTCTATTCTTTCAGTCACTTGTTCCCGTTGTCCGGATACAAAGGTGGGTATGTTTCTACTGACAACTGCAAGGTCAAGCGGCAGAGCCGTTCCGGATACAATCTTCCTCCCTTGGAGTGTATTCTATCCGAAAACCTTGCATTTGTCAGCGACACACCAGAAAGAGCATCCAGCAACGGGAACAAGCGACTGAAAGAAAACAGAAAAAACAGCTTACACCAGACATTCTGACAGGATGTTATCCGGTAAGCTGTTTTTCTTTTTAAGGATGGCTGATGCCATACAGAAAGCAGACGGAGAACTGCGCTCTTTCAAGAAAATCAGAAAGCACTCCTGTCTTTCAACCGGAATGCCTCCCGGTACTCCTCTTCCAATATCTTCTTAATATCACTTTCCCGGTATAAGATTTTACCACCCAACAGGATATAAGGAAGGAGACCTTCATTCCGGTAATCCTGCAAGGTACGGCGGCTTACTTTCAGCAGGGCGGAAACCTCCTTGTCCGTCAGATAGTGTTCGCCGTTTAAAAGAGGACGACAACTAGCAGCAAGCTGCTCTATTCCTTCCGTCATCCGTTCAAGACTTTTCATGAAGTGGGTTACCCGTTCATTGTTTTTCGTTATCAGTTCGTTCATATTATCAGGGATTTAGTGGTTTTGCTACTTTTTTAAATCGTTTTGTTCCTGAATCTGGCTTCTTTTCGTTTGTTCTCCACAACAGAAACAATACGCTGGACGTCTCCGGCTTTGTAATAGATTTTGTGATGAATCTGGCTATAAGCCAAGGTACCGTTATCCCGAAGGGTCTGTAAGGTACGGGGACAGATGTTGAGTATCCGGCACACGTCCTGATTGTCCAGCCATTCTCCCATGCCTTTGGCACTGTTCCGGAGACAAGCATTTTCTATCCGTTTGACAAATTCGTCGAATTTCGCAGTCATTTCCTCAAAGGTTTTCTTTTCAATGATGATTACTTCCATACGTTTTACTGGTTTAAGTGTGATTACTGGTTATATTCCGTCCGCGAAGTAAAACGGTTTTACGCAGACTATCACATATATTAGACAAACTGGCAGCATTTGGCATAAGGTGGTAGCGATTGGCACTGATTTCCTTATTAAATGCACCAACCACCCAACGTACCAAGAATCCGCCGTTGGGTGGTTACAACGTTGGGCGGATTAGCCACCTTTTCGTTGGTTGGTTTCACTCAACGCTCGTATATTGCACCAACCATCCTTTATTGGTTCGTATGGTAATAAATAAGTGGAAGAATGTCACCAATGTTATATTTCCTCTCTAATTGGTAGCGGTTGGCCTACCGGAAAAGTAGATTTCAGACACATAAGCTCCCTAATTTTATCACCGAACGGTAACATCATGTGAGGAGTTTTCCTCCCTCTGTTTATTAGTTTATTGGCAATCCGTCCTCCGGCGGATTTTATTAGCGTCTGCTAATAGCAAGGTATCTTTTCAGCCGCTCAAAATATTTTGAGCATCCGAAAAGAGCCTAAACCTTAGCAGGGGAAACCTCCAAAGTCGTATCCCACATAAAATTAAGACGCGCAGGGAGGGGGCTTTGTATCCTGCCATTGGTTTATTTACATTAAAATCAACTTATTTGGGATAATACACCGGGGCTTCGCTATGGATTGGCTTCTATAGGTGCGGTACTCCTCCGGTGTTGCTGCGGTACTGGTGCGGTATATGTGCGGTACTCGTTCGGTCGCTACCGCAGGAGTACCGCACCAATACCGTTCCGCATCCGCAGCGATGTGAGACAATCCCCGGCGGATGTAATGGCACAGGCACCTTTTTACTTTTCCGTGGAATCTTCATCATATCTGATAAATCCGATTCGGGGGCGGGGTTTCTTTTCGCGTTCTTTGTTTTGTATCTGCAATTCGGCAAGGGTCTGGTCAATCAGTTCGATTTGTATGCGGGTATCTTCGTTGATGTCGTTCTGGTCAGCAAACACTTCTTCCATGTATTCTTTGAGTTCCTTCACTTCCCGCTGAAGCAAGGAAACTTTATCAATAGGAGGATTTGCTATCAGTTGCCGGACTGCAACAAAAGCACGCATGATATTAATATTCACCTGTATGGCTGTGTCTGAGTTTAATATACCGGAAAGCATGGCTAAGCCCTGTTCGGTGAAAGCATAGGGTAAATATTTCGTGTGCTTTCCTCTGCCGGTCTCTAAGATTCCAATTTGGAATCTTAGAGATTCCCATTCGTCAGGTGTCAATTGAAACATAAAGTCAGACGGGAAACGTTTGATGTTTCGCTTCACTGCTTTATTCAAATTACTGGTGGTTACTTGATACAATTCCGCCAAATCCCGGTCCAGCATCACGCGCTGACCGCGAATTTCATAAATCCTACGCTGTATCATCTGTAAATCTACCCCATAACGCACTCTTTTGGTGGATGGATATAAATTTACAAAAATTTAACGACATAACAAAATACAAGGCTACGCACCAATATGACGCATGGGGACGGGGCATTTGCGTCATGACACAAAAACCCAGTCCCCATGTGTCATAGAGGGATGGAATAATTTTTCTTCTTTTGTGTTACAGGTATTAAAAATTGTTGTATATTCGTAGCGTACGTTACTTATCGCAGAAGTAGGAATCCTGCTTCATTATGTAGCAGGCATTTTTTTGCCTGCTGCTATTGTGGATATTCGGTTCCGCACCCCCGTGAGAAGCATGTAATATGCTTCCGGCTTCTGCGAAGTGACGTACAACGGGACAGGCGGGACCGTTTTTTTCTGCCTTAAACAATGAATAATATGAAACAGGAAAGAGCACCTTAAAATTATTTTTTATCGTCCAAGGGATATTCGGGAAGTAAATGCCATACTTTACATTCAAATATTTTTGCCAAAGCATTTATATGGTCGACATTATAAGCTTTATCGCTTAAAGGGTCTTCGATTTGAATGATAAAAGTATGCGAAACATTTAAACAATCACCTAAATACCGATGACTCCACCCTTTTTCAAGACGATATTCTTTAACTTTTTGGCTAATATACAATTCAATTGCTGATTTCATGACCTTTATCTTTTTACAAATAAAGGTTTTTTTTAGAAATTGTTAGGTAAGCTATAGATTACCTTTTCCCAGGGAAAAAGTAAGTAAAAGATTACCCATCAGGGCTATTGGACAAAAAAGATATATGAATTTCAAAACTACTCAGAGTAATTAATCCACTTAATCGACTAAACATGAACCAAAAACTAAACCCTATGCCCGTTAACAGCACGTTCAACGGCCATCAAGAACCCCACTCCTCAGGCAATGAAAATGCCGAAGTAAGAAACCATTACTTTCACCAGCATTCTCTGATGAATCCGGACACAGGCGCGGTCGTGTCCGACGATGCATGGTTATTCTCCTTAAAGCGGCGCACCGTTCGTTTTGTTGAAATGCTTTCGCTGTTGGAACATTCCAGTGTGGAAGAAATACCCCTCCTTCAAAAAGCCTGCTTTTCCTATTTTCTCGAAGATACGGTTCCGCGTAAAGAACGGCAACGGATTATTGAGGCATGGAGCGGTTGGACAGACTTTCTGTTTTCGCTCAACCGCTACCGTGATTTAGCCTCCCTCTTTCTCAGATACCATCAGCATGTGCTACTGGAAATCGAAAGTCTGCTGCCCCCGTCTGCCGCCGAAGTGTCACCCGGTTCACAAACCGCTAATCAGGAAGGAGGTATATAATGGAACATACAGAAATACGCCCTGTTTCAGCCGAAGAATCTCGGTCCGCGCAGGACTTTGATGTGACGCCTTCGGAATCTGCTTTCTTCCGCCAACTGGAAAAAAGTCTGAAGATGTATGCCGCCAACATGACTGCTCCGAAACCTTTGGAAACGCTTCACGACAATTTCCGTCGCTTGAACCGTCTCTTTGTCTCTTTCGAACGTCCGTGGCTTGCCCATTGCGGAATCCTTCAAAAAGCCTGTGCATGGTATCTTGCCTATGGCAAACCGGACAAGGAGGAAGCCCGCCTCCTGCTCGACACCCTGAACGGTTTTACCGCTTCTGCCTGCCAGCTCTCAGAATGTAACAAACTCATCAGTCGTATGCAGACCTTCTTCCGCACGCAGGAAAAGGAGTTAAAGCGGCTGTTTGACTACGAGGCGGCAACCGTTCGGAAACACAAGGAACGGGAGGAGCGTATGGCTGCCGAAGGTAAGGGATATTGCATGAGCATCGGAAAGGGAGAAATTTATGGCGTGACCTATTCTCAAATGAAAGAACTCTACCGGATAATGGGGAGTTTCATCGAGCGGGAAAAGGCTCCTTTTCAGTGTAAGACAAAAGCCTACGGGGAATACAATGTGAGCATCAGCAAGCACGTCGGTTTATATGCCGACCGGGATGAGTTTTACGTCAGTTACAGTCTTGACAATATTGACGCGGATTTTGACTGGATGCCTGCCGGACAGTTGCAACGTATAGCCGATGGCATCTCCGCTTTTCTGCGGGTATACGGTGAGAACGGCGAGCGGAAAGTCTGTTGGGACATGGCTGACCACCCCGAAACCTCACAGTCCGGCATCGCCTTTTCCATCAGGGAGGACAGCCGCCTGCCCACGTTCCGTGCCGTCCCGTGGATAAGCAAGCGCATTTGTCAGGAAGAAGGCGGGGAAACGGAGATAGAATATTGTATTGATGTGAACGAAACCCATTCCGAGAAATTGACGTTCGGAGAGTTTGTGGCGGTGTACCGGAAATTGGGGGAGTTTCTCAATAACCAGCCCTTATAAGGCAGAAGTGTAGAAGAATCAGAATGCGGACAGGCAATTTGTCCACGTTCTGATTCTTCATTCTGAAACTTCACCCTGCATTTTCCAACGAACTTCATTTCCTCTTCCACTTTATGCGGGCATCAATAGATGTTATCGTAATTTTCATATATCCTACTTTAGACATCGTTTCAAATAACTCTTTTACAAATTTGCCAACTACAGCTAATTATTAGCTATATTTGCAAAAATATACTTTTGTAAAGCATGGAGATAAATTTCTTCCCTATTAATATTGATTTTGAAGAGTTTCAAATCTCTAGAACAAAATACTCTGATAAAACTCTTAAAGAGTTAAGGAATAAATATAACAAATCACATTCTTTTTTTAGAGATGGTGATTATATATACATATCTTATACTGATGGTTGTCTTTTGGGGAAAATATGCGGAATTTTTTAATTCCCTATCCGTAATTTTCGGGTTGTTGGGGGGCGGGCTTATAACATTAATCAAATGGGTTCAAAAAAAATAAATGGATTTCTTTTGTCCATTCTAGGATATTCTAAAATATTTAAGTCAACGAAAAACAAGTAATACAATACGATATGAATTTATACACTAAAAACGGGCGACCACTAACAAGTATCAGGTAATATAGTCTATAGTAAATCAGGAAAAGTAATAGGTCGTATTCAAGGAGAAAAAGTTTTTGGGACAAACGGGAAATATGTCGGAACAATCGTAAACGACCGCTCAGTTTATCGTTCAACCCAAAGTGCAACTATTAGTTCTTCATTTACTGCTGCAAATAGAGCAGGGACAGCAAGAGCAAACAAAATCGGTTTAGCTATTGGGGGCGAAGAACCAGATATTCCAGATTAATTTTATCTGATTTTAGAAATGTAAAAAACAAAGCGGTTACTTTTAAAGCAGTTCTATTTTCCTCGTGATATTTATTTCTATTTTTATTCGCATTCAAACGGCAATTACCACTTGTGTCTATTTCGTATTTTTGATACATGTACCATATTTTCGGAATAGGAAGTGTTTTAACCGCTATAAATCGATTTTTTAATCATAACTTTCAGTCGTTTATCATTTTTTTGAATCCTTTCCCATAGGAAAGAGGATTCTTGGCATTGACAATCCAACCTCTCTTCTTCCCTTCCGGACGCGATATGTATTTCTTTCCGGCCAATGTTCCTATTTGTTTCTGAATGGCAGACCTGTTTATGCCAAGAATCTCGGACATATTATCCAAAGTCATATTGGGGTCAGCCTGGAGCAAAGAGAGAATCCGACCTGATGTTGCTGTCGAAAATTGCACTATTTCGCCTTCATACCACCATGAAGAATCCTTATCCGATGATATAAAGGAGATGTAAGCGACTATATCACTCAGCAAAATTTTCTTCATGTGCTCGATAAATGGCAAAATAGCAGAATAATCAGCACGTGCTCCCATCGACGGAACTAAACCCACATTGGCGTCAGCTTGGGCAAGAGCTGCCAAATAAGCCGATTTATTCTTTGCCTTAACTACCATCATCGGCCAGCCATGCTGTTTTAATATGAAATTAACCATAAGTCTTGCTATACGACCATTACCATCCTCAAATGGGTGAATCCGGATATATCTGTAATGAAATATCGCTGCAAGCTCTATTGGACTAAGTTCATTTGCTGCGGCAGCTTCATTATACCACTGAACCAAATCGAACATCAGAGCCGGCGTTTCTTCAGGTGTTGCATAGTAGAACATGGCTCCGGACGGAGTTTTAACGGAATTCGGACGCGTCTTATAAATTCCTGCATGCACAGTATAGCTGCTGATAACGCCAGAAGGAGATTTTACAGGAACCTCATAATCCTCTCGCAACATAACCTTGTGCAACTGCCTTATGAATGCTTCTGTCAGAGGTTTTCCACCCTGAGCCTCATCTATCATAAGGTTTAAACATAAATTATGGGCTTTCATTTCCTCAAAATCCCTCATAGGAGCTCTGCCTATGACTTCTCCAAAAAGTAACAACACTTCTGTCTGACCATAGGTCAGGGTATTGCCTTCTATATGGTTACTGTTATAGTTGAAATCAAGCATAAACTTGTTTTGTAATCTCAAAGTATCCATGTCAGACAAAGGTTGTAATGACTTCCACTGCTCAATTACCTGCTGAAGTTCCATTAGTTCAATTTTATTTTTCTACAAAGTTAGGTTTTTACCACCACACCCAAAATTTACCACTTATTTAGTGGTAAATTTAAATAGCGCATATACAGAATTTACCACCGCAATTTGAATTTACCACCATTTCAGTGGTAAATTCAAGAATAAAAATTAACTCTCCATATTATACACAACATTTAAGCAAAATTATTGATATGTTTTTGCATGTGATTGTACCAACGCAAACCCTAAATACCGGAATTTTTAAAATAATTCGGTATTAATATATGTTAAAAAATCAGACAGGATAATATAAAACATGCCTATATTTATAACATTGAAGGAGAGTCTTGAACACCCTGCTTTCTTCCTGACAATTTTGCAGATTACTTTACATTTTGCCACAAAGTTTCAATATTTTTGTGGGGTACAAGAATGGTGGAGAAACTCCTAATCAGATTCTCATATTTTATTGCTTTCGTGATTTCTATGCGATTGTTCCCGTGTTCAACTCGTTTTTAAGGAACGAATAGACATATTGTACGCTTTGGAAATACAGTCCTGTATTCGGGTCGCTTAACTTGGCGTATGTTTCAGAATTATACAATGTATCGAGAGATTCAGCGATGTCCATACCGAAATCCTTTGCCAGCAATTCTGCCAAATCGGTCGCAATGGCCTCCTTCATATAGTTAAAATCGCTGTCCCTCATAGTTTTGTAAGATATTTAACAGCGGTCTCTGTTCCAAAGAAATATTGAAAGGTAATTCCTTTCATATATTTCAGCCTATTCAGAAACTCAGCTTTATCAATACTGCCGTCTTTGAGTTTACGAATTTGCAGACCTATTTTATCATTGGCAATCGGACCATAAACAATATCATACTGTTCAACATCATTTCCCTCACGATTGGCAAACACGAAATCAGCCCATTCCTCCGAATAATTATCAAATACTTTGATACGTAGTGCAGAATCGTGCATTACTACATCATCAAACTCAAACTTGGTTATGACCGGCTCTCCTCCCAATAGCAATGATTTGAATGTAGCCATTTCCGTTGCCTGCATCTCACTCTCGGACAAATAGAACCCTTTGCCAAAATCCTTATTAGGTTTTGATTTGTCGAGGTCTATATGCTCGATAATCATATTTGAGCCATGATAAAGTATCATAATTTACCTCCTGCTCTTCGACAATAAAGTGCTATACTTTCTACCGCCTCATTAAAGTCAAGCGTATGAATTATGCCATAATTCTGCTCTATGAAGGCTACACCTTTGTGGATGCGGATATAACGGTAAGCCTGCTTGTCAGACAGACCAAACTTCTTGGCAAATTCATTTACCAAAGCGATGATGTATTCGATTATGTCACGGGTGTTGTATGTCATAACATTATACCTGCTATCCTTACAAAGATACTACATTTTCTTGAAGTATAAGTAATTCGCAATGAAAATCTACATGTGTCTGACAATGAATATTCTTATATAGACATTTCCTATGGAAAATTCCGCGTTTTAGTCATATATTCAACGGTAATTTTGATATCTTTCATAACCACTTATATACAACCTTACACCAAATTTGGAGATATAATGAATATACAAAAAACATCGATTTTACTCACTATTTATACGGCATATTATTTATGCCCTTAGTTCTCGTATTCTTGCATTCAATCTTTTTAATGAGTTCAATAATATATCAAAACTTACCGATTCTCCATAAATCATGGTGTCTTGCATATGTTTATAATCTTCCCTCCATTGTCGTTCTACTTCCTTGTTTGGAGGAAGCAAATTATTACCAGCGAAACCGAATGTAGCAAGGCCGTTTTAGACTGCGAGGTGGCGATTAACGATGATGTGTAAGCTACTCCGGTACATAGATGATTTCGCCGTTTTCGAGTTCATAGGCGATACCGACCTTTTTGCCTTTTTTCCCGTTTTTGGAGTCCTGATCCTCGGAGGGTGTATAGCGGTTTATCTTTTCGCCCTCCTTGGTAATAATCTCCATGTTCTCCTTGCCGGGGTTCTTCACCATCGTGAAGTCCTCTTTGCTGAACATCTCCGTCATGTTGTAACGACTCACGAGGGCGACCATGAGTGCCACGGCAAACACCATCGCTACGTCGAACAGATTGCTCACGACGCTCATCGGGTCGCTGCCGTCCTCCTTGTTCAAAAGTCTGCGTTTCATCGTTCTGCCGGGATTTCGTTCAACAATTCCGCCACGAATTCGAGGTCGGTCATCTCCTGCAAATACCAGCGTTGTTTCACCTGCTCCGTCACGAACCCGATGGCTGCGGCAAAAAGTCCCACGACCGTCGTTGCAAACGCTACCTGCATGTTATAGGCCATCGAGGCGATGTCGCCCGTTGAAAGTCCCACGAGTGCAGGACCCATCGGGATAAGGGTGCCCATCAGTCCGAGCATGGGACCCATTTTGCCGAGTGTCTTCGAGACGGCGAGGTCCTTGTCAGCCTCGATCTCAAAATCAGAAAGCAGACGCTGCCGCATCGCCGTGCTGTCGGCTCGGAGCAGACGATTCATGTAGGTTACCGCCAGCGAGGGGTTCTTCTTGGGCAGGTGCTCCGAGAGCGACGATACGTTGTCCCTCAGCCCGTCCAGTTCCTTGCGCAGAAGTGCAGCCGTGCGGCGGGTGGCCATATACTGCCCGAAGAAACTGCCGACGAGCAGCAAAGCCCGACCGAAAAAGAATATCAACAATATGATTACGGGAACGAGCAGCCCCGTCGAGATCCAATAGAGAATATCCGAAATGTAATTCATGATGTTATTTGTTTTTAATTATATGTTTCAATCTTATTCTATAAATCGCAGTACCTCCGACCAAACCGATGACGAGGAGGACGCATACTCCCGCCAGTGCCGGCCATTCCACTTTGCTGATACCGGCGACGGCAGTGCGGCCGTTTACCGTGGCGATGACTCCCAGGACGGCAATCAGGGCATTGGAGAGAAAGAGCAATTCGAGGCGTATCTCCTTTTCGGGCAGCAACCGTTTCATGCCGTATATCCCACCTGTCAGCACAACGAGCACCGCGCCCGCCAGAGACCATGACACCGTCGGAAACGGCACGCCCGGAAGGGCGAAGATAACCGTTACCAGCAGACTGAACAGCACGGGAAAGATGAGTACTCCGGGGAACCACCGCAGGATGCGGTATGCCCATATCGTCCGGGGTTTGACCTTTCCCGAGGTCTGGATATGCGCCGCCAGGATGCAGAAAGCCATCTGCACTGCCACTTCCAACGTCAGGACGACCGCCGCGTCGAGCATCAGTGCGGAATCCGACAGCCAGACCGAAACTTGCGACTTCGACTGCTCGATGGCATAACGCCACATCGAACCCGTGAAGAGGGCGCACACCGCAGCGGAAAATACGACCGCATAGGGCTTGCGGTAGGTCTGCTTCAAAATGTAATTGAAGCAGACCAGCATCATCATGACCAATACGACGGTTTCCATTACTCCTCCATCTTTTTACGGTGCCGACGCACTGTCCAGACCAGCGCGGTTATCGCCACGAGCACCAGAACGGCCACCGCCGTGTTGCTGACTATCGTCCTTGTCTTGTCGGACGCGTTCATCTCTTCCTTTTTCAGCACCGTTCCCTTGTTCTCTGTGAGCGAAGCCTCGCGCACGTCGCGAATCTGCTGCTCATAGCGTCGGGCTGCGTCAGGTAGGGTTTTCGAGGCGATGAACTCGCGCAGTTTGGCATTGTTGCAGACGGCACCCGAGCAAGAGGGTTTGTACTTATCCACCAGTTTGGTATGGAGTTCGGCGATGGCCTTCAGCTGCTCCGCCGAGGCATTCCACATCCCTTTGCGTGCCGTCTCCATCATGACCGCCGTCATCTCCTGCAAGGCAGCGGGGTTCTGCCGCTCGAAATAGCCTTGTACCCCCAGGTCGAACTTATCCTGCACGTAAACATCGTAAATTTCGTCCCACAGTTCGTCGTCTATGGCTTCGGGGTTCATCACGTTCCAGCCGTAGGTGTTCTGTACGATTTCCGCGAATCCGCCTGCCGTGCTCGCGCCGCCTTTCATCTTCTCGCGGATGTAGGCGGGATTGAAGATGGTAGTGCGGCTCTCCACGCCGATAGCCTCCTTCAGCTCCTGCATACGCATGTTGTTGCGGTTGCGGTAGTCGCTCAAGTAGGCATCGGGCTCCTTGCCCGTGACGTTGCGCACGGCGAGGTTCATGCCGCCCATGAACTCGTAGACATGGTCGAGGCTCAGCGCGCCCCACGTATTGCTCTGGCGGGGTTGGACAACGGCATCGGTGTTGGTCAGCGCGGCTTCCAGCGCGAACTGCCGCACCTGTTCCCACGCCTTCTCGCTGCCATAGAACGCCCCCATGTTTTGCAGATAGACGTCGGCAATTTCGGCACTGCTTTCCCAGCGGTCACCGCTCTGCACCATATCCGTTATACCCGTACCGTAGTTGCCATTTACACCGCCGAAGACGCGGTAAGTCGATACCTTGCGCGCCTCTTTCGGTGAAAGCCCCTTGTCGATGAGCGTCCGTTCGGCATCGACGACGCTTTGCGCCACGAAGTTCTCGTATTCGTCCTCTTTCGCTGCGGCGGCCATCTCCCCCGCCCGCGAGATAAGGAACAGACGCGAAGCGGCGAGGTCGCGCAACTGCCCGCTGGTCTGCACCACCACGTCGATGCGCGGGCGTCCGAGCTGCACGGAAGGAATCAGCCGGATGTCAGTCACTCTGCCGAACACGTCGCGGATGGGTTCGACGCCCAGCATATAGAGAATCTGCGCAATGGTCGCGCCTTCGGTCTCGACAAACTCGCCGCTCCACAGCGTATAGCTGACCTTGCGGGGAATCGAATCGTTGTGCCGTTCCCGATACATGGCTATCGTATTTTCCGCCAGTTCCTTGCCACGCTCCCATGCGGTTTCGCTCGGCGTGGCCTCGGCATTCACGGCGTAGAGATTGCGTCCGGTGGGTACGGTGTTCGGATTGGCGATGGGATCGCCGCCCGGGGAGGGTGTCGTATAACCTCCTGCCATTGCATTGAGAATGGATGCGAACTCGGTTTCGGGACTTCGCTCCAATGCCGACCTATAATTCCCTACGTTGCGGACGGTGCGTTCGATTTCCATGATGAGACGGGCGAACTCCTTTTCCTCTTTGGTGTACTCCTTCACACCCGGCATCATCATCGCCGGCATCTCCGTAACAGGTCTTTCCGGAGTTTTCTCCCCGTTGCCGAGTCCGGCACTTTCGGGACGCTTGCCGATTTTCGGAATCCACGAGGGATGTTTCGCTCCGGATTTGGGGATTCCCGCCGGATGCTTCATTCCCGACGCCTGTATCGCCTTCATGCGTGCCATCATGTCCTGCGGAGCGGAGAGCGAACGTTCGATTTCGCGCGCCTTGGCAAGTTCTTCCGCAGTGATGCCTGCCACAGCGCAGACAGAAGCGTCGGAGATTTGCACAGAGCCGTTCAGCAGCTGTGTCACCAGTTCGCGGGCAGGCGTCAGATAACGACGGGTGAAGAGTGACTTGTGCTTTTCCAAATCTGCCGACGCCTTGCCGCGCCGCTTGTCTAATGCCAGCAGCGAATAGGCTATCGGCTCGGTGGACATGGCATAGACGCTGCTGCGGATGCGCTCTTCGGCATAGGGTTCGCCCATCGTGTAGAGCGTACCCGTTACCTTTTCGTTCGCCAGTTCCTCGGCGAAAGTCTCGATGCGGACGATCTCCCGTTCGGTATAAGGCTTCGTGAGTACCGAATCCAGCCGCAGTTCCCGGTGGATGCCCAATTGCACGGTGAGGCGTTTGACCTTCAATGCCGCCTTTTTGGTATCGGGCTTTCCGTCGGCATAAAGCAGGTCGTTATACTGCTGAATGGCAGCACAGAGGTCTTTGTAGATGCCCCGCACGTCACTCTCCATGAACGGCGGCGTAAGGTGCGACTGCAAAGTGGCATACGCACGGCGTTTGGCAATCATACCCTCGCCCACGTCGCCTATCGAATAGATGTAAAGATGCGGCGTCGGCCCGACCAGTGCATCCGCCCAGTCGCCGCTGCTCAGGGCGACCTGCTTGCGTGGCGTGAACTCCAACGAGCCGTGGGTGCCGAAGTGCACCATCACGTCAGCTTCGAATCCGTAGCGCGCCCAAAGGTAGGAGGCGACATAGGCGTGCGGCGGCGCGGCATCCGTGCCGTGGACGATGGCAAAGTCGTCGTCGCCCGCACCCGCCGCCAGCTGCGGCAGCAGCACCACATTTCCCAGTTTTACACAAGGCAATGCCAACCTGCCGTCGTCGGTAGCAATATAACTCCCCGGAAACTCGCCGTCGAGTGCCACGACCTCCGCCATCCGCTCGGGGCGAATCGTTGCAGCCGTCCACTCGGCATACTCCTCCGCCGAGATCGGTTCGGGATTGCCGTTTTTCAAAAAATCGGCCTTAGCACCGCCCGCATAGGCGTTGAACACGCTACCCTGACGCTGAATCAGTTGTTCTAACTCCGCTGCTGACACGGGCAGATTCTCCACGCGATAGCCCTCGCGTTTCATGCGGACCAGCAGATTGTAGAGCGATGGCGCGACCTCCATGCCCGCTGCGGTCAGGGCATTCTGTCCGGGTCCCTTGTAGTAGTAAATCGCCACCCGCTTCTCGCTGTTCGGTTTATTTTGTAGGACGATATGGTTGTTGACGGTCTCGACGAAGGTCGTCAGCCGCTCGGGGATGGCATATGCCTGCTGCAATCCCTCCGCATCGAGGCGGTGCCCAAAGAGCGCGTAGGGACGGATGGCACCGTCGATTTCGGGCATCACAACGCTCTGCGACAGGAAGCCGCCATTCATGCCCATCTTGTCCGCCTCCCACTCATCGACCAATCGGTTGACATTGAGCGGGGCAAACAGCAGGATGTTTTTCTTCGCGAGATAGTCTACCATCTCGTCGCCCATGCGACCGTGCGCCATATTAATTACAGCGACCGGGCGTATCGAGTCCGCTTGCCCGCCGCGCACCGCCGCCTGCATGTCGCGGATGCAGTAGACCATATTGCCTGTCTTTTCCAGCGCGGCGACCAGCTCCGCCGGTTCGCCCATCTGCCCCGTGACGATGATGCGGGGTGCCTGCTCCCTCCACAGATCGTGTTCGCGCAGGAACGCCTCGTACTCAGCTACGCCGCCGAAATCCGCCTCCTCGTCGTCGGGATTGGCGGGGTTATTGTGGTAGAACTGCTTCTCCTCCCGTTCAACGGGTGCATCGGGTTCTTCGCTGTCGAAAGTCTTTCCGTCAACCGCGCGGCGGATGTAGGTGAGCAGGTTACGGTAGTTGCGGCGTCCACCGCCGTTGAGATAGCCCTTGACTGTAGTGAGGGTTACCGAATCCGCCGAAACAATGGCGTTGGCGGGATTGGTCGCCATCGTGGTAATGACGCACAGCCCGTCATTGGCTGCCTGCTGTATGGCTGCCCGCTGCTCGGCTGTAATGCGCAGTCCCATGCCATTGATAAGCACCATGTCGTATTTGCCGATGTCGTTCAGTTCCTCCGCGTCGAGTGCCGCGAGGCGAATGCGGTCGTTGTCGTTCGCCCGGGCGATCTGCCCCAGCGTGATGACCTGATAATTTACAAAAGCGATGCGCGTGGCGGAGAACCATGCGTTCCACACCACGACACCGGCTGCGATAACGAGCAGGGCGGCAATCCCTGCCCGGATTTTTCCTTTTCGTTTCATATCCTTTTAATTTTCTATTTCTTCTTGAACAGCCGCTCCAGATCGAGCGACAGCCCCACCGAGCAGGTGGTTCCCGTCGTACTCGGGGAGTTGTTGTAATAATAATCGGGGCGGTAATTGAACAGGTTATCGACGGCGAGCGTGACGTTCACACCCCGACATACCCTCTGCGAGAGGCTTAGCTTCCATATCGTGTATCCCGGATAGGTCTGTTTCTCGGTTTTCTCGTATGAGGTGATTTCGGTATAGACGTCGGTGGTCACCGTTGAGAGGTAACGCCCCGACAGTGCCACGCTCAGACCGTAATTCTTCCAGTCCTTGTCATAGGCGATACGGGCGGTCGCCGTATGCGGCCGTGTCGAGGAGAGCATCGGCTCGCCTTTTCTGATGTGTTCGCAGGTGTAAGCATACGACAGGTGCCATGATATGCCACAGGGGTAACGGCCCGATGCGTTGGCGTCCACTCCGGCCACTTGCAAGCGCGACATGTTGGTGTATACCTGCCCGCCCAGCGCCTGGTTCCACGCCGTGGTGATGCGTCCGTCGACGATGTTATAGAATCCGGTAACCGTCAGGTTATGACGTCCCTTCATATATTCGGCCGAGAGCGAAAAATTGTGACTCGACTCGGGCCGGAGGTCGGGGTTGCCGTAAATCATGAAGATGTTACCCATGTAGAAGTTCATATACATCTCCTTGAGCGTGGGTGCCCGGAAACCTCCGGCATAGGAACCGCGCAGGGAGCAGTTGCCTAACTTATACATCAGTCCCAGCTTCGGGGAGAGGTGCGTGAGTTTCGTTTCCGAGAACCAGTCGAGGCGCAGTCCGGCGATGAGATTGAATTTCTTGTGCGGGTTCCAGTCGAACTGGGCGAAGGCATCTGCCGTATGCTGGGTATGGCTGCCGTTGCCCTCAAACTGGTACGACATCAGGTAATCGCGCATATAGTCTCCTCCCGCCGTCAGGATATGCTTGCCTGCGAAGGTGTGGTTGTAAAGTGTGCGGACGGCATGCTGTACGTTGCTGTAATCGCGCACGTCGCGGTCACCGGCCACGAGGTAGTCGCTCTTGTCGTACTGGTCGAACGAGTAAGAAAGTTCCAGATCGTCCTTGTCCGTGATGGTATAGTTTCCTTTCAGTCCTCCCGTGAAGCTGCGGTAACGGTCCCGGAGGCTCTCCGAGGAGTTGCGCTCGCGGAAGAAATAGCCTGCCCGTGCCGTGAATCTCAGTCCTTCCGAAGCGGTGAATATCAGACGCTCCTTGACATTGAGCGTGGAGTGGCCGTAGATGGTGCTGTAATCGCCGACCTGCGCGTTGTCCGTGCCTTTCGAAAGGTCGATGGCGTCGATTGAAGTGTACTGCACGTTGGTCATGGAGTTGAAGCGTCCCCGGTTAAATCCCACCGAACCGCCGTACCGCTGTTCGTTGTGCGCGCCGTAGCGTCCGTTGACATTCACCGACCACGGCTCCTGCGACTCGCGGCTGATGATGTTTACCACGCCGCCCACGGCATTCGAGCCGTAGAGAGACGACGCAGCCCCTTTCACGATTTCGATGCGCTGCACGTTATCCATGTTCAAGCGGCTGTAATCCACGTTGTCGAGCGTTTCGCCCGCCAAACGCTCCCCATCGACGAGGAACAGCACCGAGTTACCACCAAAGCCTGCCATGTTGAGCGAGGTCTGCTGGTTCATCGAGTAGGAGAACTCGATGCCCGGCAGTTCGGTTTGCAACAGGTCACCGATATGAGTGGCGTCCGTCCGCCTGATGTCCCGCTCGGAGATGACGCGCGTCACGATGGGCACATCCTTCAACAGCTTGGGGGTGCGGGTTCCCGTCACCACCACCTGGTCGAGCATCATCGGATTCTCTTTCAGGCGGAAATCCACCGTATCGTTCCGGGTGCCGCCGACGGTCTGCGCCGCATCGAAATAACCGATGTAGGATGCCGTCAGCGTATAACTCCCGTTATCCGGCAGCCGCAGTTCGTAACGTCCTTCGGCATCCGTTACCGCACCGAGTGTCGGACGCTCTTTTACCATAATGGTAGCTCCCGGTAAAGGCTCGCGATAGCCGTCAGTTACGGTACCAAGGATTCGGCGTTGCGCTGCGGCATCGACCGTCAGGAGCAGGCCGAGCAGTAAAAATATAGTCATTCTTCCTGTCATGGCTGTACCGGGTATAGGTAGTCGATGGTTATGAATCCCTTGACGGCCGCGTCGTTCATGAAGTTCATCAGGCGGAGTGCCGCAAAGGTGCCGTCGGCAAGACGGAGCAGATAGACTTTGCCCGAGAGCGTATAGATGGGCGGCATGGTCGAGGTATCGACATGCAGCCATCCTGACAGAACAGGGTTGTACCAATCCTCGGCGTAGCGGATGATGCCGTCCATCATCTGCGACATATCGACTGTTATTTTGTCTGTCGTCCATTTGTCGGAAACAAAGGCCTCCGCGGGAATAGTGTTTATAGCGGACAGCATGCTGAAACCAGCCGCCGCACTCTCCATGACGGCTCCGCCGTTGGTCTTGGCATCGTAACGGTGGACGGCTAAGTCCCATTGTTCGGGAGCTTCTTCACCGACAGCCACCGTGATTGCCTGCTTTCCGTGCAAATCGACATAGTGCCACTCGGTGTAGTCCGTGGCATCGATGTATATGCGGCCCATATGCGTGGCGTCATCGACGGAGACAAAGCCGTATATCTTGGTATCTTCAGGTTGGGGGGCGTCGTAGATCTCCTCAAAGATGCCGTTACAAGCCGAGAGCGATAGTATGGCTATCACTCCCGACAAAAAAAGAAACTGTTTTTGGTTTACAAACATCTCTTTATTCGTTTGGGGTTACGACTCGGAAGCAGCCGGTGCCTTGCCCGGCAGCAAAGTAATGGTTAGGCCGCCCATGACGGCAGGCACATTGAATGCGATGGAATAATCGTCCTTTGCGGCGTTGCTCTCTCCCGTCATGGTGAAGGCATAGTCCTTTACATTGTCCCCCATACCCATCGACACGGTCCCTTCGCCCGTGAACGTATAATTGTCGCCGTTCTTCTTAATGGTGGCTTTGTCGACCTTAAATGTGCCCCACGTTGCGGATTCAAATACGACGGAGAGAGTCTCGTCGCTGTTGGCCGTCATCTTCAGACTTTCATCGTCAGTGTAACGATTCTGAAAATAGGTGCAACCGACATTGGTGTAGCCTTCCCAGGTCCCTGCCAGCAACAGATCGGCGGGTACCTCTCCGGTGGTGAAATCGATGGTCAGACCGCCCATGACGCCGGACACCTTGAACCGCATCTGCGCTTTCTCCCGGGATTCGATGACTGCGGTGTAGGTGCAGTCGTAGGACGATACATTGCCACCCATGCCCATTTTCGTCTGTCCGCTACCCATGAGGGTGTAGGTGCCTCCGCTTTCACTCATTTGGGCATTAGGTATGGAGAATTCGCCCCAGGAACCGGAGGTGAAGGTCACGTTAGCCGTGCCATCGGCGTTTCCGGTGACGGTGACGGTCTCATCCGTCACACAGGTGTTCTGGAAATAAGCGCACCCGGCAAGAGTGTAACCTTCGTAACTGCCTGCAATGTCTGCAACGGCGGGCAATTCCTTTTCATCACTGCATGCTGCCGAGCAGAGCACTACGACAGCCATCGTCAAAATCGTTTTGAATTTCATATCTGCTGTTTTTTAGATTTATTTACTTTCCAGCGGCAAAATTACCCGTGGATTCCACGGCGGTCAATACTCCGATTTTAGTATTTTGAAACGCTATTATACACTACCTTTCACTATTTTTTGGTATTGCCTGTTATTATATAGGTAAGTAACTTTGCAACCGTAAACAGAGATTTTCAAAAAGGGATGAATGATTTGAACAGTTATCAGGCGGGCGATAAAATGCGCGATTTGGTTCGGAATAACAGTGCGTTGATTCTGGTCATGGGGCGTTTCGATATTTCTTTGGGCTTCGGCGATAAATCGGTCCGGGAGGTGTGCCGGACGCATTATGTGGACGAGAAAACTTTTTTGGCGGTAGTGAATTATGTAGCGGGACGGGATTACCATTTTAAGGATGTCTCGTTACCCTCGCTGGTCCGGTACCTGAAACAGTCGCACGAGTATTTTCTGGATTTCAACCTCCCGAGCATCCGCCGCAAACTGATCGAAGCCGTCGATTGTTCGGGAGGCAACGATATCGCCATGCTCATCATCCGTTTCTACGACGAGTATGTCCAGGCAGTTCGGAAACACATGGAGTATGAGAATGATGTGGTGTTCTCTTATGTTGAGCAATTGTCGCAAGGTCATTTGAAGCGTAACTACACCATCTCCGAATTTGCGAGTAAGCACGCGCCCATAGGCGACAAGCTCAAAGAGTTGAAAGATGTTATCATCCGTTGCTATCCCGAAAAGAACAACTACTTGCTGAATGCGGCTTTGCTGGAAATCATTTCGTGCGAGCAGGATTTGACATCGCACTGCATGATCGAAGACAAACTGTTTGTTCCTGCCGTCAAGCTCATCGAGCAGCAATTAAGGAAGAAGGGCGATATGGTCTATACAGACAAGACCGAACAGGATGTTCCCGACAGGAAAGACAAATTGGAGACGCTCAGCGACAGGGAGAAGGACATTATCGCCTGCGTGACGAAGGGGATGAGCAACAAGGAGATTGCCGAGGAATTGTATCTTTCGGTGCATACCGTCACTACGCACCGCCGGAATATCTCAAATAAGTTACAGATTCACACGACTGCCGGGCTGACGATTTACGCCATCGCCAATAAATTGGTCTATATCGAGGATATACAAATGGGATAGACATAGGGGCGCGTCCGGAAAAATCGGATGAATTTATTTTTACATTCGATTTATTCGCTATCTTTGCAGCCGGAAATTGACGATGCAGACGATGGGAATTGTCTGCGGACAGTCAAGCAAATATGTATTCATTATCAGTATCTTTTTTATCCGTATCTACTTTTAGCACAAGCCGGCTCAAAAGCGACATATCGTTTGTCAACAAGCGTTTTTATCTCCTGATTGGAAAAAACGGTAAACTTGCCCCTTTAAAAACGGATGAAGGTGACCACCTAAAGTTCCTCC